>CAFBLP010000014.1_pt1 | contig 48664 bp, 53 predicted proteins | sample 7268181 | NCBI WGS metagenome assembly CAFBLP01 (sample SAMEA6814034, study PRJEB35770) | freshwater metagenome | biome: Freshwater; feature: Freshwater reservoir; material: water | place: Czech Republic | collected 2017-05-23 | depth 30m m | reverse complement strand
TGACCTGTGGGGGTCATGATGGTGCTGGATCCAGTGATTCTTCCGCTTGGGGCGTGCCGATCCGGCGGGCCGGGTCGACGCCCTGCATGGCATGGCCGAGTTGCACGAGGCGGCCGATGCTGGGGGTGTCATTGGCCGAGAGCGCAGCGCTCCAACGTTCGAGGATTTCAGCCCGTGTGATGTCTGGCTCTGGCATGTCAGGGCTCACCCAGCGGCGACGAAGGCAGTGGTGCCGGTGGGTAGACCGAAGGCGACCGGGTTTGCCGGGTGGGTGCGCCTGGTTCCGATCAGCGGCTCAACCGCCGCCCAGACCCTGCGCTCGACAAGGTCAGGGCCGTCGTTGCCGTCCACTCGGCGCAGCAGGTCATGACCGGCGAGATAGCTCAGCATGGGTGCGGTCTCGGTGTCGTAAACCGCCAAGCGCCGACAGGCGATGTTGACGTCGTCGTCGCTGCGCCCCCGAGAGGTCAGACGACTCAGTGCCACCTGAGCTGGCACGACGATCTCGATCGCGATGTGTGGTGCGAGGCCCTCGTGCGCCGTGATGGCAACGGCTTGTTCGACGGTCCGGGGGAAACCGTCAAGTACATAGCCGTCACTGTCGATGCAGGAGTCGACCATCGCCATGATCAGCGCCGTGGGAATCAGGTCGCCGGCATTCACGACACCCTCGATCGCGCGCCCCAGAGGCGAACGGGCGGTGATTTCGGCTCTCAGGAGATCGCCCGTTGACAGGTACTGCACGCCGAGACGTTCGGCCAGACGAGCGCCCTGAGTGCCCTTGCCGGCCCCCGGTCGGCCGGCGAGGACGACGCGACATGCTGGACCGACGGGCCGAACCTCGCGCTCTGTCAGGCGGCTACGACACCCGTGTTGTGGCTCCATCACTACCCCGATCAAAGGTTGCTCGTGCCGTGGCTGATGACTGAACCGAACACAGCTGAATCGCCAGTATCTACAGTTGGGCCAACGCGGTGAAGGGCCAAAAGTCCCTTCTTGGCCGTGTCTCTCTCCCCCTCTCTCTCTCCCTTTGTGAACTGTGTGACACCCGTTTTCTAGGGTTGGTTGCATGGAGGTCGAGGGGGTTCTCGAACTGGTTCGTGGGGTTGCGGCGGTCGATGCTGGTTGCACTGATCGTGATGCGGTTGCCGTGGCAGTGGGGCAGGCGCAGCGGCTGATTGCGTGGTGTGAGTGGCGCCAGGTGATGTACACCCGGTTGCTGTCGTCGTTGTGTTCGTTCCCCGAGAAGGTGTTCGCGGACGCGGCTCGAACAGGCTTACGCGGCGCGAGTCGGGTGTTCGATCGCGCAACGGTGCTGCAGGCGTTCCCCGGGTTCGAGGTGTTGCTGGCCAATGGTCGGGTCACGGTCGACTTCGTCGATGTGTTGGGCCGGTCGTGGCGGTCGTTGGAACCGGCGTTGCGTGTGCGCTTGCAGGCGGACGCCGATCGTCTCGTCAGCGCTGCGGCGGTGTCGTCGTTCGATGTGTTCACCCAGGTGATGCGCGACGCGGTGCGGCGTGTCGAGGGTGATGGCGGGTTGTCCCGGTTGGAGCGTCAACGCGGGGCGACACGTTTGCGCGCGGGGTTCGATCCGCACAGTGGCATGTTCAAGTTGTCGGGCCAGTTCGACCCGGTGACCGGGTTGGCGTTGGCCGGCCGGTTGGACAACATGATCGCGACGCTGTTCTCCGAGTCGGTGCCCGATGGTTGCCCCACAGACCCATCGGCCAAGCAGGATTACCTGCGGGCCTGGGCGTTGATCGCGTTGACCGAGGGTCGCGGCAATGGTTCGGGTCGGGCCGAGATGATCGTGGTCGTCGATGTCCGACAGGCTGATACCGATGGTGGGCCGGTGGTCGATGTCGGGTTGCCGGTGGCGGTGCCGTTACGGGTTCTGGCCGATCTCGTCGGTGATGCCGATGTGACCACCATCGTGGTTCGCAACGGTGTGGTGCTGCACGCGCCCGGGCAGTTGGATCTGGGTCGCACCACGCGTCTTGCCAACGCGGCACAGCGCCGGGTGCTGCGCGGCTTGTATCCCTCGTGTGCGGTTCCCGGGTGCCAGGTGCGGTTCCAGTACTGCAAGATCCATCACGTGCACTGGTGGCGACACGGTGGTGTCACCGATCTACACAACTTGCTGCCGCTCTGTAGCCGGCATCACCGCAACGTGCACGACAACGGCTGGGACCTCACCCTCGCCATCGATCGCACCCTCACCATTCGCTTTCCCGACCAGACCATCATGACCACCGGACCGCCGAGCCGGAGCGCGGCATGAAGCGATCAGGTAGCGGTGATCGCAGCGACGATGTCCTCAAAGGCGAGATCGGCGTAGGCGCGCATCTCGTCGTCGGTGCGGTCCTGAATGGGGTGGGGCGTGAAGACGCGGGCCACCGTCGGGAAACCGAGCGAGACCGATTGCGACTCGGCGGCGGTCACGAACTCTCCCGAGGCCACGAACACGCCCGGGATGCCGCGGCGCTCCAGATCGACGATGTCGTGCACACTGCACGACGTGCAACTGCCTCAATCGGCAAGGGCCTCGATGACCACCTGGCACTGGCTGGCGATCTCGTGGCGCAGGTCCACGGGGGCAGGCTTGGTGAAGGTGGGCTTGCGGAAGCGCTTCACGGTGGCGCCGGTCTCGATGAGCCGTTGCTCGAGCTGGTTCAAAAAGACGTCACCGCGGGCCTTGGAGATGTCCAGCAGGCCAACCGTCAGGCCCCGCAATGACGCGGGTCGGCTACAGCGGGTCATTGCTGCCAGCCGTCGCTCGTTGGTGGGGTCGAGTAACACGGTGCTCATGTGGTGCCTCCTAGTTGCGTCATGGTTGCGTCATGGTTGCGTCATGATCCCACCGGCTGGGTGACCGGCTGGCTGCCGACCTCGCCGTTGGCCCATCCGCCAATGATGACAGAGAACAGTCCTGCGCCGCCGCCGGCATGCACCAGCAGCAGACCGCCGGGACGGAACTTGGGCAGGGTGAGGTGTTCAAGATGCGCTGGAATGCCCTCGGCGATACCGCCAGCGCCGCGCACCAGATCGGTGCCGGGCGATTGCAGGCGGGCATGGATCTCGGCCAGCACGCGCTCGCGGTCCCAGCCGGCGTCGGCGAACACGCGGGCATGTTCGGGGCCCATGATGACGACGGCGTCGAACGCCATGACCAGCTTGGGGTTGTGCAGGGTGCGCAGGCAGGCGGCAAAGGTGTTGGCCAGGCTGTCGGGGTCGCGGGCCAGTTGGTCGACCACGCAGCGCGGGCCCTCGCCAGCGAACACCGTGACCGCGTCGGTCTCGGCGCTGAGGCCACGCTCGACAGCCAGCGAGGTCCACGGCGAGCCGAGTTCGTCCTCGGCGAAGCAGAAGCTGAGCTTGCCCGGGTTGCCGTGCGTGGCGCGATCCACCTCGCCGGGCCGGCCACCACCGACGTTGCGGATGATCAACTGCAGGGCGCGGCCGATGGTCATATTGGCGCGGTTGCCCTGGCCGAGCACGTTCATGCCGCTGTTCATGCGAATGGCCCGGGTGCCCGGACCGTTGCAGATGACCACCGGGCCAACGGGCATGGTGGTGGCGAGCACGCCGTGGATGTTGAACTGGTCGGTGCACACTGCCTCGAGCGCAGCGATGACCCAGGGTAGGTACTCGGGGGTGCAGCCCGCCATGACAGCGTTGATCGCCACCTTCTCGATGGTGACCTCCACCAGATCGGGCGGCACGATTGCCACCACGTCGCCCGGTGCACGGGTGGTGCCGGTGAGCATGCGTAGCACTCGAGCCTCGGTTGGGGGTACCACCGGGAGGCCATCGGTCCAGCCGCGGTCGAACATTGCCTCCATGTCGTCTTCGGCATCGGCGATCTCTACGCGGCGGGCGCGCAGCACGCCGCCGCCGAAGCGGGCGCGTAGCTCGTGCTCGAGATTCGGGTCGACCGACAGCGAACCACAGCCGGGGCGCATGACGGGTAGATCATTGCCGACGTCGATGCCGGTGAGGGCCTGCCATGCGGGGCGGCTCCACCCGATGGTGCGGTCCACCTCGCGGCCGTCGACGATGCGCAGCAGCGTGGGCACGGTCTCGATGTCGAGGTGCCAGCTCACGCTGAGGTCAGCGTCGTGGATGGGGTGCAATCCCGCCGGGAAGCCGGGGTCGTCCTGGGTGTACACGGTGAGGCCGGCCTCGGCCTGCAAGCGTTCGAGCACGGGCACCACCATCTCGCACGTGGCGCACTCGCGCTTGACGATCACCACGAGCCCGTCGGGTAACGGACGAGAAGTTGCCATGCCCGAACCGTAGCGTGTGCGACGAAGGTCACAACCGTCGGGCGTTTACTTCGGACCCTGAGCATGCCTAGTTTCCTAGCCCGGGGGTTACTTGATATCACCAGACTTCATGAAGGTCACGTTCTACGGAGTTCGCGGGTCCACGCCGTGCAACGGGAGCGAGATCGAGCGGTACGGCGGCAACACGTCGTGCGTTGGCCTTGACGTACCCGGAAACGATCCCATCGTGTTCGACCTCGGCACGGGATTGCGCTACTTCGGCATGAAACAGCCCAGCGACGGCAGCTTCCGCGGGCACGCTCTGCTGACGCACCTGCACTGGGACCACACCCAGGGCCTGCCGTTCTTCGCCCCGATCCTGTGTGCTGGCGCCGAGTTCGATGTGTACGGACCGCCGCAGGAAGATGGCCGCTCCATCGGCGAGATCCTGGCGGCTACCATCCGCCCGCCGCTGTTTCCCATCGAGCTCGAGCGGTTCCCGGGCCGCATGCGTTTCCACGATGTCAGCGATACCGACTTCACCATCGGCGCCGACGTCGCCGTAAAGGCCCGCCTCATTCCCCATGTGGGGCCCACCTGCGGCTACCGGGTCACGTGGAACGGCCGCTCGGTGGCCTACCTCAGCGATCACCAGATGCCCTACGACGGTTCGATGGCTGCCTCGCAGGGCGCGCTCGAGCTCATCGACGGCTGCGATCTCTTGATCCACGACTCGCAGTACCTCGTCAGCGAGTTCGCGACGAAGAGCACCTGGGGCCACTGCACCGCCGAGTTCGCGGTATGGCTCGCCGCCGAGGCGGGTGCCAAACGCCTGGCGCTGTACCACCACGACCCGACCCGTGGTGATGATGCTGTCGACGACATGCTCCGGGCCATCACGCTCGAGGGCCAGCGCCTCGGTGTCGAGGTGTTTGCCGCGTCCGAGGGTCTCACGATCGACCTGTGATTGCCGGGATCGTGCTCGGTGCGGCGTTTCTTCTCGCCGGTGGCGCCAAGTTGGCCGCCGGTCCAGCGTGGCCTGTGCAGGCGCTGGCGCTGGGTGCCCCGCGCCTGGTGATCCCATTCGTGCCCTGGATCGAGATCGTGGTCGGCGCGTTGGTGTGTGTCGCCCGTCCCGTGCCCGTACTGATTGCACTGGCGATGCTCGGGGCGTTCACCGGGCTGCTGGTCGTTCGCCTAGCGCAGGGGCAGCATCCACCGTGTGCCTGCTTTGGCTCGTGGAGTGCTCGGCCCTTGAGCTGGCGCCATCTGGTTCGCAATGCCGTGCTCATCGCTGTCGGGGTCGTGGCGCTGGTGACCTGATCAGGTGGTGGCGGCGAGGAACGCGAGCACTCGCGCTTCGTCGCGCCACATCTCGTAGCGGCCGCTCGGTCCGCCATGGCCAGCACCCATCTCGCACTTGAACACCAGCGGTTTGTCGTCGGTGCGCAGGTGGCGCAGCTTGGCCACCCACTTGGTGGGTTCGTGGAAGCTGACGCGGGGATCGTTGAGCCCAGCGGTCACGTACAGCGCCGGGTAGTCGTGCGCATCGACGTTGTCATAGGGCGAGTAGCCGAGCATGTAGGCGGCCCACGGCTGGGAGCGGGGATCGCCCCATTCCTCCCATTCGGTGATCGTGAGCGGTAGCGAGGGGTCGCTCATCGTGGACACCACATCGACGAAGGGCACCTCGGCCACGGCCGACGTGAACAGATCGGGGCGCATGTTGATGCACGCACCGACCAGCAGACCGCCGGCGCTACCGCCGCGCAGCGCGAGCCGGTTCGGGGCTGCCCACCCGGTCTCGATGAGGTGCTCGCAGCACGAGATGGTGTCGGTGAAGGTGTTGACCTTGGCCAACAGCTTGCCCTCGGTGTACCAGCGCCGACCCAGCTCGCCGCCGCCACGGGGATGCACCAACGCGAACGTCCAACCGCGATCCAGCAGCGACAATCTGGCCACCGAGAACCATGGCGCCATGCTCACCTCATACGAGCCGTAGCCGTACACGGCGCAGGGGGCGGAACCATCGGGGGTGGCACTGGCGCGGCGGACGATATCGACCGGGACCAGCGTGCCGTCGGGTGCCGTGGCCCATTCGCGGCTGGCGGTGTACGCACTCAGGTCAACGCCGGGCACGGCGGTCTGCTTCAACAGCGTGCGCTCGGCGGTTTCGACGTCTTCCTCGTACACCGTGGCCGGTGACGTGAACGACTGGTACATGAACCGCACGGTGGTGGCGCCCCATTCGGGATTCGCATCCAGCTCGACCTCGTGGGGTTCGTTGCCGAGGTCGATGATGCGCTCGCGGCCGTCGGTCCAGAGCACCCGTACGCGCGGCTGGGCGTCGAGCCATTCGTGCACAACCAGATGGCCGGCGAAGGGCTCGGCCCCGGTGATGCGCCGGCCTGGCTGATGGGCGACGAACTCGGTCCACTCGGCCGGGTCGGCAACGGGCGCGGTCATGATGCGGAAGTCCTCGGCATCGAGGTTGGTGGTGATGACGAAGCGGTCGCCCCAGTGATCGAGGTGGTACTCCATCTCCTCGGCGAGCGGCCGTACGATCTGTGGGTCGGCCAGGGGCTGTGTCGAGGGGATGATGGCCACGACCGAGGCCAGTTTGCTGGCCGATTCGATCACGAGCCACTGACCGCTACGGGTGAGGTCGACGGATACGAAGAACCGCTCATCGAGGTCTTCGAAGACGAGTTCGTCCAGAGCCTGATCGGTGCCGACGCGGTGGCGCCACACCTGATACGGCCGCATCGCCTCGTCGGGCTTCACGTAGAACACGATGCTGGAATCGTGCGACCAGGCGCAGCCGCCCCACGTGGTGTCAGTGATGACGTCGGTCAACTCTGCGCCGGTGGACAGGTCGCGCAGACGCAGCGTGTACCGCTCGCCCCCGTCGGTGTCGCTGGACCACGCCAACAGGCGATGATCGAGGCTGACCTCGAACGCGCCGAGCGAGAAGTACTCGTGGTCGCCGGCTTCCACGTTCTGGTCGAGCAGCACATGTTCGCCAGCGGTCTCGCGCGAGGTGCCGCGGCAGTGAATCGGGTAGCTTGCCCCCTCTTCGGTCCGCGTGGTGTACCACCACTGGTCCATGCGTACCGGTGCGGCCAGATCGGTTTCCTCCACCCGCGACTTGATCTCGTTGAAGACGGTCTCGATGAAGGGCGCGTGTGGTGCGAAGAAGGCATCAGCGAACCGATTCTCGGCGTCGATGTAGGCAATCGTCTCGGGATCGTCGCGGTCGCGTAGCCACGCCCACGGGTCGCTGAAGGCGCCGGTGGGCCGGGACCACTCGAAGGGTATTTGCTTGGCAACGGGAGCGTTCATCGGCTGTGAAGGGTAGTGCCGGTCCGGTCAGGCGCGCGGCCGAAAGCTTCGATACCCTGACCCGGTCATGCGGGTATGGATCGATCAGGACTTGTGCACCGGCGACGGCCTCTGCATTGATCACTGCCCCGATGTGTTCGTGCAGTTGGAGGACGGTATTGCCTACGTCGCCGAGGACGGACTCCCGCTCAACGACCCGGGCGGGTCGGGCAGCCTTGCCTGGGTGCCGGTGCGCAGCTATCAGGCGGTGGTCGACGCCGCAGAGGCGTGCCCCGGTGAATGCATTTTCATCGAGATGGAATCAGCGTTGCCGGCGGCCTAGATCTGCGGGGATCAGGGCCGGGTGATCCAGTCGCTGAGCAGGTGGTGGAAGTGGCGCAACTTGATCTCCTGGTAGTTGGCCAGGGTGACGCCGGGCTTCTTCGTGCTGCGCAGCCCGATCTGCACCTTGGGCAGGTTGAAGCTGTCCTGGTTGAACACCCGGGCCAGCAGGCCCAACTCGGGCGCCTCGGTCCAGTCGTCGTCGATGCCCAGCCAGTGGATGGGCACATTGGCCGGCTTGGGCTTGGCGGTGTCGTAGGGCTCGAGGAACATGCACTCCATGATCGACATCTCGTGGTTGTCGCCGTAGGGACGGAACCGGTAGGTGATGCGGTTGTAGGCGCCCCAGGGATGGAAGTTGGGGAACAACGTGTAGTAGATGCTCTCGGACATCTCTGCGTCGCTGAGTTCGTCGGCGGCATCGCCGATGCTCTTGCGCAGGTTCATCCGTGCGCCGTTGCCGGTGACCGAGCGCGCCGTCATGCCCTCGGTCAGCACGATGTAGGGCGCCTGATCGAGACGACGATCCGACACGGCGTCGAACATTTCCTGCTCGGTGGGCACGAAGCTGATGTGCGGGCTGGGCGTGCCGTTGGGCGTGATGGCCCGTGAGAAGTTGCCCTCCCAGTCGTACTGGCTGTTGGCGTCGCCGATGCCGGCCAGGAGCTGCGGGTGGGTTGCCACCACATGGAAGGCCTCCATGAACGCCTCCTGCACCACCTTCCAGTTGGTCGGGAAGAGACGCGCCACATGCACGGACTTGTAGCGGTTCTCGAGCGGCCACTTCTGGAAGTGCTCGGGCAGGTTGCCGATGAAGGCTTCCAGCGGCTCGCAGTTCGGGTCCATGTTGACGAACACGAACCCGCCCCATGTGCCGACGCGCAGCTCGGGAAGACCCCACTCGGCTTTGTCGATGTGCGGGAAATCCCACTCGCAGGGGACCTGTTTCAGCGAGCCATCCAGGTTCCAACAGAACCCGTGGAACGGGCAGCGGAGTTCGGTGGCGTTCCCGTCGTGCTCGCGTAGTTGACGACCACGGTGCAGGCACGAGTTGTAGTAGGCCTTGATCTCGTCGGTGCCGGAGCGCACGACGAGGATTGACTGATCACAGATCTCATAGACCAGGCTGTCACCGATCTCGGGGATGTCGTCGGCGCGGCACGCCATCTGCCAAACGCGGTTCCACAGCTTGTGCTTTTCGAGCTCGTGGAACTCCCGGCTGGTATAGCGGCTGACCGGGATGTCCTCGTCGCCGAGGAACTGGCAGTTCTGCCAACGGAGGACATCGGGCACGTTCTCGGGCCGCGAGTCGGTGTCGAGCAACTGCTGATACGTGATCCCGGGCGACCGCGGTGCGTCGGTTGCCGGTGGTTCGCTGATCAGTGTCATGGTGTCTCCTTGCAGCGTCGGGTCGGGGGGAATCGGGTCACTCGGCGGCCAGCGCCGTGGCGGCCTGCTGGAAGCGGTTGGGGAGTTGCTTGCCGGCGATCCACAGGCACAGGTGCGCGTCGGCTTGCTTGAGTTGACCCGACAGCCAGACGCCATGCGCGGTGAACTCGCCGGTGACGCCCTTGTTGTCAACGAGGATGGTCCCCGCTTCGGTCAGGTCGTATGTGGCACCCGACAGCGGGTGGCGAATGGTCCGCATGATCAGAACCCCCTGTGGAATCGAACTCGGTGCGCTGAAATTACTCATCGCCCGATCAATTCCTCGTACCGAGCGCGTCGGCGTCGGGGGTCAGTCGGGACGGCGCATGCGTCCGGCGAACGAACCGATGCTGATCAGGAGACCGGCCGCGGCCAATGCGCTCTCGACGGCGGCAATACCGGGGTACTGGGAGCGATCGGCCAGGGCGACAGCAGCAGTGGCGATGGCCGCGGCAATGCCCACGTAGCAGGTGATGCGCAGCCGGGCGATACCCGCCAGCACCGCCAACGCAGGGGCCACGAACGGGATCGCAATGATGACGAACAGCCGCTGGTTGGTCGCAGGGCCGAGCCACCACGGCGAGATGCCCGACACCCGGCCGGACTGCCACACAGCGCCGAATCCCAACATCACGCCAACCCACCCGGCGATGAACAGGGTGCGCCAGGCCGGGGTGAGCTGTCCGGGGGCCATCGGTGCGGGGGCAATCGGCACGAAGATGCCGACGGGTGCGAGGTCGTAGGTGTTCGGCGCAGCCGGTTGCGCGAGCGGAGGCAGGAAGGCGGGCGGCGCTGGGAGCGGGGTTGGTGCAGGTGCAGGTGATGTGTCGGGTTGCGGGTCCATCTCGACGGCAGCGTAGCGCCCGGCACCGGTGAACTCCGGTCGATCCGCCGGTCATCATCGGCGCATCAGCGGCTACCCTTTGGGCGTCATGTCCCAGACAGCGTTCTCGAAGCTCTCGATCTTTTTCCCGATGTGGAACGAGCAGGACTACATCGAACGCGCCGTCGATGCAGCCAGCGCAGCGTGTCGGGCGTTGGTGGCCAATGGTGAGATTGCCGACTACGAACTGATCATCGTCGACGACGCATCCACGGACAACACACCGCGTATCGCCGATGCCCTTGCTGGCTCTGATCCGCGCGTGCGCGTGGTGCACCACCCGGTGAACCGCAAGCTCGGCGGCTCGATCAAGACCGGATTTGGCTCAGCCACGGGCGATCTGGTGCTGTACACCGACGCCGACCTGCCCTTCGATTTCGCCGAACTCCCCAAGGCGCTGCGGATCATGCGGCTCTACGAGAGCGACATCGTCAGCGCGTACCGTCACGATCGCACCGAGGAAGGCTCATCGCGGGCCATCTACACGTTCTTCTACAACCTGCTCATCCGCATCATGTTCGGCGTGAAGATGCGTGACATCAACTTTGCGTTCAAGCTCTGCAAGCGGCACATCTTCGACAACATCGCGCTGAAGAGCGAGGGTTCGTTCATCGATGCCGAACTGGTCATCCGCGCCAAGAAGCTCGGCTACACGGTCACCCAGTTCGGGGTGGATTACTTTCCGCGTACCCGCGGCGAGTCCACGTTGAGTAGTCCTGCGATCATCATCAAGATCCTGCGCGAGATGCGCGAATTGCGTGCCGAACTGCTCGGTATCACCAAGGTCGTCTGAGCCATGACCCAGCAACGGCCCCCTGCCAAGAAGCCCCCAGCGGCACGCAAGCCAGCGGCACGCAAGCCAGCGGCACGCAAACCGGCGGCCAAGAAGTCGGGCTCGGGCAACAGCGCGGCCAATCGGTGGGCCCCCGCCATCGCCGCCATTGCAGTGCTGGGCGTCGTGGTGGCCGTCGGTACCTTCGCCGGTGGCAGTCAGGGCGACCCCGGTGCAGCCGCACCATCAACGACCATCCCCGGCGCGGCGACCGATCTCACCGTGCCGGCCTCCACGCTCGCGGGTGTCGTCATCGAATCGGCGCCGGCGTCGCTCAACAAGACAGCGCTTACCCGGTCATTGGTTGTGGGGCTCTCGGGTACCGACGTGGAACAGGTGCAGACCCGGCTCGCCCAACTCGGCTTCGCTCCGGGAACGGCCGATGGTGTGTTCGGCGACCAGACGCAGCAGGCGGTGTGGGCATTCGAGAAGCTGGTACTCAAGACACCGCGCGCCCAGGCCACCGGCAAGGTCACCAACGAGATGTGGCAGATCATGCAGAACCCCATCTCGATCCAGCCACGGCGAACCGGGGCCAACACGCATATGGAGATCTACCTGCCCGAGCAGGTCGCCATCGTGTTCACCGACAACAAGCCCACGCTCGTCATCCATATCTCCAGCGGAACTGGTGAGACCTGGTGCGACACGGTCACGCTCGACACCGACGAAAAGGGCAACAAGCTCGATCCGCCCCTCGAAAAAGCGGTATGTGGTGTGTCCAAGACCCCTGGCGGGGTGTTCCATTTCACCCGGCGTGTCGAGGGGGTCCGCAACGGCCCGCTCGGCGGTATGTGGAACCCGGTGTACTTCAACTACGGCATCGCCGTGCACGGTGCGCTGAAGATCCCGCTCGATCCGGCATCGCACGGTTGTATCCGGATGCACAAGCGCATCTCGGAGACGTTCCAGGACTACGTGCACATCGGCGACCAGGTCTACGTGTGGGGTCAGGACGGCAAGGAACCCGAGCAGTACACCAAGAAGGAGACGCTGCCGGTCTTCAACTACCCCGACCCGAATGCCACGACCACCTCGACATCCACCACGTCCACGACATCCACGACGGTGAAGCCGACCACCACGACGACGAAGTCCACGACGACCACCACCAAGCCGGTGGTCACCACCACCACCGTAACGCCGGTGGCCACCACCACGTCAACGACCACGTTGCCCGGGCCGTAAGCTCGCTCGCTCGCCAGCACCGCCTGCGGCGTGGCACGATGTCGCCGTGACCCGCATGCACTACGACGAATTCGGCCTGTTCCACGAAAATGCCGCAGAGTACGGCCTCGTGCTCGAAGGTTCGCCGGCGGTGCGCCGTGTCGAGGTCGAGGTCGACAGCAGCGCTGGCCGATGCGTGAGCGCTCTGGTGTGGGGCGTGGGCGAGCCACAGCTGGTCTTGGTGCACGGCGGCGCCCAGAACGCACACACATGGGACACGGTGGCGCTCGATCTGGGAGTGGCGCTGATCGCCGTCGACCTGCCCGGCCATGGGCACTCCGGCTGGCGCGACGACGGTGCGTACACGCCGATGAATCTGGCTGATGATCTTGCGGTGGTCGTCCGTGCGCTGGCCCCGACGGCGCGTGCGGTCGTCGGTATGTCACTCGGTGGGCTGACCAGCCTCGAGCTGGCGGCGCGGCATCCCGAGCTGGTGCGTCGACTCGTGCTCGTCGACATCACGCCCGGGGTCAACCAGACCAAGGCCAAGGCTGTGATCGACTTCGTCAACGGCCCGCAGAACTTCGCCAGCTTCGACGACCTGCTCGCACGAACCATCGAGCACAATCCGACGCGCTCGGAGTCCTCGTTGCGACGGGGAATCCTGCACAATGCACATCAGGGCGACGACGACAGTTGGGAATGGAACTACGACCGGCGCAGCCACGTACGTTCCAGCGAAGCCGCGCCCGAAGCGGCACCCGAAGACGCACCCGAGCTCGATGCTGCACCTGCCGGCCTGATGAACGCGGCCGTCGCGATGTCGCCGCTTTGGGACGACCTGTCGCTCGTTGCCTGTCCGATCATGTTGGTACGCGGCTCGTTGTCGCCCGTGGTTGACGATGCCGATGTCGCCGAAGCACTGCGCCGTCAGCCCGCGATGCGCGTCGAGATGGTCGAGGGCGCCGGACACAGCATTCAGGGCGACCGACCCCGCGAGCTGGCTCAACTGATTCGCGACGCGATGCACGTGCAAGAACACCGACAGCCGTGATGGTCGACGGCATGCGATGCATGAAGGTCAGCATGGAACTGCGGTGTCGACCCACCGGTCGCGTGCGCTCCAACACAACGTGGCGCTGCCCGGACTGGTAGGAAATCCTCATGGATGATGTTGAACGCCCCGATGCGCCCGATCGCGACACGCTGCTCCAGATGTTCGAGATCCAGAGTCGCATCAAACTCTGCGACGAGCGTTTCCGCACCATGTTGATGAGCGGCCAGATCCAGCTCATCTACTACTCGCCGCGCGGGCAGGAGTGCATCAGCGCAGGGTGGGGGGTGCACCTGCGCCAAGATGACTACGTGGTCACCATCTACCGGGGACTGCACGATCACCTCGCCAAAGGTGTGCCACTTCGCGAACTGTGGGCCGAGTTCCTCGGGCGGGCGACGGGCACATGCAAGGGCAAGGGCGGGCCGATGCACATCACCCATCCAGCCTCGGGGTTGATGGTCACCACCGGCATCGTCGGCGCCGGAATTCCGATCGCCAATGGGTTCGGCCTCGCTGCGCAACTCAACGGCACCGATCAGGTCACGGTCGTCAACTTCGGTGACGGTGCCTCCAACATCGGTGCGTTCCACGAGGGAATGAACCTGGCGGCGGTTTGGAAGCTACCGGTGGTGTTCGTTTGCCAGAACAACCTCTACGGGGAACACACGCCAATGTCGATGTCCACGGGAGTCGACTACATCAGCGAGCGCGCTGCGGCCTACGGCATGCCCGGAGTCACCGTGGATGGCAACGATCCGGTTGCCACGTGGCGGGTCATGGGCGACGCCGTAGCCCGCGCCCGATCAGGTGGCGGGCCCACCCTGGTCGAGGCGCGCACGTACCGGTTCTGGGGTCACCTCATGGGAGACGCCATGGAGTACATGCCCAAAGACGAGCGCAAGGCGGCCATGGCCGCCGACCCCGTGGTGCTCTACCGGGCCTGGTTGATCAACAACGGCCATGCCACTGAGGCGCAACTCGCCGAGATGGAAGAGGTACTCACTGCAGCCATCGACGATGCCGTGGAGTTCGCGATGAACAGCCCACAGCCCGATGCCAGCGAGCTCTACACCGATGTCTTCGGCGACAACAACGACGCCATGCTGCAAGGAGTGTCGCGATGAGCGAGCCACGCATCATGCTCACGGCGATGGCCATCAACGAGGCGCTGGACATCGCCATGACCATCGACCCCAAGGTGTTCCTGCTCGGCGAGGACATCGCCGAACCATCCGGGGGTGTCTACAAGGTCACCAACGGTCTGTCCACCAAGCACGGTCTGCATCGTGTTCGCAAGACGCCAATCTCCGAGCAGGCCATTATCGGCGCGGCCATTGGTGCGGCCATCGCCGGCTTCCGGCCGGTGGCCGAGATCATGATCATGGACTTCCTTGCCGTGTGTCTCGATCAGGTCACGAACCATGCGGCCAAGATCCGCTACATGTCGGGTGGTCAGACCACGGTGCCCATGGTCATCCGCACCTCGGCGGGCGCTGGTCGGGGATTTGGGGCACAGCACTCCGAGTTGCTCGAAGCTTTCGCGGTGCACTCGCCGGGTATGAAGGTGGCAGTGCCATCCACGCCCGCCGATGCCAAGGGTCTGTTGCTCACTGCGATCTTCGACGACGATCCGGTGCTGTTCGTCGAACAGATGATGATGTACTGGGACAAGACCTACGCCGGCCACGTTCCCGAGGGCGACGTGCGCGTACCGTTCGGCAAGGCGGCGACCCGACGAGAGGGCAGCGATGTCACGTTGATCTCCTACGGTCGGCAGATGTACGACTGTTTGGCGGCTGCCGACGCCTTGGCCGTCGACGGCGTGTCGTGCGAGGTCATCGACCTGCGCACGCTGGTGCCCTGGGACGAAGCAGCGGTCATGGCCTCGGTTGGCCGGACATCGCGCGCCGTGGTGGTGCACGAGGCGGTGACGCGGTGCGGCTTCGGTGCTGAGCTCTCGAGCCGTATTCACGAGGAGCTGTTCGGGCAGCTGTCGGCTCCAGTGCAGCGCGTTGGCGGGGCCAACACGCCGGTGCCGTATGCGTCCAACCTCGAGGCCGACTTCCTCCCGCAGGTCAGCGATATTCTCTTGGCGGTCCGTCGCACTCAGGGCTGAATCGTTACATCTGGGCGATGAGCTGTTTCAGCTCGGCGATCTCGCCCGTCTGGCTCGAGCTGTTCGACTTCGCCATCGCCTTGACCTCGCTGGTGTTCGCGTGCGTGGCTGCATAGTCGGCCATGTGGATGCCGCCCTGGTGATGGGCAATCATCAGCGTGGCGAACACGGTGTCGGCGTCGGTGCCCTTGGCTGCGATGAGCGACTCCAGATCGGTGTCCGTTGACAGGCCCGGCATGCGATCGAGCGGCACCGGCTCGCGCATCCACGCCATACCGATTCCGCTCTGGTTGGCCTCTGGCTTGCCGTACTGGCGCAACAGCTGGATCATCCGGCCGATGTCGACAGCCTGACCGAATGCGATCTCTTTCGAGATGAGGTGGAAGATGGGGTTTGTGCCCGGCTTCGAGATGTAGATCAACGCCATTTCGACCGCCTGCTCATGGTGGGTGCGCATGTCCTGCAGGTAGCCGATGTCGACGGAGTTGGGCCGGGGCGTGACGTTGCGTTCGCCGATCACGAATCCGGTGCCGCCCATGAGCACCACAACAGCGATGAACAGCGCGACGAGGTTCAGGGGACTCTGCCACCACGGTAGGACGGTTTGGTCATTAGGGGATTCGTCGATCTCTGGAATACTCACGGTTCGTAGCTTCGCACGCCTGATTGATAGGACACAGGTCATGACAACACCGATCAACATTCCCAAGCTCGGAGTCTCGATGACCGAGGGCACGTTGGTCGAGTGGATGGTCACCAACGGTCAGGCGGTACAGGCGGGCGACGTGCTGTACCGGATCGAGACCGACAAGGTGGAGAACGATATCGAAGCGCCGGTTGCAGGAGTGATCCACATCAGCGGGGTCGAGGGTGAGACCTACGACGTGGGCATCCAGATCGGCTCGATCGAGTAGGCCGTCGTGGATCTCGACTGCGTTTTCGAAGGCCGGGTCGGGGTTGCCGTGCAAGGAGTTTCTGTCAACGCCATGTTGTCCAGGATTGTCAGCACCGACATGACCATCACGCGAACCGGTGACGGCGCCGACTCTGCCGCGTAGTCGCCCGCGCGGCCGGTATGGCGTTGCTCGGTATGGCGTTGCTCGGTATGGCGTTGGTCGGTGGGAGGCTCGACGATTCGCGGGTGACGTTGCGGCAGCCCAGGCCGGGCACACCGGCGTTTCACTGACGGAATCGCCACGTGACGAAATTGGGGTGGGTGGTGAAGGGCTCGGTGATGGTGGTCAGCAAGCGCATGGCCGGTCCGGTGTTTGCGCACAGGCGGAGCTCTCCGGCGACGAATATCGTCACGTGGCGATCCGATAACGGCGCTGGGCTCACCAGGGCAGGGCAGGGCAGGGCAGGGCGAGGGCGAGGGCGAGGGCGAGGGCGAGGGCGAGGGCGAGGGCGAGGGCTCGGGGTTCTGGCATGCTCGCTGCCGAAGAACTCTGTGACAGGTCTGCGCTACAAGAACCACATGGACAATCACCACCCCGGAATTCCCGCCTGCCGCCCGACGACCAGGCAGTGCGCTTGGTGCGCAACATCGTTCGCCGCGGCGTATCGCCCCGGCCGGCCTCGCATCTACTGCCGTACGAGCTGCCGCCAGCGTGCCTACGAGCGACGGCGCGGCCTCGGCGTGGTGCCGCCCCCCGATCGACTGATCATGTCTGATTTTGCACCCCTTGGCCACCTTCGGAACCGATTCCCGGGGTACGAACGCGGTCAGGTGTGGGCATTGTCGGGAAAGGCCCACGCCCTTCGCCCGGCCGGCATCACCGAGAGAGGAGAGCGGCGCCTCACCCTGTGCGGCCTCTTGGCGCGCCCGGTGAACCGGGCATTTCATCGCACAGCGGTTGAGGCGTGCCGCACATGCGCTCGGGTCGAGGAGTTGAGACCATCGGCCAGAGCCATCCGACCCTCAGCAGACCTGGCAGCGCTACGCCTGTTCCTTGATCGGGCGGCGGTCGATGTTGCCAGGCGTCCCGGTCCCACGCGTCGGTCCGCCGAGGAGATCCTGTTCGAACTGCTCGCCTGCGCCTGACGCCGCCGCGAGCCCTGCGGCTGATGCCAGCCAAGGACCCTTACGAACGGGCGAGACGCTGAGCAGCGGCAAAGGCGATGTCCTTGTCGACCCGCGGTTCGGCGGGCAGGCCGAGCACCCGCTCGCCGACGATGTTGCGCTGGATCTCATCGCTTCCGCCCGCGATGCGGTAGCCGGGTGCCCCGAGTACGTGCTCACCCCAGGCGTAGGTTCCCCACTCGCCCGTATCAGCCGTCAACCGTGCACCGAGCAGGGTGGACACGGCCTGACTGACGCTGGTCATGTTCATCGTCCACATCAACTTGCCGAGCGATCCCTCGGGCCCCGGTGTCTGTCCGGCCTTGAGCTTGGCAGCGGCGCGGCGGTTCGTGAACTGCGCCACCTTGTAGTCGGCGTAGAGCCGGGCAAGCATCTGGCGCACCACGGGATCGCCGGTCACCCCGAGATGTTCAGCCAGCGCATGTACCTGTCGGTAGCCGCCGCCGGCGTGGCCGCCGCCGCCACCACCGGAGTGATCGCGCTCGAACCCCAGACAGGTCAACGCGACTCGCCAGCCTTCGCCGATCGGGCCGAGACGCAGTGAGTCGGGCAGGCGCACATCGGTCAGGAAGACCTCGTTGAAGTTGGCACCGCCGCTCATCTGCTTGATGGCTCGTACCTCTACGCCGTCGGCAGCGAAGGGAACAAGAAAAGCGGTGAGACCCTTGTGCTTGGGAACATCGAAATCATGCCGTGCGATCGCCAGGCCCCACTGCGCGAATCGTGCACCCGAGGTCCAGACCTTCTGCCCGGTGAGGAGCCATTCGTCCCCGTCACGAGTGGCTCGGGTGGTGACAGACGCCAGATCGGAACCAGCGGATGGTTCGGAGAACAACTGGCAACCGAGGATGTCCATTCGCATCAGCGGCCCGATGAAGTCGGCCTGTTGCTGCTCGGTTCCGAAGGCAGCAATGGTCGGTGCGATCAGCCCCATTGACGTCGGCGGTAGCTCGCCAGCGGAGGGCACGCGGAATCGAGCCTCTTCTCCGTTGTAGGCGCGCAGATACGAGGTTGCGAGACCCCGTCCACCCAGCTCGACCGGCCAGTTCAACATGGCATAGCCGGCGTCGAACTTTCGTTGCTGCCACGATCGGGTGGCCTCGAGACGCTCGGCCTCCTGCTCATCGGAGAGGTTGTGGAACACGGCAACGCTGAAGGCCCCCTGGCCCCACGAGCCGGCGCCGTCGTTGTCGTTGTCGTTGTCGCCTGACTCGCTGTCAGCGAACTCGCTGGATACCTCGCCGATCGGTTCAGCATTGGCCTCGAGCCAGGCGCGTGCAGCGAGACGAAACTCTTCGATATCCGCCGGGGCAACGTTTGGTCGCTGGGTATCCGTCATCTTTGCGACAGTAGTGGTCGTGCTCGGGCATTGACGGAGCCGAGGACGTCGCTCCACCTCGGCGCAGGAACTGATCGCGTAGTTAGATACCCTTCGTTGGGTACTGGCGGTCAGAACTCGAGGCTGGAACGGGGGAGTACATGGCGTTGGTGATCGCCGAGCGGGCACTCGAACGCCCAACCGAGGTTGCGTTGCAGGATGGCCGCTTCGCGCTCGCGTGGCCAGAGCTGAACGAGGCGTTGAACCGCGTGGCCAATGGCCTGCGGAGCTCGGCCCTCGGTGCCGAACGGCGAGTGGCGGTCTTTGCCGAGAACTCGGTGGAGACCGTGTTGGCCCACCTCGGAGGGTTGCTCGCCGGGGTCAGCACCGTGCCGGTGAACTTTCACCTCAATGCCGATGAGCTCGCCTACATCCTGAGCGACTCGAAGGCGACCGTGCTGTTCGTCGGTCCCGAGAACGTGGAGCGCGGCCTCGAAGCAGCCCGCATCGCCGGAGTGGCGCTGGTCATCGGCTGGCGCTGTGACCCGCGCCCCGACGTGACGCCGTGGACCGACTGGATGGCAGCGGCATCCGACAGCGAGCCGCCGCGCAATGTGCGTCCGCTCCCGAATCTGATGTACACCAGCGGCACCACCGGTGTGCCCAAAGGAGTCGATCTGGCGCCGACGATGTTCGCCGGCGGAACGACCATGCACGAGCACATCGTGGGGCTGCAGGCGAACCGCTTCACCAAGTTCGGTACCCACCTGGTGGTGGGCCCGATGTACCACACCGGTCCGCTCAACGGGTTCAGGATCCTGGCAGCCGGTACCCCAGTGGCAGTGTTGAACAAGTTCGACCCCGAGTCGGTGCTCGCCGCGATCGAGCGACACGATGCCGAGACCAGCGTGATGGTGCCCACCCACTTCAAGCGACTGCTCGATCTCCCCTCCGAGGTGAAGGCGCGTTACGACATCAGCTCGATGAAGCTCGTTGCTCATACCGGCGCGGCCTGTCCGATCGACGTGAAACACGACATGATCCAGTGGTTCGGCCCGATCTTCCTCGACGCGTACGGCGCCACCGAGGTGGGCACGACCTGCAGCATCACCAGCGCCGAGTGGCTCAGCCATCCCGGCAGCGTCGGCCGGGCGATCCCGCCGTTCTCGGCGCTGGTCGTGGACGACGACGGTAACCCTGTACCCGCCGGCACCGAGGGCCGGCTGTTCTTCGAGGACGCCACGGGGCGTGGCGTGGTGTACCCGAACGATCCGGTGAAAAGCGCTCAGGCGCACCTGCGTCCCGGTGTGTTCACCCTCGGCGAGATCGGCTACCTCGACCAGGACGGCTACGTCTACATCACCGACCGCTTCAGCGACATGATCGTGTCGGGAGGCGTGAACATCTATCCGGCCGAGGCCGAAAAGGTGTTGATCGCTCACCCGCAGGTGTCCGATGTGGCGGTGATCAGCGTTCCCGATGCCGACATGGGAGAGGCCGTGAAAGCCCTGATCGTGCCCGAGGACCCGGCCCATCCACCGTCGGCTGAGGAGCTGATCGCTCTCTGCCGGTCGCGGCTGGCCGGATACAAGTGCCCGCGCACGGTGGAGATCGTGTCCACCGTGGGACGCAACGCGATGGGCAAGATCAACAAGCGCCAACTGCGCGCCCCCTACTGGGAGGGCACCCGCACCATCGGGTGATCGCCATGCCGGAACCTCTCGTCCTCATCGATGATCCTGCCCCACTGGTGCGCCGGCTCACACTCAATCGGCCCACGAAGCGCAACGCCCTGAGTAACGGGCTGCGGACCGAGTTGTTCGATGCGCTGCGCGCCGCCGACGCCGATACCAGCGTGCGCGTGATCGTGATCCGCGGCGCCGGATCGTGTTTCTCGGCCGGTTACGACCTCGCCCAGGACCCCGACGAGCCGCTGCCGTGGGCCATCACGCGCGCCGACGGTGGATGGGCCCGCCACGTCCTGCAGGGTTGGTTCGAGATGATGGATCTGGCGACCCCGCTCATCGCCCAGGTGCACGGGTACTGCCTGGCGGGTGGTACGGAACTCGCTTCGGCCTGCGACCTGGTGTACGTGGCCGAGGACGCGCAGATCGGATACCCGCCGGTGCGTTCGATGAGCTCGCCCGACATGGCGTGGCACGTCTGGCTGATGGGCATGCGGCGGGCGATGGAAGCCATGCTCACCGGTGATTCGATGAACGGGACCGAGGCGGTGCAGGCCGGTTTCGCGAACCGTGCCTACCCGGAGGGCACGCTCGAGACGGCGGTCATCGAGATCGCTCAACGGGTCGCCAGAGTGCCCCCCGATTTGCAGGCGCTGAACAAGCGCGTGGTGCACCGAGCAATGGAGGCGATGGGCATGCGCGCCGGCATGCGCGCCACTGCTGACATCAATGCGCTTGGCTTTCATCAGCGCGCCAGCCGCGAGTACTTTGCCCAACTGGCCAGGGGAGTGACTCCTGCGCTGACCGAACGCGATGCCGGCTTCGGGGACTACCGCACCACGCCAACGCCACAGGAGGCATTGTGAGCGTCACCGACGAGATCCTGGTCACCCCCGAGGTGTTGAGCTGTCCCTATGACTACTACCGCCGCGTGCGCGACGAAGCGCCAGTGCACCAGACGCCGATGGGCTTCTGGCTGGTGTCCCGCTACGACGATGTGATGTCGGTGGTGCGCGATGCCGAACGGTTCTCGAGCAACTTCAACACCTCGTTCGCCGGTGGAACGGGACCCTCGCCCGAGCTCTCGGCAATCCTGGCCGATGGGTACCCGTCGGCGAACACGTTGTTGACCAACGACCCGCCGTCGCACACGCAGTTCCGTGGTCTCGTCAACAAGGCCTTCACACCCAAACGCGTGGCTCAACTGGAGGGCGAGATCCGCCAGGTGGCCAATGCCCTGCTCGATGCCTTCGCCGCCGACGGAAGGGTGGAGCTGGTTGGGCAGTTCGCCGTCGGTCTCCCGCTGACGATCATCGCCGACGCACTCGGGGTGGACCGCGCCGACATGGCAGATTTCAAGCGATGGAGCGACCATGCGGTGGCTCCACTGAGCGGCCTGCTCGATGCCGCCCAGATGCTCGACTGTGCGCGCAGCCGAGTGGAGATGCAGCGGTACATGGCGGCCCGCATCGACGAGCGACGCGCCGAGCCGCGTGACGACCTGCTCAGCGATCTGGTGCACTCGCGTTTCGACAGCGGCGAGCGCATCGGCGACGGGCTCTTGGTCCCCGAGCTGCTCAACGTCATCGAACAGCTGCTGGTCGCTGGCAACGAGACCACCACGAAGCTGCTGGCGGCGGGCATGCTCGCGCTCATCGAGCACCCCGCCCAGATGGACAAGGTCCGTGCCGATCCCTCATTGATCCCCAACCTTGTCGAGGAGTCGCTGCGCATCGAGTCGCCGGTGCAGATGCTGCCGCGCATTGCCAGGGTCGATGTGGAGATCGGCGGTGTGCCCATTCCCGCCGGTTCGATGGTGATGGTGATGTACGGGTGCGCCAACCGCGACGAGGCCAGGTTCGCTTCGGCCGATGTGTTCGACGTGGAGCGCGCCAATGCGCGTTCGCACCTCGCCTTCGGCCAGGGCCCGCACTTTTGCGTCGGTGCTGCGCTCGCCCGCAGCGAGGCGCGCATCGGCTTCGAGCTGTTGCTCGAGCGAATGCGTGACATCGCGCTGGCGCCGGTGGAGCAGCCGACAGAACGCGTGCTGTCGATGACCCTGCGCGGTCTCACCGCCCTGCACCTGACCTTCACCCCCGTCACCCCGGAGCCCGTCACATGAGCATCGATCTCACCAACCTTTCCGCCGTCAGGTACGAGATCGTCGATCCTGGCGAACACGGCATTGCGGTCGTCACGCTCAACCGCCCCGAGAGCCGCAACGCCCAGAACAAGCGGATGACGTATGAGATGAACGCATGCTTCGACGACGCGTCCCGTCGTGGCGACGTGAAGGTGATCGTGTTGCAGGCAGATGGTCCGCACTTCTCGAGTGGTCACGATCTTCGCGATGCCGAGAGTAACCGCGAGTTCGATCTCGTCTTCCCCGGCGGCGGCTTCGGCCGTGAGGGTCAGGAGGGCCACATGGCCTGGGAGGAAGAGGTCTACTTCCAGATGTGCTGGCGATGGCGCAACCTGCCCAAGCCGTTGATCGCCGCCGCCCAGGGCAAGACCATCGCCGGCGGGCTGATGCTGCTCTGGGTCTGCGACCTGATCATCGCCGCCGACAATGCGCTGTTCAGCGATCCGGTGGTGGGCATGGGCGTGAACGGTGTCGAGTACTTCGCCCACCCATGGGAGTTGGGTGCGCGCAAGGCCAAGGAGCTGCTGTTCACGGGCGACTGGGTGACCGCAGAGGATGCAAGGACCCTCGGGATGGTCAACCATGTCGTGCCCGCCGATGACCTACGCGACTTCACGATGACGATGGCGCGCCGTATTGCCAAGCGCCCCGGGTTTGCCCTGAAGCTTGCCAAGGAAAGCGTGAACCAGGCGTTGGAGGCACAGGGCCAATGGACAGCGCTGCGTGCGGCGTTCTCGTTGCAGCACCTCGCGCATGCCCACAACCGGATCAGGTTCGGTATCCCCGTGGACCCGGGCACCCAGCGCGCTGATCCGGCGGGCTGACGAGCATGCCGCGTCGTGCACCAGTCAACAAGAAACTGGGTCGACCCCGCGACGTGGATTCCGCCGAGACCCGCAGCACCCTGTTGGATGTTTCGCGTCGGATCTTCGCAAGGGATGGCTATGGAGCCACCACGAACCGCAGCATCGCCGAAGAGGTCGGCATCACCACCGGAGCGATCTACCACTACTTCAACTCGAAGGCAGACCTCTATGCCGAGGTGTACGAAGTGGTGCAACACATCGTGTACGACCGCTTCGAAATGGTGCTGGACGAACCGGGCACGCTGACCGAACGGTTCAGTCGAGCCCTTGACGCAGCGGTGGAGTTGAATCGCAACGATTCCTCGATTGCCGGGTTCGTGGTGACGGTGCCCAGCGAGATGCAGCGTCATCCGGAACTGGCCGAGCTGCTGGTGCCCATCAGGAACCGCACGGCCACGTTCATCACCCGTTTGGTGGCCGATGCCGCCGAGGCAGGAGAGTTCAGCGATGGCGTCAACACCCGGGCCGTCGAGGACCTGTTGAACTCGGTGTTGTCGGGCCTGGCCATCTTCTCCACCGTGACCGGTGACATCGATCGCCACCGCCAGGCCGTCTCAGCGTTGCAGTTGTTCCTGGCGGGAGAACTCGTGAAGGGCCGTGGCAGGTAGCTGCCGGCTCAGGCGGTGCCGGCCAGGCGGTGCCGGCTCAGGCGGTGGTGGTGGTGGTGGCGGCGGCGGCGGTGTCGCAGGCGAGGATCTTCTCGCCCAGTGCGTCGCCCTCGGGGCTCAGGTTTGGATTGGTGAGGTTCGTGCGGAACTGTTCGAGGTCGGCTGCGCTGAGCTGCTTGACGATGTCGGCGACGCAGGCGGCATCGAACTTGTAGCTGCCCTGTACACCGAGGTCGACGACCTGCTGCACGATCATGGCGCGGATTTCGTCGTCGCTGCCGACGGCGGTGACCACGGGCTCGGCGGGAGCGGAGTCCTCGGTGATCACCGAGGTGCCGGCTGGTGCGGCCTTCTTGTCGCTGCTGCAGGCGGACATGCCGAGCAGGGTGAGGGCAACGACGAACGAGGTGAGGACTTTGGAACGCATCGTGCCACGCTATCAGCGACCATGCATCCGTCGGCAGCGTCGACTCGCCGTCGGTGCGGGGCGGTGTGCCACGATGCGGCATGGTACGCGAGCAAGTCCCCGTCGCCGATGGCCTCTTCACCTGGCCCAGCGACCAACCGCAACTGATCGGCAGCCACTTCCCCGAGAGTGGCGTCACCACGTTCCCCGTGCAGGCGAGTTGCCCGAGGACCTCGTCACAGGTGATGCACGAGGTGCTGCTCGAGCGGCGCGGCACGCTGTGGAGCTGGACCATTCAGGGCTTCCCGCCCAAGTCGCCGCCCTATGCCGGCAAGGAGGGGCCACTCGGCTTCGTGCCGTACGGCGTCGGCTATGTCGAACTGTCCGGCCAGGTCATCGTGGAGACGCGTCTCACCGAGAACGATCCTGCACGACTGCACATCGGGATGCCGATGGAGCTCGTGATCATTCCGTTCACCACCGATGACCAGGATCGTGACATCGTCACCTTCGCGTTCGCCCCCGTGCAGGAAGCCTGAGCCCGCGATGACCGATGTAGCGATTGTTGGTATTGGCATCCATCCGTTCGGCCGGCACGACAGCAGCGGCATGGAGCAGGGCGTGGTCGCCGCACGCAGTGCGTTGGCCGATGCCGGCTGCGCGTGGAGCGACGTGCAGTACGCGTTCGGAGGCTCGGCGGCCGCCGGCAACGCCGACACGATGGTGTCGGCGCTCGGCCTCACGGGCCTGCCGTTCATCAACGTGGCCAACGGCTGCGCCACCGGTGGCAGCGCGCTGATCAGCGGCTACAACGCCATCCGCGCCGGTGCAGCCGACGTGGTGATGGCCATTGGGTTCGACAAGCACCCGCGGGGTGCGTTCGACCCCGACCCGGCCGACTTCGGCCTGGGCAAGTGGTACGGCGACACGGGCCTGATGCTGACGACGCAGTTCTTCGGCCTGAAGATCCAGCGCTATATGCACCAGTACGGCATCACTGCGAACACGCTCGCCAAGGTTGCTGCAAAGAACTTTCGCAATGGTTCGCTGAACGAGAACGCCTGGCGTCGCAAGCCCATGAGCGAGGAACAGATCCTCAACGGTGCGATGCTCAGCAACCCGCTGACGCAGTTCATGTTCTGCTCGCCGGGCGAGGGTGGGGTGGCGTTGGTGCTGGCCAACGCTGATCGCGCCCGGGAGTTCACCGACACCCCGGTGTATCTGCGCTCGGCGGTGTTGCGGAGCCGCCCGTTCGGCAGCTTCGAGGTGTTCAATCCCTGGCTGGCGATCGAGCGTGGTAACAGCCCCACGGTCGCTGCGGCACAGGCCGCGTTCGAGATGGCCGGCATCGGCCCCGGCGACATCGATGTCGCCCAGGTACAGGACACCGAGAGCGGCGCTGAGGTCATGCACATGAGCGAATGCGGCCTGTGCGCCGACGGCGAACAGGAGGACCTGATCCAGTCGGGCGAGACCGAGATCACCGGTCGCCTCCCCATCAACACCGATGGCGGCTGTATCGCCAACGGCGAACCCATCGGTGCCTCCGGCCTTCGCCAGGTCTACGAGAGCGTGCTGCAGTTGCGCGGTCGGGCGGGGTCGCGCCAGGTACCCGGCAATCCCGCCACTGCCTTCACCCACGTGTACGGAGCCCCGGGGATCAGCGCCTGCACGGTGCTGTCGCGCTGAGCGGGGCAGTTCTCACGCTGCTGGCCGGATACGCCGCACTGAGTCGATGGTGACCGCGGCCAGCCCGATCCACACCAGGACGAAGCCGATGACGCGCACGGTGGTGAGCGTCTCTCCATAGGCCAGCCAGCCGAGTAAGAAGTTGATCGTGGGCACGATGTACTGCACCAGCGCGAGGATGCTGAGCGGTAGACGCTTCGCAGCGACGGCGAACATCAACAGCGGAACCGCCGTGACGAGGCCACTCAGGGCGACCAGGACCAGTTCGCCGCCCGAGGCCGATTGCGGAATGCCCGTGGCGGCACCGGCGCCCCACAGCACCAGGCCGACAGCGGGGATGAACAGCACCAACGTCTCGGCGGTGAGGCTCTCGAACGCAGTGAGCGTGGCCTGCTTTTTGATGATCGTGTAGGTGATCCACGTGGCCGCGATCACGATCGAAACCCACGGCAGGTGGCCGTAGCCAAGAGTGAGCACGACCATCGCAGCCACGGCGAGCACCGAGGCGAACTGCTGGGCGCGCCAGAGCCGTTCATGCATCACCAGCACGCCGGCCAGCGTCAGCCCGATCGGGGTCATGAAGTAGCCGAGTGCGGTCTCGATGACGCGGCCGTGGACGACGGCCCATACGTAGATGGTCCAGTTTGCCGCCAGCACCAGTGCGCCGATGGTGACGCGCATGAGCAGCGCCCGGTTGCGCAACTTGGCAAGCAGCGGCCGCATGCGACCTGTCGCGATCACGTAGGTTCCCATCACCAGCGCGGAAGCCGTGATGCGGTAACCGATCAACTCGAACGCGTTGAAGTGCTTGAGCGCCTTCCAGTAGATGGTGACCAGGCCCCACAGCGCATACGCGCCGATGCCCCAGGCGATACCGCTGCGATGATCGGCGGCCGGCTCAGCGCCCGACACAGGCCGCGGCGAGTTCGTTGATCTCGCGCACGCGCAGGACTTCGCAGGTGACGTCCTGCTCGAGGGTGTCGTGCAAGAAGCAGAACGACACGCCCGTGTCGGGATCGGCCCAGCAGATCTGTCCACCAGCGCCATGGTGACCGAACGTGCGCGGTTGGTGGGCGGGGAACCAGCGCCGCCACTGGTCGTCGTCGTCGCCGGCGATCTCGAACAGCAGGGTGCGGTGCGCCGGGTACTTCGAGGTTTCGTTGGTGAGGTTGTTGCGTATGTTGGTCATGGCATCGCGCAGTTGCGGGTCGGCCAGCCACGACTGGTACAGCGCCGCGATGTCGGTGGCGCGCGCCACGCCGCCGCCACCGGGCACACCCGCCGCACGGGCCATTGCGAGGTTCATGATGAGCAGTGCGTCGGCGCCGATCGACATCTCGGGAATGCACTCTGGCGTGCCGTACACCGAGAGCAGTGCCTCGTGGCTCGGCCACTCACCGCGCATGCGGATCTCGACCACTGCTGCGTGGTCGGCCATCTCGGGTCCGAGAACCTTGGTGATGCCAGCAGGGGCCGTGACCATCTCGTGGATAGCGGTTGCGTAGGGCATACCCGTGATGGTCTCGATGATCTCGGCGAGCACCCAGTGTGCTGTGACGGGGTGGTACTCGCAACGGGTGCCGGCTGGCCAGTCGAGCGCCCACGCGGCGAAGGCCTCGCGCCTGCCAGCGCTGGACACGAACTGGTCCAGGCCGATGAGCGCCTGTGGGAAGCCGCCCTGCATCAGCATCACCTGCTCGACCGTGACGTCGTGCTTGCCGTTGGACGCGAACTCGGGCAGGTAGTGGGCGACAGGCCGGGTGATGTCGATGGCGCCGCTGGCCATCAGGGCAACGATGGCCGCGGACACGATCGGCTTGGTGGCCGAGAAGATGACGAAGCGGTGCTCGTCGGTTGCGCTGCCGAACGATGCAGATGCGCCGATCTGGCCGTCGGCGGCCAGGGCGAACTGGGCGCCGAGCAGCGCGCCAGAGTCGATGAGGCCCTGCACGTGCCGGCTGAGCCGATCGACGGCATCGGGATTGAACCGTGCTGCCGACGCCCCGAGAGTGACAGCGCTCATGACTTCCAGCCGTTGAAGTAGGTGATCTCCTCGGCGGCACGGCGGGTGCCGGGCTTGAAGGTGTCGCCGGTGTAGTACGCCACGGGTGTGAGCGCCACCTGCGTGACGGTGTCGGGAATACCCAGCAGCGCCCGGGCCTCGGCCTCGTACTCGAGGTGCAGCGTGGTCCACGCAGTGCCCAGGCCGCGGCTGCGCGCCGCCAACATGAAGCTCCACACAGCGGGCAACACGCTGCCGTAGAAGCCGGCCACCTGGCCCTGATTGCCCACTGGCGTACCAAGGCTGCAGGGGATGACCATTGCCGGTACCTCATGCAAGATGCTGGACAGGTAGTCGGAGCTGTCCATGATGGCGCCGGCACCGGTACGCCCGCTGCGGTCGACAGCGACCTTCTGGCTGGCGATGTAGGGCTCGTATGCGCGTCGGTACAGATCGGCGAGACCGGACTTCAGGGCCGGGTCGTCTACAACGATCCAACGCCACCGCTGCAGGTTGCTGCCAGCCGGGGCCTGACTGGCGACACGGATGCAGTCCATGATCAGGTCACGGGGCACCGGTCGGGTGAGGTCGAGCCGTTTGCGTACCGCACGGGTGGTGGTGAGCAGGCGGTCGGTCTGGTTCAAGTCGAACGAATCGGTCATATCGACCTACAGTACGGCCACCAGCGGCTCCCAACGGATCTGGAGACAACCATGGCGACCCCCCGCGAGCAGTGGCAGCAGGCATTCGATGCCAGCAAACTGCGCTCCACCACCACCAACACGATGAGCGGCGTGCCGCTGCAGCCCGTGTATGGCCCCGACGACGCCGAATTCCCGGGGGTCTACCCGTACACGCGCGGCCCGTACGCCTCGATGTACCGATCGAAGCTGTGGACCATGCGCATGTTCGCCGGCTTCGGCACGGCCGATGACACCAACTGGCGTTTCAAGGAGATCATCAGGTCGGGCGGAGACGGGCTGTCCACGGCCTTCGACATGCCCACACTGCTCGGTCTCGACAGCGATGATCCCATGTCGCTCGGCGAGGTGGGCCGCTGCGGCGTTGCCGTTGACACGCTGGCCGACATGGAGGACCTGTACGCCGGCATCGACCTGTCTGCCATCACCACGTCGATGACCATCAACTCGCCGGCTGCGCCGATCTTCGCGATGTTCGTGGCCCAGGCCGAGAAGGCCGGCGTGCACCGGGCGCGCCTCGGCGGCACGCTGCAGAACGACATCCTCAAGGAGTACCAGGCGCAGAAGGAGTTCGTCTTCCCCCCACGCCAGAGTATGCGCCTGGTGCGCGACACCATCCGGTTCACGGCGGCAGAGATGCCGAAGTGGCACAGCATCTCCATCAGCGGGTATCACATCCGCGAGGCAGGCTCAACGGCCGCCGAGGAACTGGCCTTCACGCTGGCCAACGGCTTTGCCTACGTGGAACTGGCCATCCAGGCCGGTCTATCGATCGACTCGTTCGCACCGCGGCTCAGCTTCTTCTTCAATGCGCACATCGACTTCTTCGAGGAGATCGCCAAGTACCGCGCTGCCCGGCGCATCTGGGCGCGTTGGATGAAGGATCGCTACGGCGCCCAACTCGACCGCTCGATGCAGCTTCGCTTCCACACGCAGACAGCGGGCGTGTCGTTGACAGCTCAGCAACCCGAGGTCAACATCGTGCGCACTGCCATCGAAGCCCTGGCAGGTGTGCTCGGTGGAACGCAATCGCTGCACACCAACTCGATGGACGAGGCGTTGGCTTTGCCGACCGAACGCTCCGCACGTATTGCCCTGCGTACACAGCAGGTCATTGCATACGAAACAAATGTGGCGCACGTGGCCGATCCGCTCGGCGGGTCGTACTTCGTCGAGGAACTCACCGATGAAATGGAGCGCCAGGCCGAGGCCATCTTCAGCCACCTCGATGAAATGGGTCGCGGGTCGATGCTCGAAGGCGTGATCGCCGGCATCGAGGACAACTGGTTCCAGGGCTGCATCGGTGACAGCGCCTACGAACTCGAGCGGTTGTTCAACCGCGGCGAGCGCATCGTGGTCGGCGTCAACCGGTTCACCGAGGGCAACGAAGAAGAAAGCATGCCGATCCTGCAGATCACCAACGAGGACGAGACGCGCCAGTTGAAGCGGCTGGACTCGGTACGCCAGCAGCGCAACCAGGGGGCGGTCGATGCGGTGCTCGCCAAGCTCGCCGCCGAGGCCGCCGATCCGGAGGTGAACCTGATGCCTACACTCATCGAGGCGTCCGCCGCATACGTCTCGCTCGGGGAGATGATGAACACCATGGCCGACGTGTTCGGCCGCCATGTCGAAGTCCCCACTATCTAGTGGCTTTCCCCGAATTGATCGATCGATAGATTTGTGCTGGCGTACCGCTCTCGTGTCGACGTGAGGACGGTCGCATGCGGTAGAAACAATGCGCTACGGTCATCCGGCGGTAGCGACCAGCCGGCGTCAGTCGGTTTCTTTCATAGGGGGATTACGTGAAGGTACGCAGTTACAAACTCGTCGCCTCTCTGATTGTGCTGAGCCTCGGGGCTTCGGCATGTTCGGAGACCAAGAAGGCGGAGACGACGACGCCAGGCACCACCATGACCACCGAAGCGCCATCTACGGTGCCTTCCACCGGCGAGACCACCACCACGGTGGTGGACGCGGGCGCCGAGCTGAACGCCTGGGCGCTCACCTACACCGGTGGCACCGCTGGAGCCGCCTCGGGAGACAGCATCAAGGTCGGCTATGCCAACGATGAGAACTTCTTCCCGGAGAACACGATCGGCATCGAGTCCGCCCGCGATTACCTCAATGCAGAACTCGGTGGCGCCGCAGGCAAGCCGATCGAGCTGGTGTCGTGCAGCGTGACGAATGCCGAAGATGGCGCCAAGTGCGGCACCCAGTTCGCCAACGATCCCAGCATCGTCGCGGTCATCACCGGCACGATCCTGGTCGGCAACAAGGAGCTCTACGACACGCTCACGGGCAAGAAGCCCGTCATCGTCGGCAACGGTGTCACCTCTGACGACTTCACCACCCCCGCCGGCCAGGCATTCACCGCTGGTTCGCCCGGCGTGATCGCCGGTATGAGCGGCTACATCGTGTCGGGCCTCAGCCCCAAGCCCAAGAAGGTGGCGATCCTGGCGCAGAACAACCCGGCCGGTCAGGCCGCGGTGCCGCTCCTCATCGATCCAGTGCTGAAGAAGGCGGGCATCGAGTCCACCTCGGTGTTCATCGACGACTCGGCATCGGCATCTGACGTTCAGGCGGCGTTGAAGGCTGCAGGCGCAGATACGGCCGACGTGCTCTTGCCGATCATCACCATCCAGCAGTGCATCAACGTGTACGACGCAGTCAAGTCGCTGGCGATCAACCCGATCGTGGTCACCACGGGATTGTGCTTCGGAACCCCGATGACCGATCACCTCAAGGAGGCCGGCGAAAAGGGTCCGGTGCCCGAGGGTTGGTACTTCGGTGGCTACGGATACAGCTACTTCAATCCCGACCTCGAAAGCGGCATGCAGACCTACATTGCCAAGGTCCAGCAGTACGGCAAGCCCGCCCCCGGCGCCAAGACGCTCGAGTACACCGGCTTTGCCGGCCCCGAGTTCGCCAACCTGATGACGTTCGCCAAGTTCGTCAACACGTCAAAGGGTGCGGTTGACTTCGCCACGCTCGACGCTGCGATCCGCGGGTTCAAGGGCCCGATGATGTTGCAGGTGGGCCCGCTCAACTGCGGCAAGCAGGTCATCCTCGGTCTGGCGTTCTTCGTCTCGGTCTGTGCTGCCGAGATGGGTATTCAACAGCTCAAGGACGGCCAGTGGGTCAGCATCGCTGACGGCCTGAACGGCAAGCCGATCGACGTCACCAAGGTCGAATCGTAAGCTGCAGCAATACTGTGAAGCAGCAATGATGTGAATTGGGGTGGGGCCCGCTACGGCGGCGCCCCACCCCGCAACCGGGCACTTTCTGCGAGGGGGCGGAGCCGATGAAGGGCTCGTTGACAAAGTATTTGCAATGGTTCATCGGTGCCAGCGCCATCGTGATGGTGGCGTGGGCGCTCATCGACAGCGACAGTCGCGCCCACTTCCTCACCGGCTCCGGTCTGGCCAGCGGAGCGCTCATCGCAGCCATTTCGCTGGGCGTCGTCATCACCTATCGCGGCTCGGGTGTTGTCAACTTCGCCAACAGCGCCATCGCGATGTACATCGCCTACGTCTATGCGGTGTTGCGCAAGGACGGCGACCTGTTCCTGCCGCCGTTGCCCAATCCGTTCGCCCTCGTCGAGGGCATCGTCCACAAGCTCGACTCCACTTCCACGCTCGATCTTCCCGACTGGCCGACGCGCATCTCGTTCGGCCCCGACATGCAGTTCTGGCCAGCGCTGCTCATCTCGGTGGTCTTCGCCCTGCTGCTCGGCCTGGTGCTGCACTTCTTCATCTTCCGGCCCCTGCGCCAGGCCCCGCCGCTGGCCAAGGTCGTTGCCTCGATCGGCCTGTGCCTGTACCTGCCGGCCGTCATCGTGCGCCGCTTCGGCATCCAACCGTTCACCGTGCAGTCCATCCCGTATTTCAAGGTCGACAGGCCGGTGAGCCTGCCGCTCGGGGTCAAGATCAATGCCGACGAACTGGTGCTCACCATCTTGGTGATCGTGCTCACCGTGGCGCTGTACGCAGTCTTCCAACTCACGCGGTTCGGCCTTGCCACCCGCGCTGCGTCCGAGAACGAAAAGGGCGCAGTGGTGCTCGGTTTCTCGCCCGAGTTCCTCGCCGGCGCCAACTGGATCATCTCCACCCTGATCACCGGCGTGCTCGGCATCTTCGCCGCCACCGTGCTGCGCACCATCGATCCCAACGTGATCCCTGCGCTGATCATCCCTGCGCTCACGGCGGCCCTGGTGGGCAGCTTCACGTCGTTTGGCTGGACCACGTTCGCCGCCATGGTGCTGGGCATGCAGTTCGGTCTGGTGAAGTACTTCGAGGCGCAGCACCACTGGTATCCGAAATCGGGTACCAGCATCTTTCCGGGCATGGAGCGCGTGCTGCCGCTGGTCATCATCGTGCTCGTGTTGTTCTTGCGCGGCAAGAGCCTGCCAACCCGCGGTGCGATCAGTTCGGGTCGCCTGCCGTTCTCGCCGACGCCGCCGCGATGGGCCATCCGCTACGGCGGACCGGCGCTGGCGCTCGCCACTGCAATTTGTGGCCTGTTCATCTTCGGTCCCACGTTCCGACTGGCGCTGGCGAACACCCTCATCGGCATCATCATCTGCTTGTCCATCGTGGTCATCACCGGCTATATCGGCCAGATCTCGCTGGCCCAGATGGCCTTCGCCGGCATCTCGGCGTTCCTTGTCGCCAAGCTGACGACGCAGCACAACGTGCCGTTCCCGATCCCCATCTTCATCGGCGCCGTCGTGGCCATGCTGGTGGGCGTGCTCGTGGCGTTGCCGGCGCTGCGCGTACGCGGTGTCAACCTGGCCATCGTCACACTTGCGTTTGCTGTCGCCGTCGACAAGGCCGTGTTCGGCAACCAGTCGGTCAACGGCGGGTTCGTCGGTGCTCCGGTGAAGGTGCCCCAACTCATCTCCCAACCCCGCGACGTGCAGTACAAGATCCTGGGCATCATCGCCGGCGACGGCAAGCAGCCGAATCCGATGACCGCAATGTTCTGCCTCGTGGTGGTGGTCATCTTGTGTTACGCCGTGGCCAACCTGCGCAGGTCTGCCACTGGCCGGCGCATGCTTGCCACACGCTCGAACGAGCGGGCTGCTGCTGCTGCTGGCGTGAACGTATCGGGTATGAAGATCCTTGCGTTCGCAGTGTCGGCGTTCATTGCCGGTGTCGGTGGCGCCGTGTCGGCGTACCGCTTCGGTGGTGTCACCCCCGACAAGTTCAACTACGTGCAATCGCTCACGTTCTTCGCCTTTGCCTATCTCGGCGGCATTGCCAGCGTCTATGGCTCGATCAGCGGTGGCTTCCTGGTGGCGGGTGGGCTCGTGTTCACCTTCCTCAGTGAGAAGCTGGGTGTGCCCAGCGAGTTCACGCTGATCCTCGGTGGTCTCGGCCTGGTCGTCGCTTCCGTGCGTAACCCCGAGGGCATCGCCGGCGCCGTTCGCCAGATCGGGATGAACGTTCGGCGCAAACGTGGGTCCCGAGAAGGCCCTCCCGAAGGCGTGGCCGCAGGGGCCGGCCCATCACCCAGCACGGACACACGAGAAGTCGGAGCCGCATCATGACCGCGTTGTTGCAGACGAGTGGAATGTCGGTCACCTTCGGTGGCCTGAAGGCCGTCAACGAAGTGGATTTCCGGGTGGAGAAGGGAAAGTTGGTCGGTCTCATCGGCCCGAACGGCGCCGGCAAGACCACCTTTATCGACGGCATCACCGGCTTCGTGCCCACCACCGGTCGGATCGAGTTCAACGGCCGCGATATCGGTTCGATGCCGCCGCACCGAAGGGCCAAACTGGGACTGGGTCGTACGTGGCAGTCGCTCGAGTTGTTCGATGACCTCAGCATCCGCGAGAACCTGCAGGTTGCCGCCGAGAAGCAGTCCGTCGGCAGCTTCTTTGCCGATCTGGTGGCCCCCCGCCGAAAGCGTGACGACTCGGCCACCGATTGGGCGCTCGATGTGCTCGGTATCGCCGATCTCGCCACGAAGATGCCCAATGAGATCAGCCAGGGTCAGCGCAAGCTGGTCAGCGCCGCACGAGCGTTGGCCGCCCGTCCCGAACTGGTGTGCATGGACGAACCCGCCGCCGGTCTCGACAGCACCGAATCACAGGTGCTCGGGGCGCGGTTGCGCGACATCATCGATGCGGGGTCCACGATCTTCTTGGTGGACCACGACATGGGCCTGGTGCTCAACGTCTGTGACTACATCTATGTGATCGAATTCGGCCTGAAGATCGCCGAAGGCACACCGGCCGAGATCAAAAGGGACGCGCGGGTCATCGAGGCCTACCTCGGGCAGTCTGCAGATGAGGGGAACCACTGATGGCGCTGCTCGAGATAGAGAACCTGTCCACCGGCTACAACGGTGTGCCCGTGGTGCGTAACCTCAACCTCACCGTCAACGAGGGCGAGATCGTGGCCCTGCTCGGGCCCAATGGTGCCGGCAAGACCACCACGCTGCTCACGACATCGGCGCTGAACCCGATCATCAGCGGTGACGTGCGCGTGATGGGCAAGTCCGTGAAGGGCCGTCGTGCGCACATGGTGGCCCGCGAGGGCCTGGCCCATGTTCCCGAGGACCGCAGCCTGTTCTTCCAACTCACGGTGAAAGAGAACCTCAAGCTCGGAGCCGTCAAGGGTTCGGCCAACCTCGATCAGGCGCTCGGCTATTTCCCTGCGCTCGACAAACTGATGGATCGCAAGGCCGGGTTGTTGTCCGGTGGCGAACAGCAGATGCTTGCGATGGGCCGTGCGTTGACCACGAACCCGAAGCTGTTGATGGTCGACGAGATGAGCCTCGGCCTGGCACCGATCATCGTCGAGCGGTTGCTGCCCGTGTTGCGCCGCATCGCCGACGAAACCGGCGCTGGCGTGTTGCTGGTGGAACAGCACGTGCATCTTGCGCTCGAGGTAGCCGATCGTGCCTACGTGCTCAGCCACGGCACGCTGGCGCTCGAAGGCGACGCCAAGCACCTTGCGGCCAACCGCCATCTGCTCGAGAGCAGCTACCTGGGTGGCGCCGAACTCGAGATCGAGGACTGACAGCGCCAGCAGCCGCCAGGTGTGGCAGCGTTGGGTCGTGCAGCTCGTCGTCGCTCCCACCGCCGAGCAGGCAGCGATCACTGCTGCGGCGTGGATCATGCGCCGGGTCAGTTCGGCGGTGCGTCTGCGCGGTACCTGCCGCATCGCCGTGAGCGGCGGGTCCACGCCCGTTCTGATGTTCGATGCGCTTGCACAGATGCCTGTGCCGTGGGAGCGCGTGCAGTTGTTCCAGGTGGACGAACGGGTGGCCCCGGATGGCGACCCCGACCGCAATGCCACCCAACTCACCGACCATCTCATCCGTCACGTGACGATTCGACCAGGGTCGGTGCACCTCATGCCGGTCACCGCTGCTGCGTTGCCCAGCGCTGCAGCCCGCTATGCCAGGGTCATCGGCCAGGCCCCGCTCGACATCGTGCACCTCGGCCTGGGCGATGACGGGCACACCGCCTCGTGGCCGCCCGGTGACCCCGTCATCGACGCCCTCGGCGCGGTTGCGATCAGCGGCGAATACAACGCTCGGGTGCGCATGACCCTGACACCCGGCATCGTCAACGCGGCGCGCTCGCGGCTGCTGCTGATCACGGGCGCTTCCAAGTCCACCCCGCTGGCGGCATGGCTGAACGGCCCGCCCGACACCCGTGCCGGCCTACCGGTGTCCCGGGTGCGTCGTGTCGGAACCACGGTGGTGGCCGACACGGCAGCGGCGTCGCGCCTGGCGTAGGGCTAACGTCGGCCCGTGGACTTCACCGCAACCCCCGCCTGGTCTGCCCTGCTGGCGTCTGCCGCCACACCCTTGCCGTCGTTGCGCGAGCTGTTTGCAGCCGATCCCGGCCGGGCCGCAGCGATGACCCTCGGTGCGGCAGACCTGCGGGTCGACTTCTCCAAGCAGCGGGTGGTGGCCGAGACGATGCAGCACCTGATCGCCGTTGCCGAGGCGTCGGGCGTGCAGTCGCGACGCGACGCCATGTTCGCCGGCGAGCCGATCAACACCACAGAGGGCAGGGCTGTTCTGCACACGGCGCTACGGGCCCCACGCGATGCAGTGGTGATGGTGGCCGACGAATCCGGCGCTCGCCACAACGTGGTGCCCGAGGTGCACGCGACCCTCGATCGAATGGCTGTGTTCGCCGACCGGGTGCGCAGCGGGGCGTGGACCGGCCACACGGGCTCGCGTATCCGTACCGTGGTCAACATCGGCATCGGGGGCAGCGATCTCGGCCCTGCGATGGCATACAAGGGGCTGTTCGCATACCGGCACCCCGACATCGAATGTCGGTTCGTCTCGAACATCGATGGTGCCGACATCGGTCAGAACCTCTCGGGGCTCGACCCGGCATCCACCCTGTTCGTGGTGTCATCGAAGACCTTCACCACCATCGAGACACTGACCAACGCCGAGACAGCGCGGGCCTGGCTGCTGGGTGGTTTCGGCGGCGACGAATCGGCGGTGGCCAGGCATTTCGTGGCCGTGTCCACCAACGCCGAAAAGGTCGCTGCGTTCGGCATCGATACCGCCAACATGTTCGGCTTCTGGGATTGGGTCGGTGGTCGCTACTCCATCGATTCGGCCATCGGCATCACGCTGATGATCTCCATCGGCCCCGAGGGCTTTCGTGAGTTCCTCGATGGTATGCGCGCCATCGACGAGCACTTCCTCCACGCGCCTCTCGCGCAGAACGTGCCGGTGATCCTGGCGATGCTCGGCGTGTGGAACAGCAACGTCATGGGCGCACAGAGCCATGCGGTGCTGCCGTACGCGCACGAGCTCAGCCGGTTTGCGGCGTATCTGCAGCAACTCGACATGGAGAGCAACGGCAAGGGCGTGCACCGCGATGGCACCCCGGTCACGGGCGACACCGGTCCGATCGTGTGGGGCGAGCCGGGCACCAACGGCCAGCACGCCTTCTACCAGTTGCTGCACCAGGGCACGCGTCTGGTGCCGGTGGACATGATCGGTTTCGCGCACCCCAACCATTCCCACCGCAACCACCATGACCTGCTCACGGCCAACCTGTTCGCACAGAGCGAGGCGCTGGCCTTCGGCAAGACCGCTGCCGAGGCGACCGCCGAGGGCATGCCCGCGACACAGGTGCCACATCGGGTGTTCACCGGCAACCGGCCGAGCACCACCATCGTGGCGGCCCGGTTGACACCGCGTGTGCTCGGCGAACTGATCGCCCTCTATGAGCACAAGGTGTTCGTGCAGGGCTGCATCTGGGACGTGAACAGCTTCGATCAGTGGGGTGTCGAGCTGGGCAAGGCCCTGGCCAACCGCATCACGCCCGAGCTCTCGGGTCCATCCACGCACCTCACCACCCACGACAGTTCCACCATCGCGCTCATCAACTGGTACCGCGATCAACAGCAGGAGACAACATGAAATTCGGCATCGCCTTCGTCAACACCGGCCCGCTGGCCCATCCGGCTGCAGCGGCAACGTTCGCCCGCGCCGCAGAGGCCGCAGGGTTCGAGTCGCTGTGGACCGTCGAGCACGTGGTGGTGCCATCGGGCTACACCTCTGAGTACCCGTACAGCCCGAACGGCAAGATGCCCGGACCCGAGGACAGCGACATTCCCGATCCCCTCATCTGGTTGGCCTATGTGGCTGCGTCCACGAGCACCATCAATCTGGCCACCGGCGTGTTGATCCTGCCCCAACGCAATCCGGTGGTGCTGGCCAAGGAGGTGGCGACGCTGGACCACATGTCGTCCGGGCGTATGCACCTGGGCATCGGTGTCGGCTGGCTCGAGGAGGAGTTCAACGCGCTGGGTGTTCCGTTTGCCAAGCGCGGGGCGCGTGCCGACGACTACGTCGCTGCCATGCGCGCGTTGTGGCGCCAGGACGCCGCCACCCATCATGGCGAGTTCGCCGACTTCGAGCAGTGCATCCTGCGCCCGCGTCCTGCGGCACGTCGCATCCCGGTGCACGTCGGTGGCCACTCGGCGACGGCCGCCCGTCGCGCCGGCCGCCTTGGGGATGGGTTCTTCCCCGCCGGCGGCAACCACGAAACCATCGCCGGGCTGTACGACATCGCCCGGGCAGCTGCGCTCGAGGCCGGGCGCGACCCGGACTCGATCGAGATGACCACCGGCGGCAACGGTGCCATCGGCCCGAACGCGCTCGCCGAGGTCGAGGCGTTGGCCGAGATCGGTACGGCCCGGGTCATCGTGCCGTCGTTCCTGTTCTGGAAGGACCCAGAGGAGTCGCTGGCGCGTTTCGGCGAGGACGTCATTGCGAGGGCAAACTCGTAGTCGTGCCAGATGTCGATACGCCGGAGGTGAGACCGACCCGCGTCGCGCAGGCGCGTGGGCTACTGCTCACGTTCGCCCTGGCGGCGACCGTGTCGGCCTTTGGCGCCCTGTTCGCCCACTTCTTCCGCGAATCGATCCTGTTCACGCTCGAGCACCTCGGTGGCGACCGCCGTTCGACGGTGGTCGCTGCCGACTCGTCGCGTCTCGGCGTGTTCGCGCTCGTCACCGCAGGCCTGCTTGCCGCTGGGTGGATTGGTCGTATCGCAATGCGGTGGGGTCATGAACGTCTCGGACTCGCCGCCGTTGCCGTTGCCGCCAGGGGCGCCGGTGCGGGTCCGAGCATGAGCGGTACGTTGCTGCGTTCGTCGGGCACGTGGCTGGCGATGTCGACGCTGTCGTCGCTCGGTCGTGAGGCGGCCATCCTCGAGACCGGCGGCAGCTTTGGTGCGTGGCTGGGGCGCAGGATGCATCGGCCACCCGCAGATCTTGCCTCCACGGGTATCGCCGCTGCGTTCGCCGCTGCGTATCACGCCCCGATCGGGGCGTTTCTGTACGTACGCGAACATGTGGTCAACCGACCCGAGCGGCGCACGATTGCCTGTTCGCTGGCCGGGGGGGTGATGGGGTTTCTCTTCTCGCTGCAGTTCCTCGGTGGGGCACCCGTCTTCCACCACGGTGTCGACCCGCTCGGAGGCGGGGCGTTCGTGCGTGCTGCAGCGGCACTGATCCCTGCGGTCATCGTGACGCGGGCGTTTTTCGCTGTACGCAAACGGCTCGCCCCGTCCGTCGAGCCGGCTCCCGAGTCGGCCAGGATCTGGTTGCGCTCCGCTGTCTTCGCTGTCGTGGGCGGCGCTGTCGTGGCGCTCGTCCCGCTGACGTCGGGCAACGGTATGGAGGCCATTCGGCAGGGCTTCACCGGGGCCACCGTCGGTCTGGGCCTTGCGCTGTGCTTCGGCAAGCTCGTGGCGACCTCCGCCTCGATCGGCTCGGGTGCACCCGGTGGTGTGTTCTCGCCGTCGATGGCTGTTGCTGCTGGGGCCGCCCTGTTGAGCTTCGAGGCATTGGCCAAGCTCGGGGTCACCCTGCCCGGCACGCCGTGGGACGGCATGCTCGCCGCAATGTCGGTGGGTATCGCAGTGGGCACGCGCTCGCCGTTGGTGGGCATTGTCGTGGTGGCCGAGCTGGCCGGCGACGCCCGCCTGCTGCCGGTGTGCGGCGTCGCCGTGGGGCTGGCGTGGTTGGTCGAGCGCATCATCGATGCCGCCAGTCGTCGGCTACGCCCCGAACGGGCGGTCGTGGCCTCGCTGGATGGTTGACCCGCAGCCTCAGCGAGCAATGATCATGCCCGGTGTTGCCCAGGCCTGACTCATTGAGGCACCCGCAGTCAACCCGGCATCGACCACGATGCACTGGCCACTGATGTAGCTGCCGGCATCGCCGAGCAGGAACAGCGCCGTCTCGGCGATGTCCGTCACGGTTCCCGAACGCCCGAGCGGTGATGCGGCGGCGATGCGTGCGGCGGTCTTGTCGAGCGCCTCGGGGTCGCCGGCCATCACATGGGCGGTCATGCCGGTGGGGATGGACCCGGGAGCAATGGCGTTGACCCGGATGCGCTGGCGGGCCAGCTCTGCTGCCGCTGAACGGGCGAGGCCCACCACACCGGCTTTGGCCATGGCGTAGGCATGCGGGCCGAGTCCACCCTGGACGGCTGCCACGCTGGCGGTGGCGGCGATGCTGCCCCCGTTGCCGCAGGCGATCATCTGGCGTGCTGCCTGTTTCACGGTGACGAACACGCCGCGCACCAGGACCGCCATCGTGCGATCGAAGTCCTCCATCGATGTCTGCTCGATCGGGCCGATGACCCCGACGATGCCTGCATTGGCGAATGCGCCGTCGAGGCGTCCCCACGTGCTGACGGCGGTGTCCATCGCCGCAGCGACGTCGTCCTCGCTGGTGACGTCGCAGCGCACGAAGCGCGCCGCATCGCCCAACGAAGCAGCAACGGCCTGCCCTCGATCGACGCCGTAGTCGGCAACGATCACGTGGCCGCCCTCGGCCACGAGCAGGCGCGCCGTGGCCTCACCGATGCCGCTCGCTGCGCCGGTGATGACGGCCACTCTGCCCTCGTAACGCCCTGCACGACTGATGCTCATGGTGTGGTCCCCTCGCCCCCGACATTTCTCCCGACGGTATCGCAGTGTGCGCTGACCCGAAGGACCGGTGCGGTCGTCCCGTCTCGCAGTATCCGGCCACTCTGGGCCAGACTGCACACATGAGCGATCGAATTCTGGTGGCCAAGGTGGGTCTCGATGGCCACGATCGCGGTGTCAAGGTCGTCGCCCGGATCCTGCGCGATGGCGGTTTCGAGGTCATCTACACCGGCTTGTTCCAGACCCCGGACAAGGTGGCGTCAGCAGCGATCGATGAGGACGTCGATGCCATCGGCCTGTCCATGCTCAGCGGGGCGCACATGACCCTGGCGCCTCTCGTGGTCGCCAAGCTGCGCGAGCGTGGTGTCGACATTCCGGTGGTGGTCGGTGGCATCATTCCTGCCCCCGATGCGGCCAAGCTCGCCGAGCTCGGTGTTGCCGGGGTGCTCACGCCCGGGGCGTCGTCGGACGATGTAGTGGCCATCATGCGTGCAGTCATCGACAGGAGTCGCGCCGAAGCCGTTGGCTGAGCGCGTACGCTCGCACACATGGCCGAACCGCTCGAGCGCCTCACCAACCTGCTCGCGTTGTTGCTCGAGACGAAGATGCCGCTCACCCTCGAGCAGATCGCCAACGAACTCCACGGGCAGTACCCGCTCAACGAGACCGCCCGTCGCGGTTCATTCGAACGAGACAAGAGCGTGCTGCGCGATCTGGGAGTGCCCATCGAGCAGCAGGTATTGGCCGGCGATCAGGCCGGCCGCACGGCGTACCGCATCGACCGTCGTCGCTACGAGCTTGCCGATCTCGACCTGAGCGCCGACGAGCGCCAGGCGCTGCAGCTGGCTGTTGCGGCGGCGCGCTCGGATGATGCCTGGGGCCAAGAGGGCCTGTGGAAGCTCGGCGTCGGCAGCGAGCGTCCAGCGCTCACGGTTGCAGCCATGGTGCCCAGCTTCGAAGCGCTGCCACCGCTCCGTGAAGCAGCCTCGTCGCGTTCGCCTGCGGTGTTTGTCTACCGCGAAGTGGAACGCACGCTCGATCCATACGGGTTGTTGCTGCGCGATGGCTACTGGTATGTGATTGGGCACGACCATGCCCGCCGTGAGGTACGTACGTACCGTGTCGACAGGATCCATGGCGAGGTGCGGGTAGGAGCCCCGGCTTCATTCGAGCGGCCAGCCGACTTCGACATCCGCCTTGTCTTTCCGGCCGACCCAAAGCTGCTCGGCGAGCCCGAGCGTGAGGTCACCCGGGCCATCGTGCGCATTGCCGGGTCGCGCGCCGCGCTGGTTGCCGCAGAGGTGGGGGACCAGGCCGTTGTGCGCCGGTTCGATGACGGCACCATCGATGTCGAGGTGCCGTGCGTCAACCGCGACGCCTTCCGGTCGTGGGTGCTCGGCCTCACCGACAACGCCGTGGTGCTCGGGCCCGAGGATCTGCGCAGTGACGTGATCCAGTGGCTCACCGCCATCGCTGGTGCACGCTGATGGCGCGCCCCGGTCCCCGCCCCGCCCACGTGCGCCTGCGCCGGTTGCTGGTGATGTTGCCCTGGCTGATGCAGCGCGGCGAGGTCCCGCTCGCCGAGATGGCGGCGCACTTTGCGCTGACCGAAGGCGAGGTCGTGGCCGATCTCGAACTGGCGGCGATGTGTGGTCTGCCGCCCTTCATGGACGAACTCATCGACGTCTTCATCGATGAGGGCACGGTGTTCGCCGGTGTGCCGAGGGTCTTCACCCGACCCTTGCGTCTCACTGCGCCCGAGGGCTTCGCGCTCTTGGCCGCCGGGCGTGCGGCGATGGCCCTGCCGGGAGCCGAACCGCACGGTCCGCTCGGTCGGGCGCTCGACAAGTTGGCGATGACGCTCGGTGACGATGGCGTGGTGGTGGAACTCGAACGGCCCGCTCTGGTCGACGATGTCGTGGCGGCGGTGGCGTCGTGTGAGCGGCTGTCGATCATCTACTGGACGCCCGCACGCGACGAGTCAACCGAGCGCCAGGTCACGCCCCGCGCCGTGTTCACCGATGGTGGGCACTGGTATCTGCAGGCCGATGATCACCGTTGCGGAGACGAGCGGTGCTTCCGTCTCGATCGTGTGCTCGGCATCAGCCGTACCGGTATCACCGATGCTCGCCGTGAGGTCACATTGGCGAACCCGCAACGGTGGTTCACCGACGATCCCGAGCTCGATCGAGTGACGCTGCGCATCCCGAACGAGCTCGTCTGGATGGTCGAGCGCTATCCGCTCGACTCGCTGACGCCCGGTACCGATGCGGACGCGATGTCCACCGTGGTCATGCCGATCACGAGCGAACAATGGCTCCGCCGCCTGCTGCTGCGGCTGGGGCAGCGTGCTGTGGTTGACGCACCGACCAAGTGGTCAGCGCTCGGCGCCGACACGGCCAGCGCTGTGCTGGCCCGCTACGACGTGGTGAACAGCGCCAACTGATCGTTGTTGGTCACGCCATGGGCGCGCAACAGATGGGGCAGCACCGCAGCGGTGGCCATGGCGTCTTCGAGTGCATCGTGGGGACGATCCAGTGCGACGCCATAACGCGTGCAGATGTCGGGTAGGCGGTGCGACATGGCGCGGGCAGGATCGAGCTGACGAGACAGCGCCAGCGTGCACAGGACCGGTGTGACGGTCAGCTGTATCCCGGCGCGGCGGGCGGCCTCGCCGAGGAACGCAGAGTCGAAGCGGGCGTTGTGCGCGGTGAAGATGGTGCCCTGCAGCCGCTGGGATAGCTCGCCGAGCACCACCTTGGCCGGGGGTGCGGCACGCAGCGCCGAACGGGAGAGGCCGTGGATGTGGCGTGGCCCGAGGCGGAAGAACCAGCGTGACCGTGGCCGGATCAGGCTGACCCATGTATCGAGCACGGCGCCACTGGCATCGACGGTGACGATGGCCACCTGCAGCACACGGTGGCGCCCGGTGGACAATCCCGAGGTCTCGACATCGACAACGCCGAAGTGAACACCCGACAGGGCGTCGGTGTCGACAGCGGCTTCACTCATGGCTCACACCCTACGCGTGGGGTGCCACATGGTTCATGCCGACATCTGGTCGAGGAAGGTTTGCTTGTCGAAGTAGTCGCGCCACAACACGATGCGGCCGTTACGGATGACGAACAGGCCGGCGACTGCGATCTCGAGCCAGTGGTCTCCCAGATGGAACCGATCGACGCGCTCGTTCATGACCACCCCGGCATGCATGCTGCCCGACTCGACCTGATGCGAGACGAGCCACTCCACCTGGTCGCATCCTCCGATGAACGGGGCCAAGCTGGCGCGCATGCCCTCCGGGCCGACCACCTTGCCCATCGGTACGTTGTCGTATTCGCACTCGTCATCGACCATCGCCAGCGCAGCGTCAAGGTCTCGATTGTTGAATGCGCTGATGAAGTCGGAGACGAGTTGGCCCGGGGTCATGATCGTGGTCATGGGCCCACAGTACCGAGCCGGGCTGATGCAGCGATCAGTTGGCGATGGCCGCCGCCCGCGCCCGCACCCCGATGGGCGCCGACACGGTGAATCCCGCAAGATGGCGGTCCTCTTCGGACTCGCCACCCCAGTAACCGTATTCGTGGTTCGCCCTCGCAAACGACCGGCAGGTCGCGGCCACCTCGCACGAAGCGCACAGCAGTCCGGCTTGCGCCTCGCGCCGAGCACGGGCCTGGGGGCGTTCGGCGCGTGGGGCAAAGAACAACGAGGTACGCCCCTTGCAGAGCGCCTGGTCGGCCCAGGTTGTCGCAGACTCGCCGTCACCCTGTCCGATCAGGGTGAGTGTTCGCACTCCGCCGGGTTGTGTCGTTTTCATGCGCACCTCCGGCGTCCAGCCATCGCGATGCATTTAACACTAATTCATTGGCGAGCGAATGTACAGCGAAAACGCACAGTGTCAGAGGAGCTCTGCGGCCAAGCTGGCGACCTCACTGCGCTCGCAGGCCGACATGGTGATGTGGCCGAAGCACGCCTGGCCGGCGAAGGCCTGGATGAGCACAGCGAGCGCATTGTTCGACTCGCCCATGTACGGCGCATCGATCTGGCTGGTGTCGCCGGTGAAGACCACCTTGGTGCCATCGCCGATGCGGGTGAGGATGGTCTTGAGCGTGGTGGGTTCGAGGTTCTGTGCCTCGTCGACCACCACGAACTGTCGGTGCAGCGAACGACCGCGCAGGAACGTGACCGACTCCATCGACAGTTGACCGCGACTGGTCAGTTCCTCGATCAGTGAGCGAGCGTCGCGGCTGCTGCGTTGGTCGGTGAGCGCAACAATGGAATCGTGGATGGCCGACATCCACGGATCGAGCTTCTCGTCGAGCCCACCGGGGAGGAAGCCGACATCGGCCCGGCCCACGGGCACGAGCGGTCGATAGATGGCGAGTCGTTCGTAGGCGCGTCGTTCGACCACGTGCTCGAGGCCGGCGGCGACGGCGAGCAGTGTCTTGCCGGTGCCGGCGCGGCCGTCGAGGGCGACGACGCTGACGTGCGGGTCGAGCAGCAGCTCCAGCGCGAAGCGCTGCTCTTTCGACCGGGGCCGTAGGCCCCTCGCCTCTGGGGTGGTATGGCTGAGCACCTCGAAGTCGTCGACCCGGCGCCGGGCAAGAGCTGACTGCGAGCCCGAACGCAGCACAGCGAAACCATTCTCGTGCAGCAGGTCGGCACCATCGATGGTGGTGGCGGCGACCGAGCCGTCGGTGTACAGCCGGTCGATGGTGTCGTGCTCGGCGGCGAGCGTGAGCCAACCCACCGGACGAGTGCTCATCGCCCGCCCGGCCGGTTGGTGCTCGACGGCGGAGATGCCGAGATGTGCAGCCTTGATGCGCAGCGCAGCATCGTTGGACACCATCACCGTGGGGGCGTGATTCGCCTGGCCGAGGGCGGCACCGATGATGCGGTTGTCGGGCTTGTTCGTGTCGAGACCATGCTCGATGAGCAGATGCTTCTGCACGCCGTTGATCTCGATCTGCAAGGTGCCCGATTCGTGGTCGGCGCCGATGGGTACCGGAGTGGCCAGCGAACCGCCGTGGCGTACGCGGAGGTCCTCGATGGTGCGCAGTGCCGTGCGGGCGGCGCGGCCGACATCATCGGGCCGGCTCTTGAGTCCATCGAGTTCCTCGATCACCGTGAGCGGAATGACGACGTCGACATCGCCGAAGTTGTTGATGCAGCCAGGATCTGCGATGAGCACCGAGGTGTCGAGGACGAAACGTGTTCGTCGCACCGTGCCGGGCGGGTTGTCGGCCCCGTCAGGTCCCGGGGGATCGAGCAACTCGGACTGAACCGGCAGGAGATCGGTCACGTCATCCCTTCAACATCCAGAGGCGAAACACCGGTAGGAACCCCGGCTTTCGTGAGGTGTTCCAGATATAGCTCAGGCCGAAGCGGGTGTGGTGGATCGTTTGATGAACACTGTGTGACGGTCAGGTTCGTGGTGCTCAGACGACGATGCGCATCAGCAGGCCGCGCCCATCGCGGTCGGGGTCTCCAGCGGGAAACGTACGATGCTCCTCCCGTGCGAACCGCTCGGCGCTCCAGAGCAGTGCGTAGGCATCGAGCACATCGTCGAGCCGAGCGCCGCGTGGCGCCGTCGGCGTGACGTCGAAGTACTGTCTGACCAATGCCGAGCGTTGCTCCCGGCCGAGCGACACGTGCTTCGATGTGAGTGCGACGCCGACGTTCATCATCAGGAACGAGCACTCTGGATGCATCTCTGCCACTCGGTGCTCGTGCCCGGGTGACACGCACGCATCGAGCTCGACGATCTTGGGCACGATGTTCCATGCCTGGATCGAGATCGCCTTTCCGGTGGCTCGACGCGCCAGCGCGCACGCCTGCGCATACTCGGTCGCGCCGATGCATGCTCTCGGTGGTGCAGGGAAGACAGTGCTGCCCCGCGGCCGCAGGTACTGGCGCGCCTCGATGTCGCTGCGTCGTGGCCGATCGACCGGTAGCCCGATCGGCATGTCGATGCCGATGACATCGAAACCGTTGATCACCGTGCCGATCAGTGGCACGACGCTCACGCCGTCGCGAGAGGCAACGAGCCATCCGCCGGGGCAGCCGTCTACTCCGGCGCAGCGGGGGTCAGGCCGAACAGATCGAGGCACGGCTCCAGGCCTTCGATGAGAATGTCGTCACGGCGTCGAGCCTCCCACGCAGCGCGCTCGAGCCGATAACCCACCATCTCGCGTGGAGCACCGCGGCTGAGCATTCGGCGATGACCCTCGCGTTCGTACCCGAGTTGGCGCGTGACGCCGAGCGACTGGGCATTGTCCTGCCATGCGCCGGTCGTTGCCATGTCTGCGCCGAGGCCGGCGAAGGCCAGGTGCAGGATTGCGGCGCGCATCTCGGTGCCGATGCCCTGGCCCTGATAGGGCAGGAACAGGAACGAACCGGTCACCACCGAGCGCAACGCGGCGAAGTCGTTCGCCCCTACCGACTGTGTGCCGACGATGACGCCATCGACAACGACGGCCAGATTGCAGGTCCACGAATCGGTCTGCCAGTTGGCGCGCATGGCCCAGTGGTGCTGCAGCGAACGGCGCTGTTGCAGTGGTGGTGGAAGGTCGGTCCACTCGATCGTGAACGGCATGTACGCAGGGTCGTGTACGCCCTCGGTCACCGAACGTTCTGCGATCTCGGCCACCTGTTCGTCGGTTGGGTATCGCAGTTCGAGCGTTGGTGTGCGCACACTCAAGCCGAAGAGGGGCCAGTGTTGGTGGAGCAACATGGAACGAAGTGAACTCCAAACGAATCCCGCGCGCAAGCGGATTCCATCTGATTGCATTTGCAACTACCGGAATGCTTGTAATCGTTGCGCGGAACAGGTTCGATAGTGACGCGTAACGCTCCGTTAACCGAGGAGGTAAGAGGAAATGACAAAAGCAGAATTGATTGAAGCAGTCGCAACGAAGGCTGGAGTGACCAAGGCAGATGCCGAAAAGACACTCTCCGCTTTCTTCGACCAAGTGGTTGCAGCAGCCAAGAAGGATGACAAGGTCGCATGGCCGGGCTTCGGTTCGTTCAGCACCAGCAAGCGCAAGGCTCGCCTTGGTCGCAATCCTCAGACCGGTGCTGAAGTGAAGATCGCGGCATCCACGAATGTGAAGTTCACAGCGAGCTCCACACTCAAGGCCGCAATGAATCCGAAGAAGAAGTAGTAACCCAACCAACACCCGTGAAAGGAACAGACGTGGCAGCAACAAAGAAGGCTCCGGCCAAGAAGGCAGCTCCTGCGAAGAAGGCAGCTCCTGCGAAGAAGGCAGCTCCTGCGAAGAAGGCAGCTCCTGCGAAGAAGGCAGCTCCTGCGAAGAAGGCAGCTCCTG
>CAFBLP010000013.1_pt1 | contig 49152 bp, 45 predicted proteins | sample 7268181 | NCBI WGS metagenome assembly CAFBLP01 (sample SAMEA6814034, study PRJEB35770) | freshwater metagenome | biome: Freshwater; feature: Freshwater reservoir; material: water | place: Czech Republic | collected 2017-05-23 | depth 30m m | reverse complement strand
TCGTGGTCGGCTCCGTCGTGGTCGTGGTCGGCTCCGTCGTCGTCGTGGTCGGCTCTGTCGTCGTCGTGGTCGGCTCCGTCGTCGTCGTGGTGGTCGGCTCCGTCGTGGTCGTTGTCGGCTCCGTCGTCGTCGTGGTCGAGGAGATGGTGCTCGATGTCGACGTGGTGGATGGCGGGGTGACACCGCAATCGAAGTGCGTCTCTACGTGGGCACCGGAACCCTTTGCATTGGTGTACAGGTGCACTTCGTGGATGTACCAGTTACCGATCGTGGCTGCCGACGGGGTAGGCACCACGACGTTGCCCGCACGGCTCGCCGGATTGATACGCACCGCAACGCTCCAAATATCGCCCGTCACCTTGGTGCTGGTGGTGGGCGCAACGGGAACGGCGCGGCGGTAGTACTCGATCGAGACCGAACCAGTCAGATTGCCGGTCCATGTCACCCGTGTAGAGGTGGGATTGACGGCGCCCGAGCAGGCATCAAGGCTGATGCTGAAAGAGGGTGCTTTGGCTTCGGCCCGCAAGGCAACGACGCCCAGGCCAATAACGGCGCAGGCGGCAATCGCTGCGCTTCGTGTTCTTCGGGTGGACATGTCGGCCTTTCTGACCGACACGGTTGCCGGGGAGGACCGAACCGTACCAGTGTTCGCCGCCCCGCTTGGACTCCTTACACGGGGCAGCAACTCGATCGGCACTCACCCGGGTGTTCAGCTCCACCGACCGGGCGCGGCGGGAAGTGACGGGAAAGCCTCGGTAACCTGTGCGAGTGGCTGTGAACCGTGGTGTGCTCGTTGGCTCGCTGGTCGTCGCGGCGGTCATCAGCGTTGCCGGCGGCTATGCGCTGAGTCGCAACCCAACGGCTTCCACGCAGGCCGACGACAACGTGACCATCACCTCCAACAGCACGTTCACCGAGCCGGGTATCGCCGTGAACACACCCGTTCAGGGCAAGGCGCTGCCCACCGTGGAGCTACGCGATACGGCCGGTGCCAGCGTGTCCACCGCCAGCCTGCTCGGCAAGCCGTTGGTCCTCAACGTCTGGGCCACCAGCTGCGAGGCATGCAAGAAGGAAATGCCGGCGCTCGCCCAACTGAACGCCGAGTTCGGCGACCGCGTGCGGTTCGTTGGCGTGAACCAGTTCGCCAACGATGCCGCGGCGCTGAACTTCGCCCGCGACAAGGGCGTCACCTACGAACTGCTTTCCGATCAGGACGGGGCGCTGGTGACCGCCCTCGGCATCACCGGGCTGCCGTACACGCTGTTCGTTTCGGCCGATGGCACCATCGTGGCGCAGAAGGGCATCGCGCTGAGCGCCGACACCATCCGCAGCACGATCACGAGCTCGCTGCTGACACCATGATCGCGGTCGGGGGTAACTTTTTCGCCTACAGCTTCCTGCTCGGCGTCTTCGCAGCAGTGAACCCCTGCGGGTTCGTGATGCTGCCCACCTACCTGATGTTCTTCCTCGGTCTCGAAGGTTCGCGCCCGGGCACACAGCGCGCCAGCGTGCAACGCGCCCTGTTGGTCAGCGCCGCCACATCGGCCGGTTTCATCGCCGTGTTCGTCATCGTCGGAGCGATCACGAAGTTGTTCACCACGGTCATCCAGGAGAACGCAAAGTACATCTCGCTCGTCATCGGCATCGCACTCGTGGTGCTCGGTTGTTTGATGTTGGCGGGCTGGAAGCCCGCCTTTGCCACCGCCCGCCTCGGCGAGGGCAGGGAACGCAAGCAGACCTTCGTGTCCATGTTCGGCTTCGGCGTCGCCTACGCCGTGGCGTCCATTGGGTGCACCATCCCGTTGCTGATAGGGGTGGTGCTCGGCTCGTTCTCGACCAAGGGGTACCTCAGCGGGGTCATCAGCGTGGCGCTGTACGGCGTGGGCATGGGCCTGCTCGTCACCGCGCTCACGGTCACGCTGGCCTTCGCCAGCGGCGGGCTGCTGCACGTGTTGCGGCACGGCCTGAAGTACATGGACCGTGTGGCCGCGGTCTTCATCATCTTCACCGGCATGTACCTGAGCTGGTACTGGTACAGCGCCATCAGCAACCGCGGCTCCGATGGCCTCACCAGCAGGGTCGAGGGATGGCAGGGTGCCGTGGTCAACTTCCTGCAACGTCAGGGTGTGTGGAAGCTGGCCGTGGTGCTCGGTCTGCTGGTGGTGGGCGCCATTGCCTATGTGGCGCTGACCCGCCGCGATCAGAAGGCGGCGGAGTAACCAATGCTCGAGCAGCTCCTTGCCCATCCCGGAGTTCGCGAGGTCTGCCACCTGCGCTCCACCTTCGGGTTCATGGCGTTCCACGGCGGCTCACTGGAGGAGATGACCGACGTCATCGCCTGCGCGGCGGCCGAGCGTTGCGGCGCCAGCTACTACGGCGTGCTGCAACCGAGCGACCTGCAATGGCACATCCCGTCACACAAGGTCAGCCCATCGGGCTCGCCCGCGTTGGCGAGCTTTGTCGAACACGTCGAGGTGGTCATCACCGTGCACGGCTACGGGCGCCAGGGCCTGTTCACCTCACTGCTGCTCGGCGGGCGCAACCGCGCCCTGGCCGATCACGTCGGCTCACACCTGCGCGTTCACCTGCCGGCGTACGACATCCGCACCCAACTCGACACCATCCCCATCGACCTGCGCGGCCAGCACATCCACAATCCCGTCAACCTGCCACCGCAGCAGGGGGTGCAGATCGAACTCCCACCACGGGTGCGTGGATCGAGCCCACTGTGGTGGGACTGGGAGGGCCCGGGACACACGCCCCACACCGAGGCGTTGATCACCGGCCTTGCTGCTGCGGCCAGCTCGTGGCCCGTCGCGACCTGATCCCTACGGCGCGAGGCGTTCGATGATCCAGCCAGAGGGCTGCTCGGGTGCCCGTCGATAGCGGAACCGGTCGTGCAACCGGCTCGGACGGCCCTGCCACAGCTCGGCCTCGGTGATCTCGATGCGCCACCCGCCCCACTCAGCGGGGCGGGGGATAACAGTGCCCTCGGCAAAGCGCGCCTCGACCTGGGCAACACGAGCCTCGAGCTCGGCCCGATCACGCAACACCTGCGACTGCGGCGACGCCCACGCACCAATCTGCGAGGCCCGCGGGCGGCTGGCGTAATACTCGTCGCTCTCGCCCTCGGGTATGCGCACCGCCACGCCGCGGATCTTCATCGTTCGATGCAACTGCAACCAGGTGAACAACGCTGACACGCCGGGCAGGGCGTCGAGCTGACGGCTCTTGTTGGACAGGTAGTTGGTGAAGAAGTCGAACCCATCGTCGGTGACGCCGCGCGTGAGCACGTACCGGCTGTCGGGCAGGCCGTCGGCACCGATGGTGCTGACGACCATTGCGTTCGGCTCGACGCAGCCGGCCTGCTCGGCCTGTGCGTACCAACGGTGCCACTGGGTGATGGGATCAGCAGCAAGATCGGCCAGATCGAGGCCCGCTGTCTCGTACTGGACGCGTCGTTGCCGGACCGATTCGTTCATGCCGGCACCCTGCTCACGATGACGTGTTCACTGCGCCGGGATCACGGTGGCGCCGCGCATGTACGGGAGCAGTGCATCGGGGATGCGCACGCTGCCATCGGCCTGGCGGTAGTTCTCGACGATGGCGGCCCACACCCGCGGCACGGCCAGCGCCGAGCCGTTGAGGGTGTGCGCGATCTCGGTGCCCTTCTGGCCGGGCCGGCGGAAACGGATATCGGCGCGACGGGCCTGGTAGTCGCTGAACCAGCTGACCGAGCTGACCTCGAGCCACCGATCGCAGCCGGGGGCGTACACCTCGATGTCGAACGAGCGGTGATGGCTCTGGCCCAGATCGCCGGTGCAGATCTCGATGATGCGATACGGCAGTCCGAGCGCAGCGATGGTGCCCTCGCAGCGGGTGACGAGCTCGTCGAGCATGGCTGCAGCCTGGTCGGGCAGCGCCACGGCAAGGATCTCGACCTTGTCGAACTCGTGCGTGCGCAGCATGCCCCGGGTGTCTCGACCGGCCGAACCGGCCTCGCGACGGAAGCACGATGTGTGCGCCATCACCCGTGCCGGCATGTCGGGCTCGTCGAGAATCTCGCCCGCATACAACGAGGTGAGCGGCACCTCGGCGGTGGGGATGGCCCACAGCCCATCGCGTTCGATGGCGAAGGCGTCATCGGCGAACTTGGGTAGATGGCCGGTAGCGGTGAGCGTGGCCGTGGACACCAACGTGGGCGGGCGAACTTCTTCGAACGCATCGGCGTTGCGGTCGAGCGCCAGCTGGCACAGGGCGCGCGCCATGGTGGCGCCGAGGCCGCGCTGCATGGTGAACATCGCGCCGCTGATCTTGGTGGCACGCTCGTTGTCGAGGATGCCCAACGCCGTACCCGTTTCCCAATGGGGTACCCGTTGATGGTCGGCAAAGGTGGCCGGCATGTTGACAGGTCCCTTGACCACTGGGTTGTCGTGCTCGCCGGCGCCATCGGGAGAATCCGGGTGCGGGATGTTGGTGATGCGCAGCATCACGTCGTGCAGCGATGCCGACAGGTCATCGCTCTCGCCCGCAAGGCTGCGCTCGCGCTCGCCGAGTTCGCGGCTGGCCTCCATCGCTGCCTCGGAGGCGGCCACATCGCCCGCCTTGCGCAGCGCACCGACCTGCTTGCTGAGCTCGTTCACCTGACGGCGAAGGTCGTCGCGCTCGAGGGTGATGACGCGCAGTCGATCATCGAGCGACGAAGCGATATCGAGCTGTTCGAGGAGTTCGGGCTTGGCCCGACGGGCGAGCGCACGGCGCACACCCTCGGGATCGTTGCGGAGAAGTCGAACGTCGATCACAGCGGGAAGGCTAGCTGCGCAGCATGTCCGGTGTCAGATGGGTTCCAGTGCCGCGACGCCATTAGGGTCGCGACGTGTCTGCAGTGGAAGTCGACGATCTGGTGGTTCGCTATGGCGATCTGGTCGCGGTCGATCACGTCTCCTTTCGAGCAGAAGCGGGCGAGGTCACCGTCGTGCTGGGCCCCAACGGTGCGGGCAAGACCAGCACCATCGAGGTCTGCGAGGGGTATCGCCCTGCCTCCAGCGGCACCGCCACCGTGCTGGGCCTCGATCCGCGCCGCCATCAAGCGCAGCTGAGCAGGCGCATGGGCGTGATGCTGCAAGAAGGCGGGGTCTCCCTGGGTGCCCGGGTGTGCGACGTCGCCCGGCTCTACTGCGATCTCTACGGCAAGGGTGTACAGCCCGTTGCGCTACTCGATTCCGTCGGCCTTGCCGACCGGGCACGCTCCACCTACCGCCGCCTGTCGGGTGGCGAGAAGCAACGCCTGTCGTTGGCACTGGCGCTGGCCGGCAGGCCCGATGTGGCCTTCCTCGATGAGCCCACCTCGGGCGTGGACGTGACCGGTCGGCAGATGATCCGCACCATCGTGCGCGACCTTGCCGCTACTGGCTGCGCTGTGGTGCTGGCCACGCACGAGCTCGACGAAGCCGAGCGCATTGCCGATCATGTGGTCATCTTCGATCACGGTCGGGTGATCGCCGATGACACGCTCGACGCGCTGCGCCGCGGCCACGACGAGATCCGCTTCCGCAGCTCGGTCACCCTGGCCCATCACGACCTGTCGAGCGCCCTGCACCTACCGGTACGCGTGCTGGGCAACGGCGAGTACGCCGTCGACGGCGAGGCAGTGCACGTGGCCGCCCTCACCGCCTGGCTCGCCCAACACGATGAGCCGCTGCTCGACCTGCGGGCCGGCCGGCAACGACTCGAGGACGTATTCATGCGGCTCACGGGAGGTACGCCGTGAGCATGTTGAGAGCGCAACTGCGGGCGGAGATGCAGGCAACGCTGCGCAACGGCGAGCAACTGCTGCTCACCCTGGGCATCCCGGTGATGCTGCTGGTGTTCTTCAGCCTGGTGGACGTGCTGCCCACCGGCACCAAGGATCCGGTGGACTTCCTGGCCCCTGGCATTCTCGCTCTGGCCGTGATGTCCACGGCCATGGTGAGCCTGGGCATCGGTACAGGGTTCGAACGCAGCTACAAGGTGCTCAAACGGCTGGGTACCACACCATTGGGACGCAGCCGACTGGTCGTTGCCAAGATCGGCGCCGTGATCCTGGTCGAGGTGGTGCAATTCGCCGTGCTCGTCCCGGTTGCCTACGCGCTCGGTTGGCGCCCGGCATCGCCCAACTGGGTGGGCGCGCTCGGTGCCGTGGTGGTGGGCACGATGGCCTTCGCCGGTATCGGTCTGAGCCTGGCCGGCCGACTGCGCGGCGAGATCAACCTGGCGGCGCAGAACGGTCTGTATCTGGTGCTCCTGCTGCTCGGTGGCATGGTCATCCCGTTCGGCAAACTGCCCACCGGCCTGTCGGCGGTGGCCAAGTCGCTGCCATCCGGGGCGCTCGCCGACGTGTTGCGCGAGGCGTTGAGCCAGACCGGTAGTCGCCCGACGACATCGTGGGTGATCCTGGCGATCTGGGCCGTCGTCACGCCGATCACCGCCACCCGGTTGTTCCGTTGGGAGTGAGCTAGCTCGAGCGCTCGGGTTCTGCCGCCGCGGGTGTACGGCCGAAGGCCTCGGTGACCTGCTCGTAGGTGAGCGGCGTGTCCACAGCATCGACGTGTTCGGCACGCTGTGCCTTGTTTCGGCGCAGGTAGCTCTGGTCCAGCCCGCTGCCGTCCTTGTACGGGCCGAAGTACATGTAGATGATGATGCCCCACAGGTAGAACGAGCCACCGACTTTCATGATCGCACCGGCGATCTGCTGATCGTTGGCCACGCTGAGGCCCCACACCCGCACGGGGATGTTGTAGTGCTTGTACACCGGTCCCTCGGCAAAGGTGAGCCAGCCGGCCGGCACGGTTGGAACGATGCTCTGCAGGAACAGGTAGCCCATCTTCGCGGGGTAGCTGATGTGCAGTTCCCTGAACGGTCCGATGACCGGCATCCACATGAGCAGGGACGACATCACCAACAGGAAGTGCAACGTGTAGTGCAGCGGGCCGTTGACGGTTGAGGTGTTGACGACGCCGGGAATGTGGGTGACCATCACCGTGAGATTGAAAAGCACGCCGGCAACGGCGGGCTTGCTCATGAAGCGCACCACCCGATAGCCCCTGGCCTGGCCGACGATGATGCGCAACAACCATTCAGGGGTGGCGATCAGTGCGAGCGGCGGCAGGAAGTACGCCAGAATCATGTGCTGGAACATGTGCACCGAGTACAGGTACGTCTCGCCGACATCGTGAATGGGCCAGTCGCTGGCGGCCCAGAGCATGATGATGGTGCACACGAAATACACGGTCTGCCGACGGGTGACGACCACGGCCCCCGGCGCAACGGCACGCGGCCCGATCACCCGGGTGGCGTAGAACCATGCGCCGACGAGGAACACGATGATTGCCCACACCTCGGGGTGGAAGTGATACGCCCACGGATCTGCGGTGATATCGAATGTGGCCAACATCATGGCCTCCTCAACGACTCAGTTGCCGGCGAAAAATTGAAACGTGCAGAGCGCAGCGAGATAGACGCCGAGCGCAAGGATCAACCCGGAGTAGAACAACCAGCTGAAGATCTTGTTGTCGAACTTGAGATGCATGAAATAGCTCACGACCGTGACGAACTTGACCACCATCAAGATGAGCAGGATCGGCATGAAGAACGCACCGATGTGCACATAGGTGAGCGACACTTCCATGCCGGTCAACACCGCCAGGAAGATGGCGACCTTGACGTAGCCAAGGTCGGTCAGGCCGTGGGCGTGCTCGTGGTGTCCACCGTCGGCGTGTGCGGCATCGTCGCCCGGTGCGGCGTCGTCGACTGCGAGTGCGTGTGCTGTGCTCATGGTGATGACCTCAGGACGGAATCAGGTAGACGAGGGTGAAGATGATGATCCACACGATGTCGACGAAGTGCCAGTACAGGCCGATCATCTCGACGACTTCGGCCTTGTCACCGGGGAACTTGCTGCGGCTGATGATGCCTACGAGCGCCATCAGCATGATGATGCCCACGGTCACGTGGACGCCGTGGAACCCGGTGAGGGTGAAGAAGCTCGAGCCGAACAGGTTGGTGGTGAAGCCAAGTCCCTCGTGCACGAACTCGGTGAACTCGAACACCTGCGCACCAACGAAGGTTGCGCCGAGCAGGGCGGTGACGGTGAGCCAGGTCGTGGTGTTGCGGTCGTCGCGTCGTTGTGCGGCGGACACGGCGAGCACCATCGTGAGCGAGCTCATCAGCAGCACGAACGAGCTGATCGAGGTGAGCGGGATGTTGTACAGCTGCGACGGTGTGGGCGAACCCTCGTGACGTCCGCGGTACAGCATGTAGGTGGAGATGAGGCCGCCGAACAGCAGGCATTCGCTGCCCAGGAACATCCACATGGCGAGCTTGTTGTTGGACAAGCCGGTACTGGTGGCGTGACCCGCGGCGTGGTCGTCGTGACCTGCGGTGGCGGGTGAGTCGAGCGCTGTGTCAGCCAAGGGTCGCCAACTCCTTCGTGGTGCCACCGTCAGTTGGTGGTTCGTAGTCGGATTCGTCAGCCACAGATGGCTCGAGGGACCAGCCGAACATGGCCAGCAGGATCACCACGGCACCACCAACGGCGAGGATGCGCTGGAAGATGATGCCGTAGGCAACGATGGGCAGGCCGAGCGCCAAGATGATCGGCCAGTACGACGGCGACGGCATGTGGAAATGCTTGTCGGCATGAGCCATCTCTTCGGCCATGATGTCTTCGTACGTGGCGATCTGGCGAATCTCGCCGGTGGCCTCGTCCTCTTCGTACTTGCGGTGGAAGAACTCGTCGAGTTCATGCACGTGCGGGATGGCGTCGAAGTTGTGCTCCTTCGGCGGGCTGGTGGTCATCCACTCGAGACTGCGCGCATCCCAGGGATCGAGGGGGGCGATCTCGGCCTTCTTCGCCGTGTACAGCACGTTGATCAGGAAGAACAAGATGCCCAGGGCGAGCACGAACGAGCCAACGCTGGCCACCCGGTTCCAGAAGGCGAGGTTGAAGAAACCCTCGCCGGCACGGAAGTCGGTCCAGACCTGCATACGACGCGGCTGACCCTGCAGGCCCAGGATGTGCATGGGGCCAAAGGTCAGGTTCATGCCGATGACCATCAGCCAGAAGTTCCACTTGCCGAGGCGCTCGTTGAGGAGCTTGCCGAAGACCTTCGGCCACCAGTAGTAGAAGCCGGCGAACAGACCGAACACCGCCCCGCCGAAGAGCACGTAGTGGAAGTGGGCCACGATGTAGTAGGTGTCGGTCTGCTGGGTGTCTGATGGTGACACGGCGTGAGTCACGCCCGAGAGGCCGCCGATGGTGAACTCGATGATGAGCCCGGTGGCGAACAACATCGCGGTCGTGAAGCTCAGCTTGCCGCCCCACAGGGTCATGGTCCAGTTGACGATCTTCACGCCCGTGGGTAGGGCGATGGCCATCGTGGCCACCGAGAACACCGCGACGCTGACCGGGCCGAGGCCGCTGGCGAACATGTGGTGGGCCCACACGCCCCAGCCGAGAAAGCCGATGGCAGCACCGGAGAAGACGACGAACTTGTATCCGAACAGCGGCTTCTTCGAGAACACCGGCAGCACCTCGCTGACGATGCCGAAGGCAGGTAGCACAAGGATATAGACCTCCGGATGGCCGAAGATCCAGAACAGGTGTTGCCAGAGCAGTGGGTCAGCGCCCTTTTCAACGCTGAAGAACGCTGCGCCGAAGTTGCGCTGGAAGCTGAGCAGGAACAGCGCCACGGTGATGACCGGGATGGCGAACAACAACAGGAACTGCACGACCAGGATCATCCAGGTGAAGATGGGCATCTTCATCAGGCTCATGCCGGGTGCACGCATGTTCAGCACGGTGACGATCAGGTTGATGGCGCCGGTGAGCGATGCGATACCGGTGATCTGCAGACCGAGTGCCCAGAAGTCGACGCCATGGCTGGGCGAGAACGCCACGCTGGTGTTGGGGGCATAGGCGAACCAACCGGAGTCGGAGGCGCCACCGAGGAACCATGAGGTGTTCAAGAAGATGCCACCGAACAGGAAGCACCAAAAGCCAAAGGCGTTCAGGCGGGGGAACGCAACGTCACGAGCGCCGATCTGCAGCGGCACGAGATAGTTGGCGAAGGCGGCCGCCATGGGCATCACGAAGAGGAACACCATGGTGGTGGCGTGCATCGTGAACATCTGGTTGTAGGCGCCTGCGCTGAGCACTTTGTTGTTCGGTGCCGCGAGCTGCAAGCGGATGAGCAGCGCCTCGCAACCGCCGATGACGAAGAAGGTCATTGCGACGACGCCGTACATGATGCCGAGCTTTTTGTGGTCCACCGTAAAGACCCATGACCGCCAACCGGTGGTGGACACGGGGCGACGGAACACGCCCATGGAGCTGCTCGGGGTCACATACGCTGACCCGCCGTTGCCGGCGAGTGCGGGGACTGAGGGACGTTCGGAAATAGCCATCTACGTTGCTCCGTTACTTCCGCTCGGTGAGGTAGCTGATGAGTTTGTCAATTTGGTCCTCGGTCAGTCCAAGATTCGGCATGCCACGGTACTTGCCGCCGGTCTCGACGAGTTTGGCGGGGTCGGCATACATCGGCTTCTTCGCGGGTGCATTGCGCAACCACTGGCGCAGCTGCACCGTATCGAGGCACTCGGGCGAGACACCTTCGAGATACTTGGCGCTGAACTGAGCCGACGGCGTGTTCCAGAGCGCTGTCTTGCAGTCCTGCGTCATCAGGTCGTACGCAGCACCGGCAAAGGTGGTGCGGGTCATCAGGTTGGTGAGGTTGGGCACGGCTCCCGAGTACACGTACTTGTCGGGACGGCTGATGACGGGCGTGCCATCAGCGCCGAGGATGCCGTTGACCTGATGGCAGCGACTGCACTGGGAGACGAAGAGTGCCTCACCCTGACTGGCCGTAGAACCTGCAGCCGGCGCTTCGTAGGGCGCAAGCTGATTCTCGACCCATGACTTGAAACCGGCGGCGTCAAGCGAGACCGCCTCCATGCGCATATAGGCGTGCGACAGGCCGCAGAACTCGGTGCACTGGCCGGCGTAGATGCCGGGCTGATCGGCCTGGAGGCGCAGAGTCTGCACGCGACCCGGCACAGCATCGCGCTTGCCGTTGAGCTTGGGGATCCAGTACGAGTGGATGACATCGCGGCTGGAGATGCGCAACAACACCTTTTGGCCCGCAGGGATGACCAACTGTCCGCTGGTGACGATGGGGGCCGAAATGCCGCCGCAGCCGTCCTGCACGGGGTAGTCGTATTCCCACCACCACTGCTGGCCCGTGACGTTGACCACGCACTGTGTATCGCTGGTCTTGGCCAACTTGAACAACGTGTTGACGGTGGGGATACCGATACCGACGAGGATGAGCGCCGGGATGATGGTGAGGGCGATCTCGAGCGCCGGCTTTCCGTGCGATTGCTGGGGGATGGCCTGGCCCTTGTCGCGGAACTTGAAAACGCAATAACCGACCACCGCTGCAACGATGACGAGCACGAGGCCAGCGATCATGAACACCGGCTGCTGCAAGTTGTCGATCTTGCGGGCGTTGTCACCGGCGGGCTGCCAGGTGTCCTGCGGAGCATCTTTGGCGCAGCCGCTGAGGACGACCAGGGCACCGAAGCCTGCGAGCGGCAGCGCCCAGCGACGGTGGCGCGTCTGATTGGTTGTCATCGAGTCTCCCGACTGATTCTGCACGTGGGCAACGGTAGTCAAATGCGCTCCGGGCTGCGTTATCGCCGATGGGTGTCTCACGGCACCTCGATGGTGATGGTGCTGTCGACGCCGGGCACGCTGAGCGTGAAGGGGGTGGTAGACGAGAACGAGGGTCGGGTCGGACGCAGCACCAGGAACTGTGCGCCATCCTTGCCGACGGCCTGTGTGCAGCTCTGCTGGGGCACCTTGGTGGCGGTTCCGTTGATGTTGACCTCGTCCACACCGAGGTCGGCGACCAGACGGTGCTTGTCGTCGTCCAGGTTCACAAAGCGGATGTAGGAGTTGGTCGAACGGCCCAACGTGATGGTGGTCTTCGCGCCGATCACGCCGATGACGTCGGCGTGCAGGGTGCCGTTCTGCAACACGATGGTGGCGGCAAGATTCGACTTCAGGGCGATGGCGCGTGAAGCATTGTGGTCTGCCTCACCGTGCTCGGTGCCGCAGGTGCCCTCGGCGAACGAGGGGATCTCGTGCTTGACGATCTCGCGTCCACCAGCAATGGCGCTGGTGACACCGAACCCGATGATGCCCACGGCGCCGATGGTGCACAAGGTGCCGACCACCGAGCGGCCGACAGTGCGCTTTGCAGCCAGCAACGACCCGAACAGCAACACGATGGATGCCACGGCGCCGAAGGCGATGGCGCCTGCTGCAGCGGGCAGGCGCAGCATGATGCGCGAGAAGGAAAAGATGATGAGACCCAGACCGAGCGCACCAAGCACTGGCAGTTCGAGCGGGTGCATGATGCGCTTGCGGATGCTGGCGTTGTACGCCGAGTCTGCCGAGGCCCGCTCGCTCCAGGACTGCACCATCCACTCGACGGTGGCGACGAGGATCACGATGACCGCCATCCAGGTGATGGCCCGGCCGACGACCAGACCAACGGGGATGAGCGCGACGCCGAGGGCAGCGACCATTGGCCACATGCTGCGCGGTGGCGCCTCATGGCTGGCGGGCGCGGTGGTCAGGGCGGCGGTATCGGTGGGCGACACGTTGCTGTCGCGCACCCAGAAGTTGATGCCCATCAGGAACACCAACGCGATGGCCGCCGACACGAGGCCGATCGTGCCGAGCTTGGAGTCGCTCTGCGTGATGCCGAAGATGAGTGCACCAACGACGGCCAACGTGGTGGCGCCGATGAACAGTTTTGATCCGGTGGTGAACATTTGCTGCTACCTGCTCACTTTGTGACGTAGACCACGAACCACAGCATGCTGAACGCTGCGGCGATGAAGTACCAGTAGATGGCGTGGGCGGTGACGATCTCACGATCGCTCGTGCGGCCGCCGAGGTAGCGGAACGCAGTGACCATCGAGAACACGATGCCAACGATGAACAGCACCAGCATGGTGCCGGTGACGGCGTAGAACATGACCCCATAGGCACTGCCGGTGGTGTCGCTCACGGGGAGACCCATCTGCACGTAGACCGTGATCTGCGCGTTGATGACGGCCAGGCCGAGCAGGGCGGTGAGGCCCAACGCGATGCCGACGTGCTGCTTGTCATTGCGACGAGCGGCGTACACGGCCCACTGGGCGAAGATGCACACGCCGACGAAGCTGAGCAGCATGATGTTGCTGGCGACCTCGGGGATGGTGACGTTCTTCGGAAGCCAACGATGATCGGGGCCGGCGATGGCGAGGTCACGGAAGCGCAGCCACAGGGCGAGCATCCCGCCGATGAGCATGGCGCCGGCCACTGCAGCGAGCGAAGTACCCACGAACATCTGGCGGCGTGGCGCCGGTTCGGGAGCCGGTGGAAGAGCAAGCATCAGGAGTTCCCCCCGGTGGGCTTGAGGTCGAGTAGCGGTTCGGCTGAAGTGACCGAGTGGACATCTGCGAAGTTGTTGACCGGTGCGGGCGACGAGGTTGCCCACTCGAGGGTCTGTGCATCCCACGGGTCATCGCCGGCCACCTGACCGCGGCGGAAACCTCCGACGGCAACACCGAGGAAGCTGAACACCGTGACCAGCATGGCGACGTGGCCAACGGTGACGAGCACGTTCCAGAGGTTCTGTGGGCCCGAGTAATCGAAGGTGATCGAACCAGCGGGCTGATCGGCAAAGCCTGCAATGAAGTACGGCAGCGAGGACAGCACCGTGGCGAGCGTGCCGAGCAGCGCCAACCCGATGAGCTTGTTTTCGGGCAGGCGGCGGCCCCACAACTTGGGCCCCCAGTACGCCGTGGCACCCATACCGGCGAGCACGGCGCCGTAGCAGATGTAGGTGTAGACGCCCTCTTCAAACACCGTGCCGCGCAGGCCGAGATCGGTGACGCCATTGACCAGCGCACCGAGCATGCCGACCAGGATCATGCCGAGTCCGAAGAAGCCGAACAGGAACGGCGAGGTGATCTTGGGTCGCGACCCCTTGAACGCCAGCGGACCGATCAAGAGCACCAGCAGCACACCGAGCACCGGCAGCGCCATGAAGAACGCATAGTTGAGCAGGTCGGCGAACTTGGTGCCGAACTGATCGAGGTTCAGGCCCTTGCCCGCCCAGGGCAGGATCTGCTCGCTTTGCGTGACGCCGCCCAGCGCAGCGACGCCGACCAGCGCAAGTCCGGCCAGCACGACAGTGCGCATGGGCATGCGCCGGCGGGCGGTGACGGGAATGATCTCGGCGGCGAAACCGATGGCGGGCAGCACATACAGGAACGTGGTGGGCTGCGACAGCGAGAAACCCAGCCACTGCAGCACGCCGGTGTTGCCACCGAAGGGCACCTTGTTATAGCGATAGCTGAGGTACAGGTAGATCACCGCGCCGATGGCAACCGGCAGCACCAGCAACAGGCCGAGAGCACTGACAAGGGCCGACCAGCTGAACAGCGGAACCCGGCGCATGTTCATGCCGGGGGCACGGGTGGTGAGCACGCTCGTGGCGACCGAGACCGCAATGGCCACGAGGCCCGCCAGCATCACGCCGTAGGAGGCGATGAACAGCGCAACGAACTTGGGGGCACCGCCGCCAGGGCCGCCATTGGCGGCGATGGAGATGATGACCAGGGTCATACCGAACAACCACGCCCAGAATCCGGCCGAGGCCGTACGGGGAAAGGCCAGCGAACGAGCTCCGAGCTGCAGCGGCACAACCGCCACGGCGAGGCCGAGCATGATGGGCACCACCACGAAGAAGGCCAGGCCGACGCGGTTCAGGGCGAACAACTGCGTGATGCTGTTCGCGTTGAGCACGGTGGAGGTGGCGTCGATGCGTTCGAAGCCCAGCAGTCCGCCGATGAGGGAGATGGCGAGCAACGCCAACAGGCCCATCACGATCAGCAAACGACCGAGCCGCTTGTGGTCGCTGGTGGTTGCCCAGGCGGCGACGGTCGAAAGGGCGCGACCTACGCCAGCGTCCGAAGAAGCGGCGTGCGATGCGGTGTCAATTGTGGTCATGGGCAACAGCTCATTTCGAAACAGCACATAGCGGTGCGCGTACGACCGCCGGAGCGGCTCAAATTCGGGTCCGTTCTTTCTTCGACATTACCCATAGCCACCACCGCGGGCCGAAATCTCCGCGCAGTTCGGCCGAAAAAGTTTGCCCGGGACCGTGATACGTCAAAAGCCGTTCCGGACGAGAACATCAACGGTGAGCACCCCGAACAGCAGCGTGACGTAGCTGATGCTGTAGCCGAACAGGCGCATTGCCTTGTGTGGCTCGGGGTTCTTCGACAGCGCCAACGTGCCGAAAATGAACAGTGCGCCCAGGACGGCGGCACCGATGCCGTAGATCCAGCCGAGGTGGCCGACGGGAATGAGCACCAGCGTGCCGGCCACCATGATGACCGTGTAGGCGAGCATCTGGCGCAACACCTGCTCGAGCGGGGCGACAACCGGGAGCATGGGGACATTGGCGGCGCGATAGTCCTCGACGTGGCGAATGGCCAGCGCCCAAAAGTGCGGTGGGGTCCACATGAACATGATGCCGAACAACAGCACCGGGGGCCAGGCGATCTCGTTGGTGACGGCCGACCAGCCAATGAGCACGGGCATCGCGCCCGCAGCGCCACCGATGACGATGTTCTGGCGGCTGGTCCGCTTCAGCCAGAGGGTGTAGATGAACACGTAGAACAGCGTCGCCGACAACGCCAGCACAGCCGACAGCAGGTTGGCGCCGCTCCAGAGCACGGCAAAGGCGATGATCTGCAGGACCACGGCGAACACCAGCGCATTGCGCGGTTTGATCAGCCCAGTGACCAGCGGCCGGCCCTGGGTGCGCACCATCAGCTTGTCGATGTCGCGATCGACGTACATGTTGATGGCATTGGCCCCACCAGCGGCCAGGGTGCCGCCGAACAAGGTGATGAGCACCAGCTTGGTCGAGGGCCAACCGGCTTGCGCCATGACCATCGTGGGAACAGTGGTGATCAGCAGCAGTTCGATGATGCGCGGCTTGGTGAGCGCAACGTAGCCACCGACCACGGTGCGCGGCGTGCGGCGGCTGCTGTGGCTGATGCCGCCGGGCGCGAGCCGGGACGGAACGAGGGGACGGGAACCGACGGACATTGGCCTTCATGGTAGGGCGCTTTCCGACGGGTTCCTAACTGCCGGAGCCGTGAATACCCGATTCTGCGCGGTCAGCGCGAGAATGTCCGCGAGTATGAACAGCATGGCCAGCGCCCCGAGCCCCACCGTGGTCGATCGACCCGATGTGGACGCGACTGTCAAGCCTGACATTCCCTGGATCGTGCTGGTGTGGAACGACCCGATCAACCTGATGAGCTACGTCACGTTCGTGTTCCAGAAGCTGTTCGGGTACAGCCTCGACAAGGCCACCGAGCTGATGCTCGACGTCCACGAAAAGGGCCGCGCGGTGGTATCCAACGGCACCCGCGAGAAGGCCGAGCTCGATGTGTTCCGGTTGCACGAACACGGTCTCTGGGCCACCATGCAACGAGACGACACCTAGCCGTGGCACGCAAGCCCAAGCCCACGGTCGAACGGTACGGCGGTGGGTACCGCATCAACCTGCAGTTCGAGGAGCGCGACCTCATTGCTCGACTGATGGGCGAGATGCGCTCGCTGTTGCTGGGCTCCACCGATGACGACCGGGTGCGCCGCCTGTTCCCGACCGCCTATCACCAAGAGGGTGACCGGGCCATGGACGACGAGTACCAGCGCCTGATGCGCGAGGACCTGGTGACCTCGCGACTGAAGGGCCTCGATCTGGTCGAGGGCTGCCTGGGTACCGTCGGTGCTGCCAGTGCCCAGCTGAGCGACGCTCAGATGCTTGCGTTCGTTCAAGCGCTGAACGGCGTGCGGTTGGTGCTCGGTACCGTGCTCGACGTCGACGAGGACCATGACCTTGACGACATCACCGATGACCATCCGCTCGTGGGCGAATACCATCTCTACGCCTTTCTCAGCTGGGTGCTCGACTGGTGCATGCAGGCCCTCCAGGCCCAAGCAGGGCAGGGCCGATCCGGACAGGCACTGGCATGATCCGAGGGCGGTGCCTCGTTGCGTTGCTGGGTGCCGGCATGTTCGTCTCCGGATGCGGCACCCGCCTGTCCGAGACCGCCTTCGACACCACCCCGGCTCACGGCTCGAACCCTCCCGACACGTCAGCCCCGCCTGCACAATCGAGCGATGTCGGCGTGACAGCATCGTCGATCAAGCTCGGGCTCATCGTCAGCAAGACCAGCCCGCTGGGGGCCGAGACGTTCAGCGCACCGATGTACGGCGCCCGGGCCTTCGTCGCTGCGCTCAACGCGAGCGGCGGGATCAACGGCCGGCGGGTCGATCTGGTGGTGTGCGACGACGGCGCCACCGGTACCGGCAACCGGCGTTGCGTCAACAAGCTCATCGATACCGACAAGATCTTCGCGTTTGTCGGCAACAGCATCTTCGACTACGCCGGCGCCTCGTACGTGGACGAACACGCAGTGCCCGATGTCGGCGGGCAACCGATCAGCAACGCGTACGAGCAGTATCGCCACCTCTGGTCGATCTACGGCAGCTCCGCACCGCGCGACGGCACCATCGGCTGGAACGGCAAGCTCTACGGCGGCACCGAGGTCTACCGGTATTTCAAGCAGACCCTCGGGGTCAAAACGGCCGGGGTCGTGGCCTACAACCAGGCGGACTCAATGCGTTTCGCCAACCTCACTGCCAAGGCGCTGGCGGTCGAGGGGTACACCGTGGTTCGCGAGCAGCTCGACTTCGCCGTGCCGTCATGGGATGCAGCCGCCATCGACATGCGATCACGCGGCGTCGATATCGTCTTCGACGCCCTCGATTCGGCGGGCAACGTGAGCCTGTGCACGGCCATGGATTCGGCCGGGCTGACGGTCAAGGCCAAGGCCGTGACCGTGCAGGCGTGGAACGAATCGGCCCGTACCGATTACGGCCGTTCGGCCACCTGCCGCAACTCGCTCTACGCCACGGCGACGACACGCAACTACATGGACACCGACAACGCGACCATCGCCAGATTCCGCACCGAGATGCGCGACGCCTTCCCCGACCGCGAGGACAAGCTCTCGATGTGGGAGCTCGAGGGTTGGGCGGGCGCACAGTGGCTCGCCGACGCGATGGCGTCATGCGGCGAGGCGCTGACCCGGGTCTGCGTCGAGGCCTATCTCGGCCGCGCCGAACCATACGACGCCCACGGTGGCCTCACGCCGCGAGACTTCGTGGTGCAGCCGGTGCCCCCGACCACGGTGAACAACTGTATGTTCGCTGCCCGGTGGCGTGACGACGCCAATGACGGCACCGGCGGCTGGGTCAGCACCACGCCCGACAAGCAGGCCATCTGTTACGACGTGGCGAACGTGTCGTACTCGCCCTAGCGGCGCGTCACCCGAACGCCGTCGGCAAACGGCCCGCCGCCAGTTCGCCCGGCTCGCCCGCCCACGCCACCTCGCCGCGTGACAGCACATAGACGAGGTCGGCCCGGCGAAGAATGTCTGGTTGATACTGCTCGACCACCACGATGGTGCGCTCTGGCGTGGCCAGGTCATCGAGCACGGCGTAGAGCCGTTCGACGGCGCCGACCGAGAGTCCCCGACTGGCTTCGTCGAGCAGCAACGCCTGACCCGGCCGCAGCAGTAGCCGGCCGAGGGCGACCATTTGACGCTCGCCGCCCGACAGGGTTCCTGCCAGCCGCGAGGCCTTGTCACGCAGCTCGGGGAAGACCTCGAAAACGGGATCCGGCGCAATGCCCTGCCCGAACACCGCAAGATTCTCGGCCACGGTGAGCCCGTGGAACACGTTGGGAGCATCGGGGATCGAGGTGAGCCCGGCGACGACACGCTGATCCGGCGGGAGCCGAGCGAGGTCACGACCCCGCCAGCTCACCCGGCCCGACGACACCGCAACGGTGCCGGCCATGACGCGCAGCAGGCTGGACTTTCCCGCACCGTTGCGCCCGAGCAGGGCAACGACAGCACCCAACGGGAAACTGAGGGTCACACCGTGGAGCGCCTCCACGGCGCCGTACCCGGCCCGCAGGTCGACGACATCGAGCCCCGAGCTCATGGCGCCTGGTCCAGCGGGCGGTCAATCAGGTGACCGAACAATCGTGCCTGCACGTCGCTGCGACCCAGCACGTCGCCGGGTGGCCCGACGGCCACGACCCGGCCCGCATCCATCACATAGACGACGTCTGCCGTTTCGTCGACCAGCTCGAGGTCGTGTTCGACCATCACCACGGCCAACTCGCGCGCCGCCAACCGGTGCAGCAGTTGGTGGAACTCCTCGGTCTCGGCGTCGTCGAGACCACTCGCCGGCTCGTCGAGCAGCAAGGTGTCGGGCTGCCCACACAACGCCCGGCCGAGCTCCACCAGGCGTAGGGTGCCTGACGGCAAGACTGCTGCGCGCACGTCGGCGATGGCCGACAGCCCGAGTTCGGCGAGCACGGTGCGTACGGTGCGCACCGCCCGTCGTCGACCCGGATCGCGCATCCCGACCACGCCGCGCAAGATGCCGCGGCGCCCGTGGTTCTCGGCGGCGACACGCAGGTTGTCGGAAACGGTGAGTGTGGGGAACACCGACGACCGTTGAAAGGTGCGCGCCAGGCCACGTCTGGACAGCGCATCGGGCGACCATCCGGTGACATCGTCACCCCGATGCAGCACGACACCGGCGTCGATGGGCTCGACGCCAGAAAGGCAGTTGAACAGGGTGGTCTTGCCGGCGCCGTTGGGGCCGACGATGACCGTGATCCGGCCGGCCTCGGCACTGAAATCGACATGATCGACAATGAGTACGTCGTTGTAGCTCTTGCTGAGGCCCAGCGCCTGCAATGTGGTGCTCACGGTGTGACGCTCACGGTGTGACGCTCACGGTGTGACGCTCACGGTGTGACGCCCTGCCCACCCGCCGCACGGCGGCGCAGCTGGCCCACCATGGCACGACCCGCTGGCGTGAGCTGGACCGCACGGGTCGGGCGTTGGCGCACATCGGGCACGATCCCGGGTGCGATCCGGCGAACGGTGTGATCGAACAGTCGATGCATCGAGTGCAACAGGCCACCCGGCATGCGCCCAAGCAACAGCGCACACAGACCGATGACGAGAATGGAGCTGCCCTGCGGGAGGCCCGCATCGAGGGCCACCAGCACACCGGCACCGATCACTGCACCGGGCGCACTGTCGATGCCAAACACGACGACGGCGGCAAACCAGATGAGCCCGCGCGTCGGGTCGAACGCGCCGGTGTCGAAGGCGCGTGATCCCATCGCCAGCAACGCCCCCCCGAGAGCCGCCAACGCTGCACTCGCAGCAAACACCAGCAGCTTCAGGCGACGGACATCGACCCCACACGCAAGCGCACCGGATTCGTCGTCGCGAACTGCAATCAGGGCCCGCCCGACACGCCCATTGTGCAGGTTGCGCACCACGAGGAACGCAGCGGCCAGGCAGAGCAGTTCGAGGACATAGAAGTTGTTGTCAGAACCAAACGCATCGGGGGGATGCACGGTGAGACCGCTGGTGACCGACGGTTGGTCGAACACGAAACGACTCACGGCCACGCTGAAGGCAAACGTGGTCAGCGCCAGGAACAAACCGCGTCGCCGGATGGCCGGCCAACCGAGGAGCAAACCGATGGGCACCATGAGCAATGGAACCATCACCAGTACGGCCACGCCCGGAATGCGCCCGAAGCCGGGCATGGTGCCAGCCGCGAGGCGAGCAGCGATCAGGGCGCCCAGCCCGGCAAAACCAGCCTGACCCAGCGAGATCTGCCCGCTGTACCCGCTGACGACCACGATCGAAACCAACACAATGGCCAAGGCCGGTACGGCCAGGGCCACCCGACGGTCCTGCGCGTTGAACATCAGCGGTGCCGCAAGGGTGAGCGCCGGCACGAGCCACCAACCGCGCGCGGATGCCAGTTCGCCGCGCGTGGTGAGGCGCGCCGTGGTGCCGGCATCGTCACCACCTGTCTCGTTCAACCGCCGCACGATCAGCAGCGCCACCAGCAGCGCCACCACGAACAGGTTGGCCGTCAGCGCGTCGAACAGCGCACCGCTGTAACCGCCGAGGTGCACACGGGCCAACTCGGCCTGGATCACCCCCACCATGAGCCCTGCGGCAATGGCCCGCACTGGGCTGGTGAGCTGCGCCACCACGACCACGGCCATGGTCTCCAGCATCACCAGCGTCAACCCATACGGTTGTAGCCGCAACGTCGGTGCCATCAAGACGCCCGCAACTCCGGCCAACATCGAACCAATGGCCCAGCCGAGCGCCGCCACACGATTCGCATCGAGGCCCTGCAGTTCGGCGAGCTCGCGTTGCTCGACCACGGCGCGCACGCGCAGACCGAGGCGCGTGCGCTGACCGAGCGCCAGCCCAATACCGACCACGATGATGACCGCAAGATCAACCACGGTGCTGAGCGGGAGTTGCACACCACCGGGCAGGGGCAGTTGCCGGTACGGCACCAACGACGGGGCATCCAGCCGGGCCTGTGCTCCCCACACCAGCACTGCACCACCGAGCAGCACCACGAACACACCGAGCGAGGCAACCAGTTTCTCTGCCGGGGCCGCCGCACGGCGCTGCAACGGACGAAAGACGAACCGTTCGAGCAGCACCCCGAAGATCGGGCAGATCACCAGCACATCCACCACAGCGGCGAGCGCCAGCGGCCAGTGCCAGACGCGCACGGCCTGCCACAGCAGATAGGCGGCAGCCATGGCGATGGCGCCGAACGCCAAGTTGAACACGCCAGTGAGACGGTAGGTGACCAACAGGCCCAGCCCGGCCAGGGCTGCAATCGAGCCGATGCCCAGACCAGCGAGTGCCAGTTCGAGCGTCAGCATGGTCAGGCCGCCGGCTTGTCGGGTTCGCAGACCGGACAGGCGAGCAGGTGTTGCTCGCCAGCGGCAGCGGCATCGATCTCCTCGACCCCGGACTTGCCCACCACGAGAGCGCACATCGCACGGTGATAACGCCCGCCGCCGGGTACGACGACCAGCGCCCCCGATGGCACCGTGGGCTCAGCCAGCCGGGTCGTGGCCGACGCTGCCGTTTCCTGCACGAGCAGGGAGTGCAGCTCGGCGATCAGCGCATCGGTGCGGTGCTCGGTGCGCTGCCCCGACTCGCGCGCCAACACGATGGCGGCGGCCACGATCAGCGCTGCACCGGGGATCGAGGCCGACGCAAGATACGGCAGTTGCTCGCCCACGGTGGCCGTGCCGGACACGCCGTACCATCCAAGGAACGACAGGACCGCCCCGGCCAGCGCCAATGTCGTGCCGAGCCACCCACGCCCGGCGAGGCGCGTTCGGGTCTGGTCGGGTTCGAGGCGGGGGGCATCAACGGTCATCCCTTCGGCACGCTAGTTCCAAACGCGGGCCCTCTGCCTCTCGTTGCAACAGGCGGCTGCGGCCAGACTGTTGGACACAGCTGCAACAACGGGCGACACCGCCGGAGGTATTCATGATCCACCAACGAAAGACGCTCCACAGCGCCGTGTTCGTCACGACCGTCTGCGCAGTGTTGCTCATCGCGGGGTGCGGGCGCCGGTCCTCCAGTAACCCGACGACCCCGGCCACAACAACCCCGGCCACAACAACCCCGGCGACGACAGCCAACAGCACAGCGCCCACGGTCACCATGCCCACAACCATCGCGCCGGCCACCACGGCCAGCCCCACCACCACAACGCAGGATCCCGCCAAGGCCAAGGCCGAGATCACCGCCAACTGGGAGCGCTTCTTCCTGCCGACCACCGCGATTGCTGATCGCGTCGCGCTGCTCGAGAATGGGCCAGCTCTGCAGCAGGCCCTCGAGCTGCGCGCCACGGACCCGCTGCAAGCACAGGCCAGCGCCGTGGTGAAGTCCGTCGAACTCACGGCGCCTGATCAGGCAACGGTCACCTACGACGTGCTCTTGAACGGGGTGGTTGCACTGCCCGATTCGCAGGGCATCTCGGTGCGCAGAGACGGGGTCTGGAAGGTGGGCGCCGAGAGCTTCTGCGCCCTGATCAGCCTCGGTGCCACCGGGCCCATCCCCGGCTGTGGCTGACCATGGCCGTGCGCCTGGTGGTCTCGGGGGTGTGCAAGCGGTACGGCCCGACCACGATCCTCGACCAGATCGATCTCATCGTCGATGCCGGTGAGGTGATCGCGCCCACGGCCGAGAGCGGCCCGGTTCGGCTGAGGGCCTGCAGGGTTACGCTCGGTCTGTGACCACGTCTCATGCACCCCAGCCCCCCGCATTTGCACAACTCGAGATCGCCATCGATCCGGTGGGCGATGGCCGACTGGCCTACATCACCCTCAACCGACCCCATCGACTCAACGCACTGTCGCGCGAGCTGCTCGGTGAGATCGTCGACGCCTGTGCCTGGCTGGACGGTCAGCGCTCGATCGCCGTGGCCATCGTGCGCGGCGCTGGGCGAGCGTTTTCTGCCGGGTTCGACCTCGACGACTTCCAGAACCCTGATCCATTGCTCAACCCACGAGACGCGGCCGACCTCGGCCGATTGGCCACCGAGGCGCTGGCCAATGTGCGCCAGCTCACCATTGCCTCCGTGCACGGCCACTGCATCGGTGGCGGTGTGGTGCTCATGGCGGCGTGCGATCTGCGGATCGCGTCCACCGATGCCCTGTTCAGAATCCCCGAGGTGGATCTCGGGATCCCCCTTGCCTGGGGAGGTATCCCCCGCCTCGTGCGCGAGCTCGGTCCTGCCATCACCAAAGAACTCGTGCTCTCCTGCCGTGCATTCGATGCGCACGAGGCCCGTTCGCTGCGATTCGTCAACCATGTCGTGGGCCCCGACGAACTGTTCACCGCCACCGATGCCTGGGCACACGAGCTGGCGGCGAAGCCGACCTTCGCCCTGCGCAACACCAAGCAACAGGTGAATGCAGCGCTCGACGAGATGGTCAGCACAGCGCACAGCGCCAACGATGCCGACTCGTTCGCCTACGCGCTGACCGACCCCGAGAGCCGGGCGGCAAGTCAGCGCTACCTACGCGGCCGCTCCAAGACCTGAGCAGGCATCGGCGTCAGGCACTGCCGGAACGCACGACGAAACAGCGCGTGACATGCGATTCAGCGATGCCGGGCGGCCGATGTTGCGGTGATTCTGCCATCTACTGGCGCGAACTCGGTCTTGGCCGGATAATGTACGGGTGCTCTCAACCGGAGTCGTTTCTAGCCCCCATCGTCTAGAGGCCTAGGACACCACCCTTTCAAGGTGGCGGCACGGGTTCGAATCCCGTTGGGGGTGCTGGCCAGTTTTCTGGTCCCGTGGTGAAGTGGAGTTCACGCCGGCCTGTCAAGCCGGAGGTCGCGGGTTCGAACCCCGTCGGGACCGCTGTTGGTGAGGAAACTCACCGACAGCTGGTCAGCAGTAGGAAATGCAGTACGTACGAACAGATCAGCACAACACCACGTCGGCCCCAACAGGTCGGCGTTTTACGGTCCTGTAGCTCAGTCGGCAGAGCATACGCCTGAAAAGCGTAGGGTCACCGGATCGACGCCGGTCAGGACCACCCTTGAAAGCCGCAGGTCAGAGGTTGTTTACAGCCTCCCGACCTGCGGCTTTCAACGTTTTCATGTCGTGTCCTGTGGTGTCATGTGGTGTCATGTGGTGTCATGTCGGCCCTGCCATACGGTCCACGGGACCACCACTGGGTGTGTGGCGGGTGGCGATTCAGGGTCGTGGTGCGATTTCGGTGCCGTCTGGTCGGTGGTGGTGCCAGCCGGTTTCCGTGCGCGTGATGGTGGTGTTTCCGGTGTGTTTTCGTCGGTTGTGGGTGGCGCACATGGGAGCCCCGTTGAACGTGTTGGTTTCGCCGCCCCCACCACCGCCGCCTCCGCGGTCTCGTGCGGGTCCGGTCCAGGGGGTGAGGTGATCGATTTGGAGGTATGGTCCGGTCTGTTCGCATCCGGGCCAGCAGCATCGGTTCCCGGACAGCAGGACGGCCTCGCGTGCAGCACCGGTGAACAGACGGGACTTACGGCCGAGATCGATGACACGACCGGTGCTGTCCGTGACAACACGACGGATGTTGCCGATGAGCGCAGCGATGACCAAATCGTTCGCGTCGACGGGTGCACCTGATGCGGTGTGGCACATCCATAACCGGTCGGACCTGGAGAGGTCACCGAGATCGTTGGTGTCGCGGCCAAAATAGTTGCGGATCGCGTACCGGAGTGTGGTTTCGTTGGTGAAGATGTTGACCAGCGGGACACCCGCACCACCACCATGTCCGGCACCATGTCCGGCACCATGTGCGGCACCATGTGCGGCACCATGTGCGCCGAAGTTGTTGGTCATGATGGCCATGAACGCGTCGTAACGGCGTTGCTTCGCGGTGCGAGGTAACGGGTACTCGTTCGCTCGGTCGCCGTAGCGGTTCGCACGCCAGGCAATGTCGTGTTCCAACTCGATCGCGGCTTGACGGTCGATGATCTCGATCAGGATGTCACCGGTCAGCGCGTCGCCACTGGCGTGGAACTCGTGCCCCGCACCACGGTTCGACGACGTGACGGACCGGTTCTCACGCGAACGTTCATGATCACGGTGCGCACCGTCAGGATCGGCGTGTGCCAGCCAGCGTTGACACACGATTCGGAACTCGCGTAACCGCAAACCCTTCGCATGCTTCAACAGCAATGCTTCGGAGTCGGCGAGGAGGTACCCGCAACGCGGGTTGCTGTGCATCCCGATGAGAAGACGCAACTGGTCGGCACCGACGTCACCCGCCGCAACCGCAGCCGCGACCGACGGCAACTCCGCCAGCAGCTTCGCGATCTGCGTGTACTGCATTGCGGTTGACCGGCTGGAATTCGTGACGGCTTGGACCCATGCAGTGACGTTGTGATGCGCGTCATCGACGAACGAGCCAGACACCGCAACCTCGTGCACCAACGCGGCCTGTAAGGCGTTGAGACGACGGATCTCGCGTTCTACTCCCATGAACGCGCTGTCGCGATCGGCACCCCGCAACCCCCGGAACTGGTCAAGAGCCATGTCGGGCCCGGACAGATCAAGACGGGCACGATCAGTATCGAAGAACGAATCAGCCGACACTTCACAGGACACGGAACTCACCTCCACACACCAGCACTCTGTTGAACACACAGGGGACAGAACGAATCTGTCGAGCACAATCGGGGAAGATCAGTACCAGCACTCTAAGGGAACATACGTACGACCGCAACCCCAAACCGGAGAAACTCCGATACATGCGTTTTCAACAATCACCTTCGGCTGCGCTGCGATCATGAACCGGCACACCACACGCGACGAAGGGAGGGCGCCGGTGAGCACCCTCCCTCCGTTTGGTTCATCCTGCGGACGGCAATGCCTCCGCTGACATCGATCAGGCGACGTTACGGCGACGGGCGACCGTCACACCACCGGCGCCGAGCGCGAGCAGCGCTCCAGCGAGCAGGGCAATCGTGGTAGCCGGCGAACCGGTCTCGGGCATCGTGCCGCTCGGGGGAGCAAGCAGCACGCCGTCGATCACATGGATGATGCCGTTGCAGGCCCTGATGTCGGTGCTGGTGACCTTCACCGAACCGTTCAACACCACGCCACCATCGACCACTTTGATGCTGATGGTCTTGCCGCTGAGAGTGGTTGCCTCGGTGAGACCGACCACAGTTGCGGCATCGACTTCGCCGGCAACGACGTGATAGGTGAGCACGCTGGTGAGCAGTTCCTTGTCTGCGAGCAGCTGTTCAGCGGTCATGCCCAAGCTGGCCAGCGCAGCGGCGAACGCCTCGTTGGTCGGTGCGAACACAGTGGTCTTGGCGTCATCGCACGAATCGAACGAACCCACGAGTCCTGCTGCACCAAGGGCCGCCACGAGCGTGGAAAACTGGGGATCTGCGGATGCAATCTGAGCGATTGTCTGATCCTCGGCATGAACGGTGGTGCCAACTCCTAGGGCACCAATGGTCACTGCGGCAGCGATGGCCACGAACAACTTCTTCATCGTCGATTCCTCTCTGGTTTGATCTGGTCACCGCGTGACCGGGTTGTCAGATATACGGAGCAAGCCAGCCAGCGGATCAATATTTCCTGCTAAATCGTCTGGCATGGCAGAGACGGCCCTCACAGCAGCAGGGTCAGTGTTCGCGTACAGCGACAATGTCGACTGCCGGATGACCGGCACGCAGGCCACGCGCCTCGAACGTGGTCACCGGGCGATGCCCAGGTCGCGGCACCACCGCACCACGAAGTCGGGGCTCGGCGTCGATCGCAGCCAGGGCCTCCGCCGCGTACGCAAGATCGTCGGTGGCCAGACGCAATCGGGCACCGACGGCGAGCGCGTCCACGATCAGGCCCAGCCGCAACGGTGTGAAAAGGCGCTTGTGGGCATGGCGCGGCTTGGGCCACGGATCGGGAAACCAGATGCGGACCTCGGCGATGGTGTGCGGTTCGAGCACCGCAAGCAGGTCGAAGGCATCGCCGATCCACAACCGCACGTTGGTGACATCGCCAGCGTCGAGCAGCCAGGCCAGGTGAGCAATGGTTGCCTCGTTCGGCTCGCAAGCGATCACCAGTGCGTCGGGTTCGCCGGGGGCCATGGCGGCGGTGGCCTCGCCCTTGCCGCACCCGATCTCGACGATCAAGCGCTTCAGGCCGGCATCGGAGATCGGTGTCGCTGCCAACGACCCGGCATCGTGGGGAGTGAGCAGATAGCGAGGCACGAGCACGTCGAAGGCACGCTGTCGGGTGGGCGACATGCGCCCCTGACGACCGCCGAAGGTGTAGCTGCCCCCGACGGGCCATTGGTCGGGGGGGCGGGTCATGTGCCCGAAGGGTATCGCCCATCCGAGTCGGGTTCGATACGGTGCCCGCGTGACTGATTCTGCCGTGAAAACTGGCGACGCGAACCAACAACTGAACGAGCTGGCCTTTTACGGGCTCGCCGGCGCGCCGAAGTCACCGCGCGACCTGCTGCAAGAGTGCCGCGACGGCGAGGCCATGGGCTTCGGCTCGGTCTTTCTCTCCGAGCGCTTCAACGTGAAGGAGATCGTGACCATCAGCGGCGCTGCAGCCGCTGTGACCGACACTCTGGGCATCGCCACCGGCGCCACCAACCACAACACCCGCCACCCCATCGTGACGGCCAGCTACGCCACCACCATGCATCGCATGACCAACGGTCGCTTCGCGCTGGGTCTCGGACGCGGCATCGACCGCCTGATGGATGCATTCGGCATGCCCCGCATCACCACGGCCCAGATGGAGGACTTCGCCGGGCTGATGCGTCGCCTGTGGAAGGGCGAGGTCGTGTTCGGCCACGACGGCCCGTGCGGCAAGTACCCGCTGCTCGCCCTCGACCCCGAGTTCGACGAGGACATCCCGCTGATGCTCACGGCGTTCGGCCCGCAATCGCTGGCGCTCGGCGGGCGGGCATTCGATGGCGTGATCCTGCACACCTTCTTCACCGATGAGACCCTGCAACGGTGTGTACGCACCGTCAAGCAGGCAGCCGAACAGGCCGGGCGCGACCCAGCAGCGGTACGCGTGTGGAGCTGTTTTGCCACCATCGGCGACTGGATCCCCGACGATGTGCGCCTGAAGAAGACCGTTGGTCGGCTGGCCACCTACCTGCAGGGGTACGGCGACCTGATGGTGAGCACCAACAACTGGGACCCGGCGGTGCTCGCACGGTTCCGTGCCGATCCGTTCGTGGCCGGTTTCCGCGGCGCCCTCGACAGCAAGGCCACCACCGCCGAACTCGAACACGTCGCCACGCTGATCCCCGCTGAGTGGTTGGCACCCGCTGCGACGGGCACGGCCGAGCAGTGCGCGGCCGCCGTGCTGGGCCAACTCGATCTCGGGGCCGACGGTGTGATCCTGCACGGTGCAGCGCCCACCGAACTCGCTCCCACGCTCGAGGCGTACCGTCGCATCCGGCCCGCAGGTCGCTTCGATCACCTCAGCGCCAACCCCGCCGGCTGAACAGGACGGCAGCGGCCGGTCAGCCGAAGCGACCCCATCGGAGTTGTACGCTCGCCCCATGGCATCGGCGAATCCCTGGGAACAACTGTCAAAGGGCATCAACCTGCCGTTCAATCCGGGCATCGTCGTGCCTGCGCTGCATGAGATCGCCCTCACCATCCCAACGCCGCCGCCCATCCAGGATATTGCCGCGGCCGCCCGGGCGGCGGTTGTCGGGCGGCTCACCGGCGATGTCACCACGGGGATGACCGTGGCCGTCGGTGCCGGTAGTCGCGGCCTCAGCGACCGGGTCGACGTGCTGCGCGGCGCCATCGCTGGTCTGCGCGACCTCGGCGCCGAACCCTTCGTGGTGCCGGCAATGGGTAGCCACGGTGGCGCAACCGCCGCAGGGCAGCGGGCGATGCTCGAAGCGCTCGGCATGACCGAGCAGGCCATCGGCGCCGAGATTCGCGCCACGATGGACACCGTCGAGGTGGCGCGCACACCCGACGGCATGCCGCTGTATCTCGACAGCCACGCCGCTGCGGCCGACCGCATCCTGCCCGTCAACCGGGTCAAGCCGCACACCTGCTTCCACGGTCCGATCGAGAGCGGTTGCACGAAGATGGCCGTGGTCGGCTTCGGCAAGCAGCCGGGCGCTGCACAGATCCATGCCTGCGGACCCGTGGAGATGCGCGATCGTCTGCTCCGTGGCATCGAGGCGTTGCGCAGCACCGGGCGCCTGCTCGGTGGGCTCGCCACCGTGGAGTCAGCAAACGGCGAGGTCGTACGCGTCGAGGGGTTCAACGCTGCCGATGTGGGCGGCGAAGCCGAACGGCAACTGCTCGAGTTCGCCAAGCGCTTGGTACCGGCGCTGCCGTTCCCCGAAATCGATGTCCTCGTCATCGAACAGGGCGGCAAGGACATCAGCGGCACCACCATGGACCCCAATGTCACCGGTCGTTTCTGGGTTCACGGCCTTGACGACTTCTCCTCGCCACGGGTGGCAACCATCGTGCTGCTCGACATCACCGAGGTCAGCGGCGGCAACGTGTTGGGCATCGGTCTGGCCGACTTCATCCCAGCCTCGCTCGCCAACACCATCGACTGGGAGAAGACCTACGTGAATTGCTTCACGGCCGGGCCGAGCGGCGTACGCCGCAGCCGCATGCCGATGGTGCTCCCCGACGAGGAAGCCTGTATGAAGGCCGCGCTCAGCATGTGCGGACGCGCCGTCACCGAACCCAAGCGGGTGGTGCGCATTCGCAGCACCCTGCACCTCTCCCGTTGCTGGGTCAGCGACGCGTTGCTCGGCGAACTTCCCCCCGGCGCCACCCTCGTCACCGGGGCCTGAGCCCCCGATGTCCGACCCACTCGACGACCTCGCCAGCGCACTGGCAGCAATCGTCGGTGACCGGCACGTACTCACCGATCCCGACCAACGCGCCGGGTACGAGACCGACTGGACCGGGCGATTCCACGGCGCGGCCCGTCTGGTGGTCCGGCCCGCCAGCACCGACGAGGTGGCAGCGGTGGTGGCTATCTGTGCCCAGCACGGCGCCGCGATCGTGCCCCAGGGTGGCAACACCGGACTGGTGGGTGCCAGCGTGCCACGCAACGGCGAGGTCGTGCTCAGCACCACCCGTCTGACGCGTTGCGACCCCGTCGACACCACCTCCGGGCAGGTCACCGTTGGTGCCGGGCTCACGCTTGCCGTGGTGCGAGATCACGCCAGATCCGCGGGGTTCGACCTGGCCGTGGACTTCGCAGCCAGGGACTCGGCCACCATCGGCGGTGCGGTCGCGACCAACGCCGGCGGGTCCCGTGTCGTGCGGTTCTCCACGATGCGCGCCCAGGTCGCAGGGGTGCAGGCCGTGATGGCCAACGGCACCATCGTCGGCTCGCTGTCCGGACTGCCCAAGGAAACCATCGGGCTGCACCTGCCATCACTGCTCAGCGGCAGCGAGGGCACCCTCGCCATCATCACGGCGGTGCGCCTGCGACTGGTGCCGTGGTACCGCAGCACGGCCACGGCGCTCGTGGCACTCGACTCGCTGGCCGAGGCGGTCAGGGTGTTGCCGCAGTTCCGCCAATCACTGCCGCACCTCGACTCCGTCGAGTTGGTGATGCCCTCGGCGATGCGCCTGGTGTGTGCGCATCTCGGCCAGGCATGCCCTGTCGATGCCACAGCCGGCGCCTATCTGCTCGTGGAGTGCGCTGCACACGGCGACCCCCTCGACGACCTCGTCCAGGCACTACTCCAGCACACCCCGCACAGCTCGAGCGCAGTCGCGACCGATCACGTGATGCGCTCCCATCTCCTTGCGCTGCGCGACAACATCACGGTGGCGATCAACCACATCGGTGTTCCCCTGAAGCTCGATGTCGCCGTGCCACTCGACGCGTTGGCCGCCACCGCAACCGACATCGAGAGCATCGTCGCCCGCCTTGCACCGCTGGCCAGTCTGGTCATCTTCGGTCATCTCGCCGAGGGCAACCTGCACGTCAACATCCTCGATGCGGGCCCCGCTGCGTCTGCTCTCACCGACGCCGTGCTGCAGTTGGTGATCGATCGAGGTGGCGCGATCAGTGCCGAACACGGCATCGGCGTTGCCAAGACACAGTGGCTGGTCGCCCAGCGCGGGAGCGCCGAGATCTCCCTGATGCGCAGCGTGAAGCACGCTCTCGATCCGGACACGCTGTTCAATCCCGGTGTGCTCCTGGCCTGAGCCACGTGCCTGGCCCACCGACCCGAACCACCTACATCTTCGGCAGTACGGAAAAGGCAATGGCTGCAAAATGCATGCCTGCACCGATGATGGTGAAGGCGTGGAACACCTCGTGAAACCCGAACACCGTCGGCCACGGGTCGGGGCGTTTCAGCGCGTAGACCACGGCGCCGGTGGTGTAGGCCAACCCGCCGCCGAGGATGAGGAGGAAGCCTCCCGCACCAAGGCCGCTGTACAGCTGCGGGAAGGCGAACAGCGCGGCCCAACCAACCACCACGTACACGGCCGCGAACAACCACCGGGGGAGATCAAAGGGCAGCCACTCCAACGAGATACCCACCACGGCGCCCACCCACGACAGGCACAACACGATCGTCTGGTACATGCCATGCAGACCAATGACGGCGACGGGCGTGTATGCGCCGGCAATGGCCAAAAGATGGTGCAGTGATCGAACTTGGACATCAGCGCCCGAGCTCGCGGTGTCCAACGCAGCCGGTGGTAGGCGGCAGAAACGCCAAACATCGAGGCGGTGCCGACCACGTAGATGATCATCAGTCCCGGCCCGCGATCGGTGCCGGCAGCGCTGTTGATGAGGATCGCCCCGAGCACGAGCACCATGAAGAACGCCACCACATGTGACCACCCGCGCAGCAGCGGTTTGATCAACAGCGGGTGGTTGCTCTCAGGAGTTGCGTGCATGCCCACACCGTACCGACCACACGCCGGTGGGTTCCGGCACGTCAGGTGCCGTAGTTGAAACCGAGGTCCAGCGCGGTCAGCATCGGCACGAACGCCACGCCGGCAGCGGCCGCCATTGCTGCGCAGGTGCCGCCCCGATCCACGATGACGGTGATGAGCACGGGTTCTGCACCGAAGGCCCGAACGGCCTCGACCGCCTCGAGGGGTGATGTCCCACGGGTCACGGTGTCCTCGGTGATGACCACTCGATCCCCCGGTTGCAGGGCGCCGGCGATGCGCCCGGTGACACCATGGTCCTTGGCCTCCTTGCGCACACTGAAGCTGCGCAGGTGCAGCCCGCGGGTAGCAGCCACGGCAGCGATGCCGAACGCCACCGGATCGGCGCCCATCGTGAGGCCCCCGATCGCGTCGATGTCGGATGGGATCAGCGACAGGGCCACCTCGGCCATCAGCAACACGCCGTCCGGGCGACACGCCGTCTGCTTGGTGTCGAGGAACCAACTGCTCTTCGCCCCCGATTTGAGCGTGAAGTCACCGGTTCGCACCGCGTAGCGCAAGACGTGCTCGCGCAGGGCAGCGCGAGCGGGATCGAGTGGAGGGAGTTCGCTGGACACGCCCGCACCGTAGCGTGTCGCCGACGAACTACTGAGAACGCTTGTCGCGCATGAGCACCTCTTGCGCGATGGTGGCCACGTGTGTTCCGTCGGCGGCAAACACATGCCCGATCGACAATCCCCGGCCACCCACGAAGCTGTGGCACGTGAAGTCGTGCAGGTGCCATTCGTCGGCTTTCACCGGCCGATGGAACCACATGGTGTGATCGAGGCTTGCCGAGAACAATGCCCCCTGGCGCTGCTCTTCGGGTTCGGCGCCGATGGGGTGGGCACGAACCACGGCATCGGTGGGCAGATCGTCCGAGAGGAACGCCAGCGTGCACAGGTGCAGCAGCGGGTCGTCGCCGAGTACGCCGTTGGCCTTCAACCAGGCAGCCGAGCGGCCTGCCCCGGTACGACCGTCGGCCGGCAGGTACTGCGACGGCACCCAGCAACGATCAAAGACATCCGACCACGAGTCGTGGATCAAGTCATCGGGCGACGGCAGATCCAGCGGCATTGCCACGGTCTCGATGTCCACCGAAGGCTCGGACAACTGGAACGACGCCTCCAGGTTGAGGATTGCACCGATGGCCTGACGGGCCACAACACGTCGGGTGGAGAAGCTGCGGCCATTGCGGATGCGATCGACTTCGTAGCGCACCGGTTCGTCGTGGTCACCCCGGCGGATGAAATAGGCGCGCAGCGAATGCGGCGTCATCGATGGGTCGACCGTGGCGGCCGCGGCGCGCAGCGCCTGCGCAACGATCTGGCCACCGTACAGGCCTCCCCATGGGTATTGCGGTCCCACGCCAACGTAGGTGTCGGCGCCGTGCGGGGACAGTCGGAAGAGTTCGTGTGCGTCCATTTCGCCAACCACGGTACGACGGCTCTCACCGGAAACCTTGGCCCCGAGTATGCCCACCCCGGCCCCCGCGCCCTCCCCCGAAATCGGAAACTACACTGAAACCGAGCAACATTCGCACGAAAACCAAGGCGAATAAATTGAGTGAATGCAAAATGGCAACTCACAAACTATGATGGCGCCATGGCAAAACGTGGACCCAAAGGACCAATGACCAACGAGCACAAAGCTGCGCTGGCAGCTGGTCGCACCGAAGGTAAAGCCGTTCGCGACTATCTCGAGGCATTGCGCACCGCCAAACCAAAGCGTGGCCGCAAGCGCAGCACCGATTCGATCGTCAAGAGGCTGACTGCGATCGAGGCAGAGATCGTCGACGCCGACGCCGTGCGTGAACTCAAACTCGTTCAGGAACGGCTCGATCTGCAGGCCGAATTGGCCCATGCCAACGACACCCTCGACCTCAGCGCACTCGAGGCCGAGTTCGTGAAGGTGGCCAAGGGCTACAGCACCCGCAACGGCATCAGCTACGCGGCATGGCGGGCCATTGGCGTGGATGCCGCCGTGCTGAAGACGGCCGGCGTCACCCGCAGCGAGGGCTGATCAGGCGATCTCGTCGAGCGCCTCGAACACCCTGTTCACGTGCCGCAGGCTGCGTTGCACGTCGAATGCCTCATCGAGCACCGCTGCTGCGACGTTGACCCGGTCGTCCTGTTCGATGAGCTCACGAAAGCTGCGACCTTCATCCCAGGCGCGCAGTGCGGTCTCCTGCACGATGCGATAGGCATCGTCTCGGCTCATGCCAGCCTGCACAAGCGCCAGCAGCACGGGCTGGCTGAACACCAGGCCATGGCTCGCCTCGAGATTGGCCACCATCCGCTCGGGGAACACCTGCAGCCCGGTGAGCAACCGGCGCATCCTGTGCAGCACATAGTGGGCCAACAGGGCCGAGTCGGGGAGCACGACGCGTTCGACAGAACTGTGGGAGATGTCACGCTCGTGCCACAGCGCAATATCCTGCATACCGGCCTGCAGATTTCCACGCAGAACGCGTGACAGACCACTGATCGTTTCGGCCGAGATCGGGTTGCGTTTGTGCGGCATCGCAGACGAGCCCTTCTGGCCCACCTTGAAGCCCTCCTGCACTTCGCGCACCTCGGTGCGCTGCAGATGGCGCAATTCGACCGCCATCATTTCAAGGGTTGAGCCAACTGCTGCACATGCCCACAGGAATTCGGCATGACGATCGCGGGCAATGACCTGCGTCGCCGGCACCGGAGTGAGGCCCAACTTCGCACCGACGAAGGCTTCGACAGCGGGATCGATGTTGGAGTACGTGCCCACCGCCCCGCTGAGCTTGCACACGGCAACGGCCCGCCGGGCGGCGAGCAGACGGTCCCGGTCGCGGTTGATCTGCAGCGCCCACAGCGCCACCTTCATCCCGAACGTGGTGGGCTCGGCGTGTACACCGTGGGTTCGTCCGATCATCACGGTGTGACGGTGGGTGATGGCGAGCTGTTTCACCGTGGCGAGCAACTGCGTGGACGCCTCGATCAGCAGATCACAGGCATCGCTGAGCATCCAGCACCACGCCGTGTCCACCACGTCGCTGCTGGTGAGGCCGTAGTGGATCCACGAACCCGCCGGAGCGCCAATGGCATCCTGGACCACGTCGACGAACGCGGCGACGTCGTGGTCGGTGATGGCCTCACGGTCGAGCACGGCCTGCACAAAGGCATCATCGACGTGCGGGGCCCGCTCGCGGCAGGCAGCTGCATCGGCTGACGGCACCAGTCCCAGAGCGGCGTGTGCATCGGTGGCCAACAGCTCGATGTCGAGCCAACGGCGGAAACGGGCAACGTCGCTGAAGACGGCCGACATCTCGGGAAGGGCATAGCGCTCGATCACCGGGTCACGACCAGAGCAGGTAGTCGTCGCGCTCGGCACCCACACCGACAATACGGATGGGCACGCCGACCTCGGTCTCGACGAGCCGAAGGAAGGCCTGTGCCTCGGCCGGCAGTTGTGCCGCTTCGCGTACGGCCCCCAGCGACTGGTTCCAGCCGGGTAGGTCGGCATAGACCGGCTCGACATCGGCCAGCAGCTCCATACGATCGGGGTAGTTGCGCAGCATGGCGCCACCAACCCTGTATCCGGTGCACACACGGACGTGCTCGAAGGTGTCGAACACGTCGAGCTTGGTGAGCGCCAGTTCGGTGAGCGAGTTCAACCGCACCGCCTGACGCAGCATCACGCAGTCGATCCAGCCCGGACGACGACGACGCCCGGTGACCGTGCCGAACTCGCGCCCGATATCGACCAGCTTGTCGCCGAGGTCGTCGAGTAGCTCGGTTGGAAACGGACCGGCGCCGACACGGGTGGTGTAGGCCTTGGTGATACCCACAATGCGGCCGATGTCACGCGGGCCAAGGCCGGTTCCTGCGCACGCTCCACCCGCTGTGGGGTTCGACGACGTCACATAGGGGTACGTACCGTGGTCCAGGTCGAGAAAGGTGGCCTGGGCGCCTTCGAGCAGCAGGTGTTGCCCGGATGCGAGCGCATCGTGCAACACGCTGACGGTGTCACCGACATACGGGGCCAGGCGCGCTGCGAGCGCAGCGAACTGGGTGACGATGGCATCGACATCGAGGGCCGCTCCGCCGGCGGCTACGAGGGTGGTGTTCTCGGCCACCGCCCGCTCCTTCAGCGCCTGGGCAAACGACCCGGCATCCAGTACCTCGCCGGCACGGATGCCCACCCGTCGCGCCTTGTCGGCATATGCCGGGCCGATGCCTTTCAAGGTGGTGCCGATCTTGGCATCGCCGCGACCCGCCTCGGCGAGGGCATCCCACGCCTGATGCCACGGAAAGATCAGGTGGGCGTGGCTGCTGACGACCAGCCGGCTGCACGAGATGCCGCGCCGCTCGAGGGTGTCGATCTCGTTGAACAGCGTGACCATGTCGACCACGACACCGTTGCCGATGACCGGCACCACGTGGTCGTACAGGATGCCGCTGGGGATCAACTGCAGTGCATAGCGTTCGTCGCCCACCACCACCGTGTGGCCCGCGTTGTGGCCGCCCTGATAGCGCACGACATATCCGTGCTCCTTGGACAACAGGTCGATGACCTTGGCCTTGCCTTCATCGCCCCATTGGGCCCCAACAACAACGGTGACAGGCATGCACGCTCCAAATAGCCGGATTCAAACAGAACAGGCGAACGTGGCGTGATCCTAGTGGCCCGACGGCCGAGTACGGGTACCGTTTCATGCATGGCTGTGATGCGGCGCATGCGCTGGGACGCGATGGACGAGACCGAACGCGAGGCGTTGTGCCACCGCGGCCTCGACGACATCTTCGATCCGGGCCTGCGCGAGTCCATCGGTCGCATCATCGATGACGTCCGCGAGCACGGCGACGAAGCCGTGTGCCGAGCGCTGCGCGACTTCGACAAGATCAACCTCGAACCGCACCAGTTGCGCATCAGCAGCGACGAACTCGCCAGTGCCACCGTGTCAGACGATGTCGATGCGGCCATCGACGACGCCATCATTCACCTGCGCACGTTCAATGATGCGCTGCGGGCACGCGCCAGTGACTGGTGGCTCGAGAGCGAGCCCGGGCTGTTCGTGGGCGAGAAGATCACACCGATCGAATCGGCCGGACTGTTCGTGCCCAGCGGAAAGGCCAGCTATCCCTCCGTGGCGTACCAGCTCGGCGTACCGGCGGTGGTCGCCGGGGTGCCCAACATTGCGTTGGTTGTCCCACCCGTGCCCGGTGGTGGCGGCGAGGTCGATCCCGCTGTGCTCGTGGTCTGTCGCAAGCTGGGCATCACCAACGTGTTCCGGGTCAACGGCCCCGCAGGTATCGCCGCGCTCGGATTCGGCACCGCCACCTTGCCGAAGGTGCGCAAGGTGGTCGGTCCCGGCTCGCCCGCGGTCACGTGCGCCCAGGTAGAGATGCAGCGTCACGGAATGGCCACGATGATGTTGCTCGGGCCCACCGAGAGCATGGTCATCGCTGATGACAGCGCCGACCCGGTGCGGCTCGCTGCCGATCTGTTGATCGAGGCCGAACACGGCACCGACTCTGCCGTGGTGCTGGTCACCACCTCCGCAGCCCTGGCCGATGCCACCGATCTCGAGCTGGTGCGGCAGTTGGCACTGCTGCCGCCGGTACGCGCCACGGCGGCGCGCGCGGCTCTGGGCACCAACGGCGGCTGCGTCCTCGTGCCGTCGCTGCACATGGCTGCGCACATGGTCAACCGTTATGCACCAGAGCACCTGCAGTTGGTGGTAGATGATGCCGTCCGCCAGACGACACTCGATCTGCTCACCGAGGCCGGCGAGATACTGCTGGGACAGCACACACCGTTCAGTTCCGCCAACTTCGTACTTGGTTGCCCGGCGTCGTTGCCCACCAGTGGCTTCGCACACGTGTCATCGGGCATCACCGTGGAAACCTTCCTGAAGCGCACGGCGATGGCTCACTGCGACGAGACCGCAATGCGGCGCATGGCGCCATCGGTCATTGCGCTGGCCGATCACGAGGGCTTCCCCGCCCATGCTGCGGCGCTCCGCATGCGCCTGCGCAGCGACTGATGCCCTGCAGCGCCTACGATCCCACTGCATGAGCTCGCTGTTGCTGGTCGAGGACGACGTCCGCATCAGCCAACCCCTGGTACGGATGCTGCAAGCCGAGGGCTTCACCGTCGTGCACGCCGACTGTGGCCAGGCGGCGCTCGAAGCCATCGCCAACAGCGTCCCTGATCTCGTGCTCTTGGACCTCAGCCTGCCCGACATCGACGGACTCGACATCTGCCGGCGGCTGCGTGCCCTGCATCCAGCACTGCCCATCGTGATGCTGACGGCTCGGAACGAGGAAGTCGATGTGGTCGTGGGCCTTGATTCCGGCGCCGACGATTACATCACCAAGCCGTTCCGCGTCGCCGAGCTCACGGCGCGCATCCGGAGCCGTCTACGCGCCAGTCAGGCCAGCGATCCACCCGTCACCGAACCGGAGCAGATCGGTGCCCTGCGCATCGATCGCGCTGCCCGGCGGGCGTGGTTCGCCAACGACGAGCTGGCACTGGCGCCCAAGGAGTACGACCTGCTCGTGCTGCTTGCCAGCCGCCACGGCGAGACGCTGCGTCGCGAACTGATCATGAACGAGGTGTGGGACGAGAACTGGTGGGGCTCCACGCGCACGCTCGACACCCACGTCGCCACGTTGCGGCGCAAGATCGGTGACACCAAGGACCCGCCCGAGCACATCATCACCGTGCGGGGCATTGGCTTTCGCTACGAAGCCGGCTGACACCGGTGCGCCGTCGACTGGTCCGTAACACAATCCTGGTTGCCGTCATGGTGCTGCTCGTGCTGGCAACGCCGGTGGTGTTCCTGCTCAAGCAAGCCACCGAGGACGAGCTGCGCAGCCGGCTCACCGATCAGGCCACGGGCATCAGCACTGCACTGGCCGACGCCCTGTCGTCGGGGAGCACAATCGATCCGACCTCTCTGGCCGAGCTGGTGCTCGTCGGCGATCACGTCGAGATCCGAGCCCGTGACGGTGCAGTGATCGTTGCCTATGGTGAGTCATTGAGCGATTCGTTCCACGGTGTCGCCGCCGGGCCGTCAGGAACTCGTATCGATGTCAGTACCAGCAGCAACGACCTGCACCGGCGCATCGCCCGGCAGCTGTTGTTGTTGGGTGTACTCGCGGCCGGCGGAGTGCTGCTCGCCGCCGTGCTCGCATCGATTTTTGGTGCCCGCGTTTCACGACCGCTCGAGCAACTTGCAGCATCGGCTGCCCGCCTCGGTGCCGGTGACTTCAGCGCTGCGCTGCCTCCACCGTCGGGCATCCGCGAGATCGATGACATTCGGTCCACCCTGTCGGCAAGCGCGTCACGACTCGATCAGACGCTCAGTTCCGAACGCAGCTTCACCGGCGACGCCACGCACCAGCTCCGCACCGGGCTGACGGGTATTGCGCTGCAATTGGAGCTCCTGGCAATGCACGACGATCCTGCGGTTCGTGCCGACGCCCTACACGCACTCGAGCAAACCGGCCGCCTCACGGCAACGCTCGACGAACTCCTGGACCTCGCGCGGGGCGGTCGCGGGAGTCAGCGCACCGCTGTCGATCTGCGCGAGATCGCCGAGCAGCACCGCGGCGATTGGGTCCAGCGCTATCAGCTCACTCGTCGCGCTCTCGGGTTCCGCGGCGTGAGCAGTGTGGTGTCGGCAACACCCGGTTTCGTGGGACAGATCATCGACATCGTCCTCGACAACGCATTGCGGCATGGAACCGGCGATGTACACATCACGGTCGCCGAGCGACAGTTGCAGGTCAGCGATCAGGGCACCATCGACGCCGTTGCGGCCGATGGTTTCTTTCAGGGTTCGGATGATCCGGCAGCGCCGCACGGTCGCGGCCTGGCCCTGGCCCGGCGTCTTGCGCAGGCCGATGGAGGGCGCCTGGAGCTGTCGTCGCTCTCACCGGCAACCTTCACCCTCACCTTCCCGGCAGCACACCCGACCAACGACTGACCGTCCGCCACCACGTCCAGTTGTTAGCCTGCACAGATGCGTCGACACACCCCCCGGGTCTGCGCAGCGTTGGTGGGCGCCCTGTTGCTGCCAATGCTGGCATTGATCACCACGTCCATTGCACCAGCCTCGGCTGTTGCCGCTGGGTCTGCGTTTCACGCCCTTGCCGAACCGCAGCGCCTGGCCGACACGCGCGACACCGGGGCCCTGGCCCGTGGCGGGGTGCTGACGGTGACGGTCACCGGTGACGCGCCGCTGCCGACGCCCGGCTCGATCGTGGCGGCTGTCCTGAACGTGACCGTTGTCGGCCCGGCAGCGATCGGTTATTGGACCGTGTACCCGCACAACACCACCCGACCGATGGCCTCCAGCCTGAACGTCGACGGCGTGGGTGCGTTCTTTGGCGGCGGGCTTGCTCTGGCCAACATGGTCACCGTGCCCGTGGGGCCCTCGGGCACGGTCGACATCTTCACCTCCGGCGGCGGCGATGTCGTGGTCGACATGCTCGGCTCGTACACCACGCCGGCCGGCGCCACCACCTCTGGTCGGTTCGTTCCCCTGGCGGCACCGTCGCGCATGCTCGACACTCGCAACAACGCCTCTGCGTTCGGTCTCGGCGAGACGCGTACCTATGCGCTCCCCGCCGCCGTGGGTGCAGCATCGGCCGTACTGAACGTCACCACCATCGGTAATGCTCCGGGGCCCTGGGTGGTGTTCCCGGGTGGCACTTCGCAGCCAGCGACATCGAACCTCAACACGATGTATGGCGAGCAGGTGGTGTCGAATCAGGTCATCGTGCCAGTCGACGCGTCCGGCCGGTTCTCGGTGTTCTCTGCACCTGGTGGTGATCTGATCCTCGATGTCATCGGCACCTTCACCGGTATCGGCGCACCATCATCGACCGAGGGTCTGTTCGTGCCACTCAGTACCCCCACACGGTTCTTCGACAGCCGCGACGGCGCGCTGAATCCGCTCGGTGGTGGCCAACGGTTGCTGCCCGGCTGGGATGTCGAGGTGGCCGCTGGCACCAATACCGCCATCAACCGCAACGATGTGCTGGCAGTGGTGCTCAACCTCACCGTCACCGACACGTTCGACAGCGGGTACATCAGCGTGACGCCCGCCGGTTCCACCAACCCGGCCGCCAAGTCACGGACTACGTCATCGATGAACGTGGCCTGGCCCGCCCAGACACTGGCACACCACGTCATGGTTCCGGTCTCGGCGCGCGGGTTCGACATCTTTGCCCAGAACCCCACCCACGCCCTGGCCGACGTGAGCGGCTTCTACATCGGGACACCGCTGGCGGCACCGTTCGGCGCACCGCAGAACGTGGACCCCACACCGGTGTTCTGTGCAGGCTTCTCCAGCGAAGCCATCCTCGGTTCAGCCACCGGTGCGACCGGTCCCAACATCGCCCTGCTGCAGCAGCGCCTGCTCGATCTCGGCTTCTGGAACGGTGGTCCTGACGGGTCGTTCGGGTGGAGCACCCAGCAGGCCGTGATGGCCTACCAGAAGTGGAACCACCTGACCCCGCGTGGCTACGTCGACGCAGCGACGGCGCGTTCGCTGAACTGGCCCAACTGTCGCCCCAGCGCCGGCGTCACCAACGGTGGCGACCTGCTCGAGGTCGACAAGGGCCGCCAGGTCGGACTGTTTCTCCACAACGGCAAGGTGGTGTGGGCACTGAACGTGTCCACCGGCGGCGGCTATTACTACGAGGCCGACAACGCCCTGACCGGTGCACGCATCACCGGCACGGCCATCACCGACAACGGAACGTTCCACGTCTACCGCGTCTCGGACCAAGCGGCCTACAAGGGCACGCTCGGCACCCTGTACCGTCCCCGTTTCGTCGTTGGTGGCATTGCCGTACACGGAGCACCGAACGTACCGAGCTATCCCGCCTCGCACGGTTGTATCCGCGTCAGCAACCCGGCGATGGACATGATCTGGGCCACCAACCTGTTGCCGATGGGTGCCACGGTCGTGATCCACGATTGACCTGATGGGTTGCCCCACGCCAACGGCGCAGGGCGACCGGTTCAACTGACGGTGATGTGATCGTCGACGACATCCACCGTGACGGTGTCGCCCTCGCCGACCTTGCCCTCGAGGATGAGCACGGCGGCGCTGTCGCTGATCTGGCGCTGGATCACCCGCTTCAGCGGGCGTGCGCCAAACGCGGGGTCGAAGCCCTCGTGCGCCAACAGTGACATGGCCGCCGGCGTCACGCTGAGCGTGATGCGCCGGGCCGCCATGCGCGCCCGCAACGAATCCAACTGAATGGTGACGATCTCGGCCAGGTCGGCCTCGGTGAGCGCACGGAAGCGGATGATGTCGTCGATGCGGTTGATGAACTCGGGCTTGAAGAAGCCGAGCGGATCGCCGGGAAGGTTGCTGGTCATGATCAACACCACGTTGGTGAAGTTGACCGTACGACCCTGACCGTCGGTGAGCCGGCCGTCGTCGAGCACCTGCAGCAACACGTTGAACACATCGGGGTGGGCCTTTTCGATCTCGTCGAGCAGCACCACGCTGTACGGGCGGCGGCGCACGGCCTCGGTGAGTTGGCCGCCCTCGTCGTAGCCCACGTATCCGGGGGGCGCGCCGATGAGGCGGCTGACCGAGAACTTCTCCATGTACTCGCCCATGTCGATGCGCACCATCGAGCGCTCGTCATCGAACAGGTACTCGGCCACGGCACGGGCCAGCTCGGTCTTGCCGACGCCCGTTGGCCCGAGGAACATGAACGAGCCGATCGGACGGTTGGGGTCGCTGAGTCCGGCACGGCTGCGCCGAATGGCGTGCGCCACCGCGGTGACGGCGTCGTCTTGGCCGATGACCCGCTGGTGCAACAACTCCTCGAGATGCACCAGCTTGGCCATCTCGCCTTCCATCAGCCGGCTCACCGGCACTCCGGTCCACTTGCTGACGACCTCGGCGATGTCCTCGGCATCGACCTCTTCTTTCAGCATGCGATTGGTGCTCTGCAGGCTGTCGAGGTGGGCGGTGGCTTCGTCGATGCGCCGCTGCAGTTCTGGGATGCGGCCGTAGCGAATCTCGGCGGCCACGTTGAGATCGGCCTCACGCTCGATCTGCGTGCGCAGGTGCTCAAGCTCCTCTTTCAGCGTGCGGATGGCGGTGATGGCCGCCTTCTCGGCCTCCCAGTGCGCCTTCATCGTGGCGCTCTGTACGTTGAGTTCGGCGAGCTCGTCCTCGAGCGCGGCGAGCCGCTCCAGCGAGGCAGCGTCGGTCTCCTTGCCGAGCGCGACCTGCTCGATCTCCAACTGCAGGATGCGCCGCTCGACGACATCGATCTCGGTGGGCATGGAGTCGATCTCGATGCGCAACTTGCTGGCAGCTTCGTCCATCAGGTCGATGGCCTTGTCGGGCAGGAAGCGGTTGGTGAGATAGCGGTTGCTCAGCACCGCTGCGCTGACCAGCGCACTGTCCTGGATGCGCACACCGTGGTGCACCTCGTAGCGCTCCTTCAGGCCGCGCAGGATGGCGATGGTGTCCTCGACCGTGGGTTCGCCCACGTACACCTGCTGGAAGCGGCGCTCGAGCGCCGGGTCCTTCTCGACATGCTTGCGGTATTCGTCGAGCGTGGTCGCACCGATCATGTGCAGTTCACCGCGGGCCAGCATGGGCTTGATCATGTTGCCTGCGTCCATCGCGCCCTCGGCAGCGCCAGCCCCGACGATGGTGTGGATCTCGTCGATGAAGGTGATGACCTCGCCGGCAGCGTCGGTGATCTCCTTCAGCACTGCCTTGAGCCGCTCCTCGAACTCGCCGCGGTACTTCGCGCCGGCGAGCATGGAGCCGATGTCGAGGCTGATGAGGCGCTTGTTCTTCAGCCCCTCTGGCACGTCGCCGTCGGCGATGCGCCGGGCAAGGCCCTCGACGATTGCGGTCTTGCCGACACCGGGTTCGCCGATGAGCACCGGGTTGTTCTTGGTGCGCCGACTGAGCACCTGAATGACGCGACGGATCTCGTCGTCGCGACCGATGACGGGATCGATCTTGCCATCACGCGCGCGTTGCGTGAGATCCTGGCCGTACTTCTCGAGCGCCTGGAACTGCTCCTCGGGGGTCTGGCTGGTGACTCGATGGCTGCCGCGCACCTGCTGCAACGCCTGCAACAGTTCTTCGCTGCCGATACCGAGGCGCTGGTTCATCGCCAGCAGCAGGTGCTCGACCGACAGGTAATCGTCCTTGAGATCAAGGCGATAGGTCTCGGCGTTCTCGGCGATGTTGGTGAGCTCGCGGCTCATCCGTGGCTCGGACCCGCCGTAGGCCTTGGGCAGCCTGGAGACGGCCTCTTCGGCCTTGTTGCGCACCATCAACGGGGCCAGACCGAGTGCTTGCACCACGGCCGGCGCGATGGTGCCCTCTTGCCCCATCAGCGCCACCATCACGTGGTCAGGGGTGATTTCGGGGTTGCTGTTCGCCTTGGCCTGATCGATGGCTGCGGCAAAGGCTTCCTGGGTCTTGTGAGTCCACTTCTTCGGGTCGAACGCCATGTCGTCAGCGTACACCGAGTGAGAAAACTTGACACGACCCGTATCAACATTTCTCAAGATCGATCTGGGGGTAGATGTGAGCCCTGAAGGGCACGAATCTGCTGCCAGAAAGCACTGCGCGGTGTGGGGGTGTCCCACCGGCGAAGGCGTACGCACCAACCGCAGCGGCGAGAGCGGCTATCGGTCCTGCCAGGTGCAGACGCAGGCCTCGTTGCCATCGGCGTCGGCAAGGATCCACCACGACCGCGCATGGTGATCGCTGACCAACGTGCCCCCAGCTGCGAGCGCCGCGGCGATACGAGCCGCTGCCGCATCGTGGGGCACCGACACGTCAACATGGAAGCGGCTGCGCTCGGTGCGCGGTTCGGTCATCTGCTGGAACCACAGCGCTGGGCCGATACGGAGCGGATCGACGAGGGTGCCCCGGATGTCGCGGTAGCCGAGCACCGCCGCCCAGAACGGGCGGATGCGATCGGCATCCATCGTGTCGATGGCCATCTCGACGCCCTGCGCCGCTACCGGCTCAGAGGTTGCGCCCGCAGCACTGGCGAGAGCAGAGACCTGGCGGGCCAGATCGGCGTCGAGCGTGGTCAGGCTTGCCCTGACATGCGTGGTGATCACCACCCGCACGCGATCCGGATACCGCACGTCGATATCAGGATGATGGTCCAGACCGTCGGCGGCCCCAGCAACAGCGGAGACCAGCGCAGCGGCGGCAGCAAACGAACCGGCGCGGAACGTGGCCTGCACGGTGCCGAGCACGACACGCCAGTCGCCGAGACCGTCGAGGGCCGAGAACGCTTCGGGAGTGACGGGTGTGTACTGCATGCCCGCCATTCAATCAGCGCCGAACAGGCCGGGTTGTCGGTCACCTCCGATGGGCAGTCGGTCACATGCCCGACATGCCTCGTACACCCCGGCGCTACCGTGAAGGCCGACATGAGCACCACCACCGCCGTCTCGCCAGAGCTGCAGCTCGCCTGGCACGACGGCGCGCTCCATCTGTGGGCGCTGCACCGCGACGATGCCTCGGTGGTGCACCTCGTCGAACTCATCCGCACGGTGGATCGCGTGCTCGGTCGACATGTGTCCGCAGCGGGAACTCCCTCTCGTATCCCCGTGCGCCTGCCCGACCCCACGGGTACACAACCCGCACCGACGCTGCGCATCCCCCTCGGCTCGCTCGCCGACCTCGCGGGCGGTCAGCGCCAGGCACCCACGCTGACCCCAACCCTGCAATGGTTCGCGGCGGTCACTGCCCTCGCCCAGTCCACGGTTCGCGCCACACGCCTTCGGCCGGTGCTCGATGTCGACGGTCCCATCTATGTGGCGCGGTGGGTGCCCATCCTGGAGCACTCCATCACCGCTGCGCTCGACGAACTCCACACTCTCATGCCGCCAGCGTGTGGTATCGATGACATGGCAGCATTCTTCGTGGCCGTGGTCGATGCCATGGCCCGGCGCGGGCTCGGCGAACTCGGGTGGCGACCATCACCGCCGTTACAGGCCCGCGGCACCGACTACCGGGCCGCGCAGGCCACGTTCCGGGCGCTCAGCTCGGTTGGCGGCAGCGTGCTGTACCGCACCGACGATCTACCCGCGCTCGGCGATCTGGCCCGCACCTTCGAGGCCGAACTCGACCGTGCCCATGGTGTACCCGTGGTGGCACCGCAGCTGCGGCTGCACCTTCCCATCGAGGCCGACGACCCGTGGGTGCTCACGCTCGAGCTGGTAGACCTCGACCATCCCGAGCGGTGGTGCGCCGCCGCCGACGTGATCGCACACACCCCGCTGGCACTCGACATCGCCCGACAACCCCAGCACCTCGACCGGCTCCGCTCGCGTCTCGAGACCGCTGCACAGATGCTCGGCCTGCACATCGACATGCTCGAGCCGCTCGCACTGGATCACAGCACTGCAGTGGAGCTCAGCGTCGAGCAGGTGGAGCGTTTCCTCACCGAGGCACCCGGCGTGCTCGACGAACTCGATGTGCGCCTGCTCGGTCCCGAGCACCTGGTACGCGCCAAGGCGGCCGTGCACGCCACCGCCACGCCCAAGATGGACGCACCGTCCAGCGGACGCTTCTCGGCCGGGGCTCTGGTGCAGTGGGATGCCACCATCGACGACACCCCCATCGACGACGCGCAGTTAGAACGCGCTGCGGCAGCAGGCAACTCGCTGATCCATGTGAACGGTCGCTGGGTCCGCCTCGATGCGCAACAGGTGAAAGCAACCCTCGGTCGGCTGCACAAGCAGCGCAAGGACCACAGCGAGCTCGATGTCGCCGGCCTGATGAAGTTGGCCGCCGAGGCAGCGGCCATCGAAGATGGTGCCGATGCGGCGGTTGCGCTGCGCGCCGATGGCTGGATCGCCGATCTGCTGGCTGGCCTGCCCGACGAGCAGCTCGAAGAGCTACGCGAGCCCGATTCGTTCGTGGGCGAGCTGCGTCACTACCAGCGCCGCGGCCTCAGCTGGATGGGCTTTCTCGCCCGGCTCGGTCTGGGTGGCTGCCTGGCCGACGACATGGGCCTGGGCAAGACCGCCACCACGCTGGCCCATCTGGCCACCCGCCCCGGCCCCCACCTGGTGGTGTGCCCGCTCAGCGTCGTGCACAACTGGTACGCCGAAGCGGCGCGGTTCACACCACAGCTGCAGGTGGCCATTCACCACGGCAACGAGCGCGCCCGCGGCGACACCGTGGCCGAGCAGCTCGTTCCCTCTGACATCGTGGTCACCACCTACGGCCTGTTGGCCCGCGACATCGATGCGCTGGGCGCCGTGCGTTGGGGCACGCTGGTGCTCGACGAGGCCCAGAACGTGAAGAACCATCTCACCCGGGCCGCACGTGCGGTGCGCCACATCGCGGCCGATCAGAAGCTTGCGCTCACGGGCACGCCCGTCGAGAACCACCTGGGCGAGCTGTGGTCCATCCTCGACGCCGTGAACCCGGGGCTGTACGGCAGCGCCACGCAGTTCAACGATCGCTACGCGAAGCCGATCCAACGCAACGGCGACCCCGCCGCGACGGCCGCGCTCCGCACGCTCACCCAGCCGTTCATCCTGCGCCGCACCAAGGCCGACAAGACCCTGCTCCCCGAGCTGCCCGACAAGATCGAACAGGTCGCGTGGGCCACGCTCACCAAAGAGCAGGCCACCATGTACCAAGCGGTCGTGGATCAGTTGCTCGCCGACGCACAGGCCGAGTCGGGCATGAAGCGCCGCGGCATCGTGCTGGCTGCGCTCACCCGGCTGAAGCAGATCTGCAATCACCCGGCACACGCTGCGGGCGACGGTTCACGGCTCAGTGGTCGCTCCGGCAAGCTCGCCCGATTCGACGAACTCATCGATGATCTCCTCGAGGTCGGCGAGCACGCCCTCGTGTTCACCCAGTTCCGCGAGATGGGCCTGTTGCTGCAACGTCATCTCGGCGAGCGGCTGCAGATGGACGCACCGTTCCTGCACGGCGGCGTATCCCGCACGGGCCGCGACGCCATGGTCCGGCGCTTCCAGGCGGGCGAGGGTGCGCCCATCCTGCTCGTGTCGCTGAAGGCGGGCGGCACCGGCCTGAACCTGACCACAGCGTCGCAGGTGATCCACTACGACCGTTGGTGGAATCCTGCGGTCGAAGACCAGGCCACCGATCGCGCCTGGCGGCTCGGGCAGGCGCACACCGTGCTGGTGCACAAACTGGTCTGTGAGGGCACGCTCGAAGAGCGCATCAGCCAGCTCATCGACGACAAGAAGCAGCTCGCCAACTCGGTGCTGGGCACCGGGGAACAATGGCTCACCGAGCTTTCCACCGATGCACTGCGGTCGCTCGTCGTGCTCACACCGGGGAGCCGCTGATGACCGCACCCGGCGCCGACCGCGAGGGGCGGCTCATCTCGACCATGCTCGATGTCATGTTGGCCGGGCTGTGCGATCCGCCCCGGTTCCGGCGCGGTCGCGATTACGCCCGACAGGGTGCCGTCATCGATCTGGTCGTCACCCCCGGCCGGGCCACTGCGCAGGTCCAGGGCAGCCGGGCCAAGCCGTACACGGTGACCATCCGAGCCACGCAGCAAGACGCCGGCGACCGACTCGCCACGCTGGTGCCCGGCCGCGACGAGGTGAACTTCG
>CAFBLP010000012.1_pt1 | contig 53704 bp, 49 predicted proteins | sample 7268181 | NCBI WGS metagenome assembly CAFBLP01 (sample SAMEA6814034, study PRJEB35770) | freshwater metagenome | biome: Freshwater; feature: Freshwater reservoir; material: water | place: Czech Republic | collected 2017-05-23 | depth 30m m | reverse complement strand
AGAACGGTGCCACGGGTCAGACCGGTGCCACGGGTCAGAACGGTGCTCCGGGTGAGACCGGCGCCACGGGTCAGACCGGTGCTCCGGGTGAGACCGGTGCCACGGGTCAGAACGGTGCTCCGGGTGAGACCGGTGCCACGGGCCCTCGGGGTGAGACGGGTTCCACCGGCCCCACAGGCGATACGGGTTCCACCGGCGATACGGGTTCCACCGGCCCTGCGGGTGGCACCGGTTCAACCGGTCCCACGGGCAACACCGGTTTCACTGGGTGAAGTCGATCTGAACCTCGCTGTCAGCGGGCACACCGCTTTCGATCAGCAGGCGGGCAGCAAAGATGCCACCCGAATGGCCGTTTACGCCGAGGCACATCACAATCGGCGTTCCGTCTTGTGCGACCACGGTTTGCCCGGTGGTCACCACCGCGCCCGGATACAGCGACGTGCATTCTGGCGTGACCCGGTGTCCGGTGATGCCGGTCGTGTGGGCCACCAATTGCCAGACAGCGTTGTCGCCGACCGTGTACATGAACCGACCCGAGGCCAACACGCCGCTGGGAAGTGGAGTGGAGTCGGCCCGCCACTCGGCCCTGCCTGGCAATACCCGAACGCGCACCACGGCCGCCGCTGACGCTGTTGTCGGGCCGGTGATCGTTGTGGGTGGCGCCATGGCGCTGTTGCCGTTGGCAGCTGCGGGGTCGACGGCTGAAGCGGGCGGGGTCTCGACCATCGTGTAGGTCTTCGACGCCAGTGGCGGCCTGGCGACGGCCAAGATCACCAGCACAGCAATGACTCCGGCGCCTGCGGCAATGCGTGAACCGATCGAGGACTTCATCGCTGATCTCCGATCGCAGCGCTGACTCGCTCCCAAACTGACCGTACGGCTGATCACACAACAAAGCAACAATAATCACACAGACGAGACAACAAACACACCATGGAGACAACGCGGGCGTGGTTCTGGGGAGCATCATTGGAGGGCGGTTGCACGCAGGCCCTGCCACCCGCCGATGGGCTTCAGACCGTATGCTGGCGGGCGTGTCGGACAAAGCGCGGCGGTTGCTCTTCAGTACGGCCGGCGTGGTCGTGGCCTGGTTCCTGTGCGTGTTGTTCTTCTGGGCGCTGCGTCCGCTGCACGACGTCGTCCCCGTTGGCATCAGCGCCGACGGCGTTCATGTTTCCCAGTCGGTCACGTGCAACACGTTGTTCCAGGGTTCAGCGCGCGACAACACGCCGCTCCCCACGATCGTGAAGCCGCTTGCCTACCCGCGCCAGCCATGCGAGCTCGTGCACACTCAGGCCCAGCAGGTTTTCGTCGTAGATGTGCTCGGTGCGCTGCTGGTGCTGGGCGGTCTGGCGTTTGTCGTCGTACGTGCCCGGCGACTCGACGACCGCAGCTCGGTTCAGGCGGCATCGGCGGCCGTCGGCTGAATCAGCGCCGGGGCTAGTGACCCGCTAGGTGCGGTGCCGCCATCACGGACCGACCTCGCGCATGAGGTCCTCGGCGGCCTGACGCACCTGCCAGTCGCGGTCCACCAGCGCTGCTGCCAACGCTGCGTCAACTGCGTCGCCGTCGAACGGAGCCAGAGCCAGTACGGCACGGCGTCGCACAGCGGGCTTGTCGGTGCAACCGGCAAGGATCGCCGTCACGCCGCGCTCGTCACCGATGGCTCCGAGAGCGGCAACGCTGGCCTCGCGTACCAGGGCATCGCTGTGATCGGTGGCCAGCTGGATCAAGCGCTCCAGCACAACATCAGAGACCTGCTCGTGTTCGCCGCAGGACCATGCAGCCACCTCGACCACCGTGGCATCGGGGTCGTCGAGCAACTCCAGCAGCGAAAGCGCTGGATAGTTGGCGGCCACCTCGGCGGCGCGTCTGCGCACGGGCGCCGATTCGTCGTGAAAGGCAGCCTGCAGCTCGTGTACACGTAGCCCCCCAAGTCGGTGGAGCGCGCCCAGGGCGGTGCCGCGCACGGCGGGTTCGGGGTCGACCAGGCCGCCGCGTGCGGTGTCGGGGTCGCCGGTGTGGCCCGCCAGCGCAATGGTGCGTCGGCGCCGAACAGCGTTCGTTTCTGCGGCAGGGGTCATCGCTTGAGCATGCCCGACAGTGTGGTGACACCCCAAGACACCCCAACCGCAACGACAATGGCGATCAGTGTTCCGGTGAGCACGGCGAGCGAACTCGTCGTCGCAAGAGCCCAGACCCGCTTCCAGAGAGCCGTGCGCCGGTAGGTGGGCACGGCCACCTCGCTCACGGGAATGCCGGGGCGTGGCGGGCGCAACCCGCGTTGAAGTCTGGGCGCGGCTCTGGCAGTCTTTCGCCATCCGAGGCTCAAGAGTGCAAGCATGGTAAGTCCTACGAGCCATGCTGCACGGGTGGTGAATTCAGTGACCGACACGCAAGACGAGATGGTACCCGCGCAACCCACTGACGGAGTCGCGCCCCGCAAGGTCCATCGGGCATGGGCCCTACCCCTTGTGGGCCTTGGGTTCCTCGTGCTGGCTGCGGTGGTACTTGCCGCAGCGTTCACGGCCTCGCGGATCTCGGCGATCAAACGGCCGTACGCGATTGTGCCCGCCGACGCCCAGAGCGTTGAACCGCGGCTGACGCTTTCGGGCGTCACCCGTTACCACGCTGATGGCGAGTTGTTGTTCGTCACCATCCGCGAGCCACAGCTGTCGTTGCTGTCGTGGTTCATGTTCCGGCACGACAACGACATCCATCCGCTCACCTACAACGACATCAACGGCAACGGCACACCGCAGCAACAGACCAGCCGCGGGCGCCGTCAGATGGTCACAGCCAAGCAGGCGGCCGAATACGTCGCACTGAAAAAGCTCGGATTCCCCATCGACATGAAGCCGGGCAACATCGTGATCGACCAGATGGTGTGTCTCAAGGCCAACGCCGCTGGAACCGCCTGTGTCGAGGAAGCGCCGTCGGGCAAGGTGTTGAAGCCCGATGACGAACTGGTCAGCATCGATGGCACACCAGTGAAGGTGCTCGATGACCTCCGCTCCGTCCTGGCCCGGCACAAGGCCGGCGACATGGTCGATGTGGAGTACAAGCGACCGGGAGTCGATGGCGTACAGAAGGGCTCCATCGAGCTGACCGCTTCGCCCGACGCCGACAAGAAGGTGATCGTCGGCTTCTACCCCTTCGACACCACCGAGGTCGGCGATTCACCGTTCCCGGTGTCCATTGACACCGCCGGTATCGGCGGGCCCTCCGCTGGGCTGGCCTTCACGCTCACCTTGATCGACGAGCTCACCCCCGGTGAGCTGACGGGTGGCCAGCGCGTGGCGGTCACGGGCACCATCGATGTCGATGGCAAGGTGGGTGCCATCGGTGGTCTGGCGCAGAAAGCCTCAGCCGTGAGGCAAACCGGTACGAAGTATTTCCTGGTGCCGGCAGCGCAATCAGATGCAGAGATCGCAGAGGCTCGTGCCGTTGCGGGAGGTGCCGTGCAGATCATCCCGGTCGCCACCATCGACGAAGCGCTCGCTGCGCTCGCCAAGCTGGGCGGCAACAGCGCTGCGCTCGGTACGCCCGGCAAGGACTTCACTCCCGCCAAGTGACGACAGCCCCGTGGTGCGGCCGGGTCGGCGCGCTGGCGCTGCGGGCTGATTGCCACCACTTGCGCGTCCATTCGTCCTACGATTCCCGGTGATGGCCATTTCCTTCTCGCGCCCAGACCCGTCGTCAGCGGCATCGGTCTCGTCCGCGCAGTTCTCCAACTCGAGGCGGGGCTACGAACAAGCAGAGGTCCGCGACTTCCTGCGCATGGTCGCCGCAGAACTCGCCCGCCTGCAAGAGCGCGAACGTTTCCTCGAGCGCGAGCTGCGCACAGCTCAACAGCCCCGCTCCTCCAACGTCGCCACCATCGACGAAGACACCGCCACACGACTGCTCGGCGAGGAAGCCGCACGCATCCTGCAAACGGCGCGCGAGGCAGCGACACAGATCAAGACCCGAGCCGAAGACGGCAGTGCGCGCCTGCTGCGCGAAGCAACCGACGAGGCCCAGCGCCTTCGTGAGGAAGCCGAGATCGAATCCGCTCGCCGCCGTCAGGATGCATCGTCAGATGCCGAGGCCGAGCTGCAGATGGCCAAACAGCAGGGCCGCGACATGGTCAACGAGGCCCGCGCCTACCGCGAGCGTGTGCTCAGCGAACTCGCCCGGCGCCGCGAACTGGCGCGCCAGCAGATCGAACAACTCATCCACGGGCGCGATCGCCTGCTGCAGGCATTCGAGCGGTCACGCATCGCTGCGGTCGAGGTCATGGCCGAGCTCACGCCGTTGGGTGAGCCCAGCGAATACGTCAACCTGCAGCCCACCACGGGCCCGGTGCCGGTGATGGTGCCATCGGCAACCATGTACATGCAGCCCGACCGTGACGAAGCAGAACTGCTCGACGAGACCGTCGAAGCGGTTGACGAAGCCGACGCCGCCTACGAAGCAGAATCCGTGGACGAAGCCGAGTTCGTGGCCGAATCCGACCGTGACGATGATTCCGGTGCCGTTGGCCTGCATGTGGTCGAAGATCGCGACGACACCGTCGTGTCGCTGCCCGAGCCAGCGCCCTACGACGACTCCAACGACGACGATGACCGCGAGCCGGCGCAGGTGGTGGCGTTGTTCGCCGACGAGTCCAGCCAGCGAGACACCAAGCCAGTTGCCGGACACGATCCGTTCTCGGGCTCTGCAGACCAGGCGCAGCCCGAGCACTCCGTCGACGATCTCTTTGCCCGCCTGCGCGCTGCGCGCGCCGATGCCATTGCACTGCGTGCCATCGATGCCATCCAGCCATCAGGCGCCACAGCTACGGATCAAACAGGTGTGGCCGAAACAGGTGTGGCCGAAGCCGACGTTGAATCGGTTGTAGAGGTTGGTGTCGACACCGTCGACGAGGCCGTGGTGCCGCTGATCCTGTCGGCGTCGCGCAAGCTCAAGCGGGTGTTGGCCGACGAGCAGAACGAATTGCTCGACGCGTTGCGTCGCAAGGAGCCAGTGCGTGCACTGGATGCGCTGTTGCCCTGGGAACTCGATCAGTCGGCCCGCTACTCGGCAGCGGTCGAGGCCGACCTGGCCGCAGCGGCGCTGGCCGGTGCGGGCGGCGGCGAGGACGGTCGCAACCCAGCCATTGTGCGCCCCGCCATGGACGCTGTCACCAACGGCATCGTGGCGCCGTTGCGCGAACGGTTGACCCGCTGTATCGACAAAGCCGATGGCAAGAACAGCGACCTCGCTGCCGAGGTCCGATCGCTGTACCGGGAATGGAAGACGCATCGCATCGACGAGCACGTCGAAGAGATCGTTCGTCTTGCCTACGACCGCGGCGCACTCACCGTCGCTCCCCGTTAGCCTCGCCTCGTGCGAGACCCTGCAGACCTTCCCAGCCGCCTCCGTCGCCCCCGCCGCGTCAGCGATCGTGGCCGAATGGTGCTCATCATCGTTGCTGTCGTCCTGGTCGTGTTGCTGCTCGCCTCGCGGGCCATCGCCGGGTTCTACGTGGACTACCTGTGGCACCAGAGCGTGGGTCGCACCGATGTGTTCTGGGGCATGCTCGGTTCGAAGGCGTTCTTGTTCGGCCTGTTCGCGCTGCTGTTCGTCCTGTTGTCGGTACTGAACCTGCTCATTGCCGATCGTCTTGCGCCCAGCACCCTCAGCACCGACACCCACCCGGCCGTCACCCGCTTTCACGAGGTGTTCGGCCATCGCATGCGTCTGGTACGTGTCGTCGCTTGCGCAGTCCTGGGTCTGATGGTTGCCGTGCCGGCGTCGGGGCACTGGCAGGAATGGCTGTTGTTCCGCAACAGCGTGAACTTCGGCAAGAACGATCCGCAGTTCTCCACCGATATCGGCTTCTACGTGTTCCGGTTGCCGTTCCTGGTCTTCTTGTTCGACTGGCTGTTCATCGCCGTGCTGTTGGTGCTCGTGATCACCGTTGCGGCCCATGTGCTCAGCGGTGGAGTGGTCATCACGCCGCCCATGCCGAAGGTGCGCCGTGCCACGAAGGCACATTTCGCCATACTGCTGTCGGTGTTGGCGCTGCTGCGCGCCGGTGGCTACTGGCTCGAGCGGTATCAGCTCACCACCGAGCGCCGTGGTTATGTGCAGGGAGCGCTGTACGCGGTGCTCAAGGCCCAGTTGCCTGCGGTGCTGTTGCTGATGCTCATCTCGTTGCTCGTGGCAGCGCTGTTCCTGTACAGCATCCGCACGGGGTCATGGCGCGTGCCGTTGGTGGCATGTGCCCTGTGGCTGGTGATCGCCCTGTTCGGCGGGGTCGTGTACCCGTCCGTCATCCAGGCGCTGGTGGTCAACCCCAACGAAAAAGAGCGTGAGGCCCCGTATATCGCCCGCAACATCGAGGCAACCCGCGATGCCCTCGGCATCAGCAAGGTCACCACGGTGCCGATCACGTTCGGCGATCTCACCGCCCAGAAGGTCGCCGGCGATCTTTCCCCGGTGCGTGATACGCGCTTGCTCGATCCGGCGGTCATGCTGCGGCGGTTCACATTCGACAAGGGCCAGGTTGCCGGTTTGGCCATCACTGATCTCGATGTCGATCGCTACAACCTCAACGGTCGGGTGCAGCAGGCCTTGGTAGCGGCCCGAGAGCTCGATCTGAAGAACGTGGCCAACACGTCGTGGCAGGGTACGCACCTCATCGCTACGCACGGGTGTGGCCTGGTGGTTGCGCCGGCCAGCCAGGTGCAGGGCAACAATCGCCCCATCTATTCTGAGCTGCCGCTCGATCATCCCGAGCTGTACTACAGCCCATCCATCACCGGGTTCGCCGTGGTGAAGACCAACACCACCGAGAAGCCGTGTCAGGGCTCGGAAACGGCGCCATACGCCGGCACGGGTGGCATCCAACTGAACTCCGCCATGCGCCGCTTCGCGTTCGCGCTGTCGTTCTTCGACTACAACCTCTGGGGCTCCAACTCCATCACCGAGACCTCGCGCATCCAGTGGGTGCGCAACGTACGCGATCGGGCCGAGAAGATTGCACCCTTCCTGCACTTCGACACCGATCCCTATGCCGTTGCCCTGAACGGCAAGGCGTTGTGGGTCATCGATGCATTTACAACAACCGACCAGTACCCGTATGCGCAAGACGCCGACCGCAGCCAGCTCGATTCCACCAGCGGCCTCAACCACGTGTTCAACTATGTGCGCAACAGCGTGAAGGTCGTCATCGACGCCTACGACGGCACGATCACGTTCTACAAAATGGACACGGTCGATCCCATCCTGAAGGCATGGAGCAACGCGTTCCCCGACTTGTTCGTGGATTCCTCGAAGATGCCCGACGGTCTCAAGGACCACTTGCGCTACCCCGAAGACCTGTTCCGCATCCAGACCGCCGCCTACGCCCGCTATCAGTTGGCCCCGTCGGCGTTCTTCGAGCGCACCGGTGCATGGAGCGTTGCCCAGGGCCCACCCAGCGAGCCGAACGCGAAGGCCGCAGCCGCCGCCACGGTGACCACCGATGGTCAGCAGTCCGCCAGCAACGTGTCCGCCGAGAGCACCACGCAGCGGTTCATCCCGTACTACACCATGTTCCATACGCCGGGTTCGAGTGTCGCTCCCACGTTCTCGATCCTGCGCCCGTTCGTTCCGTACTCGAAAGACGACACCCGTACCGAACTGCAATCGTTCATGGTGGCATCCAGCGACCCCGCCACCTATGGGCAGCTGACCGCGTACTCGCTGACGGCCACGGTCGACGGCCCCACGGTGGTGGCCAACAACGCCGAGACCGATGGAACCATCTCGCAGACGATCACCCAGCTGAACCAGCAGGGTTCCACGGTTCGTTACGGCGATCTGCAACTGGTGCCGGTCGACGGCGGCCTGTTGTACGTGCGCCCGTTCTACGTCGTGGGCGACAACCTGGCCGAGTACCGCTTCATGATCGTGTCGTACAACGCCCGTGCGGTCATCGATTCTTCGCTGACCGGTGCGCTCAAGAAGCTGTTCCCCGGGTTCAGCGGCGAGGTCGGCGACCGGGTCGGCACCACGCCGAGCGATACCGGCAGTACGGTGCCCACCGATACGGGCAACACCACCACCGACACGCCGGCCGATCTGCTCAACAAAGCGCAGAAACTGTTCGACGAGGCCGATGCCGCCCTGGCACAGAAGCCGGCCGACTTCGCCACCTACCAGTCCAAGCAGGCCCAGGCACGTGCCCTGATCGAGCAGGCGTTGAAGGCGTTGAAGACCTCGGGCTAGAGGTCGTCGGTGTCGGTGAGGCTGCGCTTCACCTGTTCGGCCAGCATCGCCAGATCCTGTCGGAACGCAATCTCGTAGCGGGCCTGTTCGTTGGCCAGTTTCACCTGGCTGGTGCGCAGTTGATCCAGTACGTCCTTCGACAGCGCCTGGGTGGGCTCGAGCACGGGCGCAGGCGGTGGCATGGCCGATGGCCGGGGCGCGTTTGCAACGCTGTTGAGCCCGTCGATCTCGCGGCTCAGCTCGCCCAGCTGGTTGGCGAGTTCGATGGAAACATTGGAGATGTGCTCGTGCAGGGTGGCGGCCTGGTCCTTGGCCTGGCGGGCGTCGTCGGAGCTGATGGTGACGCGCTCGGCCAGCTCGGTGAGCTTGCTGTTCAGACTGTCGAGCGACGCAAGCTTTGCGTTGACCACGTCGATCTGCGCGACCTGGTGCTTGATGGCGTCCACCTCGGCCATGCGCTGGGTGATCTCGTCCAACTCGCCGGTGCGGCTGACCAAGGACAAGGTGGTGGCATCCAGCGACTGGATGCGAGCCTCGAGGAGGCGGCGTGATTGCTCGGATGCGTCGAGTTGCTGATGCATCTCAGCGACCTCGGCGCGCAACGCATCGACGGCGTTGGGGCCCTTGGACGACTTGCGCTTGAACAGACTCATGGTCACTCGATCATAGGGGGTTGCGAGCCGCTGATCTGGTAGGTACGGTAGTTGCACACCACGACGCGGGGTGGAGCAGTTCGGTAGCTCGTCGGGCTCATAACCCGAAGGTCACAGGTTCAAATCCTGTCCCCGCCACTAATGAAAGTCCCGGCTCGAAAAGCCGGGACTTTCTCGTTTACGGCCGCGGAGGCCATCTACCGGGTCGTCTACCGGCCCGGGAGATGGCACGGCTGTGACCTGGTGGTTCGCCTCTGCGATCCGGTAGACGTCTACCGGCCATCGTCACTCGTTGCTGCGGCGATCATGTTGGCGAAGTCGTGTGCGGCGGTGGCGTTCATGCCGGGGATGAGGTGTTGGTAGGTGGCCATCGTGAAGCCGGGGTGGGCGTGGCCGAGTCGTTCGGAGACGACTTTTATGGGTGTTCCGGTGGCGACGAGGAGGCTGGCGTGCGTGTGCCGCAGGTCGTGGAAGCGGATGCGTGGGATGTCGGTGCGGGCCAGGTGTCGGTCGAAGAGTTGGCTGATCGATTCGGGGTGCACTGCGCGCCCGGTGCGGTTCGTGAAGATCGGGTCACCGAGGTCGACTGGGTGGCCGTCTCGTCGTTGCAGCCTGCGCCAGCAGCCGAGGATTGTTTCGGTGGTTGAGTCGAGGTCGATGCAGCGGCGGCTGGTGAGTGGGTCGATGCCGTCGTAGGCGACGACGTAGAAGCGGCTGTTGCGAGTGACGATGTAGGCCATACCAACGTCATCGGCAGGTGACCCGTTCGGGACCAACCCGAAGATCATCCGCAAACGGGTGCGGTGCGCGGCTCGTCACTCGGTGGCGTTGAGGAACTCCTGGATCGTGTCGAGCGATCTCTTGCTTGCTCGTCTTCGCTCGGTGTCTCGAAGATGGAGGTCGGGCGACTTGGTGAGTACGAGCTTGTGGGGGCTGCCCTGTCGGGTCGTGTGGTATGTGACGGGGAGTTCGGCTTCGTCGATGCGGTGGTGGATGTGTTGTCGCCGTGGCGTCGCCAGCGGCCAGGTGATCTGTCGGTTTGCGGGGTCGGTGAGGAAGGCGGCGAGCGTTGTGCAGTCGGCGCAGCCGTTGCCGGGCTGGAACTCGGTGATCGACCAGTCGTCGTGGGCGCGGGCCGGTTGGGCGAGTTCTGCCTCTAGGGCGCGCCGGCAATGCTGTGCGATCGCGGTGACCCCGATCGCGTCCCGCTCGACGAGCGGCACTGATGCGGAGGCCCGCACCACATCGACGTGCATCGGCGTGGTCCGTAGCGTTGGGTCACAGACGGTGCCGACGATCCGGTCGCGTAGCCGTGAATCGTCGACGATGCCGGCGGCGCGCAGGACGGCGAGCGTTGGTGCAGCCAATGCTCCGAGGGTGGTCTGGCGTCGCGATGGCGTTGTGATGAGGGCTGCTTGATCGACTTCGCTGATCAGCCAATCACCGATGCGACTCGTGAGAGCGCGTGCGAGCTCGGTCCCGAGTCCGCCCGGGGCGTGGTGGTCGGCGCCGAGGTTGGTGCAGAGGTTCGGTAGGCATTCGATCCATGAGGCACGTGTCGGTGCCGGGCTCGCGATCGACGCTTGCCGACGGTCGAGCCAGGACGAGATCTGCCGCTTGAACCACTCGAGACCGTGCTGCTCGGCGAGGGCGACCAGAACGGTGGCATCGGTGGGAGCGACGGCTTCGATGGCGAACGGCCGGAGGAGCCGCGTGGCGAGGTCCTCGTCACCCAGTTCCCAGGAGAGTCGCAAGGTTTTGGGCAGGAGTCGATGCTGGTCGCCTCGACGAGCGGCCTCCGGCCAGAACCGTAGGAGGGTCGCGACGTCGTCAGCCCGAGCCCGGGGTGACGACTCGTCGGTGGCGCTAAACGCGAGCAGGTCGTCGAGGGCGCCGACGGGATCGCCTTTGGCTCGAATCGCGAAGGCTCGTTCGCGTGGCCAGGTCACGATGGCCGCGCGGCGGTACCAGCGGTCCATCGTGTTGCCCCAGTTGCCCATGTATCCCGTGTACTCGGTGTCGTACGGCGCGAGATCGACGGTTGGGGTCAGCTCTGCGAGCTCAGCGGCGCTGACCTCGCTGTCGAGCCCGTGCGGTTCGCCAGCGGTCGGGGAGATCGTGACCTCCGAGTCGAGGATCTCGCCGAGGGTGAGGTCGCTGTCGGGCGCTTCGTCGGGTTCGTCGCCCCACCTCGACCGTCCTCGGCGACGCCTGCGCGGTGGTGCATCGTCGTAGCACTCGCGGGTCTCGTGGATCTCAGCCTGTGCGAGTGCCATCTCGCAGTTGGCGTGTTCGGCTGCGTGTCGGAGGATGTCGGCGCGAGCTGCGTCGCCGCCTTTGAGGTGTGACCAGCGCAGTCCCCGTTCGGTGTACTGGTGATCGAGGAGCGCCACCAGCCGATCGGGCGGTTCGAGCGTCTGCCGGTCACCGTGCCAGCGAGGTTCGGGGGTGTGCGTGAAGTGGCGGTCGAGCAACTCGGCTGCCGTGGACGCAAGAGATGTGAGGTCCGTCCGGGTTGCAGTGGTGTCGCCGGCGAGCAGGAGGTTGTACGTGACCACCACCCGATTGCCGAGCACAACGGGAAGCACTTCGTGCCGTGTGTCGGCGTAGAAGGCGACGAACGTCAGCGCCGACGCCGACCCCTGATGGCGGACCGACTCCAAGCGGTGCTCGACCACGAGCTCTCCGCCGGTGGACCTCGATGGCAGCAGCACGACCAGTGTGCCGATCATCTCGTCGTTCTTCTCCGAGTCCTGGTGTGGGGCAAAGAACTGCCCGGTCTCGTACAGGAGCATCGAGTGCAGTTGAGCGTCGAGCGAGCTCGCTGGTGGAAGACCGAGATCGTCACGGAGTATGTCGAGCATCGGGCGGAGCGTGCGGTTCCACCGGCGGTTGTCGATTCGCACCCGCGACCTGGGGATCTCCCATGTGTCACGAACGCGTCGATCGAGGATCGTCTGCTCCCTGTAGCCGTACCTCGCGGGACGGGCGATGAGGCGCAGTTCCTTCGCCTGTGCAGCCGTCACCGGCAACCGCAACTTGCCGACACCCTTGACGTCGATCACGAGATTGTCGGCCGGTGCGGTCCGACGCGTGCAGAACGAACCGTCGCTGCGGAGGTCCCGCAGCAAGGCGGACAGTTCTTCGCGGGGGCTGTGGGGCACGAGCGGAAAACTACCTCCGGTCAAGCCAAGCCCGCAGCTCAGGGTGAGCCCGACGACGGCCCCGATCGACCGGCGTGGTCCGCACCCAGACCAACCAACACAATGATAGTGTTGTGGTGTGCTTCCTGCGTTCGATCCAGACAGCGGCCGGCTCCCGCCAGGTGAGCATGTCGCGTCGTGGGACGAGGTAGCCGAACGGTTCGGGTGGACCGAACGCCGCCGACGTCTCCTCGACGGACTCGCTGAAGCGATCGAGCTGCTCGCCGATGTCGGTTGCCGGAGGATCTGGTTGAACGGCAGCTTCGTCACCGCCAAGGACGAGCCGGGCGATTTCGACGCCTGCTGGGACACCGACGATGTTGATCTCGACGCGCTCGACCCAGTGCTGTTGGACCTGTCCAACCACCGACAGGCGCAGAAGGCGCGCTTCGGCGGCGAGTTGTTCCCGAACGTCGTCGAGATCCAATCGGGCCTGTCGTTCTCGGAGTTCTTCCAGAACGAACGCGACACGAGCCGCAAGGGCATCGTCGTCATCGACCTCTCGAAAGGAGACCCATCATGATCACGAACGAAGTGCAGTACCGAGCAACTAAGGCACACCTCGAACGCTTCGAGCAGGCTGCCGACAACATCGAGGCCCGCCCCGGCAAGCGAACCAAGCTCGAACGCCTAGAGCTCGCGGCCGTGCGCGCTCAGGCCGACGACCTGCGCGTCGAGCTGGCCGATTTCGATCAGCTCCGCGGCGGCACACTGTCGACATTCGATGCTGCCTCGTTGGAGGAGCTGTCCACGGTGCTCGTCAAGGCACGCATCGCTCGCGGCTGGACACAACGTCACCTCGCTGAGGCGCTCGGGATGGCCGAACAGCAGATCCAACGCTACGAAGCCAACGACTACCGCGCGACCAGCCTCGCCCGACTGTGCGACATCGCCAACGCCCTCGGCGTGACCGTCGCCCAACACGCCGAACTGAAGCCCTCCGCCGCCTGACCTCGGCAATGAGAATATGTACCATCCATGTACCAACACAACGGTAAACAGCGGTACACAGAGGGGAACAACGGTCAACACGAAATGTGCTCTGACCAGGTGAAAAGCCTCCTATCAGGTATGCAGCAATCGTTCGGATGTGGTCTCATAACCCGAAGGTCACAGGTTCAAATCCTGTCCCCGCCACTATTGACCGAAGGCCCGGACCGCAAGGTCTGGGCCTTCTGCCGCTTTCGGCGGTGGCGCGCGACGAACTGGTGCTGACCTGGCCAACAACCCGAAGACGGCTGGTCGTTCGCTTCGTCGTCCGAGCGGCAGAGGGCCGCATCCACGTTGATGCTCGATCGCGCCTGGGAAAATTGCACTCATACGCCGCATCGAAGCAGAAGCTTCCACTCGCGTCCCTGCGCTGATGCCTGCTCGTTCTATGACGACGATCCCGACCCGCTCGACACCGGCGGTCGCTCTCGCCGCTATCGCAGCGTGCCCCGAGGATGCCGCGAGGAACCCTCCGTGGAACAACATGTCGTTCTGACAGTAAATGTGAGCCCTCTCGGGCGCGGAACTACTGTCAGAACGGAAGGGGCGCATGGCGACTGACATCGCCGCGGCGCGCTCGGTTCAGTGGCTAGTCGACCTACCCCTTTGGGGTTCGGCGCGGAACGCAGCGGGTTGATGGCTTCGCCGGTTCGCATTTCGGATCGCCCGATCAGTCGTGCGGCGCCATCGACGGTGATCACCGGAACGCCGGGCAGGAGATCGAGCAGCAGCTCGACCGCCGAGTTGGCGCGGACCCGGCCGAGCTGGTCTCTCCATCGTGCATCGAGTGCTGCGATCTTGCCTGCGTAGGACTCGGCATCGGCACATGATCGGAGGGACGAACCCGGCCGGGCTGGGGTTGTAGCTGCTGCCGCCGATCCAGTTCTGCGCTGTACGGCTGACGCCGCCGTTCCGCGGTGTAGCTGAACGCTCCATCAAGGTTTCGTGGATTACGAGGAGGTCGTCGAGTAACCGGCGTGGCCCGGCTTCCAGTCCCTCGAGCTTCGAGGAGGCGACCGACTCGGCGCAGAGCAAGAACCGCGTTAGCTCCCGCGTCTCTCAGTAACGCTTGTACTCCAACCGTGAGGCAGACCTGTGGGAGGGGAACGTTTCGTACTGGATGAGACGCTTCACATTATTGCCCGCACAATCTCTCGTCCCGAGCAGCCATTGTGTTACGTTCCCGTCTACTAATAGTCGGCTTGAGGCCGAGATGGGGGATCGTGATGATGAAGCGAACTGGCATGCGGCGGCGGCTGCGTGCACTGGCGGCGCTTTCGGTGCTTGTACTCGGGGTGGGCGTCGTGCTCCCGGGAGTTGCATCGGCGAACCCTTCACCGACACCACTGACACCCCCGGATTGTGCCGATGTCAACGCCGGCGGACCGTACTCTTCATCGCTGGAGTGTGTTGTGCCGACCGGTGTGACGACCATGGCCATGGTCCTCATCGGCGGTGGTGGCGGCGGCGGCCTCGGCGAGGAGGAGTCGGCGGGTGGTGGTGGCGGCGGCGCCGGCCAGTTCACACTTTGCGCGGATGTGCCGGTCACCGCTGGCGAGACCATCTCTCTGACGGTCGGCGACGGTGGAGCCGGCGGTACTGCTGCCGCCATTGCGGCGGCCGGTGGTACCACGACCATCGAAGCCGGTGCCGGTCCTACGGTGCTCTGTGGGGCCCTCGGTGGAAACCCAGGCACGCTGACCGGCGGCGCGTCGGGCGGCGCTGTCGCTTCCGGCGTCACCCCGCTGGACGGTGGCGCGGAGAGCGCATCCGCGGGCGGTGGCGGTGGCGGCGTCGGTGGTGCCGGTGCGCCCGCCGACGGCATCAACGGCGGCGGCGGCGGGATGGGCCTTGAGTTCGGCAGCGGCGGCGGCGGCGGTGGAGGCTCCATTACTGGTTTCCCCGGGCTGGGCTCCGATGGCGGCGGCGATGGCAGCACAGTAGGCGCCTGTGCGACCTCCGCAGCCAACGGCTTGGCGACTACCGGCGGCGGCGGCGGCGGCGGCAGCGGCAGCGGGTTTTGTGACGGTGGCTCGGGTGGCTCGGGCATTATCGTGCTGCAGTTCGCCGCTGCGGTGCCGTGTGTCGATGGGGGCCTCGGCTATAACTTCGATATCTCGGCCCCGCCGGACAGTTCTGTGTCCTGCATCGTTCCTGACGGTGCCACGACGGTCGATATCTTGGCGGTCGGTGGTGGCGGCGGTGGCGGCTACGCCGGCGATATCACCTTCGCGTACGCCGGTGGTGGCGGTGGCGGTGGAGACGTAGTGGTCTGCGCCGATGTGCCCGTGACGGCCGGGGGGACGCTGTCGCTCACTGTCGGCGCTGGCGGCTCGGGTACTGCGTTGAACGGCCCCGAGCAGATATATCCAGCGACGGCGGGTGGCGTGACCCAGGTGAAGGATGGAGCGACCGACCTGTGCTCGGCGCTCGGCGGGGTAGCGGGCAGTGGCGAGACCGGTGATACCGGCGCCGGCGGAGCGTCCGGCAACAACAATGTTGGCGGCGCCGCATTCGACGTAACGAATCCGACGGGTGGTGCCGGTGGTGGTGGTGGCGGCGGTGCTGCCTTGGCCGCCGCGGACGCTACCTCAGGCTGTGGCACTGCAGGCGGCGCTGGTCAGCAGGTGAGCGCCCTTGCCTCGCCGGGTCTGTTCTCTGATCTGAATTCCTTCTTCGGTGGTGGCGGCGGTGGTGGCAGTTCCAGCGAATGTAATGGCGGTTTGGGTGGTGTCGGTGGTGGCGGCGCTGGCATGACGGCCGCAACGTGGGGCGACCAGGTCGGCACTGCTCCCGGCGGTGGCGGCGGCGGCGGTTCACCCGTTGGATGCGCCCCGGGCGGGTCGCCCTGCGGTAACGGCGGTGGCGGCTTTGGCGGCTACATCGAACTGCGTTTCCCCGCCGGCGGTGGTGGGGGCGGAGCCACCATTTCCACGTCCATCGTGACGCAGGTGAGTGATGTTTCGATCCTTGAGGCTGGCACCATTTCGGACACGGCGACCATCACGGCCGCAGCGCCGTGCCCTTCTGCTCCGACCCCTGCTTCTCCGACCCTGAACGATCCGGCGCCTTGCGTGGGCGATCCGACCGGCACGGTGCAGTGGTATTACTGCTACGACAGCACCACGGCACCCACCTCGTGTGATGAGACCTCGGGCACGGCGATCGATACCCCGATCAACGTGGTCGATGAAACGCCCGGCGACAGCATTGTGACTGCCGAGTTGGTGGACTGGTCGCCGGTCGACGGTGCCGGTTATTACTTGTTCCACGCTGTTTACTCGGGCGACGACAACTTCATCGGCTCGGCCGATGACGGTACCGACGAAGCGTTCGAGGTGGTCGCCCCCGAGCATCTGCACGTGTGCGTCGACAAGCTGTACGTCGTGTACGGGGCGAGCGCTTACACGCCAAAGGTGTACTACTGCGTGCCCGACGAGGTGTGCCCGCCGATCACGAGCCCCGGTAGCGCACCGATCAGTGTCGATCCGAAGCCGGACGACTGTGACGAGGACGACTCCCCGATCAGTGACGGCTCCGATGGCTACTCGACGGTGTCGGGTGGCAAGGTCGTCGAGAGTGGAATGGTGTCCGCCCTGCCCGACCCGTGGATCACGAACTTCGAGACGGTGTTCGACCCGCCCATCGGGCCGATGCACTTCGAGCATGGCATTCCTGATGGCTGGCACAAGGTGCACCCGAGCGATTACCCGGACACGACCCCGCCAACCTGTAGCTCTGAATACGTGCAGGGCGACGGCGTTTCGATGTCGCCGATGCCGATCACCTGCGAGGGTGGCGACGCCGGCCCATACGTCTTCGATTATGAGTTCGTCACCGAGATGTACATCCATCCGGCCATGCTGACGGTACGGCCCAAGGACCAGCACGTCCGGTACGGCGATGACGAGCCGTCGCCGTACACCTACACCATCAAGGGCTTCAAGCTCGGTGAGACCGCGACGGTGCTTGATGTACTGCCCACCTGTGACTCGGACTACACGTCGTCGGCGGATGCCGGCATGAAGTTCGATATCACCTGTTCGGGTGGTGTTGCCGACAACTACACGTTGAAGTATCGCCTGGCGCACGTGCACGTCGACCGGCGCAAGGTCGATCTGCGTGCCCCAGACCGGGTTGTGAAGTACGGCGACCCGGCACCGGCTTACGGCATGTCCGTGTTTGGTCTGGTGGGGCCCGACGCGGCAGTTGCACCGTCGCAGTTGAAGGGTTTCTCCGCTCCGGTCTGTGGTGCGGCGTACACGGCTGGCACCCCGGCAGGCACCTACCCGATCAACTGCGTTGGCGGCGACTCGGCCAACTATGAGTTCGTCATGTCGGCTGGCACGTTGACGGTGCAAAAGGCTGCGCTGAAGGTCACGCCGGGCACAGCAACCGTCACCTACGGCGGGTCCGCTCCCGTCGCAACGGCGACTGTCACCGGCTTCCTGAATGGGCAGAACCCAGCTACCGCGGCGGGTTACCGGGCTCCGAGGTGTACTGCGGCGGCGTACACGCCAGCGTCGAACGTGGGGAGTCCTCTACCCATCACCTGCACTGGTGGCTCAGCTACGAACTACACCTTTGAGCAGGTGGGGTCCTCGAACCTGACGGTCACCAAGGCAGCAGCCGTGGTGAAAGCAGCAGCGAAGACGGTCACTTACGGCTCGGCGCCCGGCGCCTACGGCTACACGGTGACTGGCCTGCTCAATGGTCAGACCGGTGGCACGCTTGGTGGCCTCGTGGCCCCGATTTGTGCGTCTTCGTACACGGCACTCACCGCCGTCGGAGTAACACCAGCGGTCACCTGCGCCGGTGCTTCGTCGACGAACTACACGTTCAGCTACGTCGCTGCCCAGGTGACGGTGGGTAAGGCCACCCTCACGGTCACGCCGAACAGCCTGTCTGTCACCAGGGGATCGGCAGCACCTGCCTACACCTATACGGTGACCGGCTTCCCGAATGGTGTTGGTCCGGTGGGTTCCTACACGGCGCCCAAGTGCGCTTCCGGGTACAGCACCAAGACTGCGGTCGGGTCGTACTCGATTTCGTGTTCGGGTGGTTCGGCCGCCAACGACGCCTTCGTCTATCGGACGGCCTCACTGGCCGTCCGATAGACGATCGGGAGTCGACCCAATCGGGTCGACTCCCGATCTCTGGGCAATGGCCCGGCAGAGAGCGACATGTGCGACAGGCCGATTCGCGGAGCGTTGATCAGCGAGTTGTCGGCGGTGTGGACGGGTTTGTTTGTCCTGAGACGACACACTGCCTACGCCGGAACTTCCCCACACGTGGAACCAGTCGGTGTCCGGTGACGTCGAACAGGCATGTACAGCAGGTGGTGTGTGCCGAGGACGGTCGTCGTCGGGGTCGCGATGGCTGGGTTGTTGATGTCGGCTTGCGGTCGGGACGCGACAGTTTCCGATGACGGGTCGTCGACGTCGTCGTCGACGTCGTCGAGCGCAGTCCCGGTGAGCAGTGGTGATCAGGGGCCGATCACGGTCGTCGACGTGACGGCAGGAACCACGACCAAGGTGACACTGGGGATCTTCTCCGGTCTGCCCGACCCCACATGGACGCTGACTGCCGAGCAGTCCAATCAGCTTTCGGCGCTGTTGGCTGGCTTGCGTCGTGCCGACGGTGTGGCGCCCATGGGTGGACTCGGCTACCACGGATTCACGATCGTCGGTGTCGACGGCACCTTCGTGGCGTTCCAGGGCATCGTGTCGCACACCAGCGATCCCGCGTACCTCTTGGTTGATCCTCAACGCAGTGCCGAACAATTCCTGCTCGACACGGGTCGCTCGCATCTGACATCCGAGGAGATCGCCGCCGTGAACGAGACGCTTGCCGAGTCCGGCACGTCGTAACCGAGGGACCTCAGTTGAGTGGGCCTGCCAGCGTGCGAGGGTCACCCGGTTGACTTCGTCGGTAGGGTCGCAGGCGTTCTCGAGAGGTTGTCCCTAGAGTAAGCGCTCATGTTGAAAGACGGCTCTGCGCCAGGTGGATGGAACGGACACGCCGATCGGGAAGCGGCCTACATGGCAGCGGGCTATTGGCGGGCCGAATCGCTGGTTGACATCGTCCGCGCCAACCGCGCCGCGATGCCGAATGGCGCTGCGTATGTGGAAGGGGCCGAGAGCTGGTCTTGGACTGATGCCGATGACCTCAGTGATTATTGGGCGACCACCCTGGCGGATCTGGGTCTGCAACGAACTGACCGCCTCGCTGTCCTGCTGCCCGACGGCGCGACCGTTCAGATCGGGTTCCTTGCAGCCGAGAAGGCCGGCGTTGTCGCGGTCGGTATCGGCGCCCGCGCCGGAGCGAAGGAGATCAGCCATCTCATTCGCCGCACGGGCGCGAGGGTTCTCTTGTCGGGCGCCGAACACGATGGCGTCCCCACGGTTGCAATCGTCGGCCGCCTTCGCTCCGAGGGTTTGCAGATCGAACATCACGTGGTGGTCGCCGACGATCTCTCGCAGCTCATGGTCGACTCGCTACCCCATGGGCCCGTCACGAACCGTGATCTGATCGATGCGCGACGGTTCGGCCCCAACGACATGTCGATCGTCAACTCGACATCAGGGACCACGGGCATGCCGAAGTGCGTCATGCACAACCAGAACAGATGGTGGTATTTCCACCAACTTGCGCAGGCGGCCGCCGACCTGACCCCCGATGACAACTTCTACAGCGCTGTCCCGATGCCGTTCGGATTTGGTTTGTGGACTTCGCACTTCACGCCGGCGTATCTCGGCGCGCAGGTCGGGCTGATGCGGCGCTTCTCGCCCACCCGCATGCTCGACGACATCGAGCGCCAACGGGTGTCGGTGCTCTCGTGCGTGACAACACAGTTCATCATGATGATGAACGCGGCCGACAGTGCTCACCGTGATCTGTCCTCGCTCCGTGTGCTCTTCACGGGAGGAGAAGCGGTTCCGTACGATCGGGCAGCCGAGTTCGAGGATCGGTTCGGGGCGTCAGTGCTCCAGTTCTATGGCTCGAACGAAACCGGGGCGCTCAGCCGCACAACCCTCGCCGACAGCCGAGAGGCCAGGTTCGGTACGGCTGGGCGGATCATTCCTGAGATGAACGTCATCATGCTGGATCCACATCGCGAGCGAATCCCAACTGTAGGAACTCGTGGACAGCCGGCCTGTATCGGGCCAGCCACGTCACTTGGGTATTGGGATGACGACGCGGCCAACACTGAGCTCTTTACTGAAGACGGCTGGATGTTGATGGGCGACATGGTCGAGATCGACGACGATCACTACCTGAGCGTCGTCGGGCGCGTCGGCGATTTCATCATTCGTGGTGGCAAGAACATCAGTGCGCCGGCCGTCGAAGCCGAAGTTGCGACGCATCCGTCGATAGCGCTCGTCGCTGCGGTGCCGGACCCCGATCCGGTTCTCGGCGAGCGCGTTGGTCTGTACGTGACCTTGAAGCCAGGCTCGTTGCTGACGCTCGATGAGTTGGTCAGCTACTTGCGCGAACGGGGCATGTCCAAGGACTCGCTTCCCGAGCGACTGACGATTCTCGACGAACTACCGATGTCGTCGGGCGGCAAGGTGGCCAAGGGTGCGCTGAGGCTACGGGCCAGCACTACCTGATCAGCTCAGGTTCACAGCGGTGAACGCTGTTCTGTTGTTGAATCGTCCTGAGCGCCACCTCAAGCCGGCTGACGAAGGTTCATTCAATTTTTCTCGGGGTGAGCACGAGACGTCTGCTATTGTATGGAAAATAGAAGGCCACCATGTCGGGGAACGGTGCGTTTATCAGGCTGCTGCGGGCATTGGCTGCACTTCTATCTAAACAACAGGGGGACAAAATGAAATTCAATCGCATCAGTCGGAAGGCTGTCTGCGCACTCATCGTGGCCAGCAGCCTTGCTGCGTGTAGCAGCGACTCGAAGCCCGAAGCGTCGACGCCAGCACCCGCAGACACGACGCCTGCGGCCGCTGCCACCACTGAAGTGCCTGCAACGACGGACAACGGTTCGGCCGACGCCGCAGCTGCTGCTGCCGCCGCAGTGGAGAAGGCGCTGATCCGTCCGACCCAGATTGAGGTCACTGCGCCGCTCGGCGTGGCGGCCCCGAAGGGCAAGACGATCGACTGGATCCAGTGCTCGATTCCGGCCTGCACCCAACTCGGCGGTGCGCTGCAAGAGGCCACTGACGCGTTGGGCTGGACCCTCAACATCATCGATGGCGGCATCACTCCCGAGACCATCGCCAACGGCTGGCAGCTCGCGGTCGCGAACAAGCACGACGCTGTGATCGGCAGCGGTTTCCCCGAGGTCGTCTTTGCGGACTCGCTCAAGGCACTTGATGCGGCGAAGATCCCGGTAGTGCTGCTGAATGTCACCGATGAGCCAGGTAACGGCGTGATCGCCGTCATCCAAGGAACCCCGGCGTATGGACCGAACGGCGCGCTTCAGGCCGACTGGGTCACCACCGACAGCAAGGGCTCAGCCAACACCCTGTACGTCAGCACGTCGGCGTTCCCGGTTGTTGGCCTCCGCGCCGACGGCTTCAAGGCCGAGTACGAGAAGGTCTGCACGGGTTGCACGCTCGACAAGCTTGATGCGCTCCCCACCGACTTCGGTGACGCGCTCAACACACAGATCATCGCGTACCTCCAGTCACACCCCAAGGTGAACTACGTGGTTGCCGCTGTCAGCGACATGATCACCGGCCTGAATAGCGCCCTCGCTGGCGCGAGTCTCTCTGATCAGGTCAGGGTGATGACCAACGACCTCAACCCGGCGCTCGCCGAGGACCTCAAGGCCGATGGACCGTTGAAGGCGGCGACGATTCTCGAGAACGTGAACGTGATGTGGCAGATCGCCGACGTGCTCGTGCGTGCCTTCGCCGGCGTTGATTACTCGGCAACGGCGAATGCGCCGTCGAACGGTTGGATCGTCACCAAGGCCACCATCGATGGATTCGTCGACCCGTACCCAATGGTCGAGGATTATCAGGCCGAATACAAGACACTGTGGGGCGTGTAAGCCCTGAGGGAGACGTGCTCGACGCGGCAACTCGCCGCGTCGGGCACGGTGACCTCTCGATTCGCAATCTTTCCAAGACCTTTCCTGGCCAGCAGGCGCTCGATTCGGTCAGTCTCGACGTTCATCCGGGCGAGATCCACGCACTGCTTGGGCACAACGGCTCTGGCAAGTCCACGCTGATCAAGATCCTTGCTGGATTCCACCAGCCGGATGCAGGTGGCGAAGTCTTCGTGGCGGACGAGTCCCTGCAGTTCGGCGCTCCGCAGGAGAGCCTTCGCGCCGGACTGCGGTTTGTTCATCAGAACCTCGGGCTCGTCGGCCGCTTCAGCGCCGTGGAGAACATCGGTCTCGGCGGGTACACGCTCAAGCGTGGCCGTCGCATCGACTGGCATACCCAGACGGCGATGGCCGAGGCGTTGATGACGCGGCTCGGGTTCGAATTCGATCTGCATAAACCGCTCGATGAGTGCCGGGCCGTGGAGCGGACCGCCGTCGCTATCGCTCGGGCGCTTGACGACCGTAGCGGAGCGATGCGCTTCCTCGTCCTTGACGAGCCGACGGCCGCGCTGCCGCCCGCCGAAGTAGATCACCTCTTCGACTTGATCCGCGAGATCGCGCATCAGAACGTCGGCTTGATCTACGTGTCCCATCGTCTCGATGAGATCGAGATGCTTGCCACCCGTGCGACCGTGCTCCGCGACGGTCGCTTGATAGGGACCTACGCAATGGCGGGGCTGCAGCGTCGCGAGCTCGTCTCGATCCTCACCGGATCCGAAGGCCATGATGCTGACGAGCGCGGTGTGGGGCGAGTCGGTGGCCGCAGCGAGGTCGCGTATCGCGTGCAGAACCTTCGCGCCCGCACGATCGCCGGCGTTTCGTTCGAGATCGCGAGAGGTGAGATCCTCGGTGTCGCCGGGCTGGCGGGATCGGGGCGCGAGGACCTGCCGACGGCTGTAGCCGCGGTTGATGAGACAGCGGTCGACCAGCTGTTGATCGGGGCCCCGCGTGGTGCCGCCACCGACATGGCCGAGTTCGCAGGCGTCCTGGATGCTGCGCAGATGCGCCGCTGCGGCGTCATCCTTGCACTCGGCAACACTCGTCGAGACGCAGCCGTGCGGCGGTTCAGCGTGCGCGAGAGCATCACGTTGCCCGTCCTGGCGCGCTATCGCCGCCGAACGAGGCTGCAGCGGTCCGCTGAGCTGCAGGCATCGACGAAGTGGGTCAACGAACTCGACATCGCCCCGAAGGATGTGGAGCGCGAGTTCAATCTGCTCAGTGGCGGCAACCAGCAGAAGGTGCTCATCGCTACCGCTTTGAATCAGAACCCGACGGTGCTCGTGCTCGACGAGCCGACCGCCGGCGTCGACATTGGCGCCCGAAGTGCCATCTACCAACTGATCCGCGAGCAGGCCGCTGCCAACGTCTCGTTCCTGATCGTCTCGTCCGACATCGAGGATCTGATCAGCCTTTGCGATCGGGTTCTTGTATTGCGCGACGGAGTAATTACTGACGTCCTGCCTCGCCATCGCATCACCAAGGGCGATCTGCTCACTGCGATCAACCACGACCCGACTGGATCCGAAACCAATGACTGAGAACGCAACCGTGCACTCGTCAACTCCGCAGACGAAGCGCTCGTCAGTGCCCCAACTGCTGCGTAAGGCAGGTGGGATCTATCTGCTGATCGCGATTGTTGTTCTGTTCGGCATCCTTGAGCCCGACACGTTCCTCACGGCGCGCGCGGCGAAGACGATCCTGAACCAGTATTCCGTTGGTGGACTCCTTGCGCTGAGTCTGATCGTGCCGCTGTCCGCCGGTGTCTACGACCTGTCAATCGGTGCGCAGGCCAGCCTGTCCAGCGTGGTCGTCGCTGTGCTCATCTCCAAGCACGGTGTTCCATATCCTCTCGCGATCGCGATCACGATCCTTATCGCGGTTCTGGTTGGTCTGTTCAACGCCTTTGTTGTTGTCGCTCTGCGTGTTGATTCGTTCATCGGCACGTTGGGCACGAGTGCAATCCTCGGAGCGCTTGCGGTCGGCGTGACGAGCAACAAGACGATCACATCCGCTGCAGTGAGCGGCTCGTTCCAGAAGAACATCGCATTGCGCAACTTCGGGGGCGTCACGATGCCTGTGCTCTATCTTCTCGCCGCAATGGCGGTTATCGGCTACATGATGGAGCAGACCAAGACCGGGCGACAGTGGTACGCGATTGGCTTCGATGCAGACGCGGCGCTCTTGGCCGGAGTGCGCACCCAGAAGCTTCGGGTCGGTGCGTTGTTGGTGTCCGCAGTGATTGCATCAATCGGTGGCATCGCGCTGACCGCACGCGTTGCCTCTGGAACCCCCGGCGCCGGCGACCCGTACTTACTCACAGCGTTTGCTGGCGCCTTCCTCGGCGCCACCCAGTTCCGTAGCGGGCGGTTCAATGCGTGGGGAACCGTGTTCGCCGTCATGCTCATCGCCACCGGTGGTTACGGCATCAGCCTGACGGGTGCGCCGCAGTGGGCTCCGAAGGTCTTCGACGGCGTCGTGCTGATCTCGGCTGTTGGCATCGCCAACATCGGAGGAATGCGATCCTCGCTGCCGAAGTGGCTGCGCATCCGAAAGAACGCGGGCACCGGCGCACAGTCATCGACCGTTGCCGTTTCCGCCGACACGACACAACAAACCCAGATGGAGAAGCCATGACCACGGAGAACACCCAGCCCATTGCGAGCGCCGAACTGCCAGTGGTCGACATGAACGACGAAGTCTTCTGGCAAGACATCTACACCCCACTTACCGAAGCGCGGGAGGCGGCACCATTCGCGCGAACCACTGACGGCGCGCTCTACGCACTTCGCCTCGATGACGTCGAGCATGTGCTCAAGGATCCTCGGTTCGTCGCAGCCGATCTGCTGGCGATGATGGGCATGGGTTCTGGGCCAGTGTGGGAGTGGTGGCAACGCCTGATGTTCTCGCAGAGCGGGCAAGCGCATACCCGCCTGCGGAGCCTGGTGAGCCGGGCGTTTACCACGCGTAAGATCGAATCACTGCGGCCACGTATCGCCGAGATCGCAACAGAACTGCTGGAGCCGGCGTTCGAGACCGGTGGCCTCGACCCGATGCGCGAGCTCGCTCACCAGTTGCCGGCCGAGGTGATGTCAGAGATGCTCGGGATCCCGAAGGCGGATCGGGAGACATTCAAGGGCTGGACGACCGACCTCGGCCTTGCGTTCGGAGCGGCGTTCGATCCCGAGGTGCGCTCCCGAGTGGAGCAGGCACTGGTCGACCTCGAGGCATACGTACACGAACTCGTCGAGGCGCGCCGTTCGTCCCCCGGCGACGATCTCTTGTCTGAGCTCTTGACGGTGGAGGAGGCGGGCGACCGTCTGAGCCTGCAGGAACTCGTCGACCTCATCGAGAACCTGATGTTCGCAGGTCATGACACGACCCGCGGCGCGCTCGGTGTCTCGTTCTCGTTGCTGGCCGACTTCCCGGAGCAGATGCGGCTCGTCACTGATGACTTGTCGCTGGTTCCATCGTTGGTCGAAGAGATCTTGCGCTACGAGGCGATCACCATGTCGACGGCGCGGATGACCTCTGTGGACATGGACTTTGCCGGCTACCGCATCGATGCAGGCACAACCGTGGGGGCATGCCTGCCCAGCGCTTCACGAGATCCCCGACGCTATGACGAGCCCGACGTCTTCAACGTGCGACGCATCGACGTACGTCCGCCGACGTTCGGCTACGGCGCGCATTTCTGTCTCGGCGCCGCACTGGCGCGAGCAGAGATGCAGGAGACACTGCGCTTACTGCTGACGCGATGCAGTGCAGTCCACCTGCAGTCAAAGCCACAGTGGGTGCCGTTTGCTCACATTCGTCGCTTCGATCAGCTGCCTGTCACGCTCGAATTGCGTTAGCGGCAGCGTCAAGCGGTTGTCGTCCGCCTACCCGCTCGTTGGAGGTGGACGAGTCGACTCACGTTGGAGTCATCGCACCGCGACTCGTCGTTCCACGATCCGCCAGCCATCCAACGTGCGGATCCAACGGTCGTGGTAGGTGCCGCTCAGAACCAGGGTCTTGTTCCCATCGGCGTCGGCGTAGAACTGCCAGACGGCCTCAGCTTTCGCGCTGCCCGCCCCGTCGACGACCACCTCGATATTTGACACGACATGGCGAGTGTTCGAACCCGGGCCTGTCGTTCCGGCGGCGCGTCGCTGAGACATGCCGGCAAGTACGGCCTGGGCTCCATGGATCGCGGTCCCTGCGTTTTCGAACACAGCGTCCGGTATGAGCAAGGCCTCATAGTCGGCCAGGTCGCCATCGTCGGTGACAGATGCGAGCCGAACCATCGAGTTGCAGATCTCTCGTTCGGCAACGACCCGTGCAAGGTTGTCGAGTTCGTTGCTCGCAGTCACGCCTTGGATCCCCTTTGTGTCGGGCAAATCCTATCTTCTAGATATTAATGATCCGTGGCGCGCTTGCGAAGCCGAACAACAGCGCGCAGAGCAGCGCTGCTGCCGGTCACTTAGTCGGGCTGGATCAAACGGACCAGCGCCGGATCGATCACGCGTCGACCGTCCTTGGGCTTCGGTGTGCGCTGGGCGTGGGCAAGGTGCTCGGCGGCGATCCGTGACACCCCGTCGGCATCGCCGTCGGCGATCAAGTCGATCATCGTCGCGTGAACGCGACCGGCGGCGATGCGCTCGTCCATCCGCACCGGATCCGATTCAGCGATGTGCGATGCCCAGCCGCGTTCGTGCGCCGACCACATGCGCTCGAGTGCGCTGGCCATCACCATCATTGGCCGGTTGCCGCACAAGCGGACCAACGCCTCGTGAAACTCGCGCGACCAACCGACAACCGCCACCAGGTCCTCGATCGAATCTTCGAACTGCCGCTGCAGGCGCCGTAACTCGGGGACCACGGTTCGAGCGCGATCCCTGCGGCCGGCGCACATTGCAGCGCAGGCGGGCTCGATCTGGCGCAGCGCAAGGGCGACCTCGTCGATGGTTACCTGCTCGCTGGCGAGGACCAGTCCCAGCGTGTACGCAAGGTGGCGAGCGGCAGGGCGATGCACGACTGCACCACCGACGTTGCCGCGGCGCACGCTGATCAGACCCTCTGATTCAAGGATTCGCATGCTCTCCCTGAACGTCGGCTTGCTCACGGGGTAGAACTCGCGGAGTTCCTCCTCCTTCGGGAGCAGCGAACCGTCTTCGAGTTCGCCAGACAGAATCCTTGCCCGCAACTGATCGGCCACGACTTCGGCGAGTCGATGAAAGCTCCGTTCTGCCACGGCACGATGCTAGCGCTTGCGAGTCGCGCCACCGCGCGTCTATTGTTTAGAAAGAAGGGGGCCTTGTGTCAAGTGCCAAAACCGGTTTGTCATCCAATGCCCCGCGCGACGGCGGCCTCGCCGTATGGACTCCGAAGCTCACACCTGCGATCGGCGTCGACCTGACGCCCGAGCAATCACTCGCCTGTGCATTCCGGATCCTGGCCAAGCGCGGGTTCAGCCAGAATATTGCCGGCCACATCACGGTGTTACGCGACGACGAGTCGATGTATGTCAACCCGTGGGGGATGTGGTGGGATGAGGTCACTGCGGCCGACATCTGCGTCGTCGACACAGATGGCGCAGTCATGTCGGGTCGCTGGGACGTGACCCCAGCGATCCACATCCATACAGAACTCCATCGTCGTAGGCCCGATGCGAAAGTCGTCGTGCACAACCATCCGTACTGGGCGACCGTGCTCGCCGCCGTGGGCCTGCTTCCTGAGGTGCTGCACCAGAACGACGCAATGTTTGACGGTGACCTACTGCTCGTCGAGGAATACACCGGCGAGATCGACGACGCCCAGTTGGGCGCCGATCTTGCTGCCCAGATCGGTGACGCCTCGGTGATACTGCTCGCAAACCACGGCGTCATCGTGACGGCTCCCACCATCGAGGAGGCCGTGTTCAAGTCGGCGAGCGTGGACCGCATGTGTCGGCTCGCTTACGACGTTGCGTTGCTCGGTCTCCCTCCGCTCGAGATCGGTGCGGGTATCCGCGTCGGAATGAAGAAGTCGATGCTGGAACGTGGTTCGGCGGTCTTCTGGGCCGGCGAGGTTCGCTCGTTGATCCGTGAATACCCCGAAGTACTTGATTAGGAGATGGCATGGCCTCGGTAGATGCACTGCTCAGTAACACCAGTTTCACCATTGCCGAAAAGGGCAAGGTTACGTTCCTGCCCGAGCCAGAGCGGCAGGAGCGGCTGTACACCTTCATCTCGGTTGATGACCACATCGTCGAGCCCCCCGATGCGTTTGTGGGAAGGATGCCAGCGAAGCTGATCGAGCGCGGACCGCAGCTGATCCGCCGCGGCGGCGCCGACATTTGGACCTACGACGGTCAGGAATTCCCCAACGTGGGCTTCAATGCCGTCGTTGGACGACCCGTCGACGAATACAGCTTCGAGCCGAGTCGCTTCGAGGATATGCGTCGCGGCGCGTGGGACATCGATGCCCGCATTGCCGACCTCGACCTGTCGGGCGTCTACGCGTCGCTGTGCTTCCCGTCGTTCCTGCCGGGCTTCGCCGGGCAGCGCATCCAGCTGTCCACCAAGGACGCCGAGCTTGCGCTGGCAACGGTCAGGGCGTGGAACGACTGGAACATCGAGGCCTGGTCCGGTGCGTACCCCGACCGGATGATCCCGTGCCAGTTGCCGTACTTCCTCGACCCCGAGATCGGCGCACAGGAGATCTACCGCAATGCGGAGCGCGGCTTCAAGGCCGTCACGTTCTCCGAAGCGCCACACATGCTGGGGCTGCCGTCGATGCACAGTGGCCACTGGGAGCCGATCATGCGTGCATGCGCTGAAACCGACACCGTGATCAACCTCCACATCGGCTCGTCCGGCACGTCGCCGTCGACTTCTGACGATGCACCGCCCGACGTCACCGGCGTGCTCTTCTTCGGCTACGCGATGTTTGCTGCTGTTGACTGGCTGTACTCGAAGATCCCCGTCCGCTACCCCGGGCTCAAGATCGCACTGTCCGAGGGCGGCATCGGTTGGGTGCCTGCGCTGGTCGATCGGCTCAACCACATGCTTTCGTACCATGAGATGTACGGGACATGGGCCGGTATCGACATGACACCGGCCGAAGTGTTCTTACGCAACTTCTACTTCTGCGCCGTCGAGGATCCGTCGACCTTTGCCCTTCGCGACGTCATCGGCACTGAGCACATCTTCCTCGAGCAGGACTACCCGCACTGCGACAGCACGTGGCCCCGCACACAGCAAGTGATCCACAACGAGATCGGCGGCCTCCCTGCTGATGCAATCCGCAAGATCACCTGGGAGAACGCCTCTCGTGTGTACCGTCACCCAGTTCCGGTCGATGTCCAGAACAACCCCGACGCGTTCTGATCGGGCCGGTTCGATCGTTCGCCAAGAACGCGGGTCCGAACGGGCTGCCGCACAAGGAGACCACCATGCGAGTCGTCGTCCTCGATGACTATCAGAATGCCGCCCGCCAGTTTGCCGACTGGAGCGTCATACCCGATCTTGATCTTGTCTCGTTGCCCGAGCACATCGCCGACGAGGCCACGCTGGCCGAGCAGCTCGTCGGAGCGCAGGTCATCGTGGCGATGCGCGAGCGCACACGGATGCCCGCGTCGTTGTTCGATCGGTTGACCGGGGTCGAGCTTGTCGTCACGACAGGCCTCTCCAATGCCGTGATCGACATCGCCGCCGCTGTGGCGCACGGCATCACGGTGTGCGGCACGAGTGGGATCATCACCCCGACGTCGGAGCTGACATGGGGTCTTATCCACGCCGTTACCCGACACATCGCCGCCGACGATGCCACGATGCGGGCCGGCGGATGGCAGACCCGGATGGGCACCGGACTCTCCGGCAGCCGCCTTGGCTTGATTGGCCTTGGCAACATCGGTGAGCGGGTCGCCAAAGTTGGCCTCGCTTTCGGCATGGACGTCGTCGCGTGGAGCCAGAACCTTTCGCCAGCGAAGGCCGAGGCGGCCGGCGTGCGACCGGTCAGTAAGGACGAACTCCTGTCGACCTCAGACGTCATCTCGGTGCACTACCAACTCAGCGACCGCAGCCGAGGGATCGTCGGCGCCGCCGACTTCGCCCGGATGAAGCGTTCCGCAATCATCGTCAACACGTCACGCGGACCGCTGATCGACCGTGATGCACTCGTCGATGCGCTTCGTACTGGCACCATCGCTGGCGCTGGGCTTGACGTCTACGACCTGGAACCCCTGGCCGTCGACGACCCGCTGCGATCGCTGTCGAACACCGTGCTCACCCCCCACACGGGCTATGTGGTCGACCAGTGCTACAAGATCTTTTTCGAGCACATCGTTGAAGACATTCTCATGTGGCGGGCCGGTACGCCTGTGCGTGTGGTCGCCCCGCCGACAGCGCAGACCCCTCCAGCCCACTGACACTGCCCACCTGAGTACTGGCTACATCGAGTGCAGCGGCTCCTCGAGAGGAGTGCCGAGCAACCGACCAAGGATCTCGGCGGTGACGGCGCGGGCGTCGAGGCCTTGCGCTCCGGCAGCCGACAGCGTTGCGCGTACGACCCCGATGACGGCGTTGGAGACAGCGTTGGCACGAACGACGGCCTCTGCGCTGTGGCCCCAGTGCCGCTCGAGGAACTCAGCGATGGCCTCTTCGTAATCTCGGTCGGTGCGAGCGTCCTCGTCGCGAAGCTCGGGCACCTTCGACAGCAGCGCGTATCGGGCGAGACGGCTCGGACTGGTCGTGTCAAATCCTGCGAGGAGTACCGAACGCAGTTGTGACAAGGGGTTGACGAAGGGCGTGCCCGAGTTGAGGCGCAGCACGAAATCCTCGACGCGCTCACCATGATCCGGAAAAGCCGCAGCCGCCTTCGTGGGAAAGTGAAGAAAGAACGTGCGCGTCGACACTCCTGCGGCAACGGCGATCTCTTCTACTGTCGTCTGATCGAAACCCTTCTCGCTGAAGAGGCGAATCGCGTGGCCGGCGAGAGAGCGTCGCGTTTCGAGCCGCTGCAACTGGCGCACACTGGGTTGTCGTGGGCTCTGCACCTCCGTTGTCATCGGTCATTGCTCCTCGTTCTGCTGGATACCCTTGACGTGCTGGGCCGCAGGGTATTAACTGCACTCACTGTACCAATTACGGTCAGCGGGGATCGGGGGATTCGACATGAGGTTGAACACACGAAATGGCATCACTCGTCAGGTGATGGCCGCAGGCCTGGCAGGAGTCCTGTTGCTCGGGGCCTGCTCGAGTTCGGGTTCCAGTGGCAGCTCTGGTGGCAGCACCGACAAGGCGCTGCTCATTGCCCGCAGCATGGACATCAACTCGCTCGACCCCTCGCGGTCGTACTGCGACACATGCCAGATCTTCATGACGAGTGTCTACGAGACGCTCATCGGTCTCGACAAGGACAACACGACCCTCGTACCGCGGCTTGCATCGAAGTGGGAATCCAACCCCGCACAGACCGAGTTCACCTTCACCCTCGACCCGAAGGCGAAGTTCGCCGATGGCTCGGCAGTGACCAGCGCCGACGTGAAGTTCTCGTGGGAGCGCCTCCATGGGCTGCAGGCTTCGTCGTCGTATCTGGTCAGCACCATCAAGTCCATCGACACGCCCGATGCCCAGACGGTCAAGGTCACCTTGTCCCAAGCGAACTCAGCGTTCCTTGCTCAGGTCAACGCCAGCTACCTGGGCATCATGAACTCGAAGGTCGCGATCGCGAACGGCGCAACCATTGACCCGGCCACCGACAAGGCCGAGCCCTGGTTCCTCGCCAACTCCGCAGGCTCTGGGCAGTTCACGCTCGCCAGCTACCAGTCGGGTGCCGAGCTGCGCCTGAAGCGCAACGACAGCTACTGGGGCAAGAAGGCGAACTTCCCCGAGGTCGTCATGAAGCAGACGGCTGATGCCGTCACCCAGCGCCAGCAGCTCGAGGCCGGCTCCGTCGACATCGCGATGCAGATCTCCAACGATGCGGCAAAGGGCATGAACGGCAAGGACGTCGTCGTCAGCCAGGTCCCCAGCTACAACTTCGTCTATCTGGCCATCAGCCCCGGAGCCAAGGGCGGCGAGAAGCTCACGCCGAAGGTTCGCGAGGCCATTCGCCTCGGGCTCGACTACAAGGGCCTCATCGACGCCACCGTTGGTGGTGCCGGTCAGGCGCAGGCTTCCCCCATCCCGAACGGATTTGCCGGTACGGCTGGTCTGGCCGCCCCAGCACAGGACCTGGCGAAGGCCAAGAGCCTGCTCGCCGAGGAAGGCGTCACCAGCCTCACGCTCGACGCGACCTTCCCGTCGCTCAACGTGTACGGCGTCGACTTCACCACGGCGATGCAGAAGGTGCAGACCGACCTCAAGGCGATCGGCATCACGCTCGAGCTCAACCCGGTTGAGATCTCGGTGTGGGCCGACAAGATCGGCAAGGACGGCATCCCCGTCACCATGCTGTACTTCGCTCCTGACCACACCGACAGCAGCCAGTACGTGCAGTACTTCGGTTTGCTGGAGGCATCGCAGTGGCAGACATGGGCCCGCACCGACGTCAGCCAATCGGAGACCGACACGCTCAGCAAGGCCTTCGCCGAGCAGGATGCGACCAAGCGTGCCGAGATCTACAACCAGCTCGCCAAGGCGATGATCTCCGACAGCGTCATCATCCCGGTGGTGAACCCCAACCTGTTCCTTGCGGCCAGGTCCGACATCAAGGGCCTGTACTACAGCGCCTGTTGCAACCTCAATATCTCCGACCTCAGCCGCGGCTGAGCGCCCCACGATCCACTCCTCGGATGACCTTCTCCAGGATCTCCCTTCTGTGCGCGGGTTCCACTCGTGCGCAGAGGGGAGATGTCCGACTCGTTGATCCCGTTGGGAAGCGATGAAGCGATACCTTGCGCGTCGCATGGCCGTGATGCCGTTCTTGTTGTTCGGCATTGCCTCGATCGTGTTCCTCGTCTCGCGGATGACGCCGGGTGACCCGCTCGTCACCATTGTCGGCGAACGAAACCTCAACAATCCCGAGATCGTGGCCGCTGCGAAAGCCCAATGGGGCTTGGACCAATCAATGCCGCAGCAATACGCCTCGTTCATGAAGAACCTCGTGAAGGGGAACCTGGGTACGTCGTTCAGCACCCGGCAACCGGTGATGCACGATCTCTGGGAACGTCTACCTGCGACGCTCGAACTCACCATCTATGCACTGCTTGGTGGGGTCACTGTCGGCATCGTGCTCGGCGTGCTCGCAGCCCGCCATCGCAACAAGTTCATCGATCACGTCTCCCGGTTCTTCGCGCTCATCGGTTCGTCGCTGCCAGCGTTCTGGGCCGGACTGCTCCTGCTGTATGTCTTCTATGCCCGACTCGGATGGCTGCCCGGCCCGGGTCGCATCGACCCGCGGGGGTTGGCCCCGAACAAGGTCACTGGCTTCTACACCGTCGATTCGTTGCTGCAGGGCGACTTCGGGCTGTTCAAGGATTCGGTGATGCACCTCATCCTGCCGGCGACCGTGCTCGGCTGGGGTGTGGTCGGCATCGTGTCCAGGCTGGTGCGCGCCAGCCTGCTCGACGAGTTCTCCATGGACTACGTACGCGTTGCCCGGGCCATGGGACTTCGCGAGCGCACCGTCGTGAACACGCATGCGTTGCGCAATGCGTTGCTGCCCACCATCACCATCGTCGCGTTCACCTTCGCGTTCCTCCTCACCGGTGCAGTGCTCACCGAGACCGTGTTCTCATGGCCGGGCGTGGGGTCGTACGCGGTCAATGCGTCCCGCACCCTCGACTACCCAGCCATCATCGGGGTGACGTTGCTCGGTGGAACCGCCTTCCTGCTGACCAACCTCATCAGCGACATCGCCTACGCGTTCGCCGACCCGAGAATCCGGCTGTCATGACCGACGTCATCTCGCCAGCCCGACGACTGCGCCGCGGCCGACCGGAGTGGTTGCGCGGCCCGGCACTCGTGGGTGCCATTGCCATCACCGTCTGGTTGCTCGTCGCGCTCACCGTGCCGCTGTGGTCGCCGTACGATCCGCTCGCCGAAGTGGCTCCCCGCCTGCAGGGACCCAGTTGGCATCACCTCATGGGCACCGATCAACTCGGGCGCGATGTGTTCACCCGCATGCTGTGGGGCAGCCGTACGTCGCTTCCGGTGGCCTTCGTGGTCATCCTGTCGTCGGTCGTCATCGGCACCATCGTCGGCGCCATTGCCGGCTACCGGGGTGGCTGGATCGATGCCGTGCTGATGCGGTTCGTCGATATCACGATGGCCTTCCCCCCGATCCTGCTCGCCATGGCCATCACCGCATCGCTCGGGCCGGGCGTGCGTAACGCCCTCATCGCCATGGTGCTCGTGTGGTGGCCCATCTACGCTCGGTTGCTCCGAGCGCAGGTCATTGCGGTGAAGCAGCGCGAGTACGTCGAATCGGCTGAAGCCATCGGCGTGAAACGGTTCGCGATTCTGCGCCGCTATGTGCTGCCAATGGCCTATACCCCCGTGTTGGTCAACGCGACAATGGACTTCGGACAGGTCGTCTTGCTCACTGCGTCGCTGAGCTTCATCGGTCTCGGCGCCCGCCCGCCATCACCCGAGTGGGGGGCGATGATCACCGAAGGTGCCACCCAGTTCTACAGCTGGTGGATCGCCACGGCACCGGGTCTGGCCATTCTCGTCGTCGTGCTCGCCTTCAACTATGTGGGCGATGCGCTGCGCGATTCATTCGACGTGAAGGGTGTGCTGTGACGGCCACCGGCGAACCGATCCTGCGCCTTCGCGACCTGCGCGTCACGTTCCAGACACCCGCCGGTCCAGCGCGGGCCGTGCGCGGCGTCGACCTGGATGTGAGGGCTGGTGAGTCGGTCGCTGTCGTTGGTGAGAGCGGCTCGGGCAAGAGCGTCAGCATGCTGGCCACACTCGGTCTGCTGCACAACGCAGAGGTCAGCGGCAGCGTGAAGTGGGGCGACACCGAGCTGGTGGGTGCGAGCACCGACACGTTGCGTTCGGTCCGCGGCCGTCGCATTGCAATGGTCTTCCAGGATCCGATGACCTCGCTCAACCCGGTGCTCACCATCGGCAAGCAGATGTCGTTGGTGATGAAGGCGCACCAGCCGAACCTCGGCAAGAAAGAGCTCCGCACGAAGGCTGTCGACCTACTGAATCGGCTCGCCATTCCCCAGGCCGATCGCCGCATCGACGCCTACCCGCACGAGCTGTCTGGTGGCATGCGTCAGCGGGTGATGATCGCGATGGCGATTTCCAACGACCCCGAAGTGCTGATCGCCGACGAGCCGACCACAGCGCTCGACGTGACAGTGCAGGCGCAGATCATGGAGCTGCTTCTGAAGCTCCGTAACGAACACAACCTTGCGCTGGTGCTCATCACCCACGATCTCGGGGTGGTCGCTGGCAGTGCCGATCGGGTGGCGGTCATGTACGCCGGCCGTATCGTCGAGCGGGCGCCGGTGCTCGGCCTGTTCGCCAGCCCCGGTCACCCGTACACATCGGCACTCCTCGATTGCCTGCCGCGGCTCGATCGGCGGCACGACGTCGTGAGCTCGATCGGCGGCACACCTCCCAACCCCGCCGACCTGCCCGAGGGCTGTCCGTTCGCGCCCCGGTGTCCAAAGGCCATCGACGCATGCCGATCCGACGAACCGAACCTGGTGCGCATCGGGACCAGCGATGTGGCGTGCTCGGTGGTGGCCGCTGGAGCCGCTGTGGGGGAGCCCGTATGAATGCGCCCCTGCTGCAGGTGACCGATCTCGTCAAGGAGTTCAAGGTCCGCTCCGAGAGTGGCAAACCGGGTGTGCTGCACGCCGTTAGCGGGGTCAACCTCACGCTTCACGCCGGCGAGACGCTGGCGCTGGTGGGCGAGAGCGGTTGCGGAAAGAGCACGACCGGTCGGTGCATCCTGCGCCTCACCGAACCCACGTCCGGCACGGTCGAGTTCAACGGCACGAACCTGCTCTCGCTCGATCACGAAGCGATGCGCCGGATGCGCAGGAACCTGCAGGTCGTGTTCCAGGATCCGCAGGCGTCGCTGCACCCGAGAATGACGGTCCGGCGCTTGCTGGGCGAGCCGCTCGAGGTGCACGGCATGCCCAAGGCCGAGATTCCGGCGCGTATCGAGGAGTTGTTGCGCCTCGTGCACCTTCGCCCCGAGTTCCTCGATCGCTACCCGCACGAGTTCTCCGGTGGTCAACGCCAGCGCGTCGGCATCGCCCGCGCCCTTGCCATCAGCCCCGCACTGCTGGTGCTCGACGAGCCGGTCTCGGCGCTCGACGTGAGCATCCAGTCCGAGATCGTGCGGTTGCTCATCGAGCTGCGCGAACGGCTCGGGCTGAGCTACCTGTTCATTGCGCATGACCTCGCCGTCGTGCGCCAACTCGCCGATCGCGTGGCCGTGATGTACCTGGGCCGCATCGTCGAGACGGGCCCGGCAGACCTTGTCTATTCGAACCCGCAGCACCCGTACACGCAGGCACTCCTGTCGGCTGTGCCGATCCCCGACCCCACGATCGAACTCGCCAGGCGTCGCATCGTGCTGCAGGGCGATCTGCCCAGCCCCACCGACCCGCCCTCGGGGTGCAGGTTCCGCACGCGTTGCTGGCGCGCCGATGCGCGGTGTGCCTCGGAGCAACCGCTCCTGACCGCAATGGCGAACGGTCAAGAAGTCGCCTGTCACTATCCCGGTGCCGACACCGCGGTCAGCGTGGCCTCGAGCAAGCCATGACCGGACACGTGCTTGCTGTCGACCTGGGCTCGACCGGCATCAAGGTTGCCGTCGTCGACGAAGTCGCGAAGGTGCGATCCGTCGCCGGTGAGATGATCCCGCTGATCTTCCTCGACGGGGGAGGTGTCGAACAGGACCCGCGGGTGTGGTGGGACGCGCTTGGCCGCTGTGCGCGCCGAGCCATCGCCGACAGCGGGCTGCGCGGCGCTGATGTCGGGGTCGTGGCCGTCACGAGCCAGTACACCTCGACCACTGCTGTCGATGGCGGTGGTCGCCCATTGGGCAACACCGTGATGTGGATGGACCGTCGCGGGAGCCACCACTATCGGCCGACCTTCACCGCCGCCGAGACCGAGCGCTGGATCGACGTGCATGGCATGGTGCCGTACGGCAACGGCGACATCGGCCATGTGCACGTGATCCGTCACGAGTGGCCCGACGCCTTCGCCGCAGCCGCAGCATGTGTCGAGCCGATGGACCTGCTGGCGGCCCGGTTGACGGGGCATGTGACCGCAACGCAGAACACGATGTTTCCGATGATGTCGGTCGACAACCGTACCTGGGGGCAAACCGAGTACTGCGACGAGCTCGTGGCGATGAGTGGCATGTTGGCCGACAAACTGCCGCCTCTCGTCCCGCTCGGCCAGCCGCGGGGAACCGTGACCGCCGAGGCGTCCGAACACCTCGGTATCTCGCCGTCGGCAGTGGTCACCGGAGCAACGATCGACTCGGTCACGTCGGCCGTGGGCACCGGTGCCATCGACCAGAACTGTTGTGGGCTCATCATCGGCACCACTGCCGTGATGGCCACCCACTTGCCGTCGAAGCGCCATGACATCGAGCACGGCCTCACCTCGGCGCCCAGCCCGCTGCCGAATCAATGGTTCCTGGTCGCCGAGAACGGCATCGGGGGCAAGGCGCTCGACGTGTTCGTCAACCAGTTCGTCTTCGCCGACGACGGCCTGGGGCACACGGTCCACGATGGCTCCTATGCGGCGGTGCTCGAGGCTGCGGCATCGGTTCCTGTTGGCAGCAACGGCGTGATGTTTCTCCCATGGCTCGTTGGGTCGATGGCGCCCGGCAACGACCGGAGCATGCGCGGTGGCTTCGTCAATCTCGACATCACCTCGACCCGGGCCGACATGGCCCGCGCCGTTCTCGAGGGTGTCGCCATGAACGTTGCCTGGTTGCTGCCGTACTTCAGCGCGCTCGCCGAACGGACCTACGACCAGATCGCCTTCGGCGGAGGCGGCGCAGCGTCGCCGTTGTGGGGCCAGATCCTCGCTGATGCGACCGGCGTCCCTGTTCGGCGGCTCGCCCAGTCGAGCTGTACCAACGCACACGGGGCAGCGCTGCTCGCTCTCTACGAGACCGGGGCGCTCGCGCTCGCCGATCTGCCGCAGTTCCTGGTGACGGCCGAGCTGCACGAACCGCGCGCCGCCGACCATTCGTTGCTTGCTACCCGCACGCATTCTCTGATCGATTTCCACACACGAAACGCCCCGTTTTTCGAGGCGTTCGACTCGAAGGGCAAGACACCATGACAACGCGACGACCAACCAGTCCGCTGCACCCCTACGCCGGGCGATTCGATGTGCACGCCACGATGCCCGAACAGCCGGTGTCGCGCGAGCAGATCCTCGACGAGCTGCGCCAGATGTCGACCGAGGAGGACATCAAGGGTGACACCGGGCGCGTCAGCGGCTCGATCTACAGCGGCGATCACGACCATTATCACTTCCAGGTGGAAGCCTTCGGCTACTTCGGCCATGCCAACGTGCTGCAGCGCGACATGTATCCCAGCGCCACGAAGATGGAGGCGGAGATCATCGCGATGACCGCCGACATCCTCCATGGTGACGAGAACACCGCCGGGCTCGTCACGTCGGGTGGCACCGAGAGCTTGGTCACAGCCATGCTCGCGTACCGCGAGTGGGGCCGGAACACGCTGGGCAAAGCTCGTCCGCAGATCATCATGCCGGTCACCGCCCACCCCGCGCACAGCAAGGCGTTCCACTGGTTCGACATCGATGCCGTCATCGCGCCGGTCGATGAGAACCAGAAGGTAGACCTCGATTTCGTGCGGGCCAACATCAACGAAAACACCGTTGCGTTGGTCGGCTCGGCCGGTACTTATCCGCACGGTGTCATCGATCCGATTCCAGAGCTCGGCCAGATCGCGCTCGAGCACGGCCTCGGTCTGCACGTGGATGGATGCCTCGGCGGATGGATCCTGGCGTGGGCCAAGGACCTCGGTTACGAGCACACGCCGTTCGATCTCTCTGTTCCGGGCGTCACCAGCATCTCCGCCGATACGCACAAGTACGGCTATGCGCTGAAGGGCAGCTCGGTGCTGTTGTTCCGCCCGAAGGAGCTGCGCCGCGAGCAGTACCTGCTCATCGACAGCTGGCCGGGCGGAGCATACGCATCGCCGGGCATGGGCGGAAGCCGGTCGGGCGGACTCATCTCGGCCACGTGGGCGAGCCTGCTCAGCTTTGGCAAGGCCGGCTACCGCGCTGCGGCCAAGGACATCTTCCGTACCGCCGACGAGATCCGGGCTGCGGTGGTGAGCCATCCCGAGCTGGAACTGGTGGGCGATTCGCTGTGGAACATCGCGTTCACCGCGACGAAGGAAAGCCAGATGGACATCTTCCACGTGAACGACGGCTTGGCCGATCTCGGCTGGCGCATGAACGGCCTGCAGTTCCCCGCGGCGCTGCACTTCTGCGTGACCCGCCCCAACACGCGGCCTGGTGTGACCGAGGACTTCGCCCGTGATCTGGCGAAGGCCGTGAGTTACGCCCAGAACCCGCCCAACCCGATGCCGCGCAGTGGTGCCATGTACGGCGCCGGTGGTGCAGCACGGCCAGAGCGCGATCAGTTGGCCAAGGCTTCGGCCGATCGTCTCGATGCCATCCACGAGGTCGGCCCCTTGTCGTGAGCCCGCACTCGCGTCCCTTCCGCTTCGGCGTGGAGATGAAGGGGCCGCTCGACGGTCGTACCTGGGCGGATTCGGCTCGTGAGGTCGAAGCGCTCGGGTACTCCACGTTGTTCGTGCCCGACCATTTCCATTCCGGGCTGGGGCCGTTCACCGCGATGGCAACAGCATTGGCTGCAACGCGCACGTTGTGCGTGGCCCCGCTCGTGATGGCGTGCGACTTCCGTCATCCGGCGGTGGCGGCAAAGGAGTTCGCGTCGCTCGACCTGATGTTTCCCGGCAGGGTAGAGGTCGGGCTGGGCGCTGGCTACAACCCGCTCGATTACAGCCGGTCCGGTATTCGCATGGACCCACCCGGCCGGCGTGTCAGCCGCCTGATGGAGTACGTGCGAGTACTGCGCCTGCTCTTCAGCGGTGACGTGGTCTCCTTCGATGGTGACGAGTTTCAACTGCACGAGATCGAAGGCAACCCGCTGCCCGCAACACCGGGCGGGCCCAGGATCCTCGTTGCCGGTGGCGGACCCCGACTGTTGTCCTTCGCCAGCGCCGAGGCCGACATCGTCGGGGTGAACCCGTCGACCGCAGCGGGCAGGGGCAATCCCGATACCTTTCGCGACGCGCTGCCCACGTCCATCGATGCCAAGTTGGCCGTGGTACGCGAGTCAGCCGGCGATCGGTGGGAGTCGCTCGAGCTGAACGCCTGGATCTCGACGGCGGCGGTCACCGATACCCCGCACGACGTCGTCGCCGGTTTGGCCGGGTTCGCTGGTGTCTCCACCGATGAGGTGCTCGCCAGCCCGATCGTGCTGGTGGGCAGTGAGACCGAGATCGTGGAGCGGCTGCAGCAGCGACGCGAGCGCTGGGGCTACAGCTACACCTGCGTGGAATCGACACATCTGGCCGAGATGGCCGGAGTGATCGAACTCCTCGCGGGCTCGTAGACGGCTCAGCGCGTGGCGGTGAGCAGGGGCAGCAAGGCCTGTGCCACCTGGAGTGGTCGTTCTTCGTGGGAGAACAATCCGGCACCCTCGATGACCTCCAGACGGGCGTTCGGGAAGGTGCCGACCATTTCTCTGGCCCACTTCACCGGGAAGAAGCGGTCGTGCTCGCCCCAGACCAGTTGCACGGGAACGTCGATCGTGCGGTGCAGTTCGCCGAGCGTGCGCACGAGCTCGTAGTCGAAGCTGCGCAGCAGCCGGATGGTTGCATCGCGATGTTCGCGCGAGCGGTGCAGTGGCTGCAGGAAGAACTCGTCGAACTCGCCGTCGAGCAGCGACCGGTCGAAGAACGCGTCGCCCAACACGAGCCGGTTGCGGCGGAGCCGTGGTTGCCCGGCGAGCCAACCGAGGGCTGCGCCGAACCCGGGGATTCTCCGGCCGGCGATGAACGACTTGAACTTCCAGCTGAGCCCGGTCGACTGCTCGGTGTCGATCAACCCCAGCGCACGCAGCCGCGGGTCGCCGGCCACGGCGTGGCGGGCGATCATCCCGCCACTGTCGTGCCCGACCACTGCGACGTCGTTCAGTTCGAGCAGGTCCATGACGCGGCGCACGCTGTGGATGTGATTGTCGATCGTGAGCGGGGTGTTTGCGGTGAACCTGCTGGACCCGGCGCCGGGCAGGTCGATGAGGTGGCAGGTGACGTGGTCGGTCAGGTGGGGGAGCAGGGTGCGGAAGGTGGCGCTGCTCACCGGCCACCCATGGACGAACAGCACGTCGGGTCCACTGCCGACGCGGCGGTACGCGACCTCTCCTGTACCGACGTCGAGGAAACGGTCCGGCTTCCGCCTGAACAGATCGGACGCGTTGTTGGCCATGTGGTGCTCCTCGCCTTTGTAGTGATCACTGCGAAATGATAATCGCAGTGGTCGCTACGATCAAGGCCCGATGGGTCACAAGCACACCAAGGCTGACATTCTCCAGGGGGCGCTCGCCGCTGCGTTCGACGATGGGCTGAGCCAGCTCACGTTCGGACGCCTCGCCAAACGACTCGGCATCAGCGACCGGATCGTCGTCTACTACTTCCCCACCAAGGACGACCTGATCGGCGAGGTGCTGCAGGCCATCGGCGCCGAACTGAAGGCCACGTTGGCGCCCGCCTTCTCCACCCCGGCCGCCGACCACATCGCGCTGCTCCGCGCCGCGTGGCCGATCCTGGCCAGAACCGAAGCGGATCCGGTGTTTGCGCTGTTCTTCGAGGCGGGAGGCCTGGCCGCCACCGGGCGCGAGCCATTCCGTACGCTCGTTCCGCAGCTGGTCGAGGCCTGGATCGAGTGGGCCGCCGCGTTCATCCGTGGCACGCGGGCGCGCCGGCGCGGCGAGGCCGAGGCCGCTATCGCGATGCTCGACGGCCTGCTCCTGCTCCGCCAGCTCGCCGGAGCCCGAGTAGCTGATCGCGCTGCCCGGCGGATCGTTGCCGGGATCAGCCCGGTTGGTCAGAGGGGTCGCTGAGCACCAGGTGCAGCGCAGCGAGCGTGCGGGTGAGGTGCTGGCGGAGTTCGTGCGCCGCACCAGCGGCATCGCCGGCGATCGCCAGCTCCATCAGCGTGCGGTGGGCCTTTGCGGTGTTGTAGTTGGCCGGACGGTTCGGTAACCCGACGGTCAACATGAGCCCGGATCGATCGGAGAGCATGGTGGAGAGCCGCAGCAACCAAGCTGAATCGCAGTTCGACAACAGCGCGCGGTGAAATGCAGCGTGGGCGCTGGTGGGCGCGACGCGCTGTGTGGTGAGCGCTTTCCATGCGGTGCTGATGCGCTTGCGGTAGTCGGCATCGCCAGCGGCGACGGCTCGTTCGAGCGCGGTCGGCTCCAGGATCAGCCGGAGCTCGTAGATCTCGTTCGCTTCGTGCAGGTCCACCTCGGCCACGCGCGCCGACCCGTGCGACTGCAGCACGACGAGGCCCTCTGAGGCCAGCTTGCGCAGTGCCTCGCGCAGCGGCGTTGCCGACAGCCCGAGCTGTTCGGCCAGTGTGGAGATGACCAGCGTGTCGCCCGGGCCGAAATCGCCGCCCAGGATCGATGCCCGCAGCCGTTGGTCTGCCCATTCCGTGAGCGTCGGCGGTTGTTCGCCGATGAGGGTTCGGATGCCGGTCGCCATCGCGCCATTGTGCCACATGCGCCTCTCGACATGTATCATCGATCGTATATGATCCATACCCGTGCGAATCGCCGGTGCAACATCGACAGCACCGTCAGTACCGGCACCGAGAGCACGGCACGTGACCTACTGATGCGTCCGACCAGCCCCTACCAAGGAGATGATTTCTGATGGCCCTGAATGGCTTGCTCGACATCGAGCTCAGCGTGCCCGACCCCGCCGAGCTGCTCGAGTTCTGGCAGCGGCGCGGCATGGTCCGCACCGCTGATGGCGTGGTCGGTACCGCCGATCGACCGGTGCAGTTGCGTATCGCCCAAGGCGGTTATCGCCACATGTCCGAACTGCACATGAGCTGCGCCGCCGAGCAGGACCTGGCCGACATCGCCGGCCGCATCGGCGAGATGGGCGTGGCGTCGACCATCAGCGGCACGCGCCTCACGTGCACCGACCCCGTCTTCGGGCATCGGGTGGTCATCGATGTCACGGCGCCGCATCCGCTGACGCCCACCCAGGCCCGCGCCTGGAACCATGCCGGCTCGCAGGAGCGACTCAACGCCCGTGCCGATGCGGTGGTCGAAGCTCAACCACGGGCGCCGCGCCGGCTGGGACACATCGTGCTCGGCACGCCGCACTTCCAGAAGGCCACGGCGTTCTTCTTCGATGGTCTCGGGTTCAAGGTCTCCGATCAATTCCTGCAGGGCGTTGCCACGTTCGGTCGCATCGAGACCGACCATCACAACCTGCTCATCCAGCCCGCACCGACCTCGTACATCAACCACTACGCGATGGAGATGGACGACATCGATGCAATCGGCAAGGCCGGGCAGGCGGTCCTGGCCGAGCGCGCCGACGCGAACGTGGTTGGTGTGGGCCGCCACTTCCTTGGCTCCAACGTGTTCTGGTACCTCACCGACCCGGCCGGCACGATGTTCGAGTTCTTCTCCGACATCGACCAGATCATCGACGACGAGGCTTGGGAGCGCGACCACTGCAAGCGCGACTGGATGGGCTCCGATGGCATTGCACCCATCTCGGTGTGGGGCCCGCAGGAACCCGAGACGTTCCTGAACCCGGCCGACATGGCGGTCATCGGTGCCGCCCGCGAAGCCCTCGGGCTGGACTGACCAATGGACCTCGGCATCAGCGGCCGTTCGGCCATCCTCATGGCTTCCAGCCGCGGTCTCGGCCGCGCCTGTGCAGAAAGCCTCGCCCGCGAAGGCGTCAACGTGGTGATCAACGGGCGCAACGCACCCGATGTACTGCGCACCTGCGACGAACTCGCCGGCGCCTATGGCATCGTTGCCACACCCGTGGTGGGCGATGCAACGACACCCGACGTGCACGACGCCCTGCTGGCGGCGTGCCCGCAGCCCGACATCGTGCTGCTCAACGGCGAAGGACCACCACCCACCGCCTTTGGCGATATCGACGCCGCCAAATGGGCAGACACGCTGCACAAGACGATGGTGTCGCCGTTGCTGTTCGTGCAGCGGGTCATCGACGGCATGCAGCAGCGTCAGTTCGGTCGCATCGTCGCGATCTCGTCCGCCATGGTCAAATCGCCCAACCCGCTGATGAGCATGTCCCATGGGCCGCGCCTGGGTCTGACCGGGGTGCTCAAGGGCCTGTCGAAATCGGTGGTGGCGCACAACGTCACGATCAACACCATCTTGCCCGAGCGCTTTGACACCGGCCGTCAGCAGCAGATGGCGCAGCTGGCGATGAGCTTCAAGGGGATCTCCTACGAGCAGGCTCGCGCCGAGCAGGTGGCCACCATCAAGGCCGGACGGTTGGGCCTGCCGGCGGAGTTCGGCGACACGTTCGCGTTCGTGTGCTCTGCACAGGCCGGGTTCATGAGCGGCCAGAGCATCCAGCTCGACGGGGGCAGCTACGAGGGTGTCTTCTGATGGGCGCTGCGCCCACTGCGCCCACTGCGGTCCCGGTCCATGTCGACGTCGACGTCGATGTCGATGTCGACGTGGTCATTGTCGGGGGCGGGCCCACCGGGCTGACCGCTGCCCATCTGTGCCACCGGCTCGGGCTGTCGGCCGTTGTGCTGGAACAGCGTGACGGGCCACAGCGCTCACCCGCCGCGCATGCGATCAACGCCCGCACGTTCGAGATCTGGCGGCAGGCAGGCGTGGCGATGGGTCCGGTCCTGTCGGCCGCGCTGTCCCCCGATGAAGCCGGGCGGGTGCACTGGGTGACCAAGTTCGGCGGCGAGGTCATCGGCTCATTGCCCTACGAACGGCAGGGCGACGAGATGCTGGCCGTCACGCCGACGCCGCTGCGCAACCTGAGCCAGCACCGCCTGGAACCGTTGCTGCTGTCGCCCGCACTCGACGTGCGTTACCGCCACACATGGGTCAGCGCTGCGGAGCACGCGACGGGTCTGGACATAGAGGCCGTCGGGCCCGACGGTCCGTTGCGCTTCGCCGCTCGTTACCTGTTGGGTGCTGACGGTGCGGCCAGTGCGGTGCGCCGATCGCTCGACATCGAGCTGATCGGGCCGCGCTCGCTGCAGTCGTTCGTGATGGTCCACATGGCCGCCGACTTTCGACCGGTCGTGCACGACCAGCCCGGCGTGCTGTACTTCGTGCTCGACCCGGCCAGCGGCGGCACGTTCATCTCGCACGGCCGCGACCGCGAGTGGGTCTACATGCACCCGTGGGACCCAGAGACGCAAGCGGCGGAGACCCTGACCACCGACCATTGCGCGGGGCTGGTACGCGCTGCGATGGCCAACCCCGACGTGGTGTTCGAGATCCTCAGCATCGGCACGTGGCACATGAGCGCACAGATCGCCGAGCGGTACCGCTCTGGCCGCACGTTCCTGGTCGGCGATGCTGCGCACCGCTTCCCACCCACGGGTGGCCTCGGTCTCAACACGGGGGTCGCCGATGTACACAACCTGATCTGGAAGCTCGCTGCGGTCGAGGCCGGCTGGCTCGATCCCTCGTCGCTCGCCAGCTACGAAGCCGAACGGAAACCCGTCGCTCAGTTCAACTGCGACCAGTCGATGCACAACGCGTTCAAGTTGATCGAGATTCCGATCGCGCTCGGCGTCACCCCCGACCTCGACGAGTCCATCGCAGCCATGCACGCCACGCTCGCCGATCAGATGGGTCGCGCGGGGGTCCAGGCCGCCATCGCCAACCAGGCCATCCATTTCGATCTGCTCGGCCTGCAGTTGGGCCACACCTACAGCGGGCCGCTCGTGATCGACGATGGCAGCGAGGCAACCGTGCTTGCCGAGCCCGCCCGCGACTACGCGCCGTCCACGCGCCCGGGTGGGCGGTTGCCCCACGCCTGGCTACCCGACGGCCGCTCGACGCTGGACCTGATCGACATCGGCGTGCCGACGGTGTTGGTGCGCGATGGCTCTGAACTCGCACCTGATGAGATGGCGAATGCAGTTGTCGTTGCGTGTCCCATAGGCGTGTGGCTCGACACGTTCGGTCTGGACAACGACCAGTGCCTCATCGTGCGGCCAGACCAGCACGTGGCATATCGCGGTCCGCTCGGCGGCGTCCCGGCGGCGCTGCAACGGTTGGGCGTTCACGTCGCGGGTTGACCAACGCGCTGGCGCCGGGCGGACAACTTCCGTTTGACTCGTGGCGGCTCTCAGGCACAAGATCGCCGGTATGACATTCGATGAGTCCGTTGTCGCGACATCCACGCTCATGCAGGGGCGGGCACGATGATCCACACCAGAATCCGTCCCTTCAACACCAAGCAGACCTACCCCAACCAGTCGCTCGACAACGACCTGTGCCAGGCGGTGATCGCCGGCGACACCATCTACATGCGCGGCCAGGTCGGCACCGACTTCAACGGCAACCTCGTTGGTCGCGGTGACGCCGCCGCTCAGACCGAGCAGGCGATGAGCAACGTCAAGACGCTGCTCGAAGAGTGCGGCGCCACGCTGGAGCACATCGTCAAGATCACGATCTACATCACCGATCCGCGCTGGCGCGAGCCCGTGTACCAGGTGGTCGGGCGATGGCTGAAGGGTGTGCACCCGGTCTCCACCGGTGTGGTCGTGGCGGGCCTCGCCCAACCCGACTGGCTGATGGAGATCGACGTCATCGCCGTCAGGTCCAGCACCACTGCGCCAGCGTGATGGCGGGCGACCTCAACATCATCAACGCATCCAGCGTCGTGGTGGTGGCCGACAGCGGTCGTGCCCGGGCGGGGCGCACCCAGGGCCAGATCGACATCGTGCACGACGCCGCCGTGATCATTCGTGACGGCATCATCCGCGCCGTCGGGCCGACCGCCGAGCTGCTGCGCGAGTGGGGCGACCACGACGTCGTGGCCCTCGATGCATCGGGCAAAACGGTGATGCCCGGTCTGATCGACTGCCATTCGCACCCGCTGTTCGGTGGCGAGCGCCACGACGAATACGCCGAACGGCTCGCCGGGGCAAGCCTTGCCGAGGTCGCGGCGCGCGGTGGTGGGATCTGGTCGAGTGTTGTTGCAACCCGTGCCGCTGCCGACGATGAGTTGCTCGACCGGTTGCACAACACCCTCATGCGTATGGTCCGCGGCGGGGTCACCTGTGCCGAGGTGAAGTCGGGGTATGGGTTGACCGTCGATACCGAGCTGCACCAGCTCGAGCTCTTGCAACGGGCCCGTGCCACGAGCCCGATCGAGCTGGTCATCACGTTCCTGGGCGCTCATGTCGTGCCCCGCGACATCGCGGGCGACGACCCGGGAGAGGCGTACACCAACCTGGTGGCCGGCGAGATGACCGACCGTGTCGTTGCCCAGGGCATCGCCGATTTCCAGGACGTGACCGTGGAGGACGGGTTGTTCACCCCGCAGCAGGCCACGCGCATCATCGCCCGCAGCCATGCGCTCGGCCTTCGCACGCGTGTGCACGCCGATGCGTGGAAGCCGTCGCTCGGCTGGCGCACCGCATGCGCGGCCGGAGCAGTTTCTGCAGAACACCTCACCTACACCGACGACAGCGAGATCGATGCCGTCGGGGCGACCGACACCATCGCCGTGGTGCTGCCGGTGGCAGAGCTGATCTACATGACCGATCGACGCGCCAACGCCCGCCGGCTGATCGACACCGGTGTTCCACTGGCCGTGTCCACCGACTACTGCAGCTCGATCCACGCCACCTCGCTGCTGTCCACCATGACCATGGCGGCACCGTGGTTCCGCATCACCCCTGCCGAGGCGATCGTTGCCGCCACCCTCAACGCCGCGTACAGCCTGGGCGTGCAGTCCCGCCGCGGCTCGCTGGATGTCGGCAAGCGCGGCGATGCGGTCGTTGTCGACTGTGCGCACCCGAACGAGCTGTTCCTCGGGCTGGCCGACGAGATGCTGTCGGCCGTCATCGTCGAGGGCCACGCCATGCCAATTCCCCACGCCTCCTAGATCGGACAGGACGTCATATGTCAGTTGAAGTGGTCAACACACTCGTCGTCGGTGGTGGGCAGGCCGGGCTTGCACTCAGCGGGCACCTGAGCGAGCGTGGTGTGGGCCACCTGGTGGTCGAGCGGAAGCGGATCGCCGAGCGGTGGCGGTCAGAGCGCTGGGATTCGCTGGTCGCCAACGGGCCGGCGTGGCACGACAGGTTTCCCGACCTGGCCTTCGACGACATCGACCCCGACACCTTCGCCACCAAGGAACGAATCGTCGAGTACTTCGAGACCTACGCACGCCAGATCGATGCCCCGGTGCGTTGCGGTGTCAACGTGATCTCCGTGGATCGCAAGGCCGATGGGTCGGGCTTTCGTGTCGAGACGTCCGACGGCGTGATCGAGGCCACCAACGTGGTCGCTGCCACGGGAGCGTTTCAAATACCGCTCATCCCGGCCGTCGTGCCGCCCGAAGCCGGCGTGATGCAGATCCACTCGTCCGCCTATCGCAACCCCGGTCAGCTCCCTGACGGAGCAGTGCTGGTGGTCGGCGCCGGCTCGTCGGGTACGCAGATCGCCGACGAGATCATGCGCTCGGGACGGCGCGTGTACCTGTCGGTCGGGCCGCACGATCGGCCGCCGCTTCGATATCGCGGCAAGGACTTCTGCTGGTGGCTCGGCGTGCTGGGCATGTGGGACGCCACCACCACCAGACCGGGCATGGAGCACGTCACCATCGCGGTCAGCGGCGCGCACGGTGGCCAAACCGTCGACTTCCGCAAGTTCGCGGCGCGTGGCATGACGCTGGTGGGTCGGGCCGGCCCGTTCGGGAATGGTGTCATGCACCTGGCGCCCGACCTGGGGCGCAACATCGCCGGTGGCGACGCGCACTACCTCTCGCTGCTCGACGCAGCCGATGCCTACATCGCCACGAACGGACTCGACTTCCCCGAAGAGCCAGATGCGCGCATCTTCGATCCGCTGCCGGCATGTGTGACCGACCCGCTGAGCGAACTGAACCTGGCCGATGCCGGCATCACCTCGATCGTGTGGGCGACCGGCTTCGCGGTCGATTTCGGTTGGCTGAAGGCCGGCACCTTCGATGCGAACGGTCGGCCACTGCACCTCAAGGGTGTGTCCGAGGTGCCCGGGCTCTACTTCCTGGGTCTGCCCTGGCTGTCACGGCGGGCGTCGCCGTTCATCTGGGGCGTCTGGCACGATGCGGCGTACGTAGCCGGCCACATCGCAGCGCGGTAGTAACAGCAGGACCACGTCCCGGCCGCAACTGGTGGTAGATCCGTGCCGTAGGGGGCACGAATCGACAACCAGAACGCGACTTCAGTTCGCGCGAAGCTCGTGAGGTGGTCTCGTCGGCATCCTCGCGGCAGACGCAGCGTTGCTCAATTCAGCGTGAGGAGCGCAGCGCCGCGGCGTCACAGTGTCCGCACTCACGCGCGAGGCAATCGAGACGCTGCTCGACGCACCACGGGGAAGACGCAGACTCCTTGGCGCTGGGGCGGGAGCAAGCGGACAGGCCGACATCTCCGAACGAATCGAGGAGATCCTGGCCAGTGAGGTCGGCTCATCGCGCTGATCGTCGATGCCGGTCCGCTGTACGCGTACGTCGATCGCGACGACCGACATCATCGTGCAAGTCTCGAGTTGCTCGAGACGCACCCTGGGCCGCTGATCGTGCCGACCCTCGTGGTCACCGAAGTGGTGTACCTGCTCGGCACAAGGCTGGGGGTCGATGCCGAGGTCCGTTTCCTCGGTGACCTTGCGTCGGGCAACTTGATCACCGAGCCGGTGGCAGCGCCAGATTGGATGCGCATCGCAGAGCTGGTCGGGCAGTATCGCGATCTGCCGCTCGGAACGGTGGACGCATCCGTGATCGCAGCATCTGAGCGTTTGGGCGTCAGCGACATCGCAACGATTGATCGTCGACACTTCAGCGTGGTGCAGTCGAGAATCGGAGCGTTGAACCTGCTCCCCTGAAATTCGGCGCGGACACAACTCGTCGTCGGAACCTGGGACAGCCGGCCATATGCTTCACCATCGGCTCCTTTTCGAGCTGATCTGGTGGATCGCCGGTTCTCGCTGGCCGCCGCCCTCGCAAGGTCTCGTCCTGCCGCTGTCGAAGCGTTTGCTTCCTGCCCCGGGCTGTGGCATGCCCGTCCACATCGGATGTGAAGGAGACCCCCATGTCTTCGAGTTTCTACCCGGGCCGCGTCACGGCGGCTGCTCACGTTGTGCACCCACAGGATCGGACGGTGGCGTGATGGCAATCTGTACATGGTGTTTCGCCGAGATGGAGACCGCGCCGTCATGCGTGGTCGCCGTATGGCACCGCCAAGGTGTACCGGTTTCGATGATTCCCTGCGGCAGCGAGTTCGGCTGGCCGAGAACATCCACGATGTGCGGCGATTGCGGGGTGGCCCGTGGCGGCTGGCATCACCCGGGATGCGACATGCAACAGTGCCCGTCGTGCGGCGGGCAGCTGCTGTCGTGCGACTGCCGCTTCGATGAAGACGGCGACGACGACGACGACTTCGACGACGACTTCGACGACGACGATGATGACTTCGACGACTTCGACGACGATGACATACCTCCGGGCGATCTCACGGTGGTCAACGGCATCCCCTGCACGACGGCGCTGCGCACGCTCATCGACCTCGCGCCGGAAGTCGAACCGGACCACCTCGACCGGTTACTTCGCGACTGCCTCCACCGTCGGCTGTTCACGGTTGCTGAAGCGCATCACCGGTTGAGCGAGCCCGACATGGCCGGCCGCAGAGGTGCGCAACGTCTGCGGGTAGCACTCGGCGGCATCGAGTGATGCGCAATCGAGCCCGATGGATATACAGAATCGTCACGGTATATACTGCCGATATGACAAAGCACCTCGTTGACCTCGACGACGCCGCATTAAGCGCTGCGCGGGCCGAACTCGGGACGAGAACCATCAAGGACACGGTCAACGAAGCGTTGCGTCGCGCCACCGCTCAACGCGTCGAGCGGGTCCGTAACGCTCTCGACGTGCTGGCGAATGTTCCGCTCGATGATCGGGAGGAGGCATGGCGCTGACGCATCTCGCGGATACCAGCGTTCTGAAGCGGCTCGCGCACCCGGGTGTCCGAGCCATCGTCGAGTCGCTGACGCAGGCAGGACACCTCGCCCGACCAGGGATATGCGATCTCGAAATCGGCTACTCGGCGCGGAACGCCCAGGAATGGGATCGTCTGACTTCCGCACTCGCTGCGTTCGATCTTGTCGAGACGACCGCGCAGCACATCACCAGGTCCCTGCAAGTTCAACGCCTGCTCGCCGCCCGAAGCCAACGTGGGCGCAAGATCCCCGACCTACTTGTTGCCGCAGCGGCCGAAGCCCTGAATCTTGTAGTGCTCCATTACGACGCAGACTTCGACTTGATCGGTGCGGTGACCGGACAGCACTGTCAGTGGGTCGTTCCAGCAGGATCCATTGACTGACCGGAGGTCTGCGGTATCAAGCCGTGGCCAGGACACGACGTATCGCTGAGCTCGAGGTCGTGTCGACAAGCGAATGCCGTAGTGCGCGACAATTGGGCGACGTATTGCTGTCCCTGAGACCGACGAGGGAGCTATGACGACACTTACTGCACTGCTCGATCACCTGTACGAAGGCGACGTGGTGGACACAGCCGACCTTGCGCGGGTCAGCGCCACGCACCCACGAAGCGTGACCCGATGGAAGGCGGAGGTAACTGTCCCGCGACGAGAGGCCGAAGAGCGGTTGCTCGAACTCCGCGCCGTTGTCGATCTCGCCCGGCGAGTGATGCGCGACAGCGCCGCCCGCTTCTGGTTGCGTTCTCCGAACCCGGATCTCGGATACGAAAAGCCGCTCGACCTCATTGCCCAGGGCAGTTACCAGCGTGTCATCGATCTGCTGTTGGCGACCGCTGAGGGCGTGACCGTCTGAGATGGCATTGTTGCCGAGCTGAGCAAGCTCGACACGTTCCCGGCAAAGGGGGCTCTCGATAGTCGGCTATCGGAATCAGGCTGCGGGCTTCGATCCACGCAGTGGAGAGGGCGCCCGTCGCTTCGGCGGTCGCTTCAACCCGCCGCACAGCTTTCCGGCGCTCGACCTGGATTCGGCCGACCTCGTTCACGAGGACCTGCAGCTGACACGTGCGATCGATCAGGCCGCACGAGAACACGGCTTTCAGGCGATCCGGTCGCCGTCTGAAACAGCGGTCGATGACGTCGTGGCAGTCATGCCCGAGAGTCTCGGTGGTGCGGTGCTCACCGCAGAACTCATCCAGGAATGGAAGGTGGCATCAGATCTCGCGTGAGCGAGCTCGAACGAAATACTTCGCCGGGCAGCGTGCGGATGTCCGGTATCGTGTCGCTGTGGAGCAGTTGACGTATGCCGTGCGTGACAATCACGCCGTCTGGGCGGGTCGGACACTTCGCGCCTGGACGGACGTACTCGTCGAGAACTTGGTTGCTCAGTACGATCCGGTCAGCATCATCCTGTTCGGCTCGGTCGCGACCGGATCGGATGGCCCTGACTCCGACATTGATCTGCTCGTCGTGCTCGATAATGCCCCGCTGTCAGAGCGCCGCCGCATGATGGTCGAGATGCGACGTGCCACTCGCAATGTTGCTGCGCCCCACGATCTGCTCGTCACGAGCGCCGCCGACTTTGCGCGGAACTCAGCGAGACCGGGCACAACTGAGTATGAGCCGGCCCAACACGGCGTGGCGGTTTATGAGCGCGACGCCGCCTGACGAGTTGTCACCCGCACAACGCTGGTTCGCGCTCGCAGTACAAGATCTCGCTGCGGCGCAGATCTTGGTCGCCGACGGGTCCGCGGCGCTGCGAATCGCTGGATTCCTCGCTCAACAGGCAGCCGAGAAAGCGTTGAAGGCGGGCCTGTTCGCTGCCTCAATCGCTGCGCCAAGAATTCACGGACTGAATCAAATCCTTGCCCGCTACCCCAGCACCAGATCGCCGAACGTTGATGCTGACGATCTCGACCTGCTTGACCCGTGGGTGATGGACGGGCGCTATGCCGCAGATCTCCCTGATCTCAGTCGCGCGGAAGCCGACCGACTGCTCCTAGCGGCACGACGCGTTCTCGACTCTGTCCTCGCATCAGAACCGAGCCTCGACCTGAGGTCGTGAACCAGCAAAATATTGATGCCGCCGACATCAGTCTCTCTTCGCGACACAATCGGAGGAGCAGCGCGAACGCAAGGTGGAGATTCCTAAGAATGAAGCGCACTGGGATCCGCGGAGACTCATAATCTTGGTAACGAGAATGAGTCATGGCAAGTCACAAGAGTCCAACAACGCGTCGGTACACGCCTGAGTTCAAGGAGCGCGCGGTTCGTCTGGTGATGCAGTTGCGCGAGGAGCTCGGCCGAGATCACGGCACGATCCAGCGGATCGCGGAGCAGCTT
>CAFBLP010000011.1_pt1 | contig 54275 bp, 53 predicted proteins | sample 7268181 | NCBI WGS metagenome assembly CAFBLP01 (sample SAMEA6814034, study PRJEB35770) | freshwater metagenome | biome: Freshwater; feature: Freshwater reservoir; material: water | place: Czech Republic | collected 2017-05-23 | depth 30m m | reverse complement strand
GGCCTTGGGTTCAGCCTCATCCGCGACCTCGAGACCGGGTTCTTCGATCGGCTGCGCATGTCTCCCGCACCGCGCAACTCGCTGATCCTCGGCCCCATGTTCACGGCGTGGTTCCGAACCATCATCGTGGTCATGGTCGTCGCTGCCACCGGCTTCATGCTCGGGGCCCACCTCACCGGTGGCGTGTTGGGCATCATCGTGCTGTTCGTGGCCGCCCTCGGCATCGCCACCATCGCCACGGGCTGGGGCATCGGCCTTGCCTACGTGTTCAAGGACATGCGCGGCGCGGCCATCATGCAATTGGGCCTGTTCATGTCGATGTTCCTGTCCACCGCTCAGGCCCCACTTGGCGTGATGACCGGATGGCTGCACACCGTTGCCTCATACAACCCGGTCACCAACATCTTGCGCCTGGCCCGTCAGGGCTTCCTCAACAAGACCGTCGACGGGCACTCCATCGGCGGCACGGTCACCTGGGCCAATACCTGGGGAGGGCTGCTGGCCATCGTCGTCGTCTCGGCGATCATGCTCGCCTTTGCCCGGCGCGGGCTGAACAGCCTCGACAAGTAAGCAAACGCCAACTACGGCAAACAGGTTTTTCGCATTCTTGCCCCGTCGCATCGCACGCGGAGGCCTCCATGAGGCATGATTGTGCTCGTCATCGGGGCGACGTTCGCTCCAACCGGCTCAGCCATCCATTCGAAGGGGATTGCATCGTGCAGATACGTGTCACAGTCAACGGCACCACACACGAAAGCGACGTTGAACCACGCACGCTCTTGGTTCATTACGTACGCGAGCAGCTGGGGCTCACCGGCACCAACGTCGGTTGCGACACGTCGTCGTGTGGCGCATGCACGCTGCACCTCAACGGCGAAGCCGTGAAGAGCTGCACCGTGCTGGCCGTACAGGCCGACGGCCAAGACGTCGCCACCATCGAGAGCCTCGCTGTCGATGGCGTGATGCACCCCATGCAGACCGCGTTCATGGAGAACCACGGTTTGCAGTGTGGCTACTGCACACCCGGCATGGTCATGGCCTCGATCAGCCTGCTGAACGAGAACCCGAACCCCACCGAGGACGAGGTCCGTCTGGGCCTCGAGGGCAACCTGTGCCGCTGCACCGGCTACCACAACATCGTCAAGTCGGTCCTTGCCTGTGCAAACGCCGCCTCGCTCGCCGGAGGCAAGTGATGATTCCCGCGTCATTCGACTACAAGCGTGCCGGTTCTGCCGCCGAGGCCATTGCGCTCATCGGCGAGTACGGCGACGAAGCCAAGTTCCTGGCCGGCGGCCATTCGTTGCTGCCGATGATGAAACTGCGCCTGGCGCAGCCCACGGTGCTGGTCGACATCGGCCGCATCACCGACCTCTCCTACATCCGCGAAGAGGCCGGCCACATCGCCATCGGGGCGCTCACGCGACACATGGATGTCGAGAACTCCCCTGTGCTCGCCGAGCACGTCCCATTGCTCGCCGCCGCCGCCTCGTACGTCGGCGATGCCCAGGTTCGCCACCGCGGCACGCTGGGTGGCAGCATCGCCCACGCTGACCCAGCATCGGATCTGCCCGCCACCACGTTGGCCCTCGGTGCCACCTACGTCGTGCAAGGCCCCAACGGCACCCGCGAGATCGCAGCGAAGGACTTCTACCTCAGCTTCCTCGAATCAGCCCTCGAGCCCGACGAGATCCTCACCGAGATTCGCGTCCCGAAGATGAACGGTGCCGGCTGGAACTTCCAGAAGTTCAACCGTCGCGCCCAGGACTGGGCCATCGTTGGCGTTGCTGCGTGGCGTCGTGGCAGCGAATCAGGCGTCGGACTGGTGAACATGGGCTCCACGCCAATCTTGGCCTCGGGGGTCTCGGCAGCTCTGGCGCAGGGCGCCAGCGTGGCCGATGCCGCCAAGCTCGCCTCGGCCGACGCCCAGCCCCAGGCCGACCTCAACGCCAGCGTCGAATACCGCACGCACCTCGCTGAGGTGCTGGTTCGCCGCGCACTCGACGCATCGTCTTGATCTGACCCGTCCAGCGCAGCGACGCCCAGTGGGCCACCTCGCTGTGTAGCGTTGTCAACCGTGCCAGAAACCACACTCGAATCTGCTGGGCCCATGGGGGCGCCAGCAGGGTCCACCACGATCGCGCCAGACCGGCGCAGTCTTGCTGTCGTGGTTCCCGCCGACCCGTGGATCATGGTTCGGCGGGCCGGTTTCGCCCTGTTCGCGGTGGTGTACGTGTGGTGGTTCTTCGTCAAAGGGCTCATCATCGACCGCATCTCGGTGGCCATCAGCGTGGGCATCTTCATCATGATCGGCCATCTCGGCCGGCCGGTACGCCGCTGGGCATGGCTGGTGTTCGACGTGTTGTGCTACTCGGCGATGTGGCTCGCCTACGAAGAGAGCCGCGGCTGGGCCGATCGCGCCGGCTTCCCATTACAGGTGGAGGCACCACGCAACATCGATCGGTTCCTGTTCTTCGGCACCGACCCCAACGTGTGGATGCAGCACCACTTCTATCACCGCTTCACCATTTACTGGTACGACAAGGTCGCCTCGGCCGCCTATTTCACCCACTTCATTTTCCCGGTCATCGCTCTGGCCATCTTGTGGGTCACCAGCCACCGCGAGTGGGCCCGTTTCATGAAGCGCTTCGCCACGTTGTTGTTCGTGGCCTGCACCATGTTCGTGCTGTTGCCCACGGTTCCACCGTGGATGGCAGCCGACCCCAAGCACTCGTACCAGATCCTCGAGCCGCTCGCCCGCCACACCGGCCGGGGGTTCGTCTCCATGGGCCTCAAGGGGTTCGTCAACACCTGGCAGACGGCGCTCGACTGGGGCAACGCCATCGCCGCGATGCCATCGCTGCACGCCAGCTTCGCACTGTTCGTGCCGGCGTTCTTCCTGCCGCGCATCAAACCGATCTGGCTCAAGGCGCTGGTGCTCACCTTCCCGTTGATCATGGCTGCGTCGCTGGTGTACTTCGGCGAGCACTACGTCGTCGACGCGTTGGCGGGTTGGATCATCGTTGGTCTGTCGTTCCTGTTCTGGGGCTGGTTCGAGCGTCACCAACGACGTGTCCGCGCAACGCGCACGTACACCGCGCTCGACGATGCAGCGCCGGGTCGTGCGGCGCCCAGCGATGCGGTCGCCGGCGCGTCCATTCCCGACGGGACGGCCACGGCATGACGCCCCGATCCATCGTGCTCGATGCGGGGTTCATCCAGGCGGTTGCCGATGCCGATGCTCCCGGCCACGCTGACGCCGTGCGCGTGTATCGCGAGCTCGTCGATGGCTATGTGGCGCGGACCAACCGCTTGTTTGCCCTCTCCACCGTGCTCGCCGCCCACCCGACGGCAACCCGTCGCGGCCTGTTTGCACCGGTCGAGGTGCTGTACGTCTCGCGTCGCCACCGGTCCGATTCGGCGCGCGTCGGCGCTGTTGTGTCCGCCGACATGGCGCTCGTGCTGGTGGTCATGGACCGCGCGAAGATCCGTTGCGTGGCCACCCTCGGACACGATTTCGATGCCTTCGACCTCGAGATCATCACGCCAGCGCCGATGCCCGCCGCCGGCCCCGCACCCGGAGCCACCGGTGAAGCACCGCAGGAGCCCTCCCCGACGATTTGAGTGAGGGAAGTTGTCGACCACCGACCTCTTCGCTCGGGCAAACTGCCGGGGTCAGTGCTCGAACTGCACAGCGGAGCGCTCCGCGATCCACGGCCGGACGATCTCGGCACGCACGCGGTCGTGCTCGGGATGGGCGTCATACGCACGCCAACCATCGATGGACTCGAAGGTGGACACAATGCCGAAGTCCATGTTGGTGGGCCCGTGTGCTCCGAGATCAGGGCCACACCGATACGACACGATGTCGGCGATGACCGCCGGGAGCGCCTCGAGCGCCGCCTTGATGCGTGCGATCTGCTCGGCGGTGGTCTCGGGCTTCCAGCGGAAGAGGGCAACGTGGGTGATCACAGCAAACCACTGTAGGCGCCGCCATCAACATGCATCTGTAGGCCCGTGACGAACGCTGAATGTTCGCTGCACAAGAAGGTGACGATGCGTCCGAAATCGTCGGGATCGCCCAACTTCCCAGCGGGGATACCCATGGTCGTCGCGTCGGGAGCGCTGCCGTACAGCTGCGTCACACGGCCGGTGCGATGCAGGCCCGGCTGGATGGTGTTGACGGTGACTCCATCGCAGGCCACCTCACGGGCGACGGTCTTCAGGAAACCGGTGACACCGGCGCGTGCGGTGTTCGACAGGATCAACGTGGGAATCGGTTGACGCACGGCCACGGAGGTAATGGCCACGACCCGCCCCCATTGGCGTGCCTGCATGGCAGGAATGGCCGCCTTGCACATGCCCACCACGCTGAGCAGGTTCATGTCGAGACCCACCTGATACATGTCCACATCGGTGGACTCGAAGGTGCCGGGCGGCGGACCACCCGAGTTGGCAATCAGGATGTCGATGCCGCCGAGGGCCTCAATTGCAGCCGCAACGAACGCTGCGCCGCCCTCGGCCGACGCCACATCGCAGACCAGCGGCACACAGCCGTGGCCGACCGCCTTTGCCGCCGCCTCGATGCGGGCGGCATCGCGGCCACAGATGGCCACATGCACGCCCTCCGCCGCCAACGCCTTTGCGCTCGCGAGCCCCAATCCACCTGACGCTCCGGCGATGGCCGCGCGTCGTCCAGCTATACCCAGATCCATGCAGACGACCGTAGCCGCCGACGAAGTAGGCTGACACCCACAAGGCGGTGAAACCATGGACGACAATGCGATCGACGAATACCATCTCGACGCCATTGCGGACGCAGACCCGTATCCCTACTGGTATGAGGACGTCGACGAGCCCGACTCGAATGTCACGCTGGTGCGCACGGTCAATTGCGATCTCTGTATCGTCGGGGGCGGCTACACCGGTCTTTGGACGGCCATCATTGCCAAAGAGCGCGACCCATCGCGCGACGTCATCCTTATCGACGCGCACGAGGTCGGTTCGGCCGCCAGCGGGCGCAACGGCGGGTTCATGGAGAGCAGCCTCACCCACGGGGTGGCCAACGGACAGGCGCGCTTCCCCGACGAACTCGCCATTCTCGAAGAACTCGGCCTGAAGAACCTCAACGACATCGAAGCCGCCATCAAGCGCTACAACATCGACTGCGATTACGAACGAACCGGCGTCATCGACATTGCCACCACCTCGCACAGCCCGACGTATTTCGAGGAACTGCGTGAGGACTATGCGCAACTGCGGTCGCTCGGCCAGAAAGTTGAGCTGCTCGACGGCGAGGCCATGCGCCGCGAGGTCAACTCACCCACCTACACCGGAGGCCTGTGGCGCAAGGACCGCGCCGCGATCGTGGACCCGGCGCGACTGGTCTGGGGCCTCAAAGCCGCCGCCGAGTCACTGGGCGTCACCATCTACGAGGACACCAAGGCCACCTCCATCGAGAAAGACGGCGTGGGGGTCATCATCCACACGCCACTCGGCGCCGTGCGCGCCGGCAAGGTAGCGCTGGCGACCAACGCGTTCAAGCCGCTCCTGAAGCGGCTGAGCCACTATGTCGTGCCGGTGTACGACTACTGCATGGTCACCGAACCGCTCACGCCTGCGCAGTTGGCCGACATCGGCTGGACCCGGCGCCAGGGGCTCAGCGATATCTCCAACCAGTTTCACTACTACCGCCTCACCGAGGACAACCGCATCCTGTGGGGCGGCTACGACGTCATCTACTACTGGCGCGGCAAGATCAACTCCGAACTCGAGAGCCGCCCCGAGACCTGGGCCAAGCTGTCGAAGCACTTCTTCACCACGTTCCCCCAACTCGAGGGCGTCAAGTTCACCCATGCGTGGGGCGGGGTCATCGATACCTGCAGTCGGTTCTGTGTGTTCTGGGGACAGGCAATGGGCGGCAGGGTTGCGTACGCACTGGGCTACACCGGACTCGGCGTGGCATCCACGCGTTTCGGTGCCGAGGTGATGCTCGACCTCCTCGACGGCAAGCGCAGCAAGGCGACGCAGACGTCGTTCGTGCAGGACAAGCCCATCCCCTTCCCTCCTGAGCCGTTCCGCTTCGCCGGCATCCAGGCCACTCGCTGGTCACTGAATCACGAAGACGCCACCGGCAAGCGCAACCTCTGGTTACGCACGCTCGACCGCGCCGGACTGGGCTTCGACTCGTAATACTGCTCGGGACTGGCCTCCGCTGCGCTTTGGCTGCTCCCTCGTGCGACTCGTCGCTAGCGCTTCCCTCGCCGCCAACACTGCTCGGGACTGGCCTCCGCTGCGCTTTGGCTGCTCGGGACTGGCCTCCGCTGCGCTGTGGCTGCTAGCCCGCTGTCATCCGCTGCAGGCGGATCTGCGCTGTTGCGGCATGGGCCTGCAGGCCGTCGACCTCGCCGAACGCAGCAGCGTCGCGGGCGATCTGCTGCGCCGCCACGGGATCGGTGACGCGTTGCCACGTGAGCGTCTTCAGGAACTTGGCCACGCTCAGTCCACCGGTATAGCGCGCCGCTGCCTGGGTGGGCAGGGTGTGGTTCGTGCCCGTGCAGCCCTTGTCGCTGTAGGTGACCGTGGCATCGGGGCCGAGGAACAGTGAGCCGTAATTGCGCAACCGCTGCAGGTACCACGCGTCGTTGTCGGTATGGATCTCGAGGTGCTCGCAGGCAATCCAGTCGGCCATGGCCGCAGCTTGCTCGTGGTCGTCAGCAACGAACACCATGCCGTAGTCGCGCCACGCGGCGGCTGCGACCTCGCTGTTGACCAGGGTGGGCAGTTGCCGCTCGATCTCGGCAATCACCCGATGGGCAAAGCTCTCGCTGAACGTAATCAGGTAGGCAGGCGAATTGGGACCATGCTCGGCCTGACCGAGCAGATCGGCAGCAACCAACTCTGCATCAGCGGAGTCGTCGCACAGCACAGCGACCTCGGATGGCCCGGCGAGCAGGTCGATACCCACCCTGCCGAACAGTTGCCGCTTGGCTTCGGCGACATAGCTGTTACCGGCTCCGCAGAGCATGTCGACAGGACCCATGCCTTCGAGCCCGAAGGCCATCGCCGCCAGGGCCGGAACCCCGCCAAGGCAGAACATGGCATCGGCACCAGCGGTGGACGTGACCCAGGTCATTGCCGGCGATGGGCCCGAGCCGTCGGGCATGGGCGGCGTACAGGTGACAACGCGATCCACACCCGCCACCTTGGGCACCACCACGCTCATCAGCGGCGACGACACGATGGGATACCGCCCACCGGGCAAATAGGTGCCGACCTGTTCCACCGGTATCTGGCGATGGCCGATCACCAGCCCCGGCATGGGTGAGAACTCGGTGTCGACCAGCAACGAGCGCTGGTGCTGCGCGAACGCGCGCACCGTCTGCACACTGCGCTGGAAGGCCTCACGGAATTCGTCCGGCAACGTCGATGCCGATCGGGCGATGTCTGCACCGCCGATCTCGAAGCTCGCAGGATCCCAGCCGTCGAGGTCGCGCGAATACTTGCGCACGGCGTCCATTCCCCTGCGCTCGATGGTCACCAACATCTCGGTGACGATGGCCTGTACCGCCGGGTCGGCCGAGTTGCTCGGCGCCGCCGTGGGGCGCTTCAAGATGTTCCAATCGGTCGTCGGAAGGGGTCGTGATGCCATCTGTGTGCTCCTGCGCTCGGCAACCGAGCCTAGCGAAGGGCCTTCGTTGTCGGGGTCACGCGCGGCGCAGCACCACCGTGGTCCGGCCGTCAACGGCGACGCACCCGTCCACGAACGCAACCTCTGCGGGACCGGTGGTGAGTGCGACCGACCAATCGCCGGCACATTGCACTTCGAAGGTGAGCGGCTCCCACCAGGCGTTGGCCATCACGTACAGGTCGCCCCACGCCCACGCGATCGAGTGCGACACGAACGAGAGGTCGGGCGGGCCATCCACGCCGAACAGGGAAACGGGTCCGTCGCCGCCGAGCCGGCGCAGGGCGATGAGCGTGCGCACGAAATCGGTCAGGTCACCAAACTGCTCGGCGCGCCGCCAATCGAGCCACGCCGTCTCGTTGTCCTGGTTGTAGGCATTGTTGTTGCCCCCCTGGGTCTGGGCGAACTCGTCGCCGGCCAGCAACATGGGCACACCACGACTCAGCAGCAGCAAGCTCAGCAGGTTGCGCATCTGACGGGAGCGCAGCGCATGCACTTCCCCAGCACTGTCGGCATGGATGTCGTCGCCCTCCCAGCCGCAGTTCCACGAACGGTTGTCGCCGGTGCCGTCAGCGTTGTCGTGGCCGTTTGCCTCGTTGTGCTTGGATTCGTAGCTCACCAGGTCGTACAGAGTGAAGCCATCGTGGGCGGTGACGAAGTTGATGCTGCGGTGCGGCTCAGCCCCGAACAGATCCGGGCTACCGATCACGCGCTGCGACACTGGTGCGGCGAAACCCTGCTCGGCGCGGACGAAGGAGCGCACGTCGTCGCGGAACTCTCCGTTCCACTGTGCCCACGTGTGGCCGGGGAAGCCATCACCGAGTTGGTATGCGGTGAGGTCCCATGGTTCGGTGATCAACCGCAGTCCACGCATTGCGGCGAAGGTGGTGATCTCCTCGATCAGCGCGCTGCGTTCCTGAGGATTGCCGTCGATGTCCCGGCCCAGGAGCGAACCGAGGTCGAAGCGGAAACCATCGATACCGAGATCGGCGTAACGCCGCAGTGAACCCATGATCAGCGACGCCGCCGCATGGTGCGCAGCGCGTATGACATTGCCGCACCCCGCATCGTCGTTGTAGGCGCCGTCGCCATTGAGCACGTAGTACGCCGCATCGTCGATGCCGCGCAGGTGATAGGTGGGCCCGAGATGATCCTCCTCGGTGGTGTGGTTGTACACCACGTCGAGCAGCACCTCGATGCCCGCGTCATGAAAGGCCTGGACCATCTCGCAGAACTCGCGCTCGGGGTCGTCGCCGGCCACATAGCCACCGTGCAGCGCATTCCATGCCAGCGGCATGTACCCCCAGTAGCTGCCCTCGGCGGGATCGCCCTGATGGATCGGCAGTAGCTCCACGGCCGTCACCCCCAGCGCAGCGATGTGGTTCACGTGATGGCGCAAACCGGCGAAGGTTCCGCGCAGTTGCTCGGGCACGTGGGGCGCGTGTTGTGTACAGCCGCGCACGTGCAACTCGTAGATGATCAGATCAGTGCTGGCGTGTCGTGGTCCGGGCGGCATCCGCGGCAGCGGGTCGAGCCGGCGCAACACACCCATCGGCGAGCGCCCCTGGGTGTCGGCACCGCGCCGACGGGCGCCGTCGCGGTCGTGCGCCGGCGGAAACCACACCTGCGTGGCGTCCGGGTCGAGTAGGAACTTGGCCGGATCGAATCGTGCCGACGACCCCGGTGCCGGGGGCCCGACGACGCGGAACCCGTACAAGTCGCCGGCACCGACGGCCCCGGCGTCGATCACCGCTGTCCACCAATCGCCGCTGCGCACCATCGGGTGATCAAGCACGCTCGTCAAGGGATCGGCCCGGTCCACCACGTGCACCGACACCGATTCGGCCGCTGAGGACCACAGGCTCACCACCCAGCTCTGCGTCGACGGCTCCCATATTGCGGTCACCTGTTGATCTTCGCCGATCCGAGTGGGGTTCGTGAAGTCCCTGCGCCCTAGATTTGCAGTGATGTCCCAATCGACCCTGACCGTCAACGAAGTGTCCACCGCACTGGCCATGCACGACTATCTGGCAGACGAAGGTCTGACCACCGCCGTGTTCCTTGCGCTCGCACTGCGACGGCCGTTGCTGCTCGAGGGCGAGGCCGGTGTCGGCAAGACCGAGGTAGCCAAGGTGCTCAGCCGCTGGACAGGTGGCGAGTTGATCCGCCTGCAGTGCTACGAGGGCATCGATGCCAGCCAGGCCGTCTACGACTGGGATTACAGCCGTCAGCTCCTGCACCTGCGCGCCGCCGAAGCCAGCGGAGAAGCCCACGGAGTGGGCACCGAGGCGCTCGAGGATCAGCTCTACAACGAACGGTTCCTCCTCAAGCGGGCACTACTACGCGCGATCAGCCCCGTCTCCGGACCACCACCCGTGCTGTTGATCGACGAGATCGACCGAGCTGACGACGAGTTCGAGGCGTACCTGCTCGAGGTGCTCAGTGACTTTCAGATCACCGTGCCAGAGCTCGGCGTCTTCCGTGCCGAGCGCCCGCCGATCGTGATCCTCACCAGCAACCGCACCCGTGATGTGCACGATGCACTCAAGCGGCGCTGCCTGTACCACTGGGTCGAGCACCCCACCTTCGAGCGCGAGGTCCAGATCGTTCGCCTCCGTGTGCCCTACGTCAGCGAGACCCTGGCCCGGCAGGTGGCGGCGGCCGTCGAGACAATGCGCGGCCTGAACCTGTACAAACCCCCGGGCGTGGCAGAGACCATCGATTGGGCAACTGCGCTCGGCCGGCTTGGGCTCAGCGAGCTCTCCGACGCCTCGGTGCAGACCACCCTCGGCACGGTCCTGAAGTACCGCGAGGACCTCGAACGTGTCCAGCAGCATGGCATCGCCGACCTCGTCAAGCAGGCCGTCGAGCGGGGCACGCACAACGGCTGATGGCCGGCTTCGCACCCCCCTTGACCCACGGCACGGTGTCGGCAGCGCCCGACGCGGCCGAGCGCATGGCCACGGCATTCGCCCGCCTCCTACGCACCCTCGGCCTCAGCGTGCCGATCGGCTGCGTACTCACCTTCGCCGAGGCACTCGGTGCCATCGGTGTCAGCGAGCGCGGTCATGTCTACTGGGCCGCACGCTCCACGCTGGTCCGCCGCCCCGAGGACCTCGCGCTGTTCGACCGCGCATTCGCAGTGTTCTGGGACGCCCGCTCGGCCGACCCCAATGCTGTGGAAGAAGAGATCCAACGCGTCACCATCGTGATGGACAGCGACGACGACAGCCAAGACGACGACGCCGACCTCGAGACGCCACCCTCCGACGACCCCACCATCCAGCTGCGATTCAGCGCTGCAGAGGTGCTGCGGCACAAGGACTTCGGCGCCTACAGCGACGACGAGCTGCAACTGGCCCACCAGTTGATGAGTCAACTGCGTTTCGTCGGCCCGCCCCGCCAGTCGTTGCGCCTGACAACCTCGAAGCGTCAGCGCCACCGACCCGACCTCCGCCGCACGGTGCGCGCCTCGCTGCGCGCCGGCGGGGAGCCCGTTCGGCGGTACTACCGCGAGCCCGGCGAGCGCATGCGCCGGATGGTCCTGCTGCTCGACGTCAGCGGATCGATGGAGCCCTACGCCCGTGCCCTGCTGCGCTTCGTGCAGGCTGCCGTCGCGGGCCGCCAGCGCGTCGAGGCCTTCGCCATGGGTACGCGACTCACGCGGGTCACCAAGGAGCTCAGTAGCCGAGATCCCGACAAGGCGCTCCGCCTCGCCAGCAACCGCGTCAGCGATTGGAGCGGCGGCACACGTTTGGGCGAATGCCTGCGGCGGTTCAACGACGAGTGGGGCGTGCGCGGTATGGCACGCGGAGCCATCGTCGTCGTGCTCAGCGACGGCTGGGACCGCGGCGAGCCACAGGTGCTTGCCGAACAGATGCAACGGCTGCAGCGCATCACCCACAACCTGATCTGGGTCAATCCGCTGAAGGTCACGCCGGGCTATGCACCGCTGGCGCGTGGCATGGCGGCCGCACTGCCGTATGTTGATCACTTCGTGGAGGGTCACTCAGTGTCCGCCATGGAAGAACTGGCCCGGGTCATCTCCGGCACAACCGCAAGGGCTCCTCATGCGTGAGATTCTCGACGACATCGACCGGTGGCGACGCGATGGACGGCGCGTCGCTGTGGCACGCGTCGTCAACATCGAGGGCTCCGGCCCCCGCGATCCCGGTGCGTCCATGGCGGTCAACGAGGACGGCGAGGTCGCAGGATCGGTCAGCGGCGGCTGCGTCGAAGGTGCCGTGGTGGGCGAGGCACTGGCCATCCTGCACGGCGACCAACACCCTCGGCTCGTCACCTTCGGCTACAGCGACGACGACGCCTTTGCCGTCGGGCTCACCTGCGGGGGCATCATTCACCTGTTCATCGAACCGCTCGACTGGTAACACCATGACCACGCCGACCATCTACGAGGAACTCCGCGATCGCATCCGCACCGACCAGCCGGTGGGCCTGTGCACCATCATCGAGGGACCCAATGTTGCGGCCAAGTTGCTGATCGCCCCAGGTCGCACCGGGCGCGGCTCGCTCGGTCATCCCGAACTCGATCGGATCGTCACGCGCGATGCCCTTGGCGAGCTCGAGGCCGGACGCACCGGCGTGCGGCACTACGGCCCCCAGGGCCAGACCACGCCCGAGGACCTGGCCGACACCGACACGGTCAGCGTGTTCATCGAGAGCTTCGCGCCTCCCCCACAGATGTGGATCTTCGGGGCCGTCGACTTCACTGCGTCGCTCGCCAAGGTGGCCAAGGTGCTGGGGTATCGGGTCACGGTCTGCGATGCGCGCGAGGTGTTCGCCACACGGCGCCGATTCCCGATGGCCGATGAGGTGTTGGTGTCGTGGCCACTGCCGTTGTTCGAGCAGCATGGCGCCACACTGGGCCAGCGCGATGCGGTGTGCATCTTGACCCACGACCCGAAGTTCGACGTCCCCGCCGTGCTGGGGGCCGTGGGAACACGCGTTGGCTACATCGGCGTGATGGGCAGCCGCACAACCCATGCCAAGCGCATGGAACGCCTCGCCGAGGCCGGACTCACCGCCACCGACCAGATCGACCGGTTGATGTCACCGATCGGGCTCGACATCGGCGCACGCACCCCCGAGGAAACGGCGATCTCCATCTGTGCCGAGATCATTGCCCGCCGCACGGGCCGCTCGACACCATCGCTACGCGACGGAACCGGCGCCATCCACAGCAATTCGTGACAACCGGGCCGTGCAGGCCCGCCAGCCGAGCAGCGATCAGTGCGTGGGATCGCCGAAGCGCACGTTCTTACGCTTCGTGAGTTGGCCGACCTCGACCGTGCGCCCGCTGTTGGGGGCATGCACGATGGCCGAGTCAACACCGAGGTACATCATCACGTGCCCGGGGTAGTACACCAGGTCGCCGGCCTGCGCAGTGGCGGCCGTGATCGCAACGGCGGCACGAATCTGTGTGCGCGACTGGTGGGCAATCGACACCCCGGCAACGGCCCACGCATACGAGGTGAGGCCCGAACAATCGAACCCCTCGCCGGCGCGGCTCATGTTGCGACGGTACCGAACACCCAGCTGCGACAACGCCGCCAGCAACGCCTTTTGGTGTGTGTCGTCGGCTGAGGCCCATGCAACCTGCATGCGTACCGGGTCGATGCCAAGGCGCATCGACATGGCAACGGCCAAACCGTTGCGGCTGGCAACGAAACGTTGACGGGTCTCACGATCGCCGGTGACCAGGTAGGTCTGCATATCGGTGAGGGCGCTCGCTGCAAGGACGGCCATGACGTCGTTGCGGATCACTGGCGCTGCGTCAGCAGCGGGAACCGCTACGGCCACGCCGCCAAGGCAGGTGGTCAGGGCGAGCGCCACGACGGCGAACTTCTTGCGTAATCCGCTGCGATGGCTCGAGGCGATGATGGTCTGCATTCGTGTTGTACCTCCGTTTGAGCATCCCGGCCCGCGGGTCGAGATGTCGTGGCTTGAGCGTTCGCCCGCTCAGGTCACGTTGCGCCACACGAGAGCGCCACGTTGGTCGACCAGTGGCCGTGCACAGCACAGCCCGTCGTCATGACCGACACAATATCGACATCAAACCGCAACAAACAACCTTTCCGTAACCTTTCCGTCACATATCTGATGGTGGACCGTCATGCGCCGGATCCTCTCGAGCGCAGCACCCAGGTCCACCTCGCCCGCCACTACCGGCTGTCACCACGAGCTGGCAGGATGACAGCACCATGACCCACCCTCATCAGATCGGTAACGAGCAACCCGCCGGCGCACACGGCGCGGCTCGACCGACCACCTGTGCCGTGCTGCTGGCTGCGGGTTCGGGGACCCGCTTCGCTGGTTCCTCGCACAAGCTGGTGGCGCTCCTGCATGGTCGCCCCATCTATCAGTGGGCGCTCGACGCCGTGCGCTCCGCCGGGTTCGCTCACATCATTGTCGTCACGGGCGCAGTCGAACTCGAACTGCCCGATTGGGTGGTCCACGCCCACAATCCACGCTGGTCACAGGGACAGGCAACATCGCTCCAACGGGGCCTTGCAACCGCAATGGCGCTCGGGGCCGATGCCGTGGTGGTCGGTCTGGCCGATCAACCCTTCGTCACGACCGCGGCATGGCAGGCGGTCGCCGATACTGCTGCCCCGATTGCGGTGGCAACCTACGGCGGGGTACGCGCCAACCCGGTGCGGTTACATCGCTCGGTTTGGTCCGATTTGCCGACCGAAGGCGACCAAGGCGCCCGTAGCCTGATCGCCTTACGCCCTGAGTTGGTCGGTGAAGTAGCTTGTTCTGGCTCTCCGGCTGACATCGACACGATGGAGGATCTCCAGCAATGGAACTCGTCAACGAATTCACCGTAAACCGCCCCATCGACGAAGCCTGGGCGGTGCTCACCGACGTCGAGCGCATCGCGCCATGCCTGCCCGGCGCCCAGTTGCAAGAGATCGAGGGCGAAACCTATCGCGGCGTGGTGAAGGTGAAGGTCGGGCCCATCAGCGCAGCGCTCAAGGGCGAGGCCCATTTCGTGGAGCGCGACGACGCCAACCACCGTGCCGTGCTGAAGGGCGAGGGACGCGACATCAAGGGCAATGGCAATGCTTCCGCGCTCATCACGGCGTCGCTCCAGCCGATTTCGCCCACCAGCTCGAAATGCACCGTGCACACCAAGCTCGACATGACCGGCAAGGTCGCCCAGTTCGGGCGAGGTGCGCTGGCCGACATCAGCTCGAAGCTCATGCAGCAGTTCGCGAAGAATCTCGACGAGATGTTGGCCAAGGATGCCAGCGGCCCGGCTGCTGCCGGTCCGGCTGACGAAGCACCCGTTGCAGCAGGCGCCGAGACGACCGCAGCTCCGGCGGCGTCCGAGACAGCCGACGCGCCCAAGGCTGCCACCATCCGAACCATCAATGGACCGGCGGCCGAGCCGATCGACGCGTTCAGCCTGGGTGGTAGCGCCATGCTGAAGCGCCTCCTGCCCTTCGTTGGTGGGCTTCTGGTGCTGCTGCTCCTGCTGCGTCGCCGCAAGCACTAGCCGACAGGCCGCGCCGCACCGCGCCACCATGAACGACCACATCAGCGCCGGCGATCGAGACCGCGTTCGCGAACTTCTCGGACGTGAACCACAGGGCCAATTCGAGGTCGTGGTCCGCGACGCCAGCGGTGACCCGATCGTGCTGCGCAACGATCCCCTGCTCGACGATGGCACGCCGATGCCCACGCGTTACTGGCTCGTCAGCAAGTCACTGAACGCCGCCGTCGGACGGCTCGAGGCAGCGGGGGGCGTCAACGAGGCCGAGGCGGCCATCGACCCCGACGAACTCGCCGCCGCGCACGCTCGCTATCAGGCCGAACGCGATGCTGCGCTGCCCACGGGCTATCAGGGTCCTCGCCCGAGCGCCGGCGTCGCCGGTACCCGCATCGGTGTGAAGTGCCTCCACGCCCACTATGCCTGGTTCCTCGCTGGCGGCGAAGACCCCGTCGGCCGGTGGGTGGCCGAGCGGATCGGCGTGTACCAGCGATGACCATCGCTCACGTGTCCCTGCTCGATGAGCGCACGATCATCACCATCGAGGGCACCGACGCCGGGGCGTGGGTGCTGCCGTGCGGAATGACCTCGCTGTACCGTCGGCACCTCACTGCCGACCCGCCGCTACCCGAGGACCTCACCAACGCGATCGGCGAGATGACCGATCACCTCGACGATGCGCGGCGCGAGCTGCCGTTGTTGGGCGACGCAACCTCGGTCGTCGTGTCGGGTCCGGCAGCGCGCGCGATGGCCGCTGTCGAGCATGGGGGCCGGGTGAACTCGTTGACCTTCGTTCTCAGCCGCGACGCCGCCGAGGACGTGTTCCGCACATTGGCCACCGAGGCCACAGCAGATCGACGACAGAACCCGGGCCTGCCCAACGACCTTGTCGACGCCATCGTCGGCGGGTGTTGCGCAATGGTCGCGCTCATCCGAGGTTTAGGACTCGACTCGGTGACCGTCTCGATGGTCGATCAGCCATGAGCGCCGACCGTCGACCGATGAACCATCCGGCAGCACCACCCAGCAACGGTCTGCGGCTCTACGGCCGACGCGTGGTCATGCGCCCGCTCGTGGCACCTGACTTCTCGGCCTGGAGCGACGTCCGCCTCCGCAACGAGAAGTGGCTGCTGCCGTGGGAGCCGTCACGTCTGGCCAACCAGGGCGACCCCACCCGCCAACGCGATGCATTCAGTACCCGGTGCGCCGCACGCGACCGCGACCGGCAGATGGGCCTCGCCTATGCATTCGGATTGTTTGTCGACAGCGCCGTTGCGGGCGAGGTGAACCTCAACAACGTCATCCGTGGCGCGCAGCAGTGCGGCACCATCGGCTACTGGATCGATCAGGCCAGGGCCGGCCACGGCTACGTTGCCGAAGGTGTCTGCACCCTGATGCGCTTCGCGTTCGACGAGCTTCGGCTGCACCGTCTCGAGGTGTGCATCATTCCGCGCAACACCAACAGCCGCCGTGTGGTCGACAAGTTACAACTCCGCGAGGAAGGCACCGCCCAGCGTTTCTTGGAGATCAACGGCGTGTGGGAGGACCACGTGCGCTACGCCATCACCATCGAAGAATGGCAGTCGCGCCGCGACGAACTCACCAGCGCTTGGCTGTAGGGCTCGCCTCTGAGTGAACAGCGATGTTGCCGGCGGGTTCACGAGAACCGCCGGCTGCACCGCTCTCAGGCTTGTTCGGCAACCATCCGGGTGACGACGGCCTTGGCCTTGCGCACCGTGGTGCGCCGCTTCCATTCCTTCATCTTCCAGTGCCGCGGCACGGACTTCATCGCGCTTGCCTTGCCCTTGGCGGCATCTCGGCGATGTTCAGGGACCCATGCCCGTCCCGGTTCGTGCACGTCCTCGGGCTCAGAGCCATTGCTGACCTGGCTGGCAACGGCCTGCAGCTCGCTGTTGATGCGGTGCCGTTCGTTGTGGGCGTGGGCACGCAGGTCCATTTTCGGCGGCGGAGCCGCTTCCTGCGTGTGATGACGTTGGCTCATCTTGTACCTCCTGTAGGAACGTACGGTCGAGTCTCCCCGTGATCTGAAAGTACACCCAAGCGCCGGTCATTGGAAAGCATCATCGGGAATCCATCCGGAATCTTTCCGGTGACGGCCCCTACTGGGTGGTTCTCGACGAGATCTGTTGCTGCAGCGCAGCGATGCGCTCGGCAAACCACGGCTGGCGGGTGCTCCACACCTGTGGATCGAGCTCGCGTTTCACCGCAGCGGCGTGATGGTCGATGTCGGCCATGTCTTGGATGGTCTGCTTGACGATGATGGCCAGCTCGCGGGGGTGGCTGGCCGCACGGGCAGCCATGGTCTGGGCCACGTCGAGCAGCTGGTCATCGTCGACACAGCGGTGCACCAGCCCGACCCGCTCGGCCTCGGCGCCGTCCATCACCTCGCCGAAGAGCACCGCTGCCATGGTGGTCTGCGGGCCAGTGATCCGACGCAGCATCCAGGTGTGCCCGCCGCCGGGGTGGATACCGATCTGCAGAAAACGCGTATCGAACTTGGCGCGACGCGCTGCGATGCGCACATCGCAGCCGAGTGCCAGGTTCATGCCGGCACCGACAGCGGCGCCGTTGACCGCAGCGAGCGTGGGCAGCGGGCTGCGAGCAATCCGCAGGAAACCCTCGTAGATGCTGCCGAGGCTCTCCTCGGACGATTCGGCGAGGTTGCCCAGGTTGGCTCCCGCACAAAAAGCCGGGGCGGTGCCGGTGACGACAATGGCCCCCACGCCGGGATCGGGCTCGATGGCGTCCATCGCCGCGATCATCTCGGCCACCATCGGCGCCGTGAGCGTGTTGCGCTCGGCCGGGTTGTTGAGCGTGAGGGTGGCGACGCGATCGCTGATACTGACTTCGACAAGACTCATGGCGTAATTGTCGCATGTGACAAGGTTGCGATGTGAATGCATCCGATCCCCTCCCACCGGCACGGCCCGCTGCAACCGTCATCGTGGCACGCGACGCCGGCGGTGAGTTTGAGATCCTGTTCCTGAAGCGCAGCGAAGTGGGCGCATTCGCCGGCCTGTGGGTGTTTCCCGGCGGCCGCGTCGATGATGCCGATCCTGGACACGACGAGCTGTCCCGAGCCGCCGCGGCGGCGGTGCGCGAAGCGGCCGAGGAAGTGGCGGTTCGGGTGCATCCGGACAGCCTCATCACCCTGTCGCACTGGACCCCTCCGGCCATCGCCCCCAAGCGGTACACCACGTGGTTCTTCGTGGCACCGTGGACCGGCGACGAGGTGCAGATCGACCAGCACGAGATCGTCGACGCACGCTGGGTGCGCCCGGCCGATGCCATCGCCGAGGGACTCCCGATGGCACCCCCCACGCATGTCACTCTGGTGACCCTTGCCGAGGCCGGCTCGTTCGACGGGCTGACACAACTCATCGGGCAGCGGGGAGTCGAGCGCTTTGTCACCGTGCCCGCACAGCACGACGGCGCGCTGGTGCTGCTGTGGGAGAACGACTCGGGCTACGAGTCCGGCGACCCTACACGTCCGGGGGCGCGGCATCGGATGGTCATGCGCGAGGGGCTCCCCCACCGCTACGAGCGCACAGAGCAGTAGGGTCGACGGGGTGCGTGCAACCAACCAGATGGAGTCAGTGCCTCGTGCTTGACCATGTCTTCACCGATGCCATCGCAGCGCTTCGCGATGCGTTCGAGGGAGCATTCCTCGAACGTCAGGCGTTCGAGGAGCACTTCCAGATCGATGTGCTCTTGGGCGATATCACCTGGGAGACCAGCTACGGGTTGCCGGGAGAGGGCCAACCCCCGCGGGTCGTGGCCCACATCACCTTCGATTGGCCCACATGGAGCCAGACGGCGTATCGCCGCTGGTACGTCGATGAGGTCCTCGATGAACAACCCTCGATCGAGATGGAGATCGTGTTCCGCGTGCAGCGCCTCGCCGAGCAACCTGACCCGGTGCCCGTGCAGGCAATCCTGCCGGACTCCAGCCCGCTCATCGGCAACGCCCGGCTCGAGCGCGCCGGGGCAACGGTGGAGATCGGCTATTTCAGCGACGCCACACAGGCGCCCGAATACGGCATCGAGATCACCTACGAGGGCATCTACGAACTGGCCGAGGAGACCTTGGCCGATGGGGCCAGCAAGCTGCTCGACGAACACTTCGGAACACTTGGCGCCTGGATCGCCACCACGCTCGTGAAGCTCGGCGACCTGCGGCTCAGCTTCCTGCCCGCCGACGACGACGTCGACTCGTAATTGCCGTGGCGGGCCTGACAGCATCGCCACATGCCCGATGTCGTCCTGCTCGAAGTCAGCGACCGTATTGCCACCGTCACCATCAACCGGCCCGAGGCGCGCAACGCGCTGAGCACCGAGGTACTGCGGTTGCTCCCTGCGCTGATGCGCTCAGCCGACGAGCGCGACGACGTGGATGTGGTCATCCTCACGGGCGCCGATCCCGCCTTCTGCGCTGGGCTCGACCTCAAAGAACTCGGCACCACGGGCCGCAACCTGGGCTCCAGCGGAACCGGGGCGCCCAGTCCTGACGGCATGCGCGGGCCGTTCCCTTCGATGACCAAGCCGGTCATCGGGGCGATCAACGGCGTGGCGATCACGGGTGGATTCGAGTTGGCCCTCAACTGCGACTTCCTGGTGGCGAGCGAACGGGCCAAGTTCGGCGACACCCATGCCCGCGTGGGGGTGATGCCGGGTTGGGGGCTCACCGTGTTGCTCCCCCAGGCCATCGGCGTGCGACGCGCCCGCGAGATGAGCTTCACCGGCAACTTCCTGAGTGCCGACGAAGCGCTGCAGTGGGGCCTGGTGAACCATGTCGTGGCCCACGACGACCTCATCCCAACGGCACGCTCGTTGGCACGCGACATCGTCGGCAACGATCAACCGGGTGTCCGCCAGATCCGTCACACCTACGCCGCGATCACTCGAGATCAGCCGGGTTGGGAGATCGAAGCGCGCGACGGGAGCGAGTGGGCCCGCACGATGTTCAGCCCCGACAAGGTGGCCGAGCGACGCGACGGCATCATGTCGCGTGGCCGGGGGCAGTAGAGCCCAAGCCTCAGGTGGTGCGGCGACGGCGCCCTGCGGCGGCCACCATCGCAAGCCCAAGCATCGTGCACAGCACTGCCGAGACAGCGACGCCACGTGACGCTGCGCCGGTTGACGGCAACACGTCGGCAGAGACCCGACTGGTCTCGGTCGCGGCGCTGGCGACCAGCGCCGGCGATTCAGACGCCACGAACTGGCAGCGGATGACGACAATGTCGACAGAGGTGACCTGCACAGCTTGCGGACCGTCATTGCTGACCGAGATGCCGCCACCGCGTACCTCGGCGCCGTCGGTGACGATGACGCTGCCAATGTGCACCACCAGCGAGGCAGAACCAGCATCGGTGGATGCACCGGCGTGTCCGACCGACAACACCGTGCCGGGCTGATCAGCGATCACGGCACCGGTGAAGAAGGCCTCACCCGCGCCGATCGTGGTGTTACCCGACCACGAATACGGCTCGTCCACACAGACGGTGCCGACTTCGCCGGTTGCTGATGCGCGCGGCAGGGCAGTGCTGAGTGCGCCGCACACCAGTACGGTCCCAACAGCCAGTTGTGCAACCAATCGCCTCATGCTTGCTCTCCATGTGTGAGTGCATTCGCAGGGCCGGTTTCGCGCTCGCTCCCCACCGAGCATTCGCGACCAGATGTGCCGCTCGATGGATCATTGCTTCCCTTACACGTGCAGGTTACCGGCCACCACCGACTGCGGTAAAGGGCCAACCCGCGAATGGGCCAAATGCCCTACGTCCACCACGGGTGCGCAGACGAACCCGCAAGGCGCAACCCCTGGACACTGCGCCCGGGACACTGCGCCCGGGACACACCGGGTTCAATGGCGATACGGCTGGTTCGCTCACATCGCTGCGCCACGCTCGCGCAGGTCTGCCTGCACAGCAACAGCGATGTGCAGGGCGAGTATCTCGGCACCGGTGGAGTTGAGATGGAACCCATCGGTGCTGCTGCGCACCTTCTTGCTGACGCCGTCTCGGGGATCTACCACGTACTCCGCATACCCACCGTCGAGGCCCGAGAAGATGTTCCACGAATCGATGTACACCACCGTGGGGTGTTTGGCCACCTGGTCGCGCACCACCTCGTCTTGGATCTTCAGGCGGGCGGTGTTGACGGGCTCGTTGTCGTTGGGAATGCCGACCCAGATCAGCGTGCGGCCGTCGGCCCCGAGGAGATCCATGACGGAGCCGACCCGCTTGCCGTACTCGGCGCGCCATTCGGGCGAATCGACCTGCTTGTTGAGACCGTGGATCGGCTGACCGTCGTTGCCCCCGAAGGTGACAATGACGATGTCGGGGTTGGTGACCGGTAGCTGGGTGGCGAAGTGGGCGGGCCAGTCGTAAAAGTCGGGACGCGCCAGGCCCGAGGACACCTTGTAGTCGAGCGTGGTCCTGATCACACCCGTGCCCGCCAGCAGCGTCTCGAGATAGGGGGCGAACGCGCCTGCGTCGCTGTCTCCCGCGATGTAGACCCGCGCCGGATCTGTGGTGGTGGGCGTACGACCGGCATCGGGCAGCGTTGTTGCGGGCAGCGTCGTAGCGGGCACGGTCGTGACGGGCGGTGTTGACGCGGGCGCTGTGGCCCCGGCAACAGTGGTTGCCCCGCCGTCGGCGGTTGATGCCGTCGTCGGCCCCGGGCCGGCGATGGAGTTCCGACCTGCCCCAAACAGTGACCAGGAGACGACAACCCCCGCCACCAGCAGTACTGCCGCTGCGAGGGCAGTTGCCGCGCGCCGCCGCATGTAGGTGCGACGGGAATGGCGACGACGTGGCGACGCTGGCCAGGCGTGTTCGTCGGAGCGTGGGGGGAACTGGGGATCCATGGTCTACACGCATCGTACTTTCGCCGGCCGCAGGTTGCCGCGAATGGCGAACGCACAGATCCGGTCTGGATATGATTTGACACAAGTAGGACAACTGCTGAATTCATCAAACCAAAGGGGAGAACTTTGCGTAAGAACAATCGTTTCGCCGCAGTGGCATTGCTTGCCACCGTCGGCATCCTCGGTACCGCATGCGGTAGCGACTCGAAGAAGGCAGACCTCTGCCCAGGCGTCACCAAGGGCAGCGTCAGCACCCCGCCACTGAAGCTCGGCGTCGCATTCGACACCGGCGGCCGCGGCGACGGCACGTTCAACGACGCCGCTGGTCGCGGCGCCTGCCAGGCCGTGGGCGAACTCGGTGCAGATCTCACCGAGCTCGAAGCCACCAGCGACCAGGACCGCAAGCCCAACCTCGAGACCCTCACCAAAAACGGTGACAACCCGGTCATCGCGGTCGGGTTCCTGTTCAGCGACGACCTCAAGACCGTCGCTACCGCGAACCCCAAGACCACGTACGGCATCATCGACTCGGTCGTCGATCTGCCCAACGTGAAGAGCCTCGTGTTCGCCGCCGAGCAGGGTTCGTTCCTCGTTGGCGCCGCTGCGGCGCTGAAGAGCACCACCGGCCACATCGGCTTCATCGGTGGTCAGGAAATCGACCTCATCAAGGCGTTCGAGGCCGGCTACACCGCTGGTGCAAAGGCCGTCAACCCGGACATCAAGGTCGAGGTCAAGTACCTCGGTGCTGCCGGCGACAACGCCGCATGGGGTTCGCCTGACAAGGCCAAGGAAATCGCCAACGGCTGGTACGCCGACGGCGCCGACGTCATCTACACCGCCGCTGGCGGTTCGGGTGCGGGCACCATCGACGCTGCTGTTGCTTCTGGCAAGTGGGCCATCGGCGTCGACTCCGACCAGTACCTCACCGCTACTCCCGAGCAGCAAAAGCACATCCTCACCTCGGCGCTCAAGCGGGTCGACGTTGCGGTGTTCGAAACTGCCAAGGCCGTCCAGTCCGGCGACACCAAGGGTGGCGTCCGCGTGTTCGACCTCAAGGACGACGGCGTGGGCTACTCCACCTCGGGTGGCTACCTCGACGATGTCAAGGACAAGCTCGAGGCCTTCAAGCAGCAGATCATCGACGGCACCATCGTGGTTCCGACGAAGCCCTGATCCGCTCCGCGAATCACCAACGAGTCGGTAACGACTCACCGGAAAACTGATGGAAAGCCCGGGGCCTCGGTCCCGGGCTTTCTGTTCTCCGGTACGCAGTATCTGATAGAAAAGCCATGCGCTTGCAACAAGGGGGACGATGAATACCGAAGGCAGCACAATCGCCGTCGAGCTCAACGGCATCGAGAAGCGGTTCCCCGGGGTCATCGCCAACCACGACGTCACGCTGATCGTGCGCAGTGGCACCATTCACGCCATCGTCGGCGAGAACGGTGCCGGCAAGTCCACGCTGATGAACACCCTGTACGGCATGCACCAGCCCGACGCCGGCACCATCACCGTCAACGGGGTCGAGCAACACTTCAAGTCCCCCAGCGACGCCATCGCCGTGGGTATCGGCATGGTGCATCAGCACTTCATGCTCGCCGACAACTTCACGGTGCTCGAGAACATCATCCTCGGCGCCGAGCCCACCCATCTCGGTGTGCTGTCCATCGGCGACGCGCGCAAGCGGATCACCGAGATCGCTGCCGCCTCCGGGACCCACGTCGATCTCGACGCCCTCGTCTCCGATCTCGGGGTGGGCCAGCGCCAGCGGGTGGAGATCCTCAAGGTGCTGTTCCGGGGGGCGCGCATCTTGATCCTCGACGAGCCGACAGCGGTGCTGGTGCCCCAGGAGGTCGACGAGCTGTTCACCACGCTGCGTCATCTCGTCGACGACGGAGCAACCATCATCTTCATCTCGCACAAGCTCGACGAGGTACTCGCTGTCTCCGACGAGATCACCGTCATCCGCGACGGCACCACGGTCACCACGGTGCTGCCGCGCGACGTCAACCGGGCCACGCTCGGCGAGTTGATGGTGGGCGCAGAGCTGCCCTCGCCCGAAGGGCGCGAATCCCAGGTGGGCACCACTGTGCTGTTGAAAGTGCAAGGACTCACCGTCGGGTCCGGCGGACAACGCAAGACCGTCGACGATGTCAGTTTCGCCGTGCACCAAGCCGAGATCGTCGGCATCGCCGGCGTCGAGGGCAACGGCCAGTTCGAGCTGTGCGAGGCCATTCTCGGCCTCACCGCCATCAGCGCTGGCAGCGTCGAGATCGGCGAGCACGATGTCACCAGCAGCTCGACCCGCGAGCGCAAGTCGGTGGGCGTCAGCTACATCCCGTTCGACCGCCATCGCGAGGGCCTCATGCTCACCTCGCCGCTGTGGGAAAACACCCTGCTCGGCCGCGAGGGCGAACCACGCTTCGTTCGTGGCCCGTTGGTGAACACCGCCGAGGCCCACCGCGACTGCAACGAGATCATCGACCGCTTCGACGTGATGACCCCCAGCGAGATCGTGCCGGTCTTCGCACTGTCGGGCGGCAACCAGCAAAAGCTGCTCGTCGGGCGCGAGCTCAGTAACAACCCGAAGATCCTCATCGCTGCCCATCCGACACGGGGCGTCGACATCGGGGCGCAAGCCGCCATCTGGGCCGAGCTGCGCAGGGCCCGAGACGAGGGCCTGGCCGTGGTGCTCATCTCTGCCGATCTCGATGAGCTGATCGGCTTGTCCGACACGATCCTGGTGATGTACGACGGACGGATCACCGCCACGCTCGATCCTGCGACGGCCACACCCAAGATGCTCGGCACCTTCATGACCGGCGGAAAGCAGGAGGTCGCCTGATGGGTGACGAGACACGAATCCCCGCAGCCGACGGCGTGACGCGAGGGCTGTCGAAGCTGATGACGCCCAAGCTCGAGAACTCCAAGAACGGCCTCATCACCACGGCCAGTTCCATTGCCGCCGTGGTGTTGGCGTTGGTGATCTCGGGCATCATGCTGAAGATCACCGGCAAAGATCCCATCAACGCCTATCGCAAGATGATCGAGACCGGTCTGGAGCACGACAAGCTGCTCGAGGCACTGCAACGGGCCACGCCGCTGATGCTCTCGGCCGTCGCCGTGGCCATCGGGTTCAAGATGAACCTGTTCAACATCGGAGTCGAGGGTCAGTACCTGTTCGCAGCACTGATTGCATCGGTCGTCGGTGCAGCAGTGAGCCTTCCCGCCCCACTGCACGTGGCCTTCATTCTGCTGGTCGCGATGGCTGCCGGTTCGGTCTGGGCGGCCCTGGCTGCAGTGCTGAAGGTGAAGCGTGGCGTCAACGAGGTGATTTCTACGATCATGCTCAACTACGTTGCGCTGTCGGTCATCCAATGGCTGTTCGACACCTGGTTCCGCGACAACTCCAAGAGCGACCTCAACGTGAAGACCAAGGTCCTGCCGCGCAGCGCATGGATGCCCGACATCGTCACGGGTCGACTGTCCAGCATGTTCATCGTGGCCATCGCCGTGGTGGCGCTGTACTGGGTGATCGTCTTCAAGAGCCGATTCGGTTTCCGCCTGCGGTCGTCGGGCATGAACTCCGTGGCCGCTCGCACCGCTGGCATCAGCAGCAACCGCATGATCGTGTCGGCACTGGTCATGTCCGGCGCTGTCGCTGGCCTGGTGGCGATGCCATCGGTGCTCGGCGACATCCACGCCTACGGCCAGGGTGTACCCGATGGTCTCGGCTTCGCCGGTATCGCGGTCGCGCTGCTCGGCCGTAACCACCCGCTGGGCATCATGGCGGCCGCTGCGCTCTACGGCTTCCTCGAGTCAACCGCCGGGGCCCTGCAGATCCAGCACGTCCCCAACTCGATCATCGACGTGATCAAGGCCATCATCGTGCTCACGGTCGTCATCGTGAACGAGGCGGTGACCCGATCGATGAACCGCCGAACCGCCAGCCGGACATCGAGCGCCCTGCAGGTCGCCAAGCCGATCGGTGCCACGGCATGAGCACCACCGAGCTCTCCCCCAAGACAGAAACCACGCCTCGTACCCCCGCCAACTGGCTGAAGACGATCAACAATCGGCCGGGCCTGCGCCTGATCACCGCTGGTGTCGTGTTGCTCATCCTGTTGTCGATCACCCGGATCATCACCGGCGCCGATGACCTCACGTCGTCGGGAACCATGGGCACCACGCTGCGCCTCGCGATCCCCATCCTGCTCGCCGGCCTTGCCGGCCTGTGGGCCGAGCGTGTGGGCATCGTGAACATCGGTATCGAGGGCATGATGATTTTCGGCACCTGGTTCGGTGCCTACGGGGCATGGCAGTACGGACCATGGATCGGATTCCTGATGGGCCTTGCCGGAGGAGCCATCGGTGGGCTCATCCACGCCCTCGCCACCGTGCGGTTCAACGTCGACCATGTCATCTCCGGTGTCGCCCTCAACCTCTTTGCCGCCGGCGGCATGCGCTACCTCAGCGAACTCGTCTTCGTCGGCGAGCAGGGCGGCGGCATCAGCCAATCGCCCCAACAGTCAGCGGCCATCCCCCGGTTCAACCTGCCGGTCCTTGCCGGCGGCGACGTGTTCGGGTGGCACTCGCCCGACGTGCTCGGCGCGCTCGAACAAAAGCACTGGTTCATCGTCAGCGACCTGTCCGGCATCCTGCGCGGGTTCGTGTACAACCTGTCGTGGGCCACGCTGCTCGGCCTTTTGCTGGTCCCACTCACGGCGTGGGCGCTGTGGCGCACGCGATTCGGCCTGCGCCTGCGTTCATCGGGCGAGGCCCCACTCGCTGCCGAGACGCTGGGCGTCAAGGTGACCCGCGTGCGCTACATCGGCCTGGTGATCAGCGGTTCGTTCGCCGGTCTCGGCGGTGCGTACCTGTCGATCGTGTCGTCGTCGTATTACCGCCAGGGTCAGACAGCCGGACGCGGCTACATCGGCCTGGCAACGATGATCTTCGGCAACTGGCGTCCGTCAGGTGTGCTCGGCGGAGCCACGTTGTTCGGCTTCTCCGAAGCGCTGAAACTGCGCCGTGACGACAGCATCCCAGCGCTCTTTTTGTTCATCAGCTTCGTCGCTGCGCTCATCCTGGTGTTCTCGATCTACCGCAAGCGGCTCATCCCCGGCATCATGGCGGCAGCGTTCGGCGTACTGTTCTTCCTGACCTACCGGTTGGTGGACAAAGTGCCGGCGTCGCTCACGCAGGCCACGCCGTACATCGCCACGCTGCTCGTGCTGGCCACCGCCAGCCAGCACCTACGGCCACCGGCACACGCGGGCAAGCCGTACCGTTCGGGCGAGAGCCACTGACGCAGGCTCAGCGACTCAACTCGCTGACGGCCTGCACTTCGATGCCGCCACGAGGCCGCTGCGTGAGGGTGACCCTCACCCGGTGCGGGCGGGCAGTGAGCATGACTTCGCCTGCGATCTCGGCGGCGAGCGCCTCGGCGAACACGGCACGGTCGCGAAAGCTCCACAGGTACAGCTTCAGGCTCTTGCTCTCGATGCAGTGGGCATCGGGCGAGTACTCGATGACCACGTGCGACAGGTCGGGCTGCTGGGTGACCGGGCACACGCTGGACAACTCGTCGGTGGTGAAACGCACCGTGCTCACATGGGCAGGCGCAGGGAACACCTCGACATGTTCGATCGCGTGACGAACGGTACTGCCGAGCACCGTGAGGGCATCGGGTGCAGCGGGCTGGTCGGGCACGGAGAGATCCATGGGTGGAAAGGCTACGGTAGAGCCATGGCAAGCGTTCTCTCCGACGACCAGATCGACCGTTACCGCACCGACGGATTCCTGGTTCTGCCCGGGTTTACCGGACTCGACGCATGTGCTGCGCTGCAGCAACGCGCCACGGAGATCGTCGAGGCCTTCCAGCCATCCGAGCGCCGCACGGTGTTCACCACCAACGAGCAGGAACGCTTCACCGACGCAGAATTCCTCGACTCGGCCAACGGCATGTGGTGCTTCTTCGAGGAGGAAGCCTTCGGCCCCGACGGCCAGTTGCGCCAGGACAAATCGCTGTCGATCAACAAGATCGGCCACGCGATGCACGATCTCGACCCGGTGTTCGAACGGTTCAGCTACACCCCTGAACTGGCTGCGGTGGCGACCGACATCGGTCTCACCGATGCCCTCGCGTTGCAGAGCATGTACATCTTCAAGCAACCCCACATCGGTGGCGAGGTGGGCTGTCATCAGGACGCCACCTTCTTGTACACCGACCCGATCACCGTTACCGGTTTCTGGTTCGCCATCGAAGATGCCACGCTCGAGAACGGTTGCCTGTGGGCCGCTCCCGGCGGGCACCGCACCAACCTGCGCAAGGCGTTCAAGCGGGCCGGCGCCACCAACAACGACGACGACGACGGCACGGTGTTCGAGGAACTCGACCCAGCGCCCCTTCCGGCGCCAACGGACCTGGTGCCGCTCGAGGTCGAGGCAGGCACCCTGGTGGTGTTGCACGGCCTGCTCCCCCACTGGAGCGACATCAACCGGTCGACCAAGAGCCGCCATGCATTCTCGTTGCACTGCATCTCTGCTGCAGCCGACTACCCATCATGGAACTGGCTACAACGCTCGCCCGGCCTGCCCCTGCGCCGCCTCGATGGTTCCGGCCGGGTCGCAGCATGAACCACGAGTTGCTCGTCCAGGCACCCAAGGCACTGCTCCACGACCACCTCGACGGTGGGCTCCGGCCCGCCACCGTCATCGAACTCGCCGACGAGTACGGCTACGCCCACCTGCCCACACACGATGTGGTCGACCTCGGCAAATGGTTCAACCGCGGGGCCAAGCGCAACGACCTGGTGATGTACCTCGAGACCTTCGCGCACACCGTCGGGGTGATGCAGCACCGCGATGCCATCGAACGCGTCGCCTACGAATGCGCTGTCGACCTTGCCGCCGACGGCGTGGTGTACGCCGAGGTCCGATTCGCCCCCGAGCTCAACACCGAGGCAGGCCTCACGCTGGACGAAGTGGTCGAGGCCGCTCTGGCCGGATTCGAACGCGGTTCTGCGGGCACCGATCTGACCATCTACCTGATCTGCTGTGCCATGCGCACGGCCGCCCGCTCGTTGGAGATCGCCGAACTCGCCGTGCGCTGGCGCGATCGCGGCGTGGTGGGCTTCGACATCGCCGGGGCCGAGGCCGGTCATCCGCCCACCCGCCACCTCGACGCCTTCCACTATGTGCAACGCGAGAACTTCCATGCCACCATCCACGCCGGCGAAGCGTTCGGGCTGCCCTCCATCTGGGAGGCGGTGCAGTGGTGCGGTGCCGAGCGCCTGGGGCACGGTGTGCGCATCGTCGACGACATCACCGGCCCTGCCGGCGACGAGGTGCTCGGGCGCCTTGCCTCGTTCGTACGCGACCGGCGTATCCCGTTGGAGTTGTGCCCCACCTCGAACGTGAACACGGGCGTGTGCGCATCCATCGCCGAACATCCCATCGGCATGCTGCGCCGCCTGCGTTTCCGGGTCACCGTCAACACCGACAACCGCTTGATGAGCGACACCTCGATGACCAAGGAGATGGCGCAGCTGTCCGACGCCTTCGGTTGGGGCCTCGACGATTTCGAATGGCTCACCATCAACGCGTTGAAGAGCGCCTTTGCCCCGTTCCCCGAGCGCCTGGCGATCATCAATACTGTCGTGAAGCCACGGTACGCACTGCTGCGCGGCGACAGCCGCGTGCCAGAATGATCGAATGCCCGTACAGGTCCACCTCGTCGAACACCCACTCATCGCCGCCGCGCTCACCCGCATCCGCGATGAAACCACGCCCAACACCATCTTTCGCCAGGAACTCGAGCGCATCGGCACCCTGCTGATCGCCGAGGCAACCAGCGCACTGGCGACGACCGAGGTGGCGGTGCAGACACCCGTGGCCCTCACCACCGGCCACGTGCTCACCAGCGAACCGGTCATCGTGCCCATCCTGCGTGCCGGTCTCGGCTTCCTGCAATCGGCACAGACCCTGATGCCCGGGGCCGATATCGGCTTCGTGGGCATCTCGCGTGACGAGCACACCTTCGAACCCAAGCCCTACGTCAACAAACTGCCCGAGTCCCTAGTGGGGCGCACCTGCATCGTGCTGGACCCCATGCTGGCCACCGGCGGCTCGCTGGCGCTGGCCTGCCGACTGCTGATCGAGCGCGGCGCCAACACACCCATCATCGTGGTGTGCGCGCTGGCCGCACCGGAAGGCATCGAAGCCATCGATCAGGCTGGCCTCGACACGCAGATCTTCACAGCATCGATCGACGAACGACTGAACGAGAACGCCTACATCGTGCCCGGTCTGGGTGATGCCGGCGACCGCCAGTTCGGCGCGGCCTGAACCCCACGCCCTACGAAAGCACTCACGTCAGAGCAGGTCGGCGAGCGCGCTGAGGTACGGCGCAGGGTCGAGGTCGATGGCCTCGCCGTACAGCTTCACCTTCGGCTCGGTACCGCTGGGGCGAACCTGTAGTCGTATGTCATCGAGCCAGATGCGCAACAGCCCGGCTTCCTCGTACCATTCCACGCTCGTGACCGCCCGGCCCCCCACCTCGGCCGGCGGGGCCTCACGCATGGAACCAACACGCTGCGCTGCAGTCGCCGGGTCGAGCCGGACCGACTGCTCGGACGTGATGTGGCGACCGAAGCGCGCAGCGAGGGTATCGAGGCGGTCCTGCAGCGAGACGCCCTCGGCGGCAGCGAGTGCAGCGACCTCGGCCATCATCACCGCGGCCGTGATGCCGTCTTTGTCCATCGGCTGCTGGGCGACCAGGTAGCCGAGCGCCTGCTCGTAGCCGAACACGAACCGCAGTTCGGGGTGATCGAGCACGGTCCGGCCGATCCACTTGAAACCGGTGAAGGTCTCCTTGAAGTGCACGCCATGAGCGCGCGCCATCTGGCTGAGCAGCGATGACGAGACCAACGTGGTGACCACGAGGCGATCTGCGCCCGTGGTGTGGCGCAGGATGTGGTCGGCCAGGATGCACCCGAGTTCGTCGCCGGTGAGCCGCCGCCAGCCGCCGTCGGCGGTGGGGATGGCTGCGCCGAGTCGATCGGCATCAGGATCATTGGCCAGCGCCAGCACGGCGCCGGATTCGCGGGCCCGTTCGAGCAGTAGGTCCATCGCCCCGGGTTCTTCGGGGTTGGGGAACGCCACCGTCGGGAACGCAGGATCGGGGTCCTGCTGCGCAGCGACCACCAACGGTTCACCCAGGTTCGAACTGCGGAACGCCCGGATCAGCGTGGCCCCGCCGACTCCGTGCAGCGCCGTGTAGGCCACCGTGCCACCGGACAGGTCGGGACGGAATCGAACCGACGGCACCGACGCCACATAGCGGTCCTCGGCCCCAGTGTCGAGGCGCTCGATCAGGGGATGGTCTGGCGCAGCCAGTTGCACCGTGCACGGGTCGAACCGGTCGATGCTCGCCGCGATCCCGACATCATGCGGTGGAACGATCTGGGCGCCGTCTGCGAGATACACCTTGTAGCCGTTGTCGGCCGGCGGGTTGTGGCTGGCGGTCACCATCACACCGGCGATGGCGTTGTAGGCGGTGATGTTCCATGCGAGCACCGGGGTAGGCAGTGGGGACGGCAACAACAGCGCGCGGATACCCGCTGCAGCGAAGACACGGGCCGTGTCGAGCGCAAAATCTTGGCTCTTGTGCCGGGCGTCGTAGCCGATGATGATGCCACGGATGGCGGCGTCGGGCCAACGGGCCAGCACGTAGCCGGCCAGGCCGGCTGCAGCCTGCCGGACGACCAAACGATTCATGCGCAGCGGTCCGGCACCGATGGCTGCCCGTAACCCTGCCGTTCCGAACTGCAGGCGATCGGTGAAGCGATCGGTCAGCTCTGATCCCGGTGAGGCGATGAGATGCGCAAGCTCCTGACGGATGTCTTCGTCGGGTTCGGCAGCCAGCCATTCGTGCGCTCGGGCAAGCACATCGGACGCGTTCATCAGCGCAGCTTGTGCAGCTCGACCAGCGGCCGAGGCCCGACGTGGGAGATCACCTCGGCGGCAGCGATGGAGCCGAGCCGGCCGCACTCGGCCAGATCGAGGCCGCGGGTGAAGCCGTACAGGAAGCCCGACGCGAAGAGGTCGCCAGCCCCTGTGGTGTCGAGGACCTGCTCCACCGGCTCGGCATGTACGACGAGGATCTCATCGGGCGTGATGATGACCGACCCGAGCGGGCCGCGCGTGATGGCCGCCAGCGCGCAATCGGCTCGCACGGCGGCAACAGCGGCATCGAACGAATCGACCTCGTACAGCGACAACAGCTCCTCCTCGTTGCCGAACAGGATGTCGACCTCGTCGGCGACCAGGCCACGGAAGTCATCGCGGTGCCGGTCGACGCAGAACGAATCGCTGAGCGTGAGCGACACCATCCGGCCGTGTGCATGAGCAATGCCCGCTGCGTGCCGGAATGCCACTTTCGCCTCGAAGCGATCGAAGAGGTAACCCTCCATGTACAACACCTGGCCGGCAGCAACAGTGGCCACATCGATGTCGGGCGTGCACAGCAGCGACGAGACACCGAGATAGGTGTTCATGGTGCGCTGGGCGTCAGGCGTGACCACGATGATGCACCGTCCTGTCGGCGTGTGTTGCTCGGGCATACCGGGCCGGAACGCCACCCCGACGGCGCGCAGATCATGCCCGAACACACGGCCCAGCTCGTCGTCACTGACCTTGCCGATGTACGCAGCACGTCCGCCGAACGACGCCACACCGCACATCGTGTTGGCTGCGGATCCGCCGCTCATCTCCACGGCTGAACCGAGCGCCTGGTACAACGAGACAGCCCGGTCGGTCTCGATGAGGGTCATCGAACCCTTCACCAACGACTCAGCGTGGATGAACGAGTCGTCGGCGTGCGCAATGACATCGACCAGGGCGTTGCCGATCCCGACCACGTCGAATTCAGCGGCTACTCGTTCAGGCATCGGCACGCCACCAGACGCTAACGGCTGCAGTTGACTCCCGCTGAATTTGCAACGATTTCGCCCGGCGCAACGCCATGAGCAGGGCGGGTAGTCTCGATACTGTGAATTCGGACCCCTACCGCCTTCCTCGATCGGTCCTGCCGCGCCATTACGCCGTCACGCTCGACCCCGACCTTGGTGAGGCACGCTTCGGTGGGACGATCTCGATCAGCGTCGAGGTGACCGAAGGCGTTGATCAGATCCTGCTGAACGCGATCGAGCTCGACATCATCGCCGTGTCGGTAAACGGCGCGGATGCACCCTTCTTGCTCGATGAGGACCTGCAGCGACTGCTCATCGACACACCAACCCCTGCAGGTGCAGCCACCATCGACATCGCGTTCACGGGCATCCTCAACGACAAGCTCCAAGGGTTCTACCGATCGACCTACGTCGGGGCCGACGGCACCGAGCACGTCATCGCCTGCTCGCAGATGCAGACCACCGACTGCCGCCGGGCCTTCCCCTGCTTCGACGAACCCGACTTCAAGGCCACGTTTGGCGTCACCCTGGTGGTCGACGACGGCATCACGGCCATCTCGAACGGCCCGGAGACCTCACGCACCCAACGGCCCGACGGCCGGTGGCTGGTCACGTTCGAGGACACCATCTCGATGAGCACCTATCTGGTCGCCTTCGTGGTCGGCCAGCTCGAAATCACCGAAGCGGTCGATGTCCTCGGGACCCCGCTGCGCATCGTGCACGTACCCGGCAAGGGGCACCTCACGTCGTTCGCCCTCGATGTCGGCGCCGTGGCGCTCGAGTGGTTCCAGGGCTATTACGGCATCCCGTACCCGGGCAAGAAGGTGGACATGGTTGCGCTGCCCGACTTCGCCGCCGGCGCCATGGAGAACCTCGGCTGCATCACCTACCGCGAGTCGCTGCTGCTCGTCGACCCGGCCACGAGCACGCTGTCCGAGCAACAGGTCGTCGCCGACGTGGTCAGCCACGAGCTCGCCCACATGTGGTTTGGCGATCTCGTCACGATGCGGTGGTGGAACGGCATCTGGCTGAACGAGGCCTTCGCAACGTTCATGGAGGTCATGGCCGTCGAAGTGTTCAAGCCCGGCTGGACACGATGGACCACGTTCAGCCTCGAGCGCACCGATGCGTTCGAGGTCGACTCGCTCGACAGCACCCGCACTGTCGAGTTCGCCGTGCAGGCCCCCGCCGAATGTGCGGGCATGTTCGATGTGCTCACCTACCAAAAGGGTGGCGCGCTACTGCGCATGTTGCAGCAGTACATGGGCGAAGAGCGGTTCCGCCAGGGCGTGAACCATTACCTTCGTGTGCACTCGTACTCGAACACAGAAACCAGCGACCTGTGGGACAGTCTCGAATCCATCACCATCGCCGATGGCGGTAACGAGCCCGTGCGCCAGTTGATGGACAGCTGGATCTGGCAGGCGGGGTTTCCGTTGGTCTCGGCAACACTCACGGGTACAGCGCTCGTCCTGCGACAGGAGCGGTTCAGCTTCAGCCCCGAGTCCAGCGACCCCACCATCTTCATGATCCCCGTGGCAGTACGGGTTGGTGACGACACGCACATGGTCCTGCTCGATGGAGCCGAGGCGCGCCTCGAGCTGGCCGACACGTCCGCACCGATCGTGGTGAACGCCGGAGGCCACGGCTTCTTCCGCGTTGCCTACGATGGCACGCTGCGCAGCCGCCTGACGGCCCACGCGCTGGGTGATCTGTCCACCGTCGAGCGATACAACCTGGTCGATGATGCCAGCGCTGCGAGTGTGGCCGGGCGCCTTTCGGCAGCTGACCTGTTGGCCTTCCTCCATGGTTTCTCCGCCGAGCGCGAACTTGCGGTGTGGCAGGTCATCACCGCTGCCCTCCAGCGCCTCGACCGGGTCATCGGTGCGTCAGCCCGTGTGCCATTCCAACGGCAGGTGATGGCGCTGGTACGACCAGCCCTCACGGCGCTCGGTCTCGCCCCGGTCGCCGCAGAGTCCACGCTGCAGGCCAAGCTCCGCGGCCTGCTCGTCACCACCGCCGCCGTGCTCGGCGCCGATGCCGACATTCGCCAGCATTGCCGCTCGCTGCTGGTCGGCGAGACCGATGGCGTCGATCCCGAGTTGCTCGCTGCGGCCACCACGGTGGTGGCGTCCATCGGTGACGGCGCCGACTTCGATGCCTTCGTCGAGAAGTTCCGTCACGCCGCTACGCCCCAGGAGCAACTGCGCAGTCTGTACGCGTTGGCCGAGTTCGACGACGCCGACCTCATCCGTCGGGCATGCGAGTTCGCGTTCAGCGGTGAGGTGAGGTCGCAGAATGCCCCGTATCTGTTGTCTCGCTGTATCGCCAACCGCTCCCATGGCGAGCTCGCCTGGACGATCGTCCGCAAGAACTGGGACATCGCCAATGCCCGCTTCCCGGAGCCATCGATCATCCGCATGATCGATCCAGTGAAGCTGCTCGATCGCCCGTCCACCCTTGCCGACGTGCAGGGCTTTTTCTCCGAACACCCGGTGGAACAATCGGCCAGCACCCTGGCTCAGGTGCTCGAACGTCAGCGCGTCAATGCTGCGTTTCGCGAGCGCGAGCACGACACCCTCACCAAGATGCTGCTGGCCTGATCCGCCGTGAGTCGCGCCATGGCGGGCAGCTGACGTCCCTAGGTGTCAGGTTCGAGCGACACGAGATGGATCTCGTAGTGCTCGAGGTAGTGCGTGGTGCCCACAGGCGACGGATTGCTGGTCGCGTTCAGCGCTGTCTGCGCGATCAACAGGTCCGAACCCACCTGGTACCACGTATCGGTCACCTGCGAGTCGCCCGACTGACCGTTGTCCACGGTGATCCGCACGTGCAGCGTGTCCACTGCGGTGCCGCCCACCTGCATGGTCTCAGCCCCGATCACCTCGCCGCTGTAGGTGTTGACCTTTCCGGGCTCCTCACACACGAGCATCCAATGGGTGCCAGCTGGTGCACGCACCGGTCGGCCGTCACCACTGCACGAGTACGCATCGGTCTGGCTGAGCCCGAAGAAGCTGTCGTAGTTGGTGCGCGCCGGCTGCACGATGGCGTCGCCCTGCACACAGCGTTGCCATTCCTCCCACCGCTCCTTCAGCACGTCCCAACGCTGCAGGACGCCACAGCCCGACGGCACCACGGTGATCGTGGTGGTGGCCGGGTAGTCGTGGTGCTGCCCGGCGAGCGCATCGACCTCGTCGCCGCCGGTGGTGGCGTAGGTGTAGATGCCCAGCTTCGGCAGGACCGCCAGCGGTGGTGGCGCATCGGTGGTCGGAGCCGCAGTACCAACCGAGGTGCCCGATGCCGGTCCCGTGGTCGTCGACCCGGAGACCGCCAACACGCTGGTGGTGGTGTGCTCGAGGTAGTACTGGCGCACCTCGTCGGGGGTCAACTCGGTGCTGGTGCCCTTGGAGAACAGGTACGGGCTGGCGAAGTAGAAACCGAACAGGCCAACAATCAGTGCACCACCGGCGGCGATGGTCTTCGTACGACGACCGCTCATACCGCAATCGTATGCCTCTCGGTCGGGTGCTGTGAATGCCGTGGCGCGGGTCAGTGCCCCTGGAGACCGGTGAGCCCGGCCAGGCGGGCGCGCCCGAGATGCTTGGAGCGCAGACCACGCGCCCGCAGATCGGTCGGGATCTCGCCATCGCGCACCAGCCCAGCCCCGACACGGGCCAATGCTGGTGAGATCTGGATGCCGTACCCACCTTGGCCGATGAACCAGAAGAAACCCTCAGCCTCGTCGTCGAAGCCGACGACCGGCGTGCGGTCGGCTACGAAGTTACGCAGGCCCGCCCACGAGGACCGCACATGGCGCACATCGAGCCGGGTGGCATCGTTGATGTGCTCGATGGCCCTGGCGATATCGATCTCCTCGGGTCGCGCATCACAGGGCAACGACGGGGTCTCATCGGCGGGCGAGCACAGGTACTGCCGACCCTCGGGTTTCACGTAGAAGGTGCCACGAACATCGGCCACCAACGGAAGGCCCGACGCATCGGTGTTGTCCGGGGCCGACACCATGAACACCGTGCGCCGCAGGGGGTGTATGCCCACGGGCTCGACACCGGCGAGTAACGCGACATCGTCGCACCAGGCACCGGCTGCGTTGATCACGATCGGGGCCTCGAAGGCCTCACCCGTTGCCGTGATTGCCCGCCAACCGCCTTCGGTGCGTTGTAGTTGCGCCACTCCGGACGACGTGTGGATCTCGCCACCGCGTGCCCGCAGGCCCGCCGTGAAACCAGCGTGCACGGCGGCGACATCGATCTCGCTGGCACCGGGTTCGAGCATGGCAAGCTCGGTCCAGTCCTCGCGCACCAGCGGCGACATCGCTGCGGCATCGGCCGGCGACAGCAGCCGAACATCGGGCACGAACTCAACCACCTCGGCATGCAGTTCCCTGACATCGGCCGCTGCGCCGTGCGCTCCAATCCACAGCAACGGCATCGGCGACAACAACGGCGGCGTGAACTCAACGGGTGGATCCTCCATGAAGGCCCTACTCGCTGTGGTGAGCAGCCGGATGACACGACCGCCATAGCTTTCCAGGAACGTGGCCGCCGAACGGCCCGTGGTGTGGAAGGCCAGCGAGCTCTCCATCTCGACAAGACCCACCGTACGGTCGGCTGCCAGTTCGTACCCGATGGAAACCCCCGCAATGCCCCCACCGATGACAAGCACGTCGTAACGCTTCACAGATTCTCCCCTGAGCTGCACCACGGCCTGGGCCGGCCGATCTGGGTATTGATCGAATAGTAGAGCACTAAGCCCCGTGTCGGCTTCGGCTCCGGTGTGCGACCATGGTGCTGTGAGCACTGACGACAGCCCGACCCGCACCCTGTCCCCCAACACGATCGCCGTCACCGCCGGACGCCCCGTTGGCCCTGGCGTGCCGCTGAACCAACCCATCGTGCTGGCGTCCAATTACCGCGACACAGGCGACTACACGCGTACCCAGGGCACCGAGACCTGGGTAGCGCTCGAAGACGCCATCGGCGCGCTCGAAGGCGGCCGCGCCCTTGCCTTCTCCAGCGGTATGGCCGCCGCCGCAGCAGCCATCTATGCGCTCGCGCCGAAGGTGGTGGTGTTTCCCTCGGTCAGCTACATGGGAGTTCGAGCGCTGCTCGCCGAGTATCAAGAACGCGGCCACCTCGAGCTGCGTCCCGTCGACGTTACCGATACCGCTGCTGTCGCCGCAGCGGCCGAGGGCGCCGACATGGTGTGGGTGGAGACCCCCACCAACCCCACGCTCGATGTGGCCGACCTCGAGACCATCGGCCACATCTCCCGGGCCGTTGGCGCGACGATGGTGGTGGACTCCACGTTCGCCACTCCCCTGTTGCAGCGGCCCCTCGAACACGGCGCCACCATCGTGATGCACAGTGGAACGAAGTTCATCGGCGGGCACAGCGACCTGCTGATCGGGCTGTGCGTCACGTCCGACGACGACGTGTACGAACGCCTGGTGAAAGCCCGTACGTTCCAGGGCGCCACCCCTGGCGCCCTCGAGGCGTTCTTGGCCCTACGCGGCCTGCGGACCATGCCCCTTCGGCTCGAGGCCTCGCAACGGAATGCCGCAACGCTGGTCGACCGACTCCGTGCCCACCGTGCGGTGGCTGTGGTCAACTACCCGGGGCTCGGAGCAATGGTGTCGTTCGTGATGAAGGGCGGGCCGACGGCAGCCGATGCCGTCTGCGAACGGGTGCAGATCATCGTTGCGGCCACCAGCCTCGGCGGCGTGGAGACCACCATCGAACGGCGCCAGAAGTACGCCGGCGACGCCCATGTCGAGCCCGGACTGCTGCGAATGAGCGTGGGCATCGAGGACATCAACGACCTGTGGGCCGACCTGTCAGCCGCGCTTCGATGACATCGATGTCGCGGTTGATCCGCTGCGGACTCACCGACTTCGTCGTGCCGAGCATCTGGGCAAACAGGCTGACCCGCAGCTCCTCGATCGACCAACCGATCTCGATGACGTCGCTGGTGAACTGACTCGGGGCGAGCCTCGCCAGCACCTTCTGGTAGCGCTGCTCCAACAGGCCGACATCGTGCAGGCGCTGGCGATCGCGCACCGGATCGGCGGCGAGCTTGTCGAGCCGGCGCTCGATGGCACGCACATACCGCACCACGTCTGGCAGCCGAGCGACACCCGTGGCGGTGACGAATCCGGGACGGAGCAATCGGGCAAGTTGTGTGCGCACGTCGGTAACCGACGGGGCCAACGCCGGGGCGATCAGACGGCTCAGCCGGGACTCCACATCGGCGACGGCAACGAAGATCTGTCCCACGGTCCCGAGCGCGCGGGCGGCCTCATCAGCAAGCCGCCTCCTGGCCACTTGCTGCAACGAGCGGAAACCCTCGGGGTCACGCACGGGCTCACCGTGATCGGCGATGACACGGTCGGCCGCCGCGGTGATGCAATCGTCCACCAGATTGCCCAACGTCGCGGTGGGAGTGCGGCCAATGGCCAACAGCGCTTCGTTGGAGATGTCGCGACCAATCGACTTGCGTGACACCGCCACGGTGAGCAGCAGCAGCCGCCGCAGTCCCGAGCGCATCACACGGCCCTGAATCTCGGGATTCGTGAACACACGCACCGACACGCTGTCGCCATCGTCGATGAGAGCCGGGTACCCACGAACCACATGCCCGTCGTCGCGTTCGGTCTCGATCACCTCGGCCAGCGCCCCGAAATCCCATTCGGTGATGCCAGCCCGCTCGACCCCGGGAGCGGTTGCAGCGATGGCGTGACGCACGCGTCCGCTGAGGTGTCGACGCAATGCGTCGAGCTCCTTGCCCACGCCGAGACAACGGCCATCGTCGGCCTCGACGGAGAAGGTGATGCGCAGGTGATCGGGCACCCGCTCCATGTCGAACGCCGACGGCGGCACCTGCTCGCCGGCCAACTCCGACACGACCGGAGCAAGCGCCTGGACGAGCGAGCCATCGTGGTGCACCAGTCGGGAACCGGCGATGCGCGCGCTGTCGGCCACCGGTACGAGATGTCGCCGCGTGGCCTTGGGCAGGGTCCACACCAATGCGGTCACGAGCTCGTCACGGAAGCCGGTGACCTGCCAATCGAACCCATCGGTGCGCACCCGGTTGAGAATCTGCAGGGGAACATGCACCGTGACACCGTCGCGGACATCGCCCGGATCGAACCGATAGGTGACGGCAAGGCTGAGGTCGTCCTGCTGCCAGGTATCGGGGTACTCATGGGCGCCCAGTGCACCGCCACCGTCCGTACCGGCGCTGAGCGCGGTAATGGCCAGATCGGCCACCGTGAGATCCAGCAGTGCGGGCTGTTCAGCGCGCTGCACCTTCCACCAGCGATCGAAATGGCGCGCCGACACGACCTCGGCGCCCACCCGTGCGTCGTAGAACGCGCACAATGCAGCGTCATCGACGAGATCGATGCGGCGCACCCGATCGCCCATCGCCCGCACCTGTTCGAGGAAGGCACGGTTACGGGCCGCGAAGGCATGGTGAGTGGTCCACTCACCCGACACCAGGGCGTGGCGGATGAACATCTGGCGCGCTTCGGCCGGGTCGACACGGTCGTAGCCGATGCGACGACCGGCCACCACCGGTAGGCCGTAGAGCGTGGCCCGCTCGGTCGTGACCGCCGCCCCACGCCGCGGGTCCCATTCCGGGTCACCGTAGGTGCGCTTGACCAGGTGGCCACCCAGTCGCTCGGCCCATTCCGGTTGCACGCTGGCCGCCGTGCGCCCCCACAGGCGGTTGGTCTCGACCAGCTCGGCCACCATCGCCCAACGCGGTGGTTTCTTGGCCAGCGCCGATCCCGGGACGATGGCGAACTTCGATCCGTGTGCACCCCGGAAATCGCGGCTGTCGCCGTCGCGCACGCCGAGGTGCGACAGCAACCCGGCGAGCAGCGATTGGTGCACGCGGTCGGGGTGCCCCTTCTCGGTGCCCGGGCGCACACCCAGCGAGCCGCTGATCTGACGGAGTTGGCTGAACAGGTCCTGCCACTCGCGGACGCGCAGGTAGTTGAGGTACTCGGTGCGGCACAGCTTACGGAACTGGCTCGACGACATTGCCCGCTGCTGCTCTCGCAGGTATTCCCAGAGGGCAACGATGCCAAGGAAGTCTGACCCGTCCACAACGAACCGTCGGTGGGCTTCGTCGGCCGCCTGACGCGACGCAGTGGGGCGTTCGCGGGGGTCCTGGATGGACAGCGCCGCGGCGATGACCATGACCTCGCGGACGCACCCATGCCGATCGGCCTCCAACACCATCCGCCCCAGTCGGGGGTCCAGAGGCAATCGGGCCAGTCGCTGTCCGAGTGGGGTGAGCCGGCGGTTGTCGGCGGGTTGGCCCGGCTCGAGCGCACCCAACTCTTCGAGCAGCGCCACACCGTCGCGCACCGCACGCGAGTCGGGCGGGTCGAGGAACGGGAACGTGCTCACATCGCCCAGGCCAAGGGCGGTCATCTGCAAGATCACCGAGGCAAGGTTGGTACGCAGGATCTCGGGCTCGGTGAACTCGGGGCGATCGTCAAACTGCTGGGCCGTATACAGCCGGATGCATACACCCGGGGCCACGCGCCCGCACCGCCCGGCACGTTGGTTGGCCGATGCCTGCGAGATCGGCTCGATCGGCAACCGTTGCACCTTCAGCCGGTGGCTGTACCGGGACATGCGCACCGCGCCCGCATCCACCACATATCGAACACCGGGCACCGTCAACGACGTCTCGGCGACGTTGGTCGACAGCACCACTCGGCGACCAGTGTGCGACTGGAAGATTCGGTGCTGCTCGGGCGCCGACAGGCGCGCATACAGCGGCAGCACCTCGGTGTGCGGTCGCTCGAGCCGTCGCAGGGCATCGGCCGTGTCGTGGATCTCGCGTTCGCCGCTGAGGAACACCAGCACGTCGCCGTCGCTCTCGTGGCCCAACTCTTCGATGGCGTCGCAGACGGCCTGCACCTGATCGCGATCATCCTCGCCTGCCTCGGTATCGGCCTCGGTGTTCGATGCCCCGAACGGTCGATATCGAATGTCCACGGGGTAGGTGCGTCCGGTTACCTCGATCACCGGCGCATCGGAGAAATGCTCGGAGAAACGGGCCGTGTCGATGGTTGCCGAGGTCACGATGACCTTCAGGTCGGGTCGGCGCGGCAGCAACTGCTTGAGGTACCCGAGCAGAAAATCGACGTTGAGGCTGCGTTCATGGGCCTCGTCGATGATCAGTGTGTCGTACCGACGGAGCAGACGATCATGCTGGATCTCGGCCAGCAGGATGCCGTCGGTCATCACCTTCACCAGCGTTGCATCGCTGACACGATCGGTGAAACGCACGGTGTAGCCCACCAGCGTGCCGAGCTCGGTTCCCAACTCGTCGGCCACTCGTTCGGCGATGGTGCGCGCGGCGATGCGACGCGGCTGCGTGTGCCCGATCATGCCCTCGACCCCACGGCCGAGCTCGAGACACAGCTTGGGCAGCTGGGTGCTCTTGCCCGAACCGGTCTCACCGGCGACGATGACCACCTGGTGGTCGCGGATGGCTGCCAGCAGATCGTCACGGCGCGCCGCAATGGGCAAGACGTCCGGGTAGGTGATCAGCGGAACGCTGGCGCGTCTGCTCGCCAGTCGCGCCTGGAGCTGATCGTGATCCGGGGGGTGATCCCGGGCCTGATCCCGGGGCCGGTTCAAGAGTCGTCGTCGTCGTCGAGCAACTCGTCGATGTGCGGCACCGGGAACCCGGCGCGGAGCATCCCCTGCTCGATGCGGTTGTTGAGGGTCTCGAGCACTGCGATACGGCCGAACCGCTTCTGTTCGGCAGCAATCACGTCCCACCGACCGTGTGGGTGGTCGGTCCGGGCGAACATGTCCTCGGCAGCTGCGACATAGTCGCCGTTACGGTCGCGATTACGCCAGTCCTCGGGCGTGAGCTTCCATCGCTTCAACGGATCGGTGGCCCGTGCCTGGAATCGCCGGAACTGCTCCTCGTCGCTGATCTGCATCCAGAACTTCACCAGGATGATGCCCTCGAGCACCAGCGACCGTTCGAAATCGACGATGGCCTCGTAGCCGCGCCGCCACTCTGCCTCGCTGGCATATCCCTCGACGCGCTCCACCAGCACCCGGCCGTACCAGCTGCGGTCAAACACTGACATACCGCCGAGGCCCGGAATATCGGGATAGAAACGCCACAGGAAGTGATGCCGTTTCTCGGCAGCGCTGGGGACGCCACAGTTCAGCACTTTGTAGTGCCGGGGATCGAGATGACTCACGACGACCTTGATCGCACCGCCCTTGCCCGATGCATCGGGACCCTCGAAAACCACCAGCAGCCCGGGGCCCACGTCGCCAGAACCCATGTGCCCGCCAAGATGCAGGCGCAACTGCAGCAGCCGCCGCTGTTCGCTTTCCAGCTGGAGGGAATACTGGTCGCGGTCGAGTCGTTGCGACAGATCGAGCTTGTCGAGGATCGTCACGGAGCGCCGGTCCCGATGCGGAACGCTCCGCGCATCACCGGGTGGATACGGCAGAAGTAGGTATAGGTGCCCGCCGGGAGGTCGGTCGGCGTCGACCACGTGACGCGCCCGGCAGTGGGTACGCCCGCATTGCCGAGTTGGCCCGAGTCGAACTGGATGTCAGCATCGGCGAGCGGGTACGCGATTCCGGTAGCAGCGTTGCACGGCGCCTTGCAGGACGTGATGGTGTGCCATTCGCCGTTACCCAAGGGGGCATCGAGGTTCTCGTAGGTGATGCTGCCTCCGGGTGCGATGGTGGGGATCGCATCGCCGCGCAGCATGTCGCCCTGCGCATAGATGAAGTCGGCGATCTGTACGGGAGCGGCAGCGGGTTGCGAGGGCAACTTCGCCGCATCGAAATACCGGGCATCCACAGCGCCGCCGTGGTTGTCGTTCTCGGCCAGATGGCCGTGCGTCAGTTCGCCCTTCACGTCGACGGCCGTGGTGAACGGGTCAGCGGCTGGGCCCTCGGACGGCGCCGGCGCATCGGCCATCCACGCAATCATGATGCCCATCGACTCGTACCACGAGGCGCGGGCGCTGTCGTAGGTGGCAGTGGTGGACAACACGTCACCTGCATGGACGGCAACTCTCCACGCTTCTGGCGTCGCGGTCATCGAGACGTCCCACGACACGGCGCCGGCGGGTTCGTAGTAGTTGGCCAACGACTCGAACAGATGCGCCGTGTCCGGAGCGCCCGCCTTGGCATGACCGGCCAGTGCGGTCGCTCCGGTGCGTTGCAGCCACATGTCGGTGCGCAGCCCGCCCGGGTGCAAGTGCCCGGCAGTGACCAGCAGCACGCCATCTCGATCGACGGTCCATACGTTCTTCGCAGCAGCATCGCCGTACGGCGACATGGCATCGTCGGGATAGGTGTAGATGCCATCACGGCCCGAGCCCTTGATCACGTCGAACACCGGATACAGACTGCCGTTCTGCACGTCGGTCCAGATCGGGCGCGCCGGGGTGATACCTACGGCGGCGGCACTGTCGGCCGGGATGAAATCGAGGTCGTAGGTGACCCACACCTGCTTCTCGTCCGGCCACAGGTTGTGGATCATGTAGTTCAACGTCCAGTTGTCGCTGGCCGTGTAGTGATAGCCGTAGCCGACCGGAAGGACCATCGTGGTCTTCTCCTCGCCAGCGGCGAAGAACCGCTCGGGCAGCCGGGACGTGGAGTCCTTCGCCGACGAGTTCAGCCACACGCCGTGGTGCAGGTGGATGACGTCGACACCGGGGATGGACCCATCGGCCAGACGCAGGTCGGGGGCGATGCGCACGATCCAACCATCCACGGCTGGCTTGGGGATGGCGCCCTTGGTGAAGTCGATGTTGTTCTGACCGGGCTTGATGTCGATCGGGCCGATCTCGAAGTGCAGCCGCTGCGCACCGGCTTGCAGCGGCCGATCGGCAACCGTGGATGTCGTGGCAGCGGCGTCGGTGTTGGACGGCGTGCTCGCTACAGGGTCGGACGTCGTTGAGCCCGGCGCCGTGATGGCTGGCGACACGACCGGTGCGGCGGCGTCGTTGGTGCTCGAACAGGCCATGAGTAGACCGCCCGCCAGGCCAATGGTGAGCAGAACTCTTGCGTGATGATGCATCACCAGACTGTAGTACGGGTGCTCGCCGGCAACCCGTAGCGGAATTGGTCTGGCAACGCCAGAAGCCGGCGACCCAGGGGATCACCGGCTTCTGCTGTTCCTACGGGTGGAGCTGAGGGGAATCGAACCCCTGACCTCTTCATTGCGAACGAAGCGCTCTGCCAACTGAGCTACAGCCCCGTGGAGTGAAAGTGCAGCCTAGCGGTGACGACACTGAATCAAAAAACGCCAAGGCAGAACGCCCGGTTACCGGAGCACCGCCAGCCAGCTCGATCAGGTGACCAGATCAGGCAGCGCGGAACCAAGAGCCATCGGCGTACTGGCTGTGCAGCTCGTTCTGCTTGATCTGCACCAGCTTGTAGCAGTACCCGCACAGGGCCAGGAACGACAGCGCAAAGGCGTACATCATCACATTGGCGTGTGTGGTGGCGGCGAGGAACAGCGTGGCGCTGGCGGACAACACCAGCAGGAACAGCACATTCGAGCGACGACGGCGTAGTTCGTGGCGGTTGCTGGGCACGCGGTTGAGGTGCGCCTGACGATGGTTGTGATCGTGGGTGCGCACGAGCGTGGGCTCACCGTGGGTACGGCGCTGCAGCGAGGCGGCGCTCATGTGCTCGCGGTTGTGTGTGGAAGTGTGCGGCTGCGACCGGCGTATCTGGCCGGGACGGCCAGGGGCTGCGGGCCGGGCCAGCGGCGACTGGGCGAGCGGACGCGCCATCGACCGCATCGGCGCCAGGCCGCGGGTAGGAACCGAACGCTGCAAGCTGGACAGTTGACGATTGAAATCCGACACCGAGGTGCCGGGGCGGTTCTCGGTGCGGTTCCGCAACAGCGGCGGAACCAGCACAGCAGCCCATGCTGCGGCTACGGCGAGGATGACGATATTGGTCAAGGTGTACCGTCCGGAAGAAGTCTGGCCGTGTGGCGTGCGGCCGTGCGAGCGAGGGACATCGGCGATTGGACAGGGCCGATCGTGCGAGGGTTCGGCACTGATCTGCTCATCAAGGTGATGGTAACAGATCCGTAACTTGATTACGATTCTACTACATTTGTTGTCTCTGCGACAACGTCGTCTGCGCGGCGGTACGTGCCGGAGCGACCGCCGGTCTTCTCCCAGAGCGCCAGTTCGCCGATGACCATGCCCTTGTCGGCCGACTTACACATGTCGTACACCGTGAGCGCCGCCACAGAACAGGCGTGCAGGGCCTCCATCTCCACGCCCGTGCGATCGACGGTGTCGACCTGGGCCTCGATGGCGATCTGATCGTCACCGATCTCGAAGTTGATGTACACCGAACCGACCAGCAACGGATGGCACAGCGGGATCATGTCGGACGTGCGTTTGGCCGCCTGGATGCCGGCGATGCGGGCCACCGCCAGCACGTCGCCCTTGTTGACCTCGCGGTTGGCGATGGCAGCTGTGGTCTCGGGGCGCATCGTCACCACACACCGAGCGACCGCACGCCGATGTGTGGGTTCTTTCGGGGTGACATCGACCATGCGGGCGCGACCGAGCGGATCGAGATGGGTGAACGACAGATCAGACATGTGACCCTGAAGCGTACTGACTTCAGGGCCCCCGATCCGGCCAATCGCGATCGCCGTTGCTACACGGGCCGACGCGACAACTCGGTTCAGCCGCCGATCTGGCTCATCGAGCGCGTCGGCCGGATGAAGTTGACCTGATTGATCTGATGACCCGCCCACTTGGTACCCACTGCGCGTTGGATCTCCACGGCCAGGTCATCGTCGGTGGCGCCGGAGCGCATCAGCTTCAGCAGATCGAATTCGGTGGTGGCAAACAAACACGTACGGAACTGCCCATCAGCCGTGAGGCGGACGCGATCGCAGTCGCCGCAGAACGGCTTGGTCACCGTGGGGATGACACCGATCATGCCGGCACCATCGAGGTAGCTCCAACGGTCGGCCGGCGCCGCCCCGCGGGCCGACACCTGCTGCAGCGGATAGACCGCGTTGATCGCTGCCACGATCTCGTCCTGGCTGACGACCTTGTCGTTCACCCAGTGGCCCGATGCGTCCAGCGGCATGAACTCGATGAAGCGAACCTCGACGTTGCGATCGCGCCCGAATGTGGCCAGCGCAACGATCTCGTCGTCGTTCACACCCCGCTCGACCACCGCGTTGATCTTCACCGGCGAGAACCCTGCCTCTTTGGCCGCTTCGATGCCGTCGAGCACGCGCACCAGTTCGTCGCGCCGGGTCATCGCCAGAAAGCGATCGGCCTGCAGCGTGTCAAGGCTGATGTTGACGCGGTCAAGGCCAGCGTCACGCAGTTCGTGGGCCACGAGACGGAAGGTGGCACCATTGGTGGTGAGCGACAGATCGGGCTTCTGGCCGGCGAGCGGTGACGCCGACGACGCTGGTACACGCAGGGCAGCGAGCTTGCGCACGAGTACCGGCATGTGCGCCCGAACGGTCGGTTCGCCACCGGTGAGGCGCAGCCCATCAACCTCGAAGCGCTCGACAAAGATCGCGGCAAGCCGCTCGATCTCTTCGAAACTCAGCACCTCGCTGCGCGGCAGCCATTTCATACCCTCTTCGGGCATGCAGTAGGTGCAACGAAAATTGCACCGGTCGGTGACCGAGATACGCAGATCGCGAATGGTGCGCCCGAACGGGTCGACGAGATCCATCCCTGCAGGATAGGCACAGGTTTCGACAACGCGGTGCGCCAGCGGCGCTTCGGCTGCGACGCAACGGCGCCGTCAGAAGGCGAGCACGTACACGGTCACGTCGCCGCCAGCGACGACGCCGTTGCCATCTGGAAGTTCGGCCAGGGCATTGGCCAACGCCGTCGCTGCAAGCTGGTGACTCCCCTGAGGCCCGCCGGACGAGACGTGATAGCGACCATCGCCAGCGAAGCCACCGTGTACCCGCTGGTAATGCACCTTGCCGTCGGGCGAGCGCCGCAGGGCGGTGTCAGCCACGGCCAGCACGCTGGGGCGCATGAGCGGCGCAGCGTGCCCCATGATGTGGCGGAGAGCGGGACGAGCCAGCAGCTCGAAGCTGACCAGCGACGACACCGGGTTGCCGGGAAGACCAAACACCGGGATCTGGCGGCCGGCGCTATTGGTGATCAGGCCAAAGGCGAAGGGCTTCGCCGGCTTGATCGCGATCTGCATCCAATGCATGACCGCAATGCGCGACAGCACTGCTTTGACCACGTCGTAGTCGCCCATGCTCACGCCGCCGCTGGTGACAATGGCGTCGCACATGTCGGCAGCGCGGCGCAACGTGGCCTCGAGTGCCGCCTCGTCGTCGCGAACCACGCCGAGATCGACGGCTATGGCGCCGGCATCGCCGACGAGGCCCACCAACATGGTTTTGTTGCTCTCGCGGATCTGCCCGGGGGCCAGCGGGCCGCCGTCGTCGATGAGCTCGTCGCCGGTGGAGAGCACGGCCACCCGGGCGCGCGGAACCACGGCAACGCTGCGCGAGTTGACGCTGGCGAGTACACCAGCCACCGCAGGGCGGATGAAGGTGCCAGCGGTGAACACCGTGGTACCAGCAGCGATGTCGTCGCCTGCCAGACGGATGGCCTGTCCGGGGGCGGCGGTGGCGGTGATGCGCACACTGCTACCACCGTCGAGTCGTTCGGTGTTCTCGACCATCACCACGGCATCGGCGCCAACCGGCACAGGGGCACCGGTCATGATTCGGATCGCCTCGCCGCGCCCCAGCACACGATCGGTGACCGCGCCCGCTGCCACCTCGGCGACCACGGGAAGTTCGCACTGGCCCGTTTCGAGATCGGCGGCGATGATCGCATAGCCATCGACGGCGCTGTTGGCGAACGGCGGCACATCTTCCGGCGCGACCACATCGACGGCCAGCACACATCCGCTGGCCTCGGCGATGTCGACCTGCTGGACCGCCAACACCTCGCACTGCGACAGCACGATCTCGCGGGCTTCTTCAATGGAGACAAGTGCCGCAGCCATGGCTGTGCACGGTACCGCATCGCCGCCGCCAGACTGCAGGGATGAGCGATCATCCTGATCTCTATCGCCCGTTCTCCGCCGACGGCCACACCGCCCGCTGGCAGTCGCTCCGCGCTGCCGACACCGCCGCCGACACCGCCGTTGGCGAACGCGACGCCACCGAAACGGCCGAGGCGGTCGACGACGTCACCCTGTCGTGGGACAACGAAGCGTGGACCGCGTCGGGCCTGGTCGGGCGCGAACAGGTGCAGTACGTGTTACGCATCTCGCCCACCTGGCAGGTGCGTCAGTTCCTGTTGTTCCGCGACATGGACGAACCCGACCTGTGGGTCGGCACCGACGGCGGAGGACGGTGGGGCGAGATGAACGGCGCACACCGGCCCGAACTGGACGGCTGCGTCGACATCGAACTGGCGTGCACACCATTCACCCACACGCTGCCCGTGCGCCGCCTACCGCTGCACGTCGGTCATGCCGCAGACATCGTCGTGGCCGTGGTCGACGTGGAGACGCTCGACATCCAGGCAGCGCAGCGGCGCTACACCCGCCTCGACACCCACCACTGGCGCGTTGAGGATACGGCGAACGCCACGGTGGTGGAGTTCGACGTCGACGAATTCGGCCTGGCCGGGGACTACTCCACGCTGTTCCGTCGCCTGGCCTGAGCAGGGATCGACCCACTCGCCGCAACACCCGTCAGACCGGGCCCCGACCGATCATGCGCTCGAGCTCGGCGCGGAACGCTTCGCCGTATCGGGGGTGCTCGAGCGCCAACTCCACGACAGCACTGAGCCAGCCGACGGGATTACCGGTGTCGTAGCGACGCACATCGCGCAACACGCCGTGAAGCGGCCGGCCAGCGGCCTGCACTCGCAGTGCATCGGTGAGCTGCAGTTCCCCTCCGGCGCCCGGCTTCAGGGCATCGATGGCGTCGAAGACGTCGGGGGTCAGGACGTAACGCCCGATGATGATCAAGTCGCTCGGAGCGTCGGCCACCGCAGGCTTTTCGATCAGATCGCGGACAGCCACGACACCGTTCGCGTCAACCTCGCCGATTGGGTCGATGACGCCGTACGCGCTGACGTCATCCATCGGCACGCGCTTCAGGCCCACCACGCTGCCCGCCGTGTCGATACACACAGCGCACATCGCCGCAAGGAGCTCGCTGGAGCCCATCAGCTCGTCGGGCAACAGCACCGCGAACGGCTGATCGCCGACGGCGTCGCGGGCGCAGCCGACCGCGTGGCCGAGCCCGAGCGCAGCATGCTGGTAAACGAAGCTCACCTTGACGTCGCGCCCGATGGCCCGCATGCGGTCAGCCATGTCGGAACGGCCACTGGCATCGAGCTTGGCGAGGACCTCGGGTGATTCAGCGAAGTAGGCCTCGATCGAGGGCTTGTTCGGGCTGTTGACGATGACGATGTGATCGATGCCAGCGCCGACAGCCTCGTCGATGATCAGCTGCAGGGCCGGTACATCGATGATCGGCAACAGCTCCTTGGGCACCGACTTGGTGACAGGCAGGAACCGCGTTCCGAGGCCAGCGGCAGGGATGACGGCGGTGCGCACTCGCATGGGGCGTGAGCCTACAAAGCCGATACCATGACCACTCGTCACTGTCGAGTGCCAACAGGTTTCGGAGACCCGGTTTATGCCCACCTACGTCTACAAATTCATCGACACAGGTGAGACCATCGAGGTGCAGCAGGCGTTCACCGACGATGCGCTCACGCAGGCCGTCCACCCGGCGACGGGCGAATCCATGCCCGTCAAGAAGGTGTTCCTACCCGTGGGTGTCACGTTCAAGGGTGGCGGCTTCTACAAGACCGATAGCCGCAGCGGGTCGAGCTCCAGTTCCAGCTCCACCGCTGCCGCGTCGTCAACCAGCGGGTCATCGACAGACTCGGGCAGCTCGTCGACATCGTCATCGTCATCGACATCGTCGTCGGGTTCCGGCGAATCCAGCTCGTCCAGCACCCCGGCGCCAGCGGCCGCCGCCCCGGGCAGCTCGTCGGGCAGCTCATCGGGCAGCTCGGCAGGTAGCTGACCCATCTGGTGCGGGGCTCTGCTTGACCCCTGCACCCGATAACCTGCTGACACTTCCCCCGCCCGTACTCGGAGCGCCCGTGGAGGTTGCCATGCGTTGGATCCCGCGACTGCGGATGTTGTTGGCCCGTCGGCCGTGGCTGTACTGGTTGCTCGTTGCGCTGATGGGCCTGGGTGTCGCCACGCAGGTACATGCATCGGTGGCCGCGGCGCAGCGGGCCCGAGACCATTGGGGCAGCACCGTCACGGTGCTCATCGCCGACCGGCGCATCGCCGCAGGCGACCCGTTGATCGCGGCCGTGACGCACCATCAGCTGCCGACGGCAATGGTCCCGGCGTCGGCGGTGGCCGAACTCCCCCACGACGCAACGGCACGACAGGTCATTGCCCAGGGCGAAGTGGTGGTCGGCAACGACATCGTCGCCGACAGCGGGCCCGCAGCGGTGTTGCCACCGCGTTGGCTGGCCGTGGCGATCGACGACCAGAACACGGCGATGTTCGCTGTTGGCGACCATGTCTCGGTCCTGGCTGGCGGACGGACCATCAGCGCCGAGGCCATGGTGGTGGCGCTCCTCGAACACGGTGTGGCCGTCGGCGTGCCGGCAGAATCAGCCCCTGCGGTGGCCGATGCAGCGAGTCAACGCCTGGCAGTGGTCGCGCTCAGCGCCAGCCCGCTGCAACGATGACGAGCACGGTCAAACCCAGCGCGATGCGATACACCACGAACGGGGCGAAGCTGCGCGTGCGCACCCACTTGAGTGTGCCCCAGACGGCCAGCCAGCCGGTGATCCCGCTGGCAATGATGCCGATCACCATCGGTCCTCCCAGCCCATCTGGAATACCGTCCTTGACCAGCTTCAGGCCCTTGTAGGCAACCGCGCCGGCGGTGATTGGCAGGCTCATCAAAAAGCTCACCCGCGCTGCGGTGTCGCGGTTGAAGCCGAGGAACCGGCCAGCGGTCATCGTGATGCCCGATCGGCTGGTGCCTGGGTTCAGCGCCAGCACCTGCGCGGCACCCACGATGATGGAATCGCGTTTCGTGTAGTCCTGCAACGAGCGCTTGCCCAGGCGACGATCAATGTAGAACAGCAGTAGTCCAAAGACGATCAGGCTCACGGCGATGAGCGCCGGCTTGCCGAGCTTTTCGTCGATGCTCTTCTCGAACAACGCTCCGACCGCAGCGCCAGGAAGGGCCGAGAGCACCAGCAGCCAGGCCAGCCGGCCCTCCGGGGTGCTGGGGCGTTGGCGGCGCACCACCAACTGGACGCCATCGCGTACGTAGACCTTGACGTCGTTGCGGAAGTACGCAAGTGCCGCCACCAACGTGCCCAGGTGCAGGGCCACGTCGAACGCCTTCTCGGCCGCAAGGCCCGCCGCCGTGTCGGCGAAGTCGTGCCACCCGAACAACCACGGCACGAGCAGCAGATGGCCACTCGAGGAGATGGGGAGGAACTCAGACAGCCCCTGAACGAGCCCGAGGACAATGGCGTGAATAATCGGCACGAATAAGTGTCTAGTGGATGGAAGTGCTCGGCACCACCCGCGGCGTCCACGGCCGGTGTTCGTCCCAGTGATGGCCCACGACGCGGCTGACGCGCAGTTTGGCCAGGAAATCTGCTGGCCCGTCGAAATCTGGCATCTCCACGTACGCCGCTCCGAGCGCCATCGGCACATGTGCATCGCTGCCAGCACCGCCGGCGAGATCGAACTCCTCGGCGAACGCAGCGGCCTTCGCGTTGAGCGACCGCAGCGAGGTCTTCGCATTGAGCACTTCGATGGCGTCGATCAGGCCCTCATCGGCGAGCGCACGCATGGCCGGCTCGGCCAGATTGCGGCGCATCGGATCGAAGGGGTGCGGGATGTAGACCAGGCCACCCTGATCGCGGATGAGGCGCGCTGCCTCGGTGGGCTGCACCCCGATGGGCACACGGTGAGTCAGGAACAACCCGATGATCTCACCGGCGTGGGTCTTGAGTTCCTCACCCACGATGACCCGGCACGGCAACTGGCGGGCCATCTCGACCGCTCCCGTGATCGCGTTGTGGTCGGTGATGCAGAGCACGTCGATGCCCGATGCCACGACGGCATCGAGCAGTTCATCGGGCGTAGTGGTGGAGTCGCCGCTCCACATCGTGTGGCTGTGCAGGTCGACGCGCACCCATCCAGCAGGGGTCGGCTCAGCCAGATGGGGATGCCGTCGCACGGCCTCGGGTGATGGCGCAGGCACGCCGACAAGGTAGCCGACGATGGATACGGCGGCACGGTTCGTGGCATCATCAGCGCATGGTCCTGCATCGTCGTCAGCGGTCGGTCATTGTCACCGGGGCGTCTGGACTGCTGGGTCGGCATGTGCAGCACGACCCCGGGCTGGCGGCATGGAACCTGATGGCGCCCAGCTCGCATGCGCTCGACGTGCGCCACCGCGATCAGGTCATGCACGCGATTCAAGGGCACAAGCCTGACGCCGTCATCCATCTGGCCTACAACAGTGCCGACCGGCGCACCACGTTCGAGGGCAGTCGCAACGTGGCCGAGGCGGCAGCGGCCTGTGGGGCGCGGCTGGTGCACCTGTCGACCGATGTCGTGTTCGGTGGACGTGAGACGTCATACGTCGAATCCGATGCGCTGTCGCCGGCCACTGAATACGGGCAGATGAAGGCCGATGCCGAAACGGCCGTGATGGCGGCGTGCCCGGGCGCGGTGATGATCCGCACGTCGTTGATGTACGCCACCGACTTCCTTGCACCCACCCAGATCGCCGTACAGCGCGCCCTCCGTGGCGAGATGCCGATCTCGTTCTTCACCGACGAGTTCCGCTGCCCGGCGCACGCCGCCGACATCGCCGCTGCGTGCGCCGCGTTGGCGGGTATGCCCGAGATCACCGGTCCGTTGCACGTGGCCGGGCCCGAGGCGCTGAGCCGCGCCGACTTCGCGGCGGTCATCGCCCGTCGGCTGGGCCTCGACCCGGTCTCGTTGTCCACGACCACGTTACGCGAGAGCGGCCTCGACCGACCCGGCCGAGTCGTGCTGGATTCATCGCTGGCCACCTCGCTGGGGTTCCGTTGCCGATCGGTCGCCGACGCGCTCGGCTGAGCGATCC
>CAFBLP010000010.1_pt1 | contig 54343 bp, 50 predicted proteins | sample 7268181 | NCBI WGS metagenome assembly CAFBLP01 (sample SAMEA6814034, study PRJEB35770) | freshwater metagenome | biome: Freshwater; feature: Freshwater reservoir; material: water | place: Czech Republic | collected 2017-05-23 | depth 30m m | reverse complement strand
TGGGCGGTGACGGCGCTGAGGAACTGCACATGCATGTCGACGGTTGAATAGCGGACCTCACGACCGTAGGCAGCGCCGACTGCGGGCACTACGACAGCGTCGAGGAGCGATGCGATGGCACCACCGTGCACCAGCCCGGCAGGCTGGTCGAGCTCGGGCTTGTACGGCATGAGCATGCGGCAGTAATCGACGCGTACCTCCTGCACGGTCATACCGAGCAGGTTCGGGAAAAAGACGCGGTCCCAATGGCCGAACCGACTCCAGCGCTCCGACACGTCCGGTGCCAGCAGGTCGAACTGTTCGGCGCGGCTCATACGGCGCCGATGTGTGCGTGGAGCAGCGTGGCAACGTCGGCCGCCAGTTCCTGGATGACCAGATGCCCGGCGGGCAGCTCGACAAGTCGGGAGCCGGTGATGTTCTCGGCGAGCGACCGGCTGTGGCTGATATCGACCCAGCGGTCCTCGGTGGCGCCGATGATCAGCGCCGGGACACAAATGGCCGCAAGCATCGCCGAGATGTCCAATGACATGTCGAGGTCGAGCTGTGCAGCCGACCCCGGTGCAATCGTGCCGGCACCCATCGCGATCATTGCATCGAGCATCGGCTCCAGCATGCTGAGCGCACTCGCGGTGAAGCCGTCGGCCATGGCATAACGCATGAACAGTTCTGGATCGGTCTGAATCAGGCGCTTCCAGAGTTCGAACGTGACGCGTTGACGGGCGTCGGCCGCAGCCCAGCCGCACAATGACGTCACCGACAGCACCCGCCCTGGCGCAGCGGCTGCGGTTGCCAATGCGGTGACCGCACCGAGGGAGTATCCACCGACGTGGAACCGATCGTGGCCGAGGTGGTCCATCAGCGCAAGCGCCTGTTCGACGATTCCCTCCACCGTGAGAGGGCTCGCCGGCTGAGACGATTCACCGCTGCCGGGGAACTCGAACAGAACGAACTGGTAGGTGTTGGCGGGCATCGCCCCACGGACCATGTCCCAGCACGTTCGCGCCATCGTCGTGCCGTGGAACAACAACACGGGTGTGCCGGCGCCCTCGACTGCGTACCCCACTGTTGCTGTGCCGACCTCGAGAGTTGCCATGCGCGAACGGTAGTCAACGACCCGCTGGCTCAGGGAACCAGGGCGCTACGGAAGAAGCCGATGACGTGCTGCAGACGCTGCTCCAACAGAGGGCTCTCGAGCGGTTCGTCATCGAGCAGGCCACCGAGGAACGGCGCGTCGGAGAAATAGCTCAACAGGGCGCCGTAGCCGGTGAGCAACAACTGTTCCGGGTCGTGTTGGCGGAAATTGCCGATATCCATCTCGCGCTGGAAGTACGCCGCAGCGCTGTCGAATGCCGGCCGCAGCACCCCCGAGAGGTCGATACCGAGGTGTGCGCCGTTGTCGAGGGCCTCGCGGCGCATCAGGCGTACGTAGTCGGGGTTGTCGCTGAAGAAGCGGAACCCTGCGGTCAGCACGGACTCCACCTTGTTCCACCCGCGTTCGGTACTGCTGATCGAATCGGCGAGGCGATCGAACCAGTCCGACAAGAGCCGTTCGAAGACCTCGCCGTAGAGCGTCTCTTTCGAGGCGAAGTGATGCAACAGGCTGGGGCGGCGGATGCCGACAGCGGCAGCGATGTCGTTCAGCGAGGTGCCGTCGTAGCCGCCCTCGGCAAAACAGTGCAGTGCTTCGATGACGATTTGGTCACGCGTCGAGAGTTGCTCCGGTGCGTCCGCCATTGCGCGTACTGTACAGGGCGTGTTGACCATCTCTGCCCGGACGGCCCTGACCCCGCACGGATGGTCGGGGCCCATTGCCATCTCGATCGGCGGCGACGGTCGCATTGTCGCCATCGCAGAGGCCAGCGATGGGGCGGCCGATCTCACGCTGGTGCCCGGCTTCGTGGACCTGCAGGTGAACGGTGTCGACGACATCGACGTCGCCCGGGCGAATGGCCGGGATTGGTCTCGTCTCGGCGATCTGCTGCTCGATCAAGGCGTCACCTCGTGGTGCCCCACGTTGGTCACCGCTCCGCTGGAACGGTACGAGCAGCCCCTACGGCGCATGGCAGAGGCGCAGGCTCTACCGGGACCAACCATCATCGGCGCTCACCTCGAGGGGCCGTTCCTGGGTGGCGCACCGGGCGCGCACCCGCGTCACCTGCTGGCGCCGATCGATCTCGGCTGGCTCGAAGCGCTCCCGGAGGTCGTGCGCCTTGTCACGCTGGCCCCTGAACTGCCCGGCGCTGCCGAGGCCATCCGGCTGCTGGTTCGGCGCGGCATCGTGGTCTCGTTGGGCCACAGCACCCCCTCACTGACCGAAGTCGATGCTGCTGTGCAGGCCGGCGCCACCATGGCCACCCACCTGTACAACGGCATGTCGGGGGTACACCATCGCTCTCCGGGGCTGGCCGCCGCAGCCCTGCTCGACGACAGCCTGTCGGTCGGGTTGATCGCCGACCTCATCCATGTGCATCCGCTGGCGATCGAGCTCGCCTACCGAGTCAAGCCCCCGGACCGCACGGTGCTGGTCACCGATGCGGTGGCCTGGCGCGCCGGCACAGCCGGTGCGGTTGGCATGGCGATGCGTGATGGCGCGCCCCGTCTGCCCGATGGCACGCTGGCGGGTAGCGCTCTGACCATGGACGCTGCCATCCGCAACGTCGTGAACCAGTGCGGGGTCCCGCTCGAACAAGCGGTGCGGTCGGCGTCCACCAATCCAGCTCGCACCATAGGATGCACCGACCGCGGCGCCATCGCGGTCGGCCAGCGCGGCGATCTGGTGGCGCTCGATGCCCATCTGGCCGTGGCCGGCGTCTGGCTCGGCGGAGTGCGGGCCCGCTGACACGCCCGGTACCCTCGCATCATGCAAATCGTTTCCGCCCTCTTCGTCGAGAACTTCGAGATGCGTCAGGCCCCTGGACCATCGACCCGCATCGACCTGACGGGCGCCATGTTCTCGATGGCTGCCCCTTCGCCGGCGCCGGTCACCGTGACTCCCCACCTCGTGGCGCTGATCTCATGCGCCTCCGACGAGCCGGGCAGCGGAGTGTTCGAGGTCATCTTCAGGAAGGGCCGGGGCGAGGACGACGAGCAGATCGCCCGCAACGTGAGCCCCTTCACCGTTGAGCCGGGAAAGTTCACCTACCGCCTGGTTCGCGGCGAACTCGAATTCGATTCCTACCAACAGATCTTCGCTCACTGCCGGGTAGATCACGGTCCCTGGCACCTGGTGCCGTTCACCCTGCTTGCCCCCGTGACCGCCTGAGGTTTCTCCCACAACTCAACTGCTGAAACGGTGAATCCACTCGTTGCAAAGCGGCGTGAGCAGATGCCCCAGCGGTTACAGTCGTCGCCGTGCCTTCCACGTTGACCCACGATCAGGATTCCGCTGCCATCAGCCTCATTCGGGGCCTCGCGATGGACGCCCCGCTCTACGCCAAGAGCGGTCATCAGGGAACTGCCATGGCACTCGCCCCGCTCGCACATGTGCTGTACAGCCGAATCATGCGCCACGATCCGGCTCACCCGAACTGGCCCGACCGCGACCGGTTCATCCTGAGTGGCGGCCACGCCAGCATCCTGCAGTACTCCATGCTCTATCTCAGCGGATACGGCCTCGAGCTCGACGACATCAAGCAGTTCCGTCAGTGGGAATCGGCCACACCGGGCCACCCCGAGGTGGGGCACACTGCTGGCGTCGAGGTCACCACCGGACCACTCGGCCAGGGTTTTGCCAATGCTGTGGGAATGGCCATTGCCGAGCGGATGATGGCGGACCGCTTCGGCGCCGAGGTGCAGAGTCACCACACGTTCGTGGTCGCCGGCGATGGTTGCTTGATGGAGGGTGTGAGCCACGAGGCCGCCTCGCTCGCCGGCCACCTGGGCCTGGGCGGCATCGTGTGCGTCTACGACGACAACCACATCACCATCGACGGCAACACCAACCTGGCATACAGCGACGACGTGGCCATGCGCTTCCAGTCCTACGGCTGGCACGTCGAGACCCTCGGCGAGGTCGCCAACGATTGCGACGCGCTCGAAGCCGGACTGCGCCGGGCGATGGTCGTGCGGGACAAGCCGAGCCTGCTCATCCTGCGCAGCCACATCGGCTTCCCGTCGCCCGATCTCACCGACAACCACGAGGCCCACGGCAACCCGTTCACGGCCGAGCAGGTCAGCCGGACCAAGGCGGTCATGGGTATCGCCGACGAACCGTTCTGGGCCCCGGCCGATCTCGTCGCGGCGTATCGCTCGCACACTGCTGCCAGGGGTGCTGCGGTTCGTTCCGAATGGCAGAGCCGTTTCGATGCATCGTCGCTGAACCGTGCAGAGTGGGACGCTTGCTGGACCGCCAGTGGAATGCCCGGGTGGACCGACCTGCTGCCCGTGTTCGCCCAGGGCGAGAGCATTGCCACACGCGTTGCCATCCAAAAGGCGTTCGACGCCACCATCACCGGCGTGCCGGGCCTGGTGGCCGGCGCCGCCGATCTCACGGGTAACACCGGCACCAAGCTGGCGGGACAGGTTCCACAGGCGGCCGCCACCCCCGGGGGACGTCAGATCTACTACGGCATCCGCGAGCACGGCATGGGCTCGGCCATGGTGGGCATGGCCTTGCACGGCGGTGTGCTGCCTGCAGGTGGCACGTTCTTCGTCTTCCTTGACTACATGCGACCAGCGGTGCGTCTGGCGGCGCTCTCACACGCCAAGGTGCTGTTCGTGTTCACACATGATTCGGTCGGCGTCGGCGAGGATGGCCCCACGCACCAACCGGTCGAGCACATCGCCACGTTGCGGGCCATCCCCAACCTGCAGGTCATCCGCCCAGCCGATGCCAACGAGACGGCACATGCATGGCGCGTGGCAGTCGAGCATCATGGCCCGACGGCGTTGGTGCTCAGCCGACAGGCACTGCCCGTGTGCACCGACGGTTCGGCCGTCGAGACCGGTGCGGCTGTCCTGCGCGCCAACGACGCTGCCCAGGTCGTGCTCGTGGCCACCGGCAGCGAGGTGCACCTGTGCCTTGCCGCTGCCGAACAACTACACGCCGCGGGCATCGAAGCCAACGTGGTGTCCATGCCCTCGTGGGACCGCTTCGAAAGCCAGACGCCTCAGTTCCGGTCCACCGTGTTCCCGGCCGGAGTCCCGGTGCTGTCGGTCGAGGCCGGCGTCACATTCGGGTGGGCACGCTACGCCGATGATTGCATCGGCATCGACCGCTTCGGCGCCAGCGCTCCCGGAGCACTCGTGCTCGACAAGCTCGGCATCAACACCGACAACATCGTCGCCCGGGCAACCGCCCTGGTGCACAAGGCCTAGGAGGCCCACGTGGACCGTCTCGTTCACCTCGCCAGCGATTTCCAGCAGAGTCCCTGGCTCGACAACCTCAAGCGCAGCTACATCACCTCCGGTCAGTTGCAGGGTCTGGTCGATCGTGGCGTGCGCGGGCTCACCTCGAACCCGACCATTTTCCAGAAGGCCATCCAGGGATCGCCCGACTACGACGAACAGTTCTCGGCGCTCGTTGCCGCCCCGGCCCACCCGATCATCGACGACTACTGGGCGATGGTGCTGCAGGACATCAACAGCGCCCTCGACATCTTCGAGCCGGTGTATTCGTCGACGGCAGGACTCGACGGTTACGTCAGCGTCGAGGTCGACCCCGGCCTCGCCCACGATGGCGCGGGCACCGAGACCGCTGCCCGCGCGCTGCATGAACGCGTCGGCCGCCACAACCTGATGGTGAAGATCCCTGCCACCACCGATGGGCTCGCAGCCATCCAGCAGATGATCGCCGAGGGCCGCAGCATCAATGTCACCCTCATCTTCAGCCTCGATCGTTACGAGCGCGTCGTCGAGTCCTACATTGCCGGGCTCGAGCAGTACGCGGCGGCGGGCAACACCGACCTGTCGAAGGTGGCCAGCGTGGCCAGCTTCTTCATCAGCCGGGTCGATTCTGAGATCGACAAGCGTCTCGATTTCATCGGCACACCCGACGCCCTCGGGCTGCGTGGCAAGGCCGCCGTTGCCCAGGCGAAGTTGGCGTACCAACTCTTCCAGGAGGCCTTCAGCGGCCCCCGCTGGGATGCGCTTGCAGCGCTCGGCGCCCAAATGCAACGACCGCTGTGGGCGTCGACCAGCACCAAGAATCCGACCTACCCCGACACCTTGTACGTCGATGAGCTCATCGGGCCACACACGGTCAACACCCTGCCCGACGCCACGCTCGAGGCCTTTGCTGATCACGGCACACTGGCCCGCCGGGTCGATGCCGATGTCGAACAAGCCGAGCAGGTGTGGCGTGACCTCGCCACCGCGGGCATCGACCTCGACGACGTGGCCGCACAACTCGAGCGCGAAGGCGTCGCCTCGTTCCAGCTGAGCTTCAACGAGCTGCTCGAAGCGCTCGAGGCCAAGGCCGGCGCACTCCGCTCGTAAGCCGGCGCTGGCGCGGGTGCTCGTGCTCGTGCTCGTGGTCGTCGACAACATGAAGTGGGCCGAGGCTCGTGAGCTGCGGCGTACAGTGCGCAGGTGACTCCCGAGCTGTCCCCCGAAGTGAGCGCTGCCGTCCAGCACCTGATCGATGTGCTGGCGCCTCAACACGATCGTCGACTGGCCGAGGAGTTGATCTCCTCGGCCGCTGGCCTGATCGCCGACCATCCAGCCACGCTCGACCTCAAGATCGCGGCGTCGGCGGTCTACGAGATGCGCGATGCCTATGGCATGTTCGCTCCGTATCGCGGTCGCCCAAAGGTGACGATCTTCGGCTCCGCTCGCACCGCTCAAGACGATCCGCTCTATCTGCAGGCGCGCCGCGTGGCCGGGCAACTTGCCTCACACGGATGGATGGTCGTCACCGGCGCCGGGCCGGGCATCATGCAGGCAGCCATGGAGGGTGCCGGACGCGAGATGAGCATTGGCGTGTCCATCCGCCTGCCCTTCGAGCAGAGCGCCAACCCGATCATTGCCGGGGACTCCAAGTACGTGAGCATGAAGTACTTCTTCACCCGCAAGCTCATGCTCATCAAGGAGAGCCGGGCCTTCGTGTGCCTACCCGGCGGGTTCGGCACGCTCGACGAGATGTTCGAACTGCTCACCCTCACCCAGACGGGCAAAGGGGTGCCGGTGCCCATCGTGTTTCTCGACACCCCCGGAGATCCGTACTGGGAGGGTGTGGCCGAGTTGATCGACACGATGTTGGTGGCTCGCGGTCTGGTGGCACCGGCGGATACCAGCCTGTACCTGATCACCGAGAGCTGCGAGACCGCCGCCCACGAAATCAACCGGTTCTACGCCAACTACGACAGCATGCGCTACGTGGGCGATCTCCTCGTGCTGCGAATGAAGCAATCGCCCACCGACGAACAGCTCGATGGGTTGAACGCCGCGTTCGGCTACCTGTGCACGAAGGGCTCGATCACGCGTACGCCACCTCTTGCCATCGAGGTGAAGGAGGCAGATGCTGTCGATCTTCCTCGAGTGGCGTTCGTCTTCGCCAAGCATGGGTTTGGCGATCTTCGACGCATGATCGACATGCTCAACACATTCGTTGGCTAGGGCCGATCGTCGCTGTCGATGTCGTTGTCGTTGTCGTTGTCGGCACCAATGCCGCGCAACAGGTGCGCTGCTTTCTCGATGGCTCGGCGCGCTTGGGTGAGGGTGCGCTCGGTGGCGGGTCGCTTCTGATCGCCGCGACGAACGGCCGAGCTCAGCTCAGTGAGTGCGGTGTCGGCGAGTTCCTCGGCGATCGCTTCGAGCCGATCTGCGACCCGATCGAAATGATCGCTCACGGCATGAGTTCGTTCACGATGTCGAGCGGGTGCAGGACCGTGGCTCCGCCAGCGGCAAGATGCATCGAGCACCCGGGATTGGCGCTGGCGACAACGGTCGCCGTGCTGGCCTCGATGGCGCGTCGAATGGAGCCAAGCTTGCGATCGCGGATCTCGCCGGCCAGTTCGGGTTGCAGCGCCGAATAGGCCCCACCGGCTCCGCAGCACAACCCCTCGTCATCGAGCTCGACCACATCGGCGTATCGGTTGAGTACCACGCGCACCGGCAGGTGAGCCTTTTGCACGTGACGGAGATGGCAGGGGTCCTGCACGATGATCGATGGACGTAGCCGGGTCGGATCGGGGGTCGGGAGGGAGTCGATCCGGTCGGCGAGCCATTCGTGTACATCGAGCACGCGAGCCGAGAATCGCCGAGCGTCGTCGGTACCCAAGAGGTGGCCGTAGTCCTTCATCGCTGCGCCGCAGCCGGCCGAGTTGACGAGGATCGCGGCGTCACCGGGCATGCTCGCGATGGTGCGGGCCGCCAGGCGTTGTGCCTGCGTCGTCAGGCCGGCATGGGTGTGCAGGGCGCCGCAGCACTCCCCTCCCCTGGCCGCCACGGCACAGGTGGCACCCGTGGACTCAATCACCCGTTGCGTGGCGCGATGCGTGTTCCGCTGCCATGCGTCCATGACGCATCCGGTGAAGACGAACACATCGGCACCCGTTGCTTTCACCGGCGCGCCCCGACGCAACGGAAGTCGTGTCAGACCGATCCGTTTGGGCACCAGTCGTAGCCGTTGGGCCACTGCCAACAGAGTGGACCCAACGAGTAGCAACCGATGATGGCCGAGCACCCGCATACCGAGCCGCTGCAAACGTGGCGTGCTGCGCTTCGCCTCTGCCAACGACTGGCGGGTGCTCTCGATAAGGCGACCGTACGGCACACCCGAGGGGCACGCTGGTTCGCATCCGCGGCACTGCACGCAGGTCTCCATGAAGCCGATGAAGGTGTCATCGACCGGAGCGCCCTCCCATGCAACCGTACGCATGGCGGCGATGCGGCCCCGGGGTGACCACCCCTCCTCGCCCGTAACACGGTAGGTGGGGCAATGCGGCAAGCACAGACCGCAGCCCACACAGCTGGCCAACTCGGCATCGTTGAGCTGTAGTTTCATGACGCGGTCACCGTAGTGGTTGTTGCGGCCTTGCCTCTGCATGGCATCGTCATTTCTCGGCGCATCACGGCTGCGTGCTCGGCATCCATGGGGCCAGAGTGGACAGTGGGTACCGATAGCTTCGGTGGTGCCAGTGCACTGCATCCGCCACCAGCCGAGAGAGACGCCCATGCCCGAAGGCCACACGGTCCACCGAATCGCACAAGACCATGGTCGGCTGCTGCTGGGACATGCCCTGCGGGTGTCGTCGCCGCAGGGCCGCTTCTCGGACGAGGCCAAGCACCTGAACGGTTGTGTGCTGACCAAATTGGAGGCCGTCGGTAAACACCTTTTCTATGTTTGGGACAACGGCGACATCGGCCACGTGCACCTGGGCCTGTTCGGTAAGTTTCGTGTGGCGAAGGGGCCCGAAGCCCCCGATCCTGTCGGTCTGGTGCGCATGCGGCTGCAATCACCCGTCGCCACGATCGACCTGGCCGGGCCGACTGACTGCACCATCGGCACCGCTGCCGACCGCGCCCGGATACTGGCGCGGCTCGGCCCTGACCCGCTGGACCCAAAGGCGCGAGTCGATGTCGCCGTCGGCGGCATACAGCGTTCGAAGCAGGCGATCGGCGCGATTCTGCTGGACCAGAAGGTGCTGTGCGGCGTGGGCAACGTGTATCGCGCCGAGGCCCTGTTCGTGACCGGGATTCATCCATCGCGGCCCGGGTCGGCCCTGTGCGACGACGAAGTGCACGCCCTGTGGGCGGCTGTGGTCGGCATGTTGCGCCAAGGGGTGAAGGACAATCGCATCATCACCGTCGATCGCAGCGAACTGGACATGCCGCGCAGCGGGAGGTTCCGCAGGGGCGAGGCCACCTACGTGTATCACCGCGATCGGTGCCTGCGCTGCGGCACCCCGATTCAGACCGTCGAGTTGGGTGGTCGTCCCTGCTACTTCTGTCCCACGTGTCAGCCTCGTTGATCACCGTTGCGTAGCCTGTGGGCATGGCTGACACCGTTGCTCGCATACCCTCCCTCGTCGCTGCGCTACGTGAATCGTACGACGCCGGCCTGATCCGCGATCTCGAGGCTCGGCGCACGCAACTTCAACAGTTGCGCCGCATGTTGGTCGAACAGGAAGGCCCGATCCTGGACGCTCTCGCGACCGACCTTCGCAAGCCGCCGATGGAGGCGTACGCGGCTGAGATCGGAGTAGCGCTGAGCGAGATCGACCATGCGCTGAAGAACCTCGACAAGTGGTGTGCTCCCGAGCGGGTCAAGGTGGCGCTCACCTTCAAGCCCGGCTCGGCCAAGATCGTGCCTGAGCCGCTCGGCGTGGTGCTGATCATCGCCCCGTGGAACTATCCGATGCAGTTGCTGCTGGCCCCGCTGGTTCCGGCGCTGGCGGCAGGCAACACCGTCGTGCTGAAGCCATCAGAGGTGGCGCCCGCCACGGCCGCGGTGATGGCCCAGTACATTCCCCATTATCTCGACGAACGCATTGTCCAGGTCGTCACCGGCGGTGTCGAGGAGACCACAGCACTGTTGCAGGAGAAGTTCGACCACATCTTCTACACCGGCAACGGCACGGTCGGTCGCGTCGTCATGGCCGCAGCAGCCAAACACCTCACTCCGGTCACACTCGAACTGGGAGGCAAGAGCCCTGCGATCGTCGCCGCCGATGCCGATCTCGAAGTTGCGGCGAGGCGCATTGCCTGGGGCAAGTTCCTCAACGCCGGGCAGACGTGTGTCGCCCCCGACTACGTGCTCGTCGATGCCTCGGTCGAGGACAAGTTCACGAGCGCTCTGCTACGCGCAGTGCACGATTTCTATGGCGACGACCCGAAGCACTCGGCCGACTATGCGCGTATCGTCAACGAGCGCCATTGGGATCGCCTCACTGCACTGCTCGACGCCGGCGGGTTCGACGCAACCGTGTGTGGCGGCCACGGCGACCGCGCGAACCGGTATCTGCCGCCCACCGTGCTCGCCGGCGTGAAGCCCGATGCCGCCGTGATGCAGGCCGAGATCTTCGGGCCCATCCTGCCGATCATCGCCGTTGCCGATGTCGATGCAGCCATCCGCACGGTCAACGACGGCGACAAGCCGTTGGCGCTGTACGTCTTCAGCGGCAGCGACGCCGTCATCGACCGTGTGCTCTCGCGCACCACGTCCGGTGGCGTGTTGGTGAACCACACCGTGCTGCACGTCGGTGTCACCGAACTGCCTTTTGGCGGCGTGGGGGGCAGCGGCATGGGTTCGTACCACGCCAAGGCCGGGTTCGACACGTTCACGCACCGCAAGTCGGTGCTGCGCAAGCCCACCAAGCCTGACCCTTCCATCCTCTACCCGCCCTACAAGGGTTGGAAATACAAGCTGGTCCGCCGCTTCATGTGAGCGGTCTGGCCCGGTACGGTCCACCCCGAACTGACAGTAGATCCGTGCCCTGCAGGGCTCACACTGACGGCCAGATCGGCGAGGGCGGCGCCGAATCAGCCGTCGAGCAGGTCGACCCCCGGGTTGAGCCGACCAAACGGATCGAACTCGGTCTTCAAACGCTGGTGCAGCGCCACCAGTGGCGCAGACAGCGATCGTTGGGGAGCGGGTTGAGTGTGGTGCACCACACCGACCCCGATTTCGGCGACGAAGCCGGTCGTTGCTGCCAATGCTGTCAGACCCGCAGGGGGCAGCGACCAACGGCCCGTTGTGGGCAACGGCGGCGGCCCCTCGGCCTCGGTGAGCGAGGCCAGGACTGCCTGTTCGCGGACATCATCGGCGTGTCCCTCGAGCAGGGCCCACGTAGTGGTGCCGTCCCAGAGCACGCTGACGGGACGGTACAACACGGCAAACGTGGCCCAGGGGTCGGTAGCGGTGCTGAACCATTGCGACACCTGTGGCAGCGGACGGGTGCGCAGGATGACGGCACCGAGGAACCCCAGCGTTCCCGCGGAACCGACCAGCAGTCGACACAGATCGAAACCCGACACGTTTTTCACTGTCGGACCACCGGCTTTCACGACATCACCGGCAGCGGACACGTAGTTGGCCTGCAGCAACACGTCGCGCACGGGCCCGTACCCGAGCCTGCGCACATCGCTGTGCCCTACGGCCAGAGCGCCCCCGACCGTTCCTGACAGCGGAAGGGCGATGCGTTGGCCCACCTCGCCGAGAGCGGCATCGAGATCGACCACCTTGGTGGCAGCACCACACGAGACGGTCATTTCATCGGCCTGGATCCACTCGATCCCCTCGGGCGCCACCACCGCACGCACGCCGTCGACGGCGCCGCCGCGACTGGATGTACCGGCAATGGTGACCGGACCTGCCGAGGCATTGCCGACGTCAGCTGCGAATCCGCTCAGATCCATGCGCCCTCCGGCACATTGTGCACGTCGCCGCAACCTGCTGGGCTGGGCAGGACCTTGGCCGGGTTGGCGAGGCCGGTGGGATCGAACGCCGAACGCATGGACGCCTGCGCAGCAAGATCGGCTGGATCGAACATCAGCGGCATGTAGTCGCGCTTTTCCAGACCGATGCCGTGCTCGCCGCTCAGCACACCCCCCGCCGCCACGGAGACCCGCACGATCTCCTCGCCCGCAGCGTGCACTCGGGCCATCACCCCTGGCTCGCGCTTGTCGAACACCAGCAGCGGATGCAGGTTGCCGTCACCGGCGTGGAACACGTTCATCACCAGGAGGTCGTGGCGCTGAGCGATCTCGTACACCTGGTTGAGCACCTCGGGCAGCTTTCGGCGCGGCACCACAGTGTCGTGCAAGTAGTAGTTCGGCTTGATCCGTGCGATGGCGCCGAAGGCGGTCTTGCGGCCCTTCCACAGCAGCGCGCGTTCTGCTTCGTCCTGTGCCACCCGCACGGTACGCGCACCGTGCGCTGTGCCAATGGCGATGATGCGCGCCACTTCGTCCTCGAGCCCATGGCTGAGCCCGGCTACCTCGGCCAGCAGGATCGCGGCAGCGTCCATGGGCAGTCCGGCATGGATGTACTCCTCGACCGCCCGGGTGCACAGTGCATCCATCATCTCGAGCGCAGCCGGCACCATGCCATCGGCGATGATCGCGCTGACGGTCTCTGCGCCGCTTTCGACGGTGGTGAAGTCGAGCAGCATCGTGCGCACGGCTGGTGCGTTCTGGGTAAGGCGCACGCAGATCTTGGTGGCGATGCCGAACATGCCCTCGCTGCCCACAAACGCACCGCGTAGGTCGAGCCCCATGGGCTCGGGATCCTCGCCGCCGATCATCACGATGTCGCCCTCGGGCAGCACGACCTCGAGTGCCACGATGTGAGCAGCAGTGACACCATCGGCCAGACAATGCGGACCGCCGGAGTTGTTGGCAACGTTGCCGCCGATCGTGCAGCTCTGCTGACTGCTGGGATCGGGGGCGAAGTGCAATCCGAGGTGAGCGACGTGCCTGCTGAGATCCAGGTTCAACACGCCTGGTTCGACCCAGGCCTGCCGTGCGGCAGCATCCACCGAGAGCACCCGGTTCATCTTCGCGAGCGACACGACGACGGCGCCATCAAGCGGGGTTGCTCCCCCGGCCAGGCCGGTTCCCGAGCCACGCGCCACGTATGGGCTGCGGTGCGCTACGCAGGCCCGAACGACCGCTTGCACTTCGTCGGTGGTGGTTGGGAAACAGACCACCGAGGTGTTGCCATCGAAGTTGGAGGCGTCGCGCCGGTACAGGTTGAGTTCGGACTGATGGTCACGCACACGAGCGGGCGTAACAGCCAGACGGAGGTCGTCGAGCAGAGTGGTCATGCGCTGCGGCGGCCACGACGACTGGTGCGGCGGTGGCCGGAGTGATCGTTGTCGTGCACCTGGCGCAGCACGATGACCTTGCCCGGCTCGATGGGTTGGCCGTCGACCAACACTTGGTCGTCGGGTTGGAGTTCGTCGGCCAACGACGACAGCGTGCCGTCGCGGCGTGCACGAAGTTCGGCTTCTTTGTCGTGCATCGCCCGGCGACCCTCGGTGAGTGCTTCAGCGACATCGCGTCCCCGGTTGCGCACCTGCGCGACGACCGACCTGGCCACGTTCGACGGGGCCAACTGAGCTGCGGTGGCCTTGACCTTCTTCTTGGCCAACCCCACGGCGGCCACTCCGGCAACTGCGCCGCTGACGAACCAGCTCACACGCTTCATCATCGCTGTGTCCCCTTCTCGATACCTGCGCGGCGCCGGGCGCGCCGGGATCCTGGCGTGGGCGAGATCGCGTGCTGGTCGATTCGCCGCAGGCGCCGCCAGGCCCGACCGGTACCCGTGGCAAAACCAGCAACTTTGATGACCGGCACCGACAACGCTGCGCGGGCCACGCGGCCGCTGCCCGAGACAGCGTCGCTGATGGCCTCGGCCGACCCGAGCACCCTGTCGAACCGGTCCAGATCGTGGCGGGCCTCGGCCATGGTGATACGGGCCTCGTTGGTGGACAATTGCAGCTCAGCCAGGAGTGGCCGCGTTTCGGCGCGCAGCGATTCAACCTCGACGCGAAGCGATTTCAGGGTGTCGAGCACCCGCATCAGCACCACGATCAATGCAGCAAAGCCGATCGAACACAGCACCGTTGCCAGTACAACGGCAAGTTCGCCGGCAGTCATGGCGTGTTCTCGGCGTGTCGCTGGCTCATCCGGTCGGTCACCTCCTGCTCGAAACCGTGCGTTGTCGGATCGTACAGCGTGACGCCGAGCAGTTCATCGGGCCGGTACTGCTGGGGCACCCAGCCCCGCGGATCGTCATGAGGGTACACGTAGCCGGTGCCGTGGCCCAGCGATGCGGCGCCATGGTAATGGGCATCACGGAGATGGGCGGGCACCTCGCCGACCGCACCATCGCGCACCATCGCGCGGGCGTTCCAGATGCCGACAGCGGCCCGGTTGCTCTTTGGCGCCGTGGCCAGATGCACCACTGCCTGAGCCAGATTCAACTGGGCCTCGGGCAGGCCAACGTGCTCGACGGCTTGGGCAGCGGCCACTGCCACCATGAGCGACATTGGGTCGGCCATACCGATGTCCTCACTGGCCAGCACAATGAGCCGGCGCACGATGAACCGGGCGTCCTCGCCAGCTTCCAGCATGCGCGCCAACCAGTACAGCCCGGCATCGGCGTCGCTGCCGCGAATGCTCTTGATGAACGCACTGATGACGTCATAGTGATCGTCGCGGCCGTAGCGCAGAGCGCTGGTGCCGAGTGCGGACTCCACATGCTCGACGGTGATCGTTGCTGGGAAAGCGAGGGCACAGGCAACCTCGAGCGCAGTCAGCACCTGTCGGCCGTCACCACCGGAGCGATCCGCCAGCAGCGAGACAGCGTCCGGGTCGGCCCGGGCGGATTCGGACACGAGGCCGCGCTCGATCAACAACACGATGGCCTCGCGGTCGAGTGGCTCCAGCCGGAACAGCGTGCTGCGACTGCGCAAAGGAGCATTGACTTCGAAAAACGGGTTCTCGGTGGTCGCTCCGATGAGCGTGAGGGTGCCGTCCTCGACGGCGGGGAGCAGAGCATCCTGTTGCGCCTTGGAGAAGCGATGGATCTCATCGAGGAACAAGATGGTGCCGCGGCCGTGTTCTCCGAGACGTTGCCGGGCACGTTCGATGACCTCGCGTACGTCCTTCACGCCGGCCGTCACTGCCGACAACTGCTCGAAGGCACGTTGGGTGGTGCCGGCCACGGCGAGGGCCAGCGTGGTCTTACCGGTACCGGGCGGCCCCCAGAAGATGGCCGAGCTCAGTCGGTCCTGCTCGACGAGGCGACGCAGCGGCCGTCCCGGTCCGACGAGATGCTTCTGACCGACTACCTCATCGAGGGTCTGCGGGCGCAGACGCGCTGCCAGCGGCGCCTGCTGGCGTAAGCGATCGGCCGCGGCCGAGCTGAACAGATCGTCGGTCACAGCGAACTCAGCACCAGCTCGTAGCCGGGTCGGCGGAAATCGACGACGTTCTCGATGAGCCATTCGCGGGTGACCCACTGCCAGGCAACGAACTCACGACCGTCGGGCGTGGGACTGACATCGGCGCTGTTGGCGTCGAACAGGAACCAACGGTGGACCTGTCCCATGCGACCCTTGGCCGTCTTGAGGTCCTCGGGATATTCATAGGGCACCCAGCCCGGGTATTCAGCAACCGCATGCACGTCCTCGGGGCCGAGACCTGTTTCCTCGCGTAGCTCGCGCCACGCAGCGCTCAGCGGTGCCTCGCCGGCATCGAGCCCACCCTGGGGCAGCTGGTATTGACCGCGTACATCGCCGCGCTCGAAGGCCAACAACCGGTCGTCAAGGCCACGAACGACCATGACAACTCCGGCACGAAAATGAGGGCTTGCCATATGCACAGACGCTACTGGCTCGCCGGTCAGACCTTGGGCGGTTCAGACCTTTGGTGGCAGCGTGCGAATTCCGAGTTCGGTCAACTGCTTGGGGTCAGCCGGTGTGGGCGAGTTGGTCATCGGGTCGGAGCCGCTCTGGGTCTTCGGGAAGGCAATGACCTCTCGGATGTTCTCCTCGCCGGCCAGAATCGCAACGAGCCGGTCGATTCCGAAAGCAAATCCGCCGTGGGGCGGCGCACCGTATTCGAACGGACGCAGGAAGAAGCCGAACTTCTTCTCGGCGTCCTCGTCGCTAATGCCCAACGCAGTGAACACCTTTCGCTGTAGCTCGCTCTTGTGGATCCGAATGGAACCCGAACCGAGCTCCCAACCGTTCAGCACGAGGTCGTAGGCCATGGCCCGTACCGCCATGGGGTCGGTGTCGAACATGGCGAGGTCGTCCGGGTGCGGCATACAGAACGGGTGGTGGCCGGGCTTGGGCTTGCCGGTCTCTTTGTCGAGACCGACGAACAACGGGAACTCGATGACCCACACATAGCGGTACGGACCCTGCCACACGGGCGGGCGACCGAGGTCGTTACGCAGCTGGCCCAGCACGTCGCACGTCGTGTCCCAGCTATCGGCAACGATGAGGATGAGGTCACCCGGCTTGGCGTCCAGGCGACGGCTCACCTCGGCCTGCTCGTCGGCGCTGAGGAACTTCGCCACGGGCGACTCCAGGCTGCCGTCGGCGGCCACCTTCAACCACACGAGTCCCTTGGCACCCATTTGCTTGGCCTTGTCGGTGAGCGCGTCGAGCTTGTTGCGGCCCATCTCGTCGGCTTTACCTGATGCGTTGATGCCCTTGATGCAGGCGGCACCGGCGAAGGCCTTGAACTCGGTTGTGCCGAACACATCGGTGAGCTCGGTCAGCTCCATGCCGAAGCGCAGGTCGGGCTTGTCGACGCCGAAACGGTTCATCGCATCGCGCCAGGTCATCTGCTCGATGGTGGGGATGATCTCGCCCGTCACGGCCTCGGCCGCTGCGGTGACGGCCTTGCCGATGGCGGCAAGCACATCGTCCTGACTGACGAAGCTCATCTCTGCATCGAGCTGCATGAACTCGTACTGGCGATCGGCACGGAGGTCCTCGTCGCGCAGGCAGCGCGCGATCTGGTAGTAGCGGTCCATACCCGCCACCATCAGCAGCTGCTTGAACAGCTGCGGGCTCTGCGGCAGGGCGTAGAACGAACCGGGCTCCTTGCGGCTGGGCACCAAGAACTCGCGGGCACCCTCGGGCGTGGACGGCACCAGCATCGGGGTCTCCACCTCGACGAAGTCCTGGGCCTCCATGGCGCGCCGGATGGCAGAGTTGACCTTGGCGCGCACGCGCAGGTTGCGCTGCATGCGCTCGCGACGGATGTCGAGATAGCGGAACTGCAGGCGGGTCGTTTCCTCGACCTTGTCGGCACGTGAGTCAATCGGGAACGGCGGGGGCTCTGCGTTGCGGAGCACCTCCACCTGGCACTCCCCCAGCTCGATCTCGCCTGTGGGCAGGTTCGCATTGACCGTGCCCTCGAGACGGGCGCGCACCACGCCGGTAACACGGAGCACGAACTCACTGCGTACATCGACGTCGTTGTCGACGACGCACTGCACCACGCCCGTGTGATCGCGCAGATCCACGAACGCCAACTGCGTGCCGTGCTCGCGGCGGCTGGCAACCCAGCCGCAGACGCTGACCGTCTGTCCGATATGTGCGGTCCGGAGTTCGCCGCACATGTTGGTGCGCATGCTGGTAGCACTCATGCTGTTGCCTCTTTCGCGGCCTGTTCAAGGGCCTGGATGACTTCTGTGACAAGGGCGCCACGTGCGACGGGTCGCTGCACGTCGGCGCCGCGGAGCGGACGGAGCGTGACCACGCCAGCTTCGATCTCGTTGGAACCGACGATGATCGCGATGGGTGCGCCGCTGCGGTCGGCACCCTTCATCTGGCTCTTCATGCTGCGGTTCTCGTACGCCCGGTCGGCCGAGATGCCAGCGGCGCGGAGTTCGGCAGTGATGCGCAACGCCTCGAGCCCACCGGTGGTGTCGACGACGAACACATTGACCGCAGCGGGCGGAGCGGCAAACACACCCTCGTCGTCGCAGGCCAACAGGGTGCGGTCGAGGCCGAGCGCAAAGCCGATGCCGTGCGTTGGCGGACCGCCGAGCGACTCGACCAGTCCGTCGTAGCGGCCTCCGCCACCGAGCGCGTTCTGCGCAGAGTCCAACGTGCCCCCCTGGAACTCGAACGTGGTGCGACGGTAGTAGTCAAGCCCGCGCACCAGCGATGTGTCGAGCGTGAACGGGATACCGAGATCGGTGAGACCCTGTTGCACCGCCTCGAAGTGGGCGGCGGCTTCGGCGCTGTAGAACGAGGCGATGCGTGGTGCACCTGCCAGCACGGCCGCATCTGCGGGGCGTTTGGAATCGAGCACGCGCAGTGGGTTCTTGGTCAGCGTGACGCGGCTCTCTGGCGACAATGCGTCGAGGTGCTGCTCGAAGTAGTCCTTCAGCGCCGCGGTGTAGTTGGCGCGATCCTGCGGCTCGCCGAGCGAGTTGAGCAGCAAAGTGACCTGTTGCAGCCCTAAGCGAAGATAGAACTCCCAGGCCAGGACGATCACCTCGACGTCGAGGTACGGATCGTCGGCACCCAGCACCTCGATGCCCACCTGATCGAACTGGCGGTAGCGGCCACGCTGCGGCTTCTCGTAACGAAAGTTCGGCCCGGCGTAGAACACCTTCCAGGGCGTGATCGGGCGGTGTTGGGCAAAGGCCCTGCACACGCTTGCGGTCTGCTCGGGGCGCAGCGCCACATGGCGCTCGCCCTTGTCGATGAAGTCGTACATCTCCTTGGTGACCACGTCGGTGTGTTCGCCCACCCGTTGGAACACGCCGATGTCCTCCATCAGCGGGGGCATGATCTCGCCGTAGCCGGCCGCACCGGCGACCTCGGCGAAGACAGCCTGGAACCGACGCCAGCGACCCGACTCGGGTGGCAGGATGTCGCGCATTCCTGGGCTGTGCTGGAACTCGGGCATAGGCGACAAGGCTAGAGCGTTTGGAGCGTGAACCGTCGGAGGGTTCGTTGGCTCATGGCCCCCAACGCCAAACACCGCAGCGACATCGCTCAGCCGCCGCCCCTACCGGGGACCAGGCGGTAGGCGTCGTAGACGCCGTCGACGGCCTTGATGGTGCGCAGCACGGAGTCGAGATGGCCGGGATCGGCGAGCTCGAACTCGAAACGCATCTTGGCCACCTTGTCGTTGCCGGTATGGGTACTGCACGCGACGATGTTGACGTGTTGCTCGCTGAGCGCATTGGCGACGTCGCGCAGCAGACGCGAGCGATCGAGCGCCACCACCTCGACGCCGGCGCGGAACACCGTCTTGCGGTTGTCCCCGTCCCATTCCACGTCGATCAGGCGCTGTGCCTGGTCGCTCATCAGCGAGACGGCGTTGGCGCAGTCGCTGCGGTGCACGCTGACGCCGCGGCCGCGTGTGACGAAGCCCATGATCTCGTCACCGGGCACCGGGGTACAGCATTTCGACAGGCGCACCAGCACGTCGTCGAGACCCTCGACATGAATGCCAGCGTTGGAGCGCGCCCGGCGAAACCCGCGCGGCCGCAGCACCTGCGACGACGACATCTGCTCTTCCTGGTCGCCCGTACGAAAGTCGCGTGCAACCTTCTGCACCAGACCCCTGGCTGAGAGATGCCTTTCGCCGATGGCCGCAAGGGCCGTCTCGAGATCGCCGTAGCCGTGCGCGTCGAGCTCTTTCAGCAGCACGTCAGAGGTCCACATGCCGTGAACGGGTAGTCCCTCACGCCTGAACTCCTTGGCGAGTTCGTCGCGACCGGACTCGATGGCATCGTCGCGTCGTTCACGGCTGAACCATTGACGGATCTTGTTGCGCGCCCGCGGCGACTCGACAAAGGTGAGCCAGTCGCGTGACGGGGCCGCTGTCTCGAGCTTCGAGGTGAAGATCTCGCAGGTGTCGCCGCTGCGCAGCTGGTGATCGAGCGGCACGAGGCGACCGTTCACCTTCGACCCGATGCACTTGTGCCCCACCTCGGTGTGCACGGCGTACGCAAAGTCGACCGTCGTGGAGTGGATCGGGAGCGTGACGACACGACCCTTGGGCGTGAACACGAACACCTCCTCCTGCTCGAGGTCGGTCTTCAGGCTCTCCATGAACTGATTGGGGTCGCTGACCTCGGCCTGCCAATCGATGATGCGGTTCAACCAGTCGATGTCCTGGGTGGGGGCGTCCTCTTTGTACGCCCAGTGTGCAGCGACGCCCCACTCGGCGCGTTGGTGCATCTCACGAGTGCGAATCTGCACCTCGAGCGGCTTGCCGTCGGGCCCGATGACCGTGGTGTGCAGGCTCTGGTAGAGGTTGAACTTCGGCATCGCGATGTAGTCCTTGAACCGGCCGAGCACCGGCTTCCATCGACCGTGGATGCAGCCGAGCGCCGCATAGCAGTCCTTGATGGAATCGACGGTGACGCGTATGGCGACGAGATCGAAGATCTCATCAAAGTCACGGTTCTTCTGGATCATCTTCTCGTAGATGCTCCACATGTGCTTGCCGCGCCCCGTCACGTCGGCTTTGATGTTCAGTTCGGTCAGGCGGCCGCGGACGTCAGCGAGAGTACGCGCCAGGTAGACATCGCGCTCGGGTGTTCGAGTGGCAACGAGGTGATCGAGTTCGGCGAAGCGCTTCGGGTACAGCGAGGCAAAGCTCAGGTCCTCGAGTTGTTGGCGCAGCTCCTGCATGCCGAGACGGTGAGCCAACGGTGCGTAGATGTCGAGCGTCTCTTGCGCGATGCGCCGCTGCTTGTCTGCGGGCATACCGGCGATGGTGCGCATGTTGTGCAGCCGATCGGCGAGCTTGATGATGAGCACGCGCAGGTCGCGTGCCATCGCCACCAGCATCTTGCGCATCGTGGCGGCCTGTTGGGCCTCTTTCGAGTCGAACTGCAGGCGTTCGAGCTTGGTCACGCCATCGACAATGGCAGCGACATCGGCGCCGAAGTGCTTCTCGACCTCGGCCAGGGTGATCTCGGTGTCCTCGACAGCGTCGTGCAGCAACGCAGCGGCCAGCGACGTGTCGTCAAGGCCAATGTCGGCAACGATGCGCGCCACAGCGAGTGGATGGTTGATGTACCCCTCACCGCTGCTGCGGGTTTGGTGAACGTGCGCCTCGCTGGCCATCGCGTACGCACGCGTGATCATGGCCGTGCTGGCCTTGGGGTGACGCTTGCGGTATGCCGCTAGGACGGGCGCGAGCGCATCATCGGTCGGCTGGTGTTGCCGACGCCATGGCAGCACACGATCGACCGTACCCATGTGTCAGTAGACCGCCAGGCTCTCGACCGTGTGGGTGCCCAGCTTGGAGCGCCCGTTCAGGCCGGAGATCTCGATGAGGAAACCGAGCCCCACCACGACACCACCCAGTTCCTCGACCAAACGGCAAGTCGCCGATGCCGTGCCGCCGGTGGCCAACACGTCGTCGATCACCAGCACCCGCTCGCCGGGACGGATGGCATCGCGGTGCATCTCGAGCTTGTCCTTGCCGTATTCAAGGCTGTATTCCTCGCGTACGACCGCCCAGGGCAGCTTGCCGGCCTTGCGTACCGGCACGAAGCCCGCCCCAATGCTGAAGGCAACCGGCGCGGCCAAGATGAACCCACGCGCCTCCATGCCCAGCACGCAGTCCACCTCGACACCCTCGAAGCGCTGTACCAGCTCGGCGATGGCCCGATGAAAGCCGGGTCCGTTGCCCAGCAGCGGTGTGATATCTCGAAAGACGACACCCGGTTGGGGGTAGTCGGCGATGTCGCGAACAAGGTCGCTCAGCCAGGCTGAATCGCGTGGTTGTGTCTCGGCTGCCATGGGTGCAGGCTAGCGACCTGAGCGACGCTCGCACCCGGATGGGTCAGCGGCGCTGCTTCTTGCGGGGCCGCGGCGGGTGCGTCAGCACGACATGCGCCGGCTGGTTCACCGCCGACGCAGCAGAAGCTTCGCCACCCTTGGCCGTGGCCCGAATGCGTTGCGACTCGCGTCGTGCTGCGGGAAGTCCACCGAGGACCAGGCGTTCGAGGTCGACGCCCACCGCACGTGGTGCACGCAGCGACCGGTACTTGGGGGTGCGACCCTTCAGCCCAGCGAGCAACGGCGATGCGATGAAGATCGACGAGTACGAGCCCGTGATCAGACCAACAAACAGCGCGAGGGCAAACTCGCGCAGCGAGATCGCCCCGAGCAGGCCGGCACCGACCACCAACAGCGACAGCACCGGCAGAATGGCGGCCAGGCTGGTGTTGAGCGAACGCATCAGCACCTGGTTCATCGAGACGTTGATCACGTCGTCGTACGGCAACCGTGCGCTGGCAAAGCGGGCAGTGTTCTCGTCCACCTTGTCGAACACCACGATGGTGTCGTAGAGCGAGAACCCGAGAATGGTGAGGAAGGCAATCACCGTGGCCGGCGTGACCTCGAGTTGCAGGATGGAATAGATGCCCACGCTGATGAGTACGTCGTGAAGCATCGCCGCGATCGCGCTGAGAGCCATCGCCCATTCGAAACGCCACGAGATGAACAGCGCAACGAGGATGACGAACACCACCAGGGCGCGAACGGCCTTCTTGGTGATCTCCGAGCCCCACGACGATGTCACCGAGTTGCTGCTGATCTCTTTGGCATCGACCTTCGCCGCTTTGGCAAGGTCGCTGATGACCTTCTGGCGGACCTCGGCGGTCTGCTCTGCTGACTGGATGCGCAGTCGGGCCACACCGCTTGCCGAGACCGTGACGATCTTGGCGTCCGCAGCGTTGATGCCGTTGGCGGTGAGCACGTCGCGGGCCTGGGCCTCGGTGAGCTGCGCCGATGGCACCTCCCACTGCACGCCGCCCTTGAAGTCGAGACCGAGGTTCAGGCCCTGGGTGAGCAGGGACACGATCGTGACCAGGATGAGCGCTGCTGACACGCCGATGCCCCACCACTTGCGACCCATGAAGTCGACGCGGGTCTCACCGTGATAGAGCCGTCCGAACACGCTGCGCTTGGGCAGTGCCTCGACGGGCGAGGTGTCGAGATCGGTCATGATGTTGCCCCCAGCGGCTGGTTTCCGTCCACAGAGATCTCCATACCCATGATCTTTCGGCCGGCCATGAACTTGCTACGGGCCAACAGCAGCACTGCGGGCCGGGTGAAGAAGTACGCCACGAAGACGTCAATCAGCGTCGAGAGGCCGAGGTAAAAGGCGAAGCCTCGCACCGCCCCGACCGAGAGGTACCACAGCACCGCTGCGCCGATCAGCGACACAGCGTCGGCCACCAGAATGGTGTGGAACGCCGCCTTGAAGCCCCGCTGGGCGGAGTTGCGCAGTGAGCGACCAGCGCGTATCTCGTCTTTCAGGCGTTCGAAGAACACGACGTAGGAGTCGATCGTGACACCGATGGACACGATGAGCCCCGCCACTCCAGCGAGCGAGAGCACGCCGTTGTAGAACCGAGAGATCAACGACGTGATGCTGTAGATCAGCGCACCGGAGACGCACAGGCCGACCACGACCACGATCGCGAGGCGACGGTAGTAGAAGAACATGAAGGCCAGCACCAGGGCGATACCGATGGCACCGGCGATGAGCGCTGCACGGAGCGAGTCCTTGCCGAGCGTCGCCGACACGTTCTGCACGGCCTCGGCCTGCAGACTGATCGGCAGTGCGCCCGAGTTCATCACCTGGGCCAACTTCGCAGCCTCGGCCTTGGTGAAGCTGCCAGTGATCTGCACGCTGCCGGTGAAGCTGGGTGCGTTGACCGTGGGAGCTGATTGGATCTGGCCATCGAGTTCGATGGCGAGCTGGTGCGACGGGCACACGGCCGAGCCGTTGTAGCACTCCTTCGCCAGCTGGTTCCATTTGCCCTCTCCGGACGACCCGCTCTTCAGGTCGACGGTGACACCCCAGCCGCCGCCGATGATGCGCGCCTGGGCGGAGTCACGAGAGAAGACCTCGCCGGTGATGGTCTCAGCCGACGGGCTGGCATCGCCGGTGGCATTCGCTGGGCCGACCTGACACACACCACCGTCGCGGGTGGGCAGGACCTGGGTGGTCTTCGGATCGGAGAACGGAAGTCCCGTGGTCGTGGTCGACCCGTCCGACACGCTGGTGGTGGTGGACCCATCCGTGGACGCTGCCGCGGTGGACGACACGTCGGAGGGCGCTGTGGTCGACACAGCGGCCGACGTGGTGGCTCCGGGGATGGTGGGCGGCGTGGTGTCGACCCGACGCGACGGCCCGGGTGACCCAGTGACCGGTGTAACGACGGCACCGGTGCCCGCAGTTGTGGGCGCAGTGGTTGCATCCGTTGCGGTGGTACCGGTTCCCGGGGTCGTGGTGCCGGTGGTGGGCACGGTGGAAGCCGGCGTGGACGTGGGCGCCGAGGCGCACGCCTTCACGGGGCGCAGGAACACCTTGCCCGTGACGTTCACGAGATCGAGCGCCTGCTGCTGGTCATTGACGCCGGGCAGGTTCACCACGATGGCGTCGTCCTGGCGAAGGATCTCGGGCTCGCCGACGCCGAAGCTGTCGACGCGCTCGCGAATTCGTTCAACGGCCAGATCGAGGCTGGTCTTGTCGTACTGCTGGCCCTGTACCGGGCGCAGCGTGACAGAGATACCGCCCCGCAGGTCGAGGCCGAGCGCTGGTTTGTATCCCGCAGCGACGTTGAGCGTGAGCAGACCTATGGCAAGGACGAGAATCCCCGCCAGCGAATACTGGAGTTTGCGGCGCATTACTTGTCGGACTTGCCGTCGGTCTCGGAGTCGTCACCATGACTGGCCGGCCTCAGCTTGGAGGCGTCCGAAGGCGACGCAGCCGACGTATCGACCTTGCGCTGGATGGCTGCACGGGCAACACGGATCTGGATGTTGTCGTCGACCTCGAGCCACACGACATCGCCGTCGAAGCCGGTGATGAAGCCGTACATGCCCGAGGTGGTGATGATCTCATCGCCCTCTCCCAGGCTGGTCTGCATGGACGCCTGCACCTTCATCCGCCGGCGCTGGGGCCGGATGAGCAGAAAGTACATGCCGACCATCATCAACGGCAGGATCAGCAGGCTGATCGCGCTGCCGCCCGAGGAGTTGGTGGCTTCGAGAAGTACAGGTGTAGGCATCAAGACATCCAAATGATTCACTCGCCGACAGAGGGTCGGACCAGCGGGAGAGCCTAGTCATTCCAGCGGCCATTTCAGTGTCACACCTGCGAGGAGAGATTTTGGTGGGTTTCGCTCCGGTGCGGGCTCAGCCCCACACGGCGAGGATCCGCGAGCGCAGGGCGGCGAAGGTGCCGTCGGCGATGGCCAGACGCATCGAGTCCATCAGCTGCAGCGTCCACGCCAGATTGTGCAAACTGACCAGGCGTGGACCCGTTGGCTCGCCCACCTGGAACAGATGGCGTATGTAGCCAATGGAATGGTTGCTGCACACCTCGCATGAGCACTCCGCGTCGATCGGTTCGTGCGACAGGGCGTGCTTGGCGTTCTTCACGTGCACCTTGCCCCCCGACGTCAGCGCTGTTCCGTGGCGGCCGATACGGGTCTGCATGACGCAGTCGAACTGATCTACGCCCAATGCAACCGCCTCGACCAGCGAGGCAGGGTCGCCCACGCCCATCAGGTATCTCGGACGGTCGGCTGGCAGATGTTCGATCGCCGCTGCCAGTGCTGGCAGCATCTCGGCGCGGGTTTCGCCCACGCTCAGCCCGCCGATGCCGTAGCCGTCGAACTCGAGTGCAGCGGTGCGTTGTGCCGACTCGGCACGCAGAACGGGATCGATGCCACCCTGCACGATGCCGAACAGCGCCTGGTCGGGACGCGTGTGCGCTGCCTTGGCGCGGGCCGCCCACGCTGTGGTGCGGTCGAGCGCAAGCCGGATCACCTGGGGCGGCGACGGCAGCGGAGCGCAGACATCGAGCACCATCTGGATGTCTGCACCCAGGAGTTCCTGCGTGGCCACGGCGGCCTCCGGCGTGAAGCGGTGCAGCGATCCGTCGTAGGTGCTGCGGAAGGTGGCGCCGTCGTCGTCGACCTTGGGCTCGAGCGAGAAGATCTGGAAGCCGCCGGAATCAGTGAGGGTGAGACCGCGCCAGCCGGCAAAGGCTCCGAGCCCACCGAACGAGGCAATGGTCTCGGCTCCCGGCCGCAGCATCAGGTGGTAGGTGTTCCCGAGCACGATCTCGGCGCCGAGGCGTTCGTAGTCGGCCGCCGACAGGTACTTGATCGCGGCGCGGGTACCCACCGGCATGAAGCACGGGGTGCGGTACGAACCCCGAGCGGTGTGGCCGATGCCGGTACGCGCCTGACCATGCTGGGCGAGTAGCTCGAAACGAACGGGATGCATCACAGACTCCTGTCGAGCAACATCGCGTCGCCGAAGGAGAGGAAACGATACTCCTGCGCCAGCGCTTCGTCGTACAGCGCTTTCCAACGCTGGCCAACGAACGCGTCGATCATCAACAGCAACGTGGTGCGCGGCAGGTGAAAGTTGGTCATCATCAGGTCTACGAGCTTCCATTCGTACCCACGGTGGATGAACAGCCGCGTGCGGCCCTCCAGCTCGGCGAAGGTCGCTGCGGACTCCAGCGCGCGTGTGGCGGTGGTACCCACTGCTACGACACGCTTCGCGCTGCGACACTGGTCGAGTACCTCGGCGCTGACGCGATAGCGCTCGCTGTGGATGCGATGGTCGAGCGGGTCCTCGACGCTCATCGGCTGGAACGTGTCGAGACCCACGACCAACTCAACCCGGGCAAGCTGCACCCCGATGTCCTGCACGGACTGCAACAGTTCGGGCGTGAAGTGCAGTCCCGCAGTGGGTGCTGCGGCCGAGCCGGGCTCGCTGGCGTAGACGGTCTGATAACGACTCGTCTCGGTCAACGGCGCAGTGATGTACGGGGGTAGCGGCATGTCGCCGTGCCCGGCAAGCAGATCCAATGGATCATCGTCGCCGAGCAGCGTGACAGTGAAGGTATCCCCCGCTGCCGTGCGCCTGCCGATCTCCACCAATGGCAGGCCGGAGCTGTCGAGCAGTTGTTCACCGACTCTCAGCTTCTTGCCCGGGCGCACCAGGGCCTCCCACACCCGCCGGTCGCCACCGACACCGTCCACTGGTTCGAGCAGCAGGACCTCCGCAGCTCCCCCACTGTGGCGGTGCAGACGCAGCCGCGCAGGAATCACCTTGGAGTCATTGACGACCAGCAGGTCTCCAGGGCGCAGGAACTCTCCGAGGTCGCGCACGCTTCGGTGCAGCGGCGCCGCCGGACCCTGATCCACGAGCAGGCGAGCAGCATCACGCGGTTCGACAGGCGTCTGCGCGATGCGCGCTGCGGGGAGGTCGTAATCGAAGTTAGCGATATGCACGACCGCTCAGGATACGGCGATGGGCGTCCGTGTGGATCGGCGCCGATCGGCGTGTGCCACGATGATCACCATGACGACACTTCGAACCGAGCGAGTTGGCTGTGGCGACGCCGGCGAGATGGACCTGCACGTCTGGACTCCAGAGGGCGGTGGCACCGCTGCGGTGCTGTTGATTCAGGAGATCTTCGGAGTCGGTCCGTACATCCGCTCCGTCGCCGAGCGCCTCGCCGCGGCCGGTTATGTGGTGGCAGCACCCGACGTGTTCTGGCGCTTCGCCCCGAACTGGGAGGCCGACCACACCGAAGCCGGAATGGGTGCCTCGATGGAGAAGGTGCAGCAGCTCGATTTCACCGCTGCCATTGGTGACTGCGTGGCAGCGCTCGCCCACCTCGGCGCCATTGCCCCCGGCCCGACGGCGCCGGGCGTGCTTGGCTACTGCCTTGGCGGCACCTTGGCCTGGGCCGTTGCCGCAACAGCCGCGCCAAGCTGCTGCGTCAGCTATTACGGCTCCGGCGTACCCGGCATGCTGGGCTTGATCGATCAGGTGTCGTGTCCAACGCTGTTCCACTTCGGCAACGCTGATGCGTACATCCCGAACGAGGGGGTCGAGGCCGTCGGGGCAGCGATTGCCGGCCGCGAGGGCTTCGTGCTCAACGTCGAGAACGCCGGCCACGCATTCGACAACCACGAATCCGAGATGTTCTATCACGCCGATGCCGCCAAAGCGGCCTGGGCCAAGACCATGGCCTTCCTCGGCCAGCACCTGCCCGCCCGCTGAACCTGCCGGGGTCAGGCGTCGGCCGAGCCGAACAGGTTCGGCGTGTCGCCCGAGGGTGAGGGCGCATCGAGGCCCAAATGCTGCCACGCCGAGGGCATCGCGATACGCCCCCGTGGCGTGCGGGCAAGCAGGCCCTGTTGGATCAGGAACGGCTCGTAGACATCCTCGACCGTCTCGGTCTGTTCGCCAACGCTGATGGCCACCGTTGACAGACCGACCGGCCCACCACGGAACTGCACGCAGATGGCGGTGAGGATGGCACGGTCGACCTTGTCGAGACCGCGTTGGTCCACACCGAACACCGCCAAGCCGGTACGAGCCGTGGCCTCGTTGATGGTGCCGTCGCCGCGCACCTCTGCATAATCGCGGACACGGCGCAACAGCCGGTTGGCAATGCGGGGCGTGCCGCGGCTGCGACGGGCGATCTCCCATGCTCCCTGCTCGTCGATGGTGACATCGAGGATGCCTGCAGCTCGGCGCACGATGGATTCGAGTTCGTCCTCCTGATAGAAGTCGAGCCGAGCCACCAACCCGAACCGGTCGCGTAGCGGGCCGGTGATCATGCCGGTGCGCGTGGTAGCGCCCACGAGCGTGAACGGCGGCAGCGGTAGCCGGATGGACGATGCAGCAGGGCCCTTGCCGACGACGATGTCGAGTTGGAAGTCTTCCATTGCGGGATACAGAATCTCTTCGACGGCGCGCGAGAGCCGGTGGATCTCGTCGATGAACAACACGTCGCCCTCGCCCAGCTTGGTGAGGATGGCGGCCAGATCGCCAGCACGCTCCAGCGTGGGGCCGGAGGTGATGTGCAGGTGAACGCCCATCTCGGCAGCGACGATGCCGGCCATGGTGGTCTTGCCGAGCCCGGGCGGGCCGGCCAGCAGCAGGTGATCGATGGGTTGATGACGCCGACGCGCCGCCTCGATGACGATGGTGAGGTGTTCTTTGAGCTCGCGCTGACCAACGAAGTCTGAGAGTCGCCGTGGGCGAAGCCCGATCTCGTCGGACTCCTCGATCTCGTTGTTCACGCCGGGGTCGAGGAACTCCTCACGCACGGCGGGCCCCCAACAGCTGCAGCGCCTCGCGCAGCAGCGTGGCTGCGGACTCGCCCGGGGGTAGCTCGCGCAGGGCGTCGCGCACCTCCTCGGGTGCATAGCCGAGACCGTACAACGCCTCGCGCACATCACCCAGCACCGATGAACCGCCACCTGCGACGCTGGCCCCAACGGGGTCGAGCATGGGCAGGTTCAGACGGTTCTTCAGTTCGACCAGCAGCCGCTCGGCTGTCTTTTTGCCCACACCGGGCACGAGGCACAGCGAAGCGTTGTCAGCACTGGTGACGATGTCGATCAGCGCCGATGGCGTGTGCGTGCCGAGAATGGCCATCGCCAACGCCGGACCGACACCATGGGTGGCGATCAGGATCTGGAAGGTGGCCCGTTCCTCGCGGCGCAGGAATCCGAACAGGGTCTGTGCATCTTCGCGGATGTGGTGGTGCACGTGGACAAACACATTGGCGCCGGGCTCGAGTTCGCCAAGGGTGCGCGGGGTGACGGTGATCAGGTAGCCGACACCGGCGACCTCCAAGAGCACTTCAGTGTCGGCGCCGCGTTCCAGCACCACACCACGCAATGAACCAATCATGCTGGTCTCCTCATGCCGGTCTCCCCATGCCGGTCTCCCCATGCAGGGTCCGTCATACGGGGCTCGCTGTGGCGAGGCGCACGCGCCGCAGCAGCGGCGACATTGCGAGGTGACACAGTGCAAGCGCGGCCGCGTCGGCGGCGTCGGCTGGCTTGGGCACCGACGACAGGCCAAGCCGGGCCTGCACCATCTTCTGGACCTGCGCCTTGTCGGCAGCGCCCCAGCCGGCAACTGCACCCTTGACCTGATTGGGGGTGTACTGCACCACCTCGCAGCCGCACGCCCAAGCCTCGGCCAGGGCCAGACCGCTGGCCTGTCCAACGCTCATCGCAGTGCGCACGTTGTTCTGGAAGAAGACGGTTTCGACTGCGACCACATGGGGCCGGAATTCGATCATGAGCGCAGCGAACTCGGCGCGCAGTTCGGCCAGGCGCTTGGGCAGCGGATCCGTCGGCGGCGTTCTGATCACGCCGAGGCTGAGCGCAATGGCCGCTCCGGGACCGCTGGCCTGCACGGCGGCATAGCCGCAACGGGTCAGGCCGGGATCGATGCCGAGCACCACGAGGGGCTCATCGGACGCGCGAGGAACGAACACAGGTTCGTAGCGTATCCGGAAGGGCTCGCCGCTGCGCGGATACCTGTGTTGTGATGTCAGGCGCCTCGAGCGTTGCGCACAGCTTCGACGAGCTCGCTCACAGGCCGATAGGTCAAACCGGCAATGGCGCGGTGGACGTAGCGGATCATGCCCTGGGCATCGATGACAAACACGCTCCGTCGAGGGAAGCCGAGCGGGCCCAGCGTGCCGTACAACCCGGCGACGGCCTTGTCGGGGTCGGCGAGCAGTGGGAACTGGAAGCCGTGCTTGTCGCTGAACTTGTTGTGGCTGGCCACGTCTTGCGCCGAGATCGCCAACACCTGGGCGCCAACCTGCTCGAACTGGGCCAGATCGTTGTTGTAGCTGTTGAGCTGCTTGGTGCACACCGGCGTGTCGTCGCCCGGATAGAACACCAGCACCACCGCCTGGCCGCGATACGAGGCGAGCGAATACGTGGTGCCACCGGTTCCGACGAGGGTGAACTCGGGTGCCTTGTCGCCATTGCTGACACTCATGCGCTTGCCTCCTCCATGAGCTCGTCGGAGATGTCGAAGTTGCTGTACACGTCCTGCACGTCGTCGTTGTCCTCGAAGGCATCCAACATACGCAGGATCTTTCGCGCGTCGGCTGCGTCGGTGACCTCGACGGTCAGCGACGACACCATCGTGCTCTCGGCGGACCTGACCGTGAGCCCTGCGGACTCAAGCGCCGCCTGCAGGTCGTACACATGGTTGGGCGTGCAGGTGATGCGCCATTCGCCATCGTCGTCGGTGACATCGTCGGCACCTGCGTCGAGCGCCGCCATCATCACGTCGTCCTCCGACGCTGCCCCATCGACCACGATCACGCCCTTGCGACTGAACTGCCAGCCGACCGCACCGGGCTCGGCCAGGCTGCCACCGAGCTTGGAGAAGATGTTGCGTACATCCGACCCTGTGCGGTTGCGGTTGTCGGTCAGGGTGTCGACCAGGATCGCAACGCCGCCGGGCGCATAGCCCTCGTACATGATGACCTCGTAGGTGCCGCCGTCATCGGCGCCGGTGCCACGCTTGATGGCGCGCTCGATGGCATCGTTGTTCATCTGGCCGGCTTTGGCCTTCTGGATGGCGGTGCGCAACGAGGCGTTGCTGGATGGGTCGCCACCGCCTTCACGCGCGGCGACCTCGAGTTGACGGGCGATCTTGTTGAAGAGCTTGCCTCGGGCTTTGTCCTTGGCGCCCTTTTGGTGCTTGATCGTGGCCCATTTCGAATGACCGGACATTGGTTCAGACCTCCTGGAGGAACAGCGAGTGAAGACGGGGATCGGGTGTGAGCTCGGGGTGGAACGAAGCGACGAACACCCTGCCCTCTCGTGCGAATACTGGCACGTCGTCATGCGCGGCAATGACCTGCACGGCGGGACCGATGCGCTCGACCTTGGGCGCTCGGATGAAAACTGCGTGAAACGGCGCTGCCAGGGAGTCGATGGTGATGTCGGCTTCGAAGCTGTCGACCTGACGGCCGTAGCCGTTGCGGCGCACGGTGATGTCGATGGCTGCGAGGCTGCGTTGATCAGGTCGGCCGTCAAGCACCTCGCGTGCGAGCAGGATCATCCCGGCACAGGTACCGAACACGGCCAGTCCATCGCGGATCCGCTCGGCAAGCGGATCGAACAGGCCAGAGGTGGTGAGCAGATGCGACATCGTGGTGCTCTCGCCGCCCGGCATGACCAGTGCGTCGATGCCGTCGAGATCAGCGCTGACCCGAACCTGGCGCGTCAGAACGCCGCACTCGGCCAGTGCGCGCTGATGAGCGGCAAAGGCGCCCTGGAGAGCAAGGACACCAACGAGCACCCGGGGGCTCCGAACTAGACGATTGCACTGGAATTCGCTTCGTGACGCTGAGCTGCCGGAACTACCAGCCGCGATCGGCGTAGCGCTGGTTGATCTCGTCCATGCCGATGCCGGTCATGGGCGTGCCCAGACCGCGGCTGACCTTGGCCAGAATGTGTGCGTCGCGGAAGTGCGTCGTGGCCTCGACGATGGCCTTGGCGCGTGGCGCCGGCTCGTCGCTTTTGAAGATGCCCGAACCAACGAACACCGCTTCGGCGCCCAGCTGCATGGCCAATGCAGCATCTGCCGGCGTCGCGATACCGCCTGCACAGAACATCGGCACGGGGAGCCAGCCGGTCTCGGCGATCTCCTGCACCAGCGGCAGCGGGGCCTGGAGCTTCTTGGCCCAATCGAACAGCTCGGCCGAGTCGGCCTGGGTGATCTTGCGCATATCGCCGATGATGGAACGCAGATGGCGTACTGCCTCGACGATGTTGCCGGTGCCGGCCTCGCCCTTCGAGCGGATCATGCAGGCGCCCTCAGAGATGCGACGGAGCGCTTCGCCAAGATTGGTGGCGCCGCACACGAACGGCACGGTGAACTTGAACTTGTCGATGTGATGGGCCTCATCGGCGGGAGTGAGCACTTCGCTTTCGTCGATGAAGTCGACGCCCAACGCCTCGAGGATCTGCGCCTCGACGAAATGGCCAATACGGACCTTGGCCATGACCGGGATGGAGACGGAGGCCTTGATCGCGTCGATCATGTCGGGGTCGCTCATCCGGGCGACGCCACCATCGCGGCGGATGTCGGCAGGCACACGCTCGAGCGCCATGACGGCACAGGCCCCGGCATCCTCGGCGATCTTGGCCTGCTCGGAGTTGACCACATCCATGATCACCCCGCCCTTCAACATCTCGGCCAGCCCGCGCTTGACGGGATAGGTGCCAGTTGCGCGCGCGCTGGAGGATTCGACTGAGCTCATTTCGCCATCGTAGCGAATAGGGCCCCATTCCCGGCGTGTGAAATTTGCCCACACGACGCGGCGCTGAGATGGATCAGGGGAAGGCGACCGAACTGGGGTCGACTCCGGCGGGCACCGGCGCCGCAGACCCGGCCCGGGCCAGCTCCACAAAGGTTCGCCCGGGTGTCAGGGCAATCACCGCTCCGCCGACGTCGGTCAGCGTGAACGGCTGCAAGCGATTGGTGCGGGTCCATGTGCCCTTCACCAATTTGCCGGCGCTGAACACCAGTGCGTCGCCCGATCCGAGCGTCTGGGCCTCGGGGCTGTGTGCGTCTGCGGGGCTCGGTGCGTATGCCACAAAGAGCACCACGACGTTGTCGGTGGACACCTGCGCCTTGCCGATGGCATCGAGATGGGCCTTGCCGTCGCTGAAACGCAGGAACGCCCTGATGGAAGGATCCCAGCGCCAGCTCACCTTCACACCGTCCATCGAAATGTTGACGGCGGCGATGTCGTCGCCAACGGCCTCGGCAGCGGTCGCACGGTAGCTGAACTGTGGGAGTGGAGCCTGGGCGTCGGCCGGTGCGAGCGCGAACAGCGCATCCGTGGACGAATACAGGTTGTGCGGGGCGGGGCGATCGCCCATCCGGACGAAACCGTGCTGCTGCTGCAGGGCGCTCAACTGGCGTAGATCGCTGCCCCGGATCGCATCGGTCACCCGTTGGTTGCCGCCGCTCCATGCAAACAGCGGCCGGTTGAACGAACCCAGCAACGCGATGTCCTGGGTGCGGCCAGACCGGATCGGACCGACCGGATTCGAGTTGCCGCTCTGGAACACCGCTGCGAAACGGGTGAGTTGCTCGACATTCTCCTCGAACACGATGTCGGCTTCGTTCAACCCGCTCTGTGGCCTGGCCAGCGGGTGGTTGTCGATCTTGACCACAAGCGCAGGACGCAGCGCCGTGGTGGCATCGAGCATCGGCAGGCCGGTGAGCGGCGAGGTGGGTCCCGCTGCAACGGTAGAGGCGGGCTCGGTACTGGTTGAGCCAGCGCTGGTTGAGGTAGCACTGGTTGCGACCGGCTCGGTGTTCGGCGAGGTGGATGGGATGGAGGTGGCCGGCGCCTTCGTGCCCGAACCACATGCGGCCAGCACCAGCGCCAAGCTGATCCAGGCCATCGCAGTCGCACGACGGTGGCTCCTGCCGGGCATCACTACAGCTCCCTCAGCAATTCAATCCGCTCCTCGAGCGGTGGGTGCGTGTCGAACATGCGGTGCAGCCGACTCAATTTACCTTGGTCTTTCACACCCGACATCGGCTGCTCGATCCACATGTGCGCGGTCGCCGTGGTGGCCGAATGGGTCACGGTGGAATCGTCGCGCAGCTTCTCCAGGGCAGAGATGAGCCCGGGTGGATAGCGGGTCATCTGACATGCCGACACATCGGCCAGGGTCTCTCGCCGGCGACTGACCGCAGCCTGCATGGCCCGCGCGATCAGCGGCGAGAAGATCAAAAAGACGAAACCGACGATGGCCAGCGGATTACCGCCGTCGTCTCGATCGCCCGAACGACGTACACGACCGCCGTTCCACCACATCATTCGGATCGCCATGTCGGACAGCAGGGCAATGGATCCGACCAGGGTGACGGCGAGGGTGGACACGAGAATGTCGTAATTCCGAACGTGCGACAGCTCGTGCGCGAGCACCCCCTCGAGCTCGACCCGGTTCATCTTCTCGAGCAGACCGGTGGTGACTGCGATGGCCGCATGTTTTGGATTCCGACCAGTGGCGAAGGCGTTTGGCGCCGGATCATTGATGATGTACACGCCCGGCTTGGGCAAGCCACTGGCAATGCAGAGCCCTTCGACAAGGTTGTGCAGTCGTCGATACTGCTCGGGATCGGCGGGTACCGCTCGGCTGATCTTGAGCGCGATGGCGTCAGCCTTCCAGTACGACGTTGCCGCCATGACGCCGGAAAACACCAGCGCAGCGATGGTGCCCTGCACGCCGTAGCCGATAAGGACTCCGACGGCGGCGCCGACGGCAACGAGGAGCACGACGAAGCAAGCAATCATCGCAACGCTCTTGCGTTTGTTGGAACGGATGAGATCGAACATTGCCTTGCAGGCTAAAGGCCCGATGCTCCGAACGGTTGGAAGCTCAGAACTGCACCTTGGGAACCTGGCGCGCGGCCTCGTCGGCCTGGAAGAACTCACGCTTTTCGAAGTTGAGCATCTGGGCGAACATCACCGCGGGGAAGGACTGCAGCTTGTTGTTGTAGCCCAGCACTGCATCGTTGTAGAACTGGCGGGCGTAGGCCACCCGGCCCTCGGTAGCCGTGAGCTCTTCTTGCAGCGCCAGGAAGTTCTGGTTTGCCTTCAGGTCAGGGTAGGCCTCGCTGAGCGCGAAGACCTGGCGCAACGCCCCGGTCAGGGCGGTGTCGGCCGCAGCCTGTGCCCCCGGCGTCGGCGCCGCCGACATGGCGGCGTTGCGGGCCTTGATGACCGCATCGAGCGTGTCCTTTTCGTGTGCCGCATAGGCCTTCACGGTCTCGACCAGATTGGGGATGAGATCGATACGGCGCTTCAACTGCACGTCGATCTGGGACCAGGCGTTGTCGACCTGGTTGCGTCGGCGGACGAGGCCGTTGTACATCACGATCGCGAACAGAGCGAGCACGACGAGTATGCCGAGCACGATGAGCAGCGTAACCATGGCTCTCCTTCGGGGTGAGACTTGCGGGGGGACTGGGGCTCGGAGTCCGTGTGGCCGACATGCGGCTCAGTCGAGGTGTACGAGCGCCTAACGCATCATACGTTGAACGGCTCGCCGAAGGCGTGGCACCCGGCTGGTGATGACGCCCTGCGCTGCCCGATGCTCGCGCACGACACGCTCGTAGATCGCGGCGTAGGCGGCGGCCAGGCTGGCCATGCTGAAGTCCTCAGCTCGACGGGTACCGGCGTGGCGCAAGGATGCCGCCAATTGTGCATCGTCGAGCACCCGGCGCAGCGCCGCAGCGAGGGCGGCCACGTCGCCGGGCTCACACAGCAACGCGTCAACGCCGTCGGTGGCCACATTGCGGTACCCATCGAGTGCGCTTGCCACCACCGGGGTCCCGGCAGCCATGGCCTCGATGAGCACCACGCCGAACGACTCGCCGCGCAGCGACGGTGCACAGAACACCGACGCACCCTTGAGGTACTCCATCTTCTCCTCGTCGCTGATGCGCCCGAGCCATTCGATACGAGCGTCAGCGGCAAACTCCAGCTGCAGCCGCTTTGTGTCGGGCCCGCTTCCGGCCACCAGCACCCGCACCGTCGCAGGAAGCTCGGCGCACGCCGCCAGGAGCACATCGAGGCCCTTGCGTTCCTCGTGGCGACCACAGAAGAAGATCGTCTGACCATCGAGACGACGCGGAACAGCCCCGGTGAAACGATCGAGCTCGACCCCGTTGAAGAGCACCTCGTACTCGCCGCCCATGTAGCCCTGGATCAACGCAAGCGCGTCCTTCGAGACCACCACTCGGTGGGCGATGTTGTCGGCCAGCCGGCTGAGCGGAGCTGTCAGGAGCCGGTAGGACGCAGACTCGCCCGCAGCGTGAAAGGTGCCAACGATCGGTGCGGGGTGCAAGAACAGCGCCGTCTCCGACGCCCCCGGGGCCAGTGGCTCGTGCACGTGCAGTACGTCGAATTGCTCGTCGTTCAGTAGTTGGATGATGCGAAACTGCGCGCTCGGGTCGGGGGCGATGGGCACCACCGAGCCATTTGACGCCGTGGGCAGGCTGTTGCCGAGCGGGCTGACAAAGCTCGCGGGAGGCGGCCCGTCGCAGGGCCCGAGGACCCGGGTCTCGTGGCCCATCTTGCGCAGCTCGCGGGCCAGACCCATGACCTGGGCCTGCACCCCGCCGGGGATGCTGAGGCTGTAGGGGCAGACAATGCCGATGCGAAGCGGGTGCGCAGGGCGTCTTGCTGGCACATCAGACTCCTGTCGCACCGGCGAAACCCTATCGCAGGATGCGCACGGCCGATTCTGCTGCACCTGTCGCTGCCCGGGTGCGGCTACCGTCGAGCAGATGAGCCCGCTTCCTGCACTCTCCATCATTGGGGCAGCCACCAAGCGCCTCGCCATCCTCGAACTGGCCGCCGAGGCAGAGACCCGCGGGTTCGCTGGCTTGGCCTGTCCCGGCGTCGGCGGCAACCTGGCACTGTGTGCGTCGCTGGCGCACGTGACCACGACCATTCCGTTCTGGTCGTCGATCCAGCCCATCTATCTTGCGCATCCGATGGAAACAGCCGCTACCGCCGCGCACATCGCCGAGGTCAGCGGTGGCCGATTCCGCCTGGGTCTGGGCGTGAGCCATGTGCCGATGCTCGATCGCATCGGTCTGCCCACCGGGAAACCGTTGTCGGACATGCGCGAGTACGTCGCAGCGCTGCGTGCAGCAGAGCGAGGGGCCGGAGCACTCCCTGCAATCCTGCTCGCTGCGCTACGCGACCGCATGCTCGACCTTGCCACGGAGATCGCCGATGGCGCATTGTGGGCCAACGCGTCGTTGTCGCACACGCCAACACAGCTGGCCCGGCTGCCAACCGACCGGCTGGCCACGTTCCAGCTCGCCAACATGGTGCCGACGGTGATCGACAGCGACATCGATGCGGCCCGCGCCATTCACCGGCGCACCCTGGGTGGTTACATCGTGCTCCCCAACTATCGCAACTATTGGCGCGTCGCCGGCTACAGCGACGAGATGGACGCGATCGAAGCGGCGCTGGAGCTGGGTGACCGCGACGCAGCAACAGCGGCAATGAGCAACCGGTGGCTCGATGATTGCACCATCAGCGGCGGCGCCACGCGGGTGCGAGATCGGCTCGACGCATGGGCTGCCACCGGCGTCACCCCCATTGCCGTGATGAGCAGCACCAGCGGCGGCCAGGCCAAGGCCATCCGCGAGTTGTTCGACCTGTACAGCTGAGCACGCCGTGCCGGTGCCCGACTGACGGCCCTCAGCAGATGTCAGCGGCGGCGATCAGCTCGGCACCCTTGTTCCGCACGAAGTTCACCTGGTTGGACACGGCGTGCATCACCAGCAGACCCTCGGCTGCAGGCACCAACAGCGAGCTGAGCGCGGCCAGATCTTGGTCCGCAGGGTTCAGCCATTCGTGCCAGGCATCTTCGCCGAGCAGGGCGGGCATGCGATCGTGCACGGGCGCCATGGTGGCGTTGGCCGCCGTGGTGATGACGGTGCAGCTGTGCAGCCAGGGGGCGTCGGCAGGACCCGCCTTGTCCCGCCAAGCGGTCCACAGTCCGGCAACAGCCAACGGCCTGCCATCGGCACGGTGGATGTACATCGGCTGCTTGGCCGGCTTACCCGTGGGGCCGAGCGGCGCGCCGGGCGCAGGTGCCTGCCATTCGTAGAAGCCATCCATCGGGATGATGCACCGCCGATTCTTCAGCAGGCCCTTGAACGAGGGCTTCTCGGCCAGGGTTTCGGCGCGCGCGTTGATCATCTTCGAACCGATCTTGTCGTCCTTTGCCCAGACCGGCACGAGACCCCAATGGAAGGCGCGCAGGATGCGACCGTCGTCGGGCGGGGCAACCACGGCATAGACGTCGTTCGTGGGGGCCACGTTGTAGCTCGGCGCCAACGCATCGCCCTCGAACGATGCCCCAAAGAACGAAGCGATCTGGGCGGGTGGACTGGAGGAAACAAAGCGGCCGCACACGCTTCGTACGGTATCCCACCAGAACACTCCGCTAGTTTCTGACAGTCCGTCAGATTGCAGTACGAGCCACACACGACACAGGGGGTGCGTCATGACCGAACTCGGTTTCAGACCGTTCGACGCCGACAACCATTACTACGAAGCCACCGACGCATTCACGCGCCACATCGAGCCCTCGATGGCCAAGCGCTGCATGCAGTGGGTCGAACTCGATGGGCGTCAGCGCCTGCTCGTGGGTGGCAAGGTCAACCGGTTCATTCCCAATCCCACGTTCAATCCCGTGTCAAAGCCGGGGGCGCTCGACCTCTACTTCCGAGGCAAGGTAGCCGGGTCGGACCTCAAGACCATGTTCGGCGAACTCGATCCCATCCAGCCCGAATACAGAGACCGTGACGCTCGATTGCTGCTGATGCAACAACAGGGCCTCGACGCAGCGTTCTTCTTCCCCACTCTTGGCGTGGGCATGGAGGAGTCGCTCAAGCACGACATCCCAGCGCTCAACGCTGCGTTCCGGGCGTTCAATCGTTGGCTCCACGACGACTGGGGCTTTGCCTACAAGAACTCCATCTACGGCGCTCCCTACATCACGCTGGCCGATCCACAGTGGGCGCTCGACGAACTGAACTGGTCGATCAGCCACGATGTGCGCGTCGTGGTCATGCGTACGGCGCCGGCATTGGCGCCGGGGGGCCTCACCCGCTCCCCCGGCGACGCCGTGTACGACCCGTTCTGGGCGCGTGCCGCCGAGGCAGGCGTGGTCGTTGCGTTTCACTCCGGCGATGCCGGCTACGGCAAGTACATCGACGACTGGGAACCCGGTGGCGATTTCGAGGCATTCAAGTTCTCGGCGTTGCGCACCATCACCGGCGACCGTGCTCCGTTCGACCTGTTTGCAGTCCTCGTGTGCCACGGCGTGTTTACCCGCCATCCCGAACTGCGCTGTGCCAGCATCGAGGCGGGCAGCGAGTGGGTGCAGCCGCTGCTCAAGAAGTTCAAGAAGGCGTACTCACAGAACCCGTTCGCGTTCGGCGGTGACCCAGTGGAGCAGTTCCGCGATCACGTGTGGGTTGCACCGTTCTACGAGGATGACATCCGGTCCCTGGCCTCTGCCATCGGCTCTGACCGCGTGCTGTTCGGCAGCGACTACCCGCACGCCGAAGGCCTCGCCGTACCATCGGCGTTCATCAACGACCTGCACGGGTTCAACGACAGCGAGGTCCGCCAGATCATGCGCGACAACGCCTACGAACTGATTGGAGCCTGATCATGACCATGCCAGCAGTTGGCCCCGGAGGCCTTGGCATCATCGAGACGATGATGGGCTTCCCCGACCCGGACCCCCGTCGCCTCTACGAGTTTTTCCGCCCGAACATCAAAGACGTCGCCAGCAAAGAGACGATGTTCCCCGTGGAATACCTCTTCAAGGGCAACGTGCCCGGAGCGATGCCCGAGACGCTCGACCCCATCGAGGTCGCCATCAACACGATGAACCACTTCGGTATCGAGCGCTCGCTGATCGGCATCGAGGGCGAGGTCGGCCAGAACGCGATGCGTCAGCACCCCGACCGGTTCATCCCGTCCATCTCCGCCGACGGAAACAACGGCGTCGATGAGGTGCGCAAGATCCGTCGAGCCCACGAGGAGTTCGGCCTGCGCGCCGTCGGCACCTTCCCGGCGGGTTGTCATCCCCAGATCCCCATCGACCACGCCCGCTGGTATCCCATCTACTCGGTCTGTGCCGAGCTGGGCATTCCGGTGTTCATCTGCGCCGGCATTCCCGGGCCGCGCCTACCGAGCATGTGCCAGAAGGTCGAGCTGCTCGACATCGTCTGCTACGACTTCCCCGAGCTCACCATCGTCACCCGTCATGGCTGCGAGCCCTGGACCGAGTTGGCTGTCAAGCTGATGCTGAAATGGCCGGGCCTGCACTACAGCACCAGCGCCTTCGCTCCGCAGCACTACAACCAGCGCATCATCGACTACGCCAACTCGCGCGGCGCCGACAAGATCATCTACGCCGGATACTGGCCGATGGGGCTGACCTACGAGCGGATCATGGGCGACATGCCCAACGTGCCGTTCAAGGACCACGTGTGGCCGAAGTTCCTGCGCGAGAACGCGTTGCGGGTCCTCGGCCTGAGCTAGGGCCTGGTGAGTGCGCAAGGCACGGTTCGCGTGCGTTGGGCACTCATGGGCTTTGCGCCCGGGTGGGTTACTGCACGGCCCAACTGTTCACGGCGTAGGCGCCGTTCTGGTTCACCTGCACAATGGCTGTCGAGGTAATGACCGGGGCACCGATGCTCGTGTCGGTGATGGTGACGATCTTGAAGATCTTCTGGATGATCGGGTTCAACAGGCCGAGCACGAAGCTCGCCGGCCGTTGATCGGTGACCGTGTACGACGCTGCCAGAACGCCTCCCGCAAGCTGAATGGTCTTGTTCGCCGCTGCAGCGACAGAGGCCACGTTCACGTTCACGAGGCCCTGCGGCACCGACACGTACCCGGGGATGATCACGTTGACCGTGGCTGCCGTGGACAGGTTGATGTCAATGATCGGCAACGGATTGGTGGGCACCACCGCCGGCGCGATCGGAGCGGTAGGCACGAGCGTGGAGGGTACGTAGGACTGCGAGACCGCCGTGGTGATGGTGGCGCCACCCACCCTTGACTGCGGCACGCTGAGGAAGCCGGCAAGGGTCAGGTCGGATTGGTCGCCGCCGGAGATCACACCGTTGACCGACTCGATGGAGACCCCCGCCGATGACAGGGTGCTGGCGTCGGTGGCGGCGACGTAGCGCTGGTTGAACACGATGCTCGTGTTGCCGGCGGTGACGTTGTCGATCACCAACCGCCCTGTCGAACCGAAGACGAACGTGGCGCCAAGGCCTGAGATGTTGTGGGTGGAGGGGGCATTGGTGGCGTAGAACGCTGCCTCCTGGTCGTTCGAGCAGCCCTGCGTGCCGCCATCGCCAACGACCACGTTGGCGTTGCCGCTGATGCGCACGGTGTTCTCGAAGTAATAGATGCCCGAGGTGAAGAACACCGGGGTCGAACCGGTGATGGTCAGCGGATCCTTGTAGGTGCCGGGAAAGTAGACCGAGCAGGTGGCGAAGCCGGTGGGCATCGCGTAACCGCTGTTCGAACGCTGATTCAGCCCGTGGGCGGGTAGGTCCGGCGCCCACACCGTGTTCAGCTTTGGGGTCACGAACGCGCTGGCCTGCCACGCCGATGCCGGAGCCGCTCCGGACCCGGGGAAGGCGGTGCCCGCTGAGTCCGTGGGTACCGCGGCGCCCACCTGCGTGGTGGCGACCGCATAGCGCAGGTTCAACGGGTCAGAGGCGGTGACGTCGTTCATCTTGTAGCACTTGCTCGCGACCTTGGTGGTGAGCAGTGGTTCGGCCAGCGCCACAGACACGGTGAGACCGGCAGCGTCACAGGACTTGTAGAGCGAGATCGGGTCAGCAAGGGCAGTGCGCAGGCCACCCTTGACCGCTTCGATTCGCATCGACTTCGACTGCTGGACGCGGGCTGATCGGGTCACGGCGGTGGCGTAGCGCAGCACGGGGATCACGACCAGCGAACAGATGATGATCATCACGAGCATCATGATCATCGCCGAGCCCTCATCGGTGGTGACTACAGGATCAGCGGTCCGGCCCGACCGCTGCCTGTTGGAGCTTCGCATCATGGGTTCACCCGGGTCACCGTCTGGATGCATGACACGGCTTCGTTCGCCGCCACCTGCACACGGATGCCCTTCCAGTTCGTGCCTGCAATGTCGACCGTTGAGATGCTCCGGCTGTTCGGACCGGCCTTGCACGACCAGGTCGACGGCGCGTAGGCCGAGAGGTCCGACAGGTTCTGCGGCTGGATGTCCACGGTGACGTACTGGCCGTTGTTGATCGAGAAGTCGAAGGTGCCACTGGTGAACTGCTTCGAGGTCGTGACCACGTTCTGGCCGGTGTTCACCGCCACGCCTGCAGCATTCTTGGTGACGGTGTTCTGGTACGTGAATGGGTCTGCGGCGGCCGAAGTGCCCACCTTGGTCTGCAGCGTCACCGTGCCTCCGCATTGGGCGAGGGCTACCGCCTGCAGCGCCGAGGCGAATGCCGTGTAGTCGGGCATGATGTACATGTTGGCCTCGTCGACGTTGGTGTACACCCCGCCCGACAACAGCGCCGGCACGCCGAAGTCGTTGCCAGCGACCAGGCGGGTCAGGATGGTCGCGTTGCTCGTGGTCGTGGTGCTCGTGGTGTAGTTCGTGAACGGTTCGGAGTACTCCTCACGGATACGCCACCCATCGGTTGAATCGGCAGTGGTGTTGCCGGCGTTGTACAACGTCTGCGTCGAGTTCTCCCACGAGTCGTACGGCGCAGAATATGTGCGGTCGCGCCAGCCGTCGGCTTCGTCGGACGTGGTGTTGTTGATGTTGTACAACGACTGTGTCGTGGTCTCCCAGTAGTCGTTGCTGGCCGTCGGAACGCCGTAGGTGATCCGACGTGCCGTGGTGGCCGCACTGGTGTACAGGGCTAGGGTCGTGTCGTTTTCCCAGTAGTCGTACGTGCCCGTGACCGCCCCCACCAGAATCTGGCGGGCGGTGGTCGCCGTGGCGTTGTAGGTCGCCAGGGTGACGTTCTCCCAATAGTCGTACGTGCCCGTGACCGCCCCGAACAGAATCTGGCGGGCGGTGGTCGCCGTGGCGTTGTAGGTCGCCAGGGTGACGTTCTCCCAATAGTCGTTGGTACCGGTGATCGCCCCCACCAGGGTCTGGCGGGCGGTGGTCGCCGTGGCGTTGTAGGTCGCCAGGTCCACGTTTTCCCAAAAGTCGTTGGTACCGGTGACCGCCCCCACCAGGATCTGGCGGGCAGTGGTCGCCGTGGCGTTGTAGGTCGCCAGGGTGACGTTCTCCCAGTAGTCGTTCGTCCCCGTGGTTGCCTCGTAGGTGATGCGCTTGGTGGCATTGCCCGGCGCGCTCGTGGCGGGAGCACCCAGCGATGCCAGGTTGTAGGTCGCCTGGGGCACGTTCTCCCAGTAGTCCAAGTTGCTCCGGCTGTCGGCGTACGGCGGCTCGTAGAGAATCCGCTTCTTCGCCGTTGCGGCGCTCTGATACGTGGCGTAGGTGCCCGAGGTCCAGGTCGTACCGATCTTGGTCTGGTAGTGGACGCTCAGCTGGTAGTGGAAGCTGCGCTGATAATGGAAGCTGCGCTGATAATGGAAGCTGCGCTGATAATGGAAGCTCCGTTGATAATGGAAGCTGCGCTGATAGTGAAAGCTCCGCTCGTATCCGAGGTGGTAGCCCCGCTCGTACACGTAGCGCAGCCCGGTGACGCTGTTGATCCAGGTCGATGTGCTGCCGATCTCCGTGCCCACACCAACCCCGATGAACTTCACGGTCGAGCGGAAGGTGCGGGCGATTTCGTTCGCACGGAAGAACGCCTCCTGGTTGTAGGTGCTGCCGTTGGCCGCCGGGTAACCCACCAGGGCCGCCGGGGGGTTCGTGGGTCCGGTGGCCGAGCTGTAGTTGAGCCGGCTGAGGTTGGGGATGCCGTCGGTGAAGAACACCACGAGATCGGGAATGATGGTCTGCACGGTGCCGTCGCTGTTGTAAAAGAGCCGGTACCAGGCATCTTCCCAGTTGGTGCTGCCGCTCGAGCGCAGGGCCGACAGGGCACTCCGCAGCGTCGTGACGTCGGTGCTGTTGAGCATGTCGAAATAGCGGGTCCAGCCAGTGGTACCGAGCACGCTCGATCGGGTATCGAACAGCACCAACTCCAACTTCACCGGTGTGCCCTCGAACTTGTCAATGAAGTTACTCACCGCCGTCTTGATCGATGCCATTGCCGTCGAGCCGATCGAACCGGACTCGTCGATGATGAGTGCGATGTTGCCGCCGCACCGCGAGCGGGCCTGGCTGAAGCTCGGTGTTCCGTTGAGGCTGGACGCATCGATGGTGGTCCGGTTGGTGCCGCCCGCACTCAGACTGATCTGGTTCTGCCCACCGCCGGCCCCGGCGGCATCGCCGCCACCGTTCACGGTGACCACCACGCGTTGGGCATTCTTGGTCAGGGCATTGGGGTCAATCGGCACGGTGGAACCGGTCCCGCCGATGTCGGCGGGGTCGAGCGGCTGGCTGACCTGGATGACCCAATACGGCACCGTCGTGCCGGGAACCCACGCCACGCCATCGGGCGGAGCGGGAAGGTTATGCAAGATGACGCTGCTCGAGCACGTCGGGGCTGCGGCCCCCACCGTTGTGCAGCCGATACGGATCATCTGCCACTCAGTGCCCACCTGCAAGTAGCGGTACGACACGGCCGTGTGGGTGTTGACCGACGAAGTGGACCCGGCCACCTGACTGTCCCACTCGAGCATCAGCGCGTTCGATCCCCCGACGTTGAGCCCGACCGGGCAACTCGTACCGCACGGCGACGCGTTGGCCAGCACGCTCACGGTTTGCGCCGACGCCAGATCTGCAGGCATCCAAACGCCAACGTTCTGCTCTGATCTGGCGTTGTTCAGACGGCCCGTTGAGTTGTCGTTCTGGCGTGCGATCACGATGATGGCCGCCGAGATGGAATACATCAACATGCCGAACACGACGACACCGATCAGCAGTTCCGGCAGGGTCAGGCCCTCGTCGCGATGCTTGTGCTTCAGTTCAGATATCACTCTTCACCACCTGGATTGAGCTTTGGACCGAACCTGTCGGGCTGGTCACGGTGATCGTGATGACCTGAACGAGGAGATCTTCTGGGATCGCTCCCGAGCAGGCCCCGCTCACCCATGAGCCAGCCGACGTGGGCGACGCAGCGGGAACGAACCGCGATTGCACAATGCTGGCCCGATCGGCGGCCCACCCCTCGGACTGGGCGGCTGCCTGTGCGTACACGGTGTAGTCGCACTTCTTCGGGGCACGGTTCACACGATCAGCAGCGTTCTGAAGGACCGTTTGCACCTGTGCGAGCACTCGCGTGTTCGACGATGCCCGGATGGTGGAAACGACGCCGACCATGAGCGGCGCGATCAGGATCGCCATGAGCGCAATCGTCATGATCAGCTCGACGAGAGAGAATCCGCCGTCGGCGGCACTCGTATCGATCGCGCAGTCGATTTCCTCGTGTGTCGCGATGTCCATAACCGATCCGTTGTGGTCTCGATCCATGGATGCTCCATGGCTTACCAAGAGGCATCGGCGGCGAAGGGCCCAAGGTTGAGGCGAAAGAACACATTTCTTGTGTTGCGCTGCGCATGTGACACCTGTTCGTGGGTGGTCCGGCAACCGACGGCGCCCGTTCGAGTGCCCGTTCGAGTGCCCGTTCGAGCGGCGTCAGGACGTGATTCGCCATGAGTTGATCGAGATGGTGCCCGTCGATGACCGGATCAGCGCCACGACCTGGGTCGTGGTGAGCTGGTCGGCCACCGAGGTCAGATTGACCTTGCGCTGCGAGGGTCCGGTGAGGACACTCATGTTGAAGTTGCCGATGCTGGCCGCCGTCTGCATGTTCAGCAGGCCCACGACGAGCCCACCCATGAACTCTCCGTTGGCCGCCTGGGCAATGTTGCCGAGGTTGACCGCATTGGCGGGCGCCCACACCCCGCCGTGCACGACGATGCCGTCGTTCGATCCCTCCTGCAGGTCGATCAGCGGCGTGCCCACGGAACCGAGCGTGTTGGGTGCGTAGCCGCCGGATGTCGACTGCAGGGCGACGATCGAGGGGTTGATCGCTGGCAGGGCAACAAGCCGCGGTGGCGCAAACAGCTCGAGCTGACCATTGGGATCGATGGCGATGCCGCTGCTCCCACCGAAGATCCACGACACACCGGTGTTCGGCGCAGCACCGTTGGTCGCCGCAGCGATCGCCGATGCACACCACGGCGAGGTGAAGGTGGTGGGTGTGCGAGCCACCGGAGATGAACCGAGTCCGCTCTGCCCGGTGACGCCACCGATCACCAGCGCGTTCTTGATGCTGATGCGGCCGTCGAAATGGAAGTAGTACGTGCCCGGAGCGAAGAAGTTCTGGGTACCCGATCCGATGATCGGCGGGCTGGTGTACACGCCCGGCTGGAAGACCGTGCAACCATTGCTGTCGGTGACGCCCGATGCGCCTCTGGCGATGACGGGTGGTGCGGGCAGCAGCGGGACGGGGAACATCGTCTGCCACGTCGACGTCGTGCAGTTGAACCCCCGCTCGTCTGCGGGGCTGAAGGTCAGGTTGGACCAGCTCGGATCGACGCAGGCGCCGTTGCCTGCCGCCGGGTACCAGAGATCGCCGTTGGTGATGTTGACCGGCTTGTCGAGGGCTGCAGGTGGCGAAGCGATGTACACATTGCCGCCGATCTGACGCGACTGCGAGGAGTTGTTGGTGCCCTGGGCAATCCATGATGCCGAACCCGAAGGTACGCCGACCCCGGTGACCACGACAGCAAATTGGTTTGCCTCACTGGACAGGATCGCTGTTCTGGTGCAGGTGACCTTGACCGACTTCGAGTTAATGGTTGCCACATACAGGGTGGTGGGGGTGGCCGTGCACGTGGCTGACTTCGTCCGTAGCTTCTCCAACGCAATGTGCATTCCGGCATCGGATGCTGCAAGGCGCTCGACGCGCCGCTCGACGGTGCGTCCGTATCGCAGCGACGCAGCCGAATAGGTGGCCACGCCAACGACGACGGCACCGAGCACGACGGTCATCACCATGGCCAACGGCAAGATGAAGCCAACGTCCCGGCGGGCCTTCATGATGTCACCGTGCAGCTGGTGCTGAGGGCGGCGGTCGAAGCGGTCACGAGCACCGACGGCTTGTGGCCGTTTCCTGTGGGGCCGGTGGCGGTGAAACTGGCGGTGCTCCCCGAGGCGTTCGTGACCGACCCGTAGGCGATGTTGGCGGTGATCGTTGGCCATCCGGACAGGGCACGAACGCTCGCGTTCGAACCAATCGCGGGAGAGAAGGTGAGCGTGACAGCGGCGCCGCTGACCACGTTCCCGAACTGGTCGCTAACGGTCACGCCGGAGTTCCAGTTGTTGGTGATCGGCTGCGGACAGGCGACGGCAAAGGCCAGTGCGGCTGCGGGAGCGGCCGTCACGGTCATGGCCAGGCTCTCACCCGTTCGTACCGGCGCCGCGATGTCGGTCACCGTGATCTTGGTGGGTATCGCGTTCACAAGGTTCACCGAGATCGTGGCCGTGCCGGCAACGAAGGTGGCGCTCGACGGAAAGGTCGCTGGCGAGCGGCCGTTCGGTGAATTCGATGGTCCGCTCACCACGATCGGCTGCGCGCCAGTCAGGGTTGGATCGTTGACACCGTTGATCGTCGCCTGCAGCGTCAAGAGGGCATATCCCCCGGCGGTCACCGTCGCCTGATTCGGCGTCACGGTGAACGCCCTGACCGAGGTGGTCACGTTCAGGAGCGCTGCGCCGCTGCTGTTGCCGTCGCCCACAGCCTCGATGACGTGGGCCCCCGCAGTGGTGAACGGCGGAATCGTGAGGGTGGCATGGTTGTAGCCGTCCATGTCGGCTGTCGAGGTTGCCAGCACGGCGCCCGTTGCCGAGTCCAGGTGATACGAGATGGCCTCGCCGGCATGGAACCCGTAGACCACGGCCGATGTGACCATGCTCTCCGGGACCGTGGTCGGCAGCAACGCCAGCGTGGTCAACACGGTGAACGGACCGCTCACCGCCCGCCGACCCGAGGTGCCGATTGCCGAGATCACATGCAGGCCGCCGGAGGTGGTGACCGGCACGAGCAGGGCGGAGGCGGGCGTGTTGTGCTTCACCGTGACGGTGCCGATGACGGTGTTCGAGTCGAGCAGGAATGTCACCAGATCGTTGACGTCGAATCCGTGTACGTCGGCATCGATGGTTGCCCCGGGGGTCACCTGCGCCACGCCGCCCTGGGCCAGCTCGATGGTGCCATTGTTCACCCAGATCGATCCGGCGACGAAGCTCCCTGCGTTCCCGATGGCAAACACCTGATGCGGCCCGTTGACGGCGCTGAGTGGAATGGACAGTCGCACGCCTGTCGTCGAACCACTCGAATCGGCGACCCCACTGCCGATGCTGCCCGCAGCCACCGAGGTCGAGTGCGTGTAATCGAGATACACGGTGATCGCCTCGGAGGCTGCGAACCGCGAGAACTCGGCCGTCATTGCGTTGCCTGCATCGACGCTGTCCGTGCTGAGCGTCATGATTGATGGTGGCGGTGCCGCCGGCGCATCCGGCAGGGTGGCAATACTGGGATTTCTGCTCACGGCATCGATCTGCACGACCTTCTGAGCGCTCGTACCGGCGTGTTGGGTGACCGACATCGTCACCGTGGATCCCACGGCGGTGAGCGTGAAGGGCAACGAACCATCGGCGAACAGCGGCACGCTGCGGGAGGCCGTGTTGGTGCTTGCTGTACCGAAGTTCTTGCACGACACCCGTAGCAGCGATGCCACGGTGCCGGTGGTCAGGCTGCGGTAGCTCACCCGATAGGTGTCGGTCGCACCCGTGCCGGTCTGTTCGCTCCATGTGAGCCGCAGCAGGCCAACGCCCACGTCGGCTGTCGCGCAGCCAGCCGTCAGATCTCCCAACTCGACACCTGTACCGATGGCGGTTGCTGCCGGCGTTGAGTTCACGTCCTGCGGGAACCATGTTGCCAACTGCAACAGGTCACCGCTGTCGTCGGTACGGGTGCTGACGGCCACATTGCTCCGCAGGACCACGACGATGCCGTTCACCAGTGACGTCGTGATGACTCCCGTGATCGCGATCATCACCACCAGTTCCACCAGGGTGAAACCCGCCCCGCGCCCACGGCGGCCGCTGCGCCTACGCATTGCTCTTCACCAGGGTGATCGACTTGCTGTAGCTGTTGCTCCCGCTGACAACGCGCACCGTGATCTGCTGCAGCGCAGCGCCCGGAACACACGTGGCCGTGAAACTGGCTCCATTCCAGAAGAGCACGGGCTGGACCACGGTGATGTTCGATTGTGGCCAACCCCGTTGGCTACGGGGGGCACCGCTGTCCTGAAGCGTCGCCTGGTAGACCGCTCCGACCTGCGCCTCGCTCCCAACCGTGCAGGCGGTGAATGGTGCTGCGTGGAGATAATCGATGCCGGACTGCAGCCACACCACAGCCGAGGACTGCGAGGTGTTCAGCGCCGATCCCCTGACAGAGGCGACCAGCGCGCCGAGGATTCCGGCCCCTGCAACACCGAGCAAGGTGAGCGCTACGAGCAACTCGACGAAGGTGACCCCCCGGTCAGCTCGCCGGCATTCCGGCCGGGCGACCGACCCGTTGCAACGACCAGCAGGGAGTGGTCCCCGTGACCGACTACCAACCGCGATGTCCATGGCGGAACCGTCTTCTCGACGAAGCTCGCAACAGATTCGACGGGCTTCACCTGTTCATCGGTCGGTTTCTGCCGAAGTTGAGCAGGAACTCGCACGGACGTTCGTCACCATCTGCCGCAGACGACACCGTCGGCCCCCAGGGCGGCGAGCCCGTCGCTGAGCTGCGTCGGCGTCGGTGTTCACTGACTTCACCGCGGTCCCTTCACCACGGTCCCTTCACCACGGTCTCGTCACCACGGTCCCTTCACCACGGTCCCTTCACCACGGTCTCGGCCGAACTTTCCCTGTGCGTGATCATTCGGTCTCGCACCGTGATGATCGACGCGCTAGGCTGGCCGAACGATCTCGCCCTCGGCGACGTCGGCGAAGGAGATACAGCCATGACGACGTCACCCCCACCAGCGTCACCGTCACCGTCACCGTCACCCGCGTCTCGGGTATCGAGGTCGCGGTTGCTCATTGGTGCAGTCGGCCTCGTCGTGCTTGCGTCGCTCGCAGCCGTCACGCTCACCTCGCCCTCCACAACGGTGACACGCCGGGGAGCCCGCCCCGCCGGACCGCCCGATACTGCTGCGGCCAACACCGCCGCCAACAGCGAGCCGAACTCCGTCGCCGCTCCCCGGGCAGAGGGCCACGATGTGTCCCCGCCGCTGCGCACGATCGCGCCGCACTCCACGCCCGAGGCCGATGCCGACGGCGGCGAGGTCGAGCGCGAAGGCGACACACGTCTCGATGTGCTGCCACACCCCGCAACGGGCGCTGTCGATCCTGTTGCCCAGCGCGCCCCGGTGGTCAAGGCCGGTGTGGTTGCCCCACGAGCGGCCACGGTTGGCGCCGGTTTCGATGGTCCGGGCAACGGCAACATGACCGTGCGCAGCGCTCCCCCCGACCCCAACTCGGCAGTCGGGCAGACCGCCATCTTCACCGTGGTCAACTCCAGCTTCATGATCCAGAGCAAGACCGGAGTGACCACGTATGGGCCCACTGCGAGCAACACGATTTTCAGCGGTTTCGGCGGATTGTGCGAGACCACCAACGACGGTGATGCGGTCGTTCGGTACGACCGGCTTGCGGGGGTCTGGGTGTTCACCCAGTTCGCCAACGCTGGCTCCTCGACGGGGCCGTATCTGGAGTGCGTCGCTGTGTCGACGTCCAACGATCCAACCGGCACATGGAACCGTTACTCGTACTCGTTCGCCAGCTTCCCCGATTACCCGAAGCTGTCGGTGTGGCCCGATGCGTACTACATCTCCTACAACCTGTTCTCCACGTCGGGAGCCTGGGCGGGCCCGAAGGTCTGTGCGCTCGACCGTGCCAAGATGCTGCTCGGTCAGGCCGCCACACAGCAGTGCTTCTCGGGCAGCCTCTCCTACGGCGGCCTCTTGCCCGCCGATCTCGATGGCTCGGTGCCGCCCCCAGCCGGCGAGCCCAACTACGTGGTCGCATTGGGCGCCACCAACACCACCTTGGCCGCGTGGAAGTTCCATGTCGATTGGGTCACGCCGGCCAACTCCACCTTCGTGCAACAGCCAAACTTGACGGTTGCGGCCTACAGCCCGGCGTGCAACGGCCGCACGTGCATCGCGCAGCCGGGGACCACCACGCTGCTCGACTCGCTGGCCGATCGCCTGATGTTCCGCCTTGCGTACCGCAACTTCGGTAGCTACGCATCGATGGTGGTCACCCACGCCGTCACCTCGGGTTCCATCGGCGTGCGCTGGTACGAACTGCGCAGCACCGCTGGCACCCTGAGCGTGTTCCAGCAGGGCACCTACGTACCCGACACTCGGTCACGCTGGATGAGCAGCGCCGCCATGGACATGTCCGGCAACATGGCGATCGGCTATTCGGTCACCGGCAGCACCACCAAGCCGTCGCTGGCAGCCACCGGCCGCTTGGCAGCCGATGCCCTCGGCACGCTCACACAGGGCGAGAGCATGCTGGTGACCGGCGGCGGGGTGCAGACCGGCACGCTGACGCGCTGGGGTGACTATGCCAGCATGAACATCGATCCGGCCGACGACTGCACGTTCTGGTTCACCGGCGAGTACCTGCCCGCGTCCGGTTCGTTCAACTGGCGCACCCGCGTGGCCTCGCTGAAGTTCGCTGGTTGCGGAGGTCCGATCGTTCCTGACTTCGTGGTCACTGCCACGCCAGCCTCAGCAACGGTGAGCCCTGGCGGCAATTCCACCGTCGCGGTCTCCACCACGACCACATCCGGCATCGCGCAGTCTGTGGCCCTCAGCGCCACGGGCCTGCCTACCGACGCCAGCGCATCGTTCAGCCCGGCCAGCCTCAATTCCGGCGCCGGGTCGGTGTTGACCATCACCACCTTGGGGACCACACCCACTGGCTCGTACCCCATCACCATCACGGCCACTGGCGCCAGCGCGACGCACACCACCACGATCACCCTTGTGGTTTCACTGCCCGATTTCGTCATGTCTGCCCAACCCAACCCCGTCAGCACCAGCTTGGGCACGTCGGCCGGCGTGGTGATCTCCACGACAGCGGTGGGTACCCCGCAGGCCATCGGTCTGTCGGCGTCGGCATTGCCCAGCGGTGCTACCGCCACCTTCAGCCCGACGTCGGTCACTGCGGGCGGCGCTTCGACGTTGACGATCGCCACCACGACACTGACGCCAAAGGGCACCTACAACATCACCGTCACCGGCACCGGCACTGCAGCGACCCACTCGATACCCGTCACGCTCACGATCACGGCGACCAACATTGTGGTCAATGGTGGCTTCGAGTCGGGCTCGCTCAGCGGGTGGATCGCGTCCGGCACGAACCAGGCCGTGACGTCACCGCACAGCGGACTCTGGGCCGGCCAGAGCGGTGCCGTGGTTGCAACGTCAGGCGACTCCAAGATCACCCAAACGTTCACCGTGCCGACCGGTGCCACCAAGCTGACGTTCTGGTATCGGGTCAGCTGCCCTGACCGGGTGAGCTACGACTGGGCAACGGCAACGCTGCTCGACGTCAAGGCCCGCACCACCAAGACCGTGCTCGCCAAGACCTGCAACAACACCGGCACCTGGGTGCAGGTGACCACAGCGGTCACAGCGGGCCGGTCGTACACCCTGACGCTGATCAGCCACGACGACAACATCGCCGCCGACCCCACCTTCACGCGCTTCGACGACATCGTCGTGTCGTAGCTCCCGTTCGGGCCCCCGGTGCCGCTGCAGCACCGACGCGACAACCCGAAGTCCGATCTGGCGAAGGCTGCATGCCAGATGGGTCCCTGCACGACCCAGCCGAAGCTGGCCGACCACGAGACGGCACTGTGGTTCAAGGGGTCGCGCTACATCCTTGACTGCGTTGACATCAAACAATTCGTTCGCGACTTCAAGGAGGCAGTCCCGTACGCGACGAACCTGACCTTCGGGCCGGAGACGATGCAGGAACTTGCGAACGAGCGAGCGGCGCGGTGTACGACCGCTTCAACGTCGAAGTAGCCGAGGAACGGTCCGCGCAGTCACCGCGTCCGCGTCGCGTGCGACCGCGACGCGTGCGACCGCGACGCGTGCGATCGCGACGCGTGCGACCGCGACGCGTGCGATCGCGACGCGTGCGATCGCGACGCATGAAGTCGGGCCTCCGACTGCCGCGCATCGACGACCTTGATGTATCCGGAGCGGGGCGAACCCGCCACCGAGGCGAAGGTCATCTGCGTCGTCTGCCCACTCGTCGCCGCCACCGACTCGCCGCCGCGTAGGACTGGGGCCAACGAGCGGCCTCTCGTCGCACTCATCGAACTGTCCGGCACTCTGTAAG
>CAFBLP010000009.1_pt1 | contig 58619 bp, 53 predicted proteins | sample 7268181 | NCBI WGS metagenome assembly CAFBLP01 (sample SAMEA6814034, study PRJEB35770) | freshwater metagenome | biome: Freshwater; feature: Freshwater reservoir; material: water | place: Czech Republic | collected 2017-05-23 | depth 30m m | reverse complement strand
GACCGACCTCAACGCCTCGCTGGGTGACAACGCCACCGTCGTGCTGATCGACACCACCTCTGGCGAGCGAGTTCCGCTGTGGGCCGAGCTCGACACCAAGGCGGCCACCGATGCCGACCGGGCACTGGTCATCCACCCGGCCGTGGCGCTGCAGGAAGGCCACCATTTCGTGGTTGCGCTGCGCAACATGCGCGATGCCTCGGACGCAACGATTCAAGCCGGCGCCGTGTTCCGCGCCTACCGCGACCGCCTCGCCAACGAGGCGCTCGAAGGCCGCCGCCCAGCGATGGAGAAGACCTTTGGCGAACTCGACGCCGCCGCAATCCCGCGCGCCGATCTGTTCCTGGCCTGGGACTTCACCGTGGCCAGCCAACGCAACATCAGCGAACGCATGCTCAGCATCCGCGACCAGGCCCTCGCCACACTCGGCGACAAGGCCCCCGCGTTCAGGGTGACCGCGGTGAACACCGGCACCGACGACAACATCGCGATGCAGATCATCGGCACCTACACGGTGCCGAACTTCCTGACCAACGACGGCAGCGCCGGCAACCGGTTCAACTACGGACCCAACCCACGACCGGACTCGCTCCCCGCACAAAACGGCACGGTCGAGGTCGGCTTCATGTGCAACGTGTCGGCCGCAACCACGGCAGCCACCACGCCGGCACACCTGGTGGAATACGGCCACGGCCTGCTCGGAAGCAACGACGAGATCAACGCTGGCAACGTGCGCGCCTTCGCGAACGAAGACAACGTCGTGTTCTGCGCCACCAAGTGGGCCGGCATGAGCGATGACGACATCACCAACGCAGCCAACACATTGGGCAGCATCGGTGGCTTCCCAACGGTTGCCGACCGCCTACAGCAGGGCGTACTGAATCAGATCTTCCTTGGCCGGTTGATGACACGATCCGACGGACTCGCCACGGTACCCGAGCTGCAGCGCGCCGACGGCAGCCTGATGATCGACACCGCTCACCTTGACTACGACGGCAACAGCCAGGGCGGCATCATGGGCATCATGCTGGCGGCCGTGTCACCAGACATCGAACGCGCCGTACTCGGCGTCACCGGCATCAACTACAGCCTGCTGCTCCCGCGCAGCGTCGACTTCGCGAAGTACGAGGCGTTCTTCACGCCCGCCTACCCCAACGACCTCGATCGCATGGTGCTCACCAGCGTGCTACAGATGCTGTGGGACCGTGGTGAGGGCGGCGGCTACGTGCAGCACCTCATCGCCAGCCCATATGCCGGCACTCCGGCCAAGACGGTGCTGTTCGATGTGGCCTTCGGCGATTGGCAGGTCAGCGAGCTGTCGGCGATGGTGGCGGCGCGCACCCTCGGCCTGCCCATCAATCGCCCCGTCGCTGCAACCGGCCGCAGTCGCGAGGTCACACCGGGTTGGGGCCTCGACGCAATCACCTACCCCAGCACGGGCTCGGGCATCATCATCTGGGACAGTGGCAGCGATCCCATCCCGATCGACGGCGTCCCGCCGTCAACCGGACGCGATTCGCACGAGGACCCCCGCGCGGATGCCACCGTGCGCAGGCAGAAGGCAGCGTTCCTGTTCGACGACACCCTGATCGACGTGTGCAGCGCCGGACCATGCACCGCCGCAGCGCGTGACTAATCGGCAGGAACCGGGATACGCAACAGGGCGGGTGCGATCGTCTCGAAGATCAGGTTTGCCCCCGGCTTGAACACGTGCACACCGTCCCAGCGGTAGCCGAGGTCGGCGCTGATTGCTGCGTCGTGGCACCACTCGGTGGGTCCTGTCACGAAGCTCACATGCGTCGGATCGGCAGCCGCCGCTGTGCGCAGCAGGTCGTTCACGTGACCGGTACGGGCATCGTCGCCGCGCTCGGGGAGTGCCGGCACACCAGCGCCCTTCACGTCCTTGGGGCGCATGCACGCAACCTCGAGCAGCGCCACGTGGGCCCCCGCCGCTTTCAGGGCGTCGATGCCCGTCTGCAGTTGGGCGAGGTAGTACGCATCGGCCTCTGGTGTGGCGAACACCAGTGTCCGATCGGCAAGCTTCAGGTCGAACACGTCCCACGCACCGATCACCACCAGCGCCACCTGCGCCCGTGCCGCTGATGCGGCAGCTCCCCATTTCGCAGCCCACCCGACGCAATTGCCGAACGCGCGCCTGAAGCTGGTGCGAGCCGACACGACCGTACCGGTGTCGTACACGCCGCATCCCTCGACAGAACCGTCGCTGACCGTGAAGGTGGTCTCGAGGCCAGCAGGTTTGTTGATGACCAGTGAATGCGCCTGAGAATCGCCGACCACCGTGAGCCGGCGCGGCAGTGTCGCCAGCGTGGTCGTGGTTGCCGCTACGTTGCTGGCCGGGGTGGACTGCACGCTGGGCGCACTGCCGACGGGCACCACGAATGAAGCATCGGTACCACCCGCAGCGGGGTCGAACCGATCGACTGATGCGTAGAACAACCCCAGCCCCACGACCACCACTGCGACAGCACTCACCGCCGCAGCGGTGACCCGAACACGTCGGGCCCGGTCGCCGCCGATCGCAGCGCGTTGGTCACGCAGCCAGCGCCGCAGGACACCCTGGCGGATGGGGGTCTCCACATACCGGTAGCACGCCTCCGAGACGGCAACCGTCGCCAGCCCACCGAGCACCAGACGCGGGTAGCTGCCCGAGTGGTAGACGTGCCCGAACACGAAGATCGGCCAGTGCCACAGGTACAGCCCGTACGAACGCCGGCCGATCTCGACCAGCGGCCGCCAGCCCATGATCGCACGGAAACCGCTGGCATCGGGGTGAACCACCACGGCGATCGCCACCATCGATAGCACCGACACCACAGCCAGCAACCATTGATAGACGTACCCGTCGGTCAGGGCCGCAACGCTCATGATGCAGACCAGCAACGTGACCGCAGCGGCGCCGATGGGGTCAAGACGCGTACCGAACTTGCGCATCGGCCGACTGTTGCGCCACGGCCGCCACACGAACGCGCACGACGCCCCGAGCAGCAGCCCGCTGGCCCGGGTGACCGTGCTGAGGTACATGAAGTTGGTGCGGTTGGCCTGATGGCCGAGCAGCGAGATGGTGCCGCTCGCCGGGGTGGTGGCATGCAGCACGTACATGAGGACCATCAACGAAAGTGACGCCGCTGCGAAGGCGACACCGCGCGACCGCAGCCGCCCGGCACCAACGGCCATGGCGCCGACGAACACCAACGGCCAGATCAGGTACCACTGCTCCTCGACGGCGAGCGACCACAGATGACGCAGCAGCGGCGGGTCGACCGAGGCGAAGTACGGCGCCTTACCCAGGATCTGGCCCCAGTTGCTGACATAGAGGATCGACCACGGCAGGTCGCGCTTCAGCGTGGACTGCTGCTCGGCCGTGCCGAACAGGCTCGCCCACAGTGCCACCGCAACGAGCATGGTGAACAGCGCCGGCAGCAGGCGACGGGCCCGGCGCAACCAGAACTGGCCGAGACTCACCCGGTTGTTCTGCGCACGTTCGTCGAGCAACAGCGACGTGATCAGGTAGCCCGACACCACGAAGAACACCTCGACGCCGAAGAAGCCACCCTGCATCCACGGCAGGCCTGCGTGATACAGGATCACTGCGATCACGCTGATGGCGCGCAGGCCATCGAGGCCCGGCTGGTATCCCATCTTGTTCGGTCGTGTCACATCGAACTCGACCGTGCCTGAGGGCACCCATCGCCTGTCCAACTCAGCAAGGCGCCCGAGCGCAGGAGGGTCGACAGACTCCTGAGTCACGCCCTGCGTCTCCAACTCAGCGTGGCCAGCCCCAATCCACACATCGCCGCGGCGACGAGGTAGGGCGTCGGGATGCCCGCATGGTGGAACAGGAAGCCCGCCAGCGCAGGACCGAGCACACGGGCGAGCGCCGAACCGCTCTGTTGGAAGCCGAGCGCTTCACCACGTTGTCGGGGGGCGACCCCTTCGGTGACCATCGCGGTGAAGTTCGGCGTGGTCAGCCCCTGTCCGAGGGTGAGCAGCACCAGCGCAGGTATCAGGATCGCCCATTCCTTGGCGAAGGCGAGTATGAGCAGGCCGACGGCATTCAACGCCAGACCGACCGATACCGATCCGCGCACGCCCAGCTTGGCCCCGATGGGCCGGATGAGACCACCCTGCACCACCACCAGGAACACGCCGATGCACACGAACACCACAGCGATACCGCCCTCGTCGAGCGAGAAACGGCGCTCGGCCAGCAGAGCGAACGTGGCCTCGAACCCGCTGAACGCTGCAACGGCGATGAAAGCAACCGTGACGAGGCGCCACAGGTCTGCAGAGTGCACCGACTTCTCGCCGACGTGTCGGGGGCCACGGTGCTGATGGGTCTCGGGCAGGCGAACGATGGCCACGCAGCCGTTGATGAATGCCACCGCACCGGCGATGTAAAACGGCAGGTGCGGCCCACGAAGTGCCGACAGCGCACCGAGCGCCGGACCGAACACGAAGCCGACACCGAACGCCGCACCCAAGAGGCCGAACGCACGCGGCCGATCCTTCGGCTCGACGATGTCGGACACCGCGCCCTGGGCCACCGACACGCTGGCGCCCGAGGCGCCATCGATGATGCGCCCGAGGAACAGCACCCACAGCGCTCCGGCGGCGCCAGTGATGACGCTGCCAATCGCCGTACCGAACAACGACAACAGGATGATCGGCTTGCGACCGACACGATCGCTGAGTCTGCCGAGCAGCGGAGAACACACGAACTGGGCCAGGGAGAACGAGGCGAACAACAGCCCGACGGTGAACGGGTTGGCCCCGAATCGCTCGGCGTAGCGACCAAGGATCGGGGCGACGATCCCGAAGCCGACCAGATCGAGCGCGACTGTGGTCCAGATGACCCAGAACCCGCGGGGCAGCGGGGTTCGGGGGATTGAGTCAGTACTGGACACGGTGGTCAATCGTGCCACCTCCAAGGAGGCAAACCCAACATCCCAAGTCGTGTCGTGTCGCCGCCTGGAATCAGCGCCTGACGGATGTGCCCTGCTTGGTGGTCTCGACCTGCCAACCGTCGGCCTGCAGCCGGGCGCGTAGGGCGTCGGCCGTGGCAAAATCCTTCGCTGCGCGTGCGGCGTCGAGCGCTGCAACCGTGGCGGCCACCTCGGCGGGCACATCGCCCTCGGTCTTGAGCACCAGTCCGAGGCCCATGCACATCTCGTGAACCGCTGCCGCCAATGATCCGGCCGAGGCGGTGTCGCCGGCATCGAGCGCGGCGTTGGCCTGGCGCACCGTGTCGAACAGCAACCCCATGGCATTGGGTGTGTCGAGGTCGTCGTCCATTCGGTTGCGGAACCGCTCGAGCACCTCTGCATCAGCGAACACGGCGGGGTCTGACATGGCCAGCGCAGTGCGGGCGGCAAAGGAATCGAGGCCCGCCAACGCCTTGACAGAAGCATCGATGTTGTCCTGCCCAACACGCACGGGCCCGCGATAGTGCGTCTGCAACAACAGCATGCGGTACGCACGGGCGTCGTAGTGCTCGATCAGGTCGAGCAGGTTGGCGACGTTGCCGAGGCTCTTCGACATCTTCTCGCCCTCGGCATCGACGACGAACCCGTTGTGCATCCAGTGGTTCGCGAACCGCTTGCCCAGCGCAACGGCCTGGGCACGCTCGTTCTCGTGATGCGGGAACTTCAGATCCATGCCCCCGCAGTGCAGGTCGAATCCCTCACCGAGCAGATCGAGGCTCATCACCACACACTCGCTGTGCCAGCCGGGACGGCCAGCGCCCCACGGCGCAGGCCAGCTCGGCTCGCCCGGCTTGCTGATCTTCCACAGCGCGAAATCGGCCGGGTGGCGCTTGTTCTCTGCGCCGAACACCTCGCGGTCGCCGCCACCGGCGACGAGATCGTGCAGGTTCTGGTTGGCCAGCAGGCCATAGTCGTCGACGGTCTCCACGCTGAGGTACACGCCATCGGCGGTGGGGTAGGCCCGGCCCTTCTCGATGAGTTGGCCGATCATGGACACCATCTGGTCGACGTAGTCGGTGGCGTGGGGCACGTCGGTGGGGCGTTGCACGTTCAGGCCGGCCATGGCCTGAAACCACACGTCCTCGCAGCGGTGCGTGATCTCCTGCCATGGCCGGTTCTCGCGCGCCGCTCGATCGATGATCTTGTCGTCGATGTCGGTGATGTTGCTGACGAGGCGCACGTCGATGCCCGTCCAGGTGAGATAACGACGCAACACGTCGTAGACGAGCGTGGCGCGTCCGTGGCCGAGGTGCGGCGGCCCGTACACGGTGGGCCCGCACAGGTAGATGCTCAGCTTGCCGGGCTCGCGCATCGCGAGTGGGCGCACAGTCTGGGTGGCGGTGTCGTAGAGGCTCAGCATCACCCAACAGCGTAGGCGGCGCCGGAGACGAGCTCACAGACGTTTAACGCGGCAACCGCTCCGATCACCAGCGTTGCCGGAGACTCCACCGTCATCACAGCGAGTTGATCGACACGGCAGCGACCCACCACCTGATCGGCCGTTGTGGCCCTGCGGATGGCCGCAACCGGGGTGTCGGGGGCCATGCCACCCGCCATCAACGCATCGGCGATGACGCCGCGTTCGGCAACGCCCATCAGCACCACGATGGTGCCGCCTGCCTGGGCCAGCGCTGCCCAGTTCACCGGGGTCTCGCCGTGCTGACGGTGGCCGGTGACCACGGTGAACATCGCCGCCAGCGAGCGGTGCGTCACGGGAATACCGGCAGCGGCAGGAGCCGCAACGGCCGAGGTGATGCCGGGCACGATCTCGCAGGCAATGCCCTCGGCCGCCAATGCCACGGCCTCCTCGCCACCACGCCCGAAGACGAACGGGTCGCCGCCCTTGAGTCGCACCACCCGTCGACCCGTGCGCGCCAGGCGCACGAGCAACACGTTGATGAGGTCCTGGGCGATGCTCTGCCCGGGCCGCTTGCCGACATCGATGAGTTCGGCCTGCGGCGATGCCAGGGCGAGCACGTCGCTACTGACCAGCGCGTCGTACACGACCACATCGGCCTCGGCCAACAGCCGGGCCGCTTTCAGCGTGAGCAGTTCTGCATCGCCGGGGCCGGCACCGACCAGGGCGATGTGACCGGGCGCCGGCGGCCGCTGTGGCACACTCACCCAATCACCGCCGTGATCATGGCCGCGCCCGCGGTTGAGTTGGTGGCTTCGTCGATCAGGATCATTCGCCCGCCAGCAGGGTTGTCGGCATAGCGGTCGGCGACGATGGGCTCGCTCAGATGCAGGCGCACATGACCGAGCGCGTTGAGCGCCAACTCGTGCGTGGGCTCCTGGGCGAGTGAGACCAGATCGTGGTGATAGTCGATGCCCGTGACCGTGGCGCGCCCGGTACGGCTGCCGTGCTTGAACCACCACCGGCTGCCGACCACGAGCGGCTGTTCCACCATCCAGCAGATGTCGGCGTCGACGATCTCGCCCACGATGGGTGATGTGCCTGATGTCGCCATCGCCAGCACGTCACCGCGTGAGACATCCACCTTTGTGGCGAGTTCGATCACCACGGCATGACCGGCGGCGGCCGATTCCACTGGCTTGCCGGCGCGGTGCATCGCCCGGATCGTGGTGGTGGTGCCGGCGGGCAGCACGGTGACCGCGTCACCGACGGCAAGGCCACCACCATTGACTACACCGGCATAGCCGCGGAAGTCGGCGAACTCGCCGCCCTGAGGACGGATGACGCGCTGCACGTGCAGGCGCCCACCGACCTCACCACGCGGGTACGCATCGAACTGCTCGAGCCAATCCAGCAGCGGCGGGCCGTCGTACCACGGGGTGTGCACCGATGCGGCGACCACGTTGTCGCCCAGCAGCGCCGACATGGGAATGGCTGTCACGGGCACGGGAGTGGGCAGTGCGCGCACGTACTCGGTGACCTCTTTGGCGATGCAGTCAAACTCAGCTTGGTCCCAGCCAACGAGGTCCATCTTGTTGACGGCGACCACGATCGACTTCACGCCCAGCAGCGTAGCGATGAACGCATGGCGGCGGGTCTGCTCGAGCACACCGTGGCGGGCATCGACGAGCACGATCGCAACATCGGCATTGGAGGCACCGGTCACCATGTTGCGCGTGTACTGCGCATGCCCGGGCGTGTCGGCAACAATGAAGCTGCGGTTCGGGGTGGCGAAGTAGCGGTGCGCGACATCGATGGTGATGCCCTGCTCGCGCTCGGCACGCAGGCCATCGGTGAGCAGCGCCAGGTTGGTCTCGCCGTCGCCGTAGCGACGACTGGCCTTCACCACGGCGGCAAGCTGATCCTCGAAGACCGTCTTGGTGTCGTGCAGCAGGCGCCCGATCAGCGTGCTCTTGCCATCATCGACCGAGCCCGCCGTGGCGATACGCAGGGTGCCGCGCTGGGCGGTTGCGGTGTTGCTCATCAGAAGTATCCCTCTCGCTTGCGGTCCTCCATGGCAGATTCGCTGAAGGTGTCGTCGGCACGGGTAGCCCCGCGTTCGGTGATGCGCGCCGCGGCCACCTCGGCGATCACGTCGTACACGTTCGCGGCGGTGGACTCGATTGCGCCGGTGCAACTGGCATCGCCCACGGTGCGGTACCGCACGACGGCTTCGTAGGGCACCTCGTGCGGCTCGGCCACCACGGGCCCGCCGACCGACAACAGCATGCCGTCGCGTTCGACGACCGTGCGGGTGTGGGTGTAGTAGATCGTGGGTAGCGGCAGTTCGTGCACGGCGATGTACTGCCAGATGTCGAGCTCGGTCCAGTTCGACAATGGGAACGCGCGCAGGTGCTCACCTTTGCGGATACGCGCATTGAGCACGTCCCACGGTTCGGGCCGCTGCTGGCGGGGATCCCACCGACCCTGACGATCGCGAAAGCTCAGGATCCGCTCCTTGGCGCGGGCCTTGTCCTCGTCGCGGCGGCCACCGCCGAACGCGGCATCGAAGCCGTGCTCGGCCAGTGCGTCGAGCAGGGTGACCGACTGCAGACGGTTGCGGCTGGGGCGCGGGCCGGTGTCCTCGACAACCCGACCGCTGTCGATGGACTGTTGCACGCTGGCCACGACCAGACGCGCGCCGAGGTCGCTGACGAACCGGTCGCGGTATTCGATGACCTCATCGAAGTTGTGGCCCGTGTCCACGTGCATCACGGGGAAGGGCAGCCGGGCCGGAGCGAACGCAAGAACAGCGAGGTGCAACAGCACGGCCGAGTCCTTGCCGCCGCTGAACAACAGCACCGGGTTCTCACACTCGGTGGCGACCTCGCGGATGATGGTGATGGCCTCGTCGGTCAGTGCGTCGAGGTGCGTCGTCGCGAAACCGGCGCCGGCCGAGGCGCCAAATGTGACCGGTGGGGTATGGGTGCTCATCCGTGCAACCCACATTCGGTCTTGGCGTTGCCGGCCCAACGCCCGCCGCGCCGGTCCTCGCCGGGGGCAACCGGGCGCGTGCACGGCCAACACCCGATCGATGGGTAGCCACGCTCGGTCAGCGGGTTGGCGGGCAGCTCGTGCAACTGTGCGTACAACACCATGTCGTCGTCGCTGAAGCCGGCGAGCGGGTTGATCTTGACGATGTTGCGGCCGATGTCGAAGCTGGCGATCGGCGTGTTGGCCCGGGTGGGGCCATCGACGCGGCGTACGCCGGTGACCCAGGCCGCCTTGCCCTGCAACGAGCGTTGCAGTGGCTCGACCTTGCGCACGTTGCAGCAGCCCTCGACATCGCTCTGCCACAGGTTGTCGGGCTGAATGTGATCGAGGGGGTGCACGACACGCAGGTTCAAGTCGAGCCGCTTGGTCAGCTCGGCAACGAGCCATTTGGTCTCGGCGAACAGGTACTGCGTATCGAGCAGCACCACATCGATGCCCGGCACGGCCGTGGCCGCAACATGCACCAGCACGGCGTCCTCGAAGCTGGCCGTGACCACCAACTCGGCGGCACCGAACGTGTCGGCGGCCCAGCGGAGGGTGTCGGCCGGATGGCCCGTTTCGAGCGATTCGGGGAAGGTCCTCAACGACATGCAGACAGTTCTACCACAATTACGACAAAACTGATCGGGTTTATCTTAATTACAGGCTGGTAGCTTGCCGGGATGACATCCGCCCGGGCATTTGGCTATCCCGTGTTCCTCGATCTCACCGGTACGCGGGTGTTGTTGGTGGGCGGCGGGCTCATTGCGTTCCGCAAGGCAGCCGGCCTGCACGCCGCTGGCGCGGCCATCACCGTGGTCGCCCCGGACGTGCGCGACGACCTCACCGAACTCGCCGCAACGGTCGAACGGCGGCCATACCAACAGGGCGAAGCCGCCGGCTATCAGTTGGTCATGACCGCCACCGACAGCCCCGCCGTCAATGCACAGGTGGCAGCCGACGCCCGTGCAGCGGGTGTGTGGGTGAACAGCGCCGACGATCCCCAGAACTGCTCGTTCATCCTGCCCGCCGTGGCGCGCAAGGGCCTGGTCACCATGGCCATCAGCACCGGCGGTGCCAGCCCAGCGCTGGCCAGTCGGCTGCGCACCGACATCGCCGCACGCGAGCTCACTGCCGAGGTCGAGTTCGCCGCCGTCGAACTGTCGCGCCAGCGCGACGAGATCAAACAGGGCGGCGGCAGCACCGAGGACATCGACTGGACCGACCGCGTCACCCAGGCACTGCGCGGCGACCCCGCAGTGCAGCACCCCGCCGAATAACTCCCTGATCCGCAGGGCCGGGTCGGTAGCCTTGCTGGCCTATGACCACGATTCCGGACAAGCCATCCCTCGATGGCATCGAGGCCCGTTGGATCCAGCAGTGGGACGCCGATGGCACCTACCGCTTCGACCGCACCGCCACCCGCGATCAGGTATTCGCCATCGACACGCCACCACCCACCGTCAGCGGCTCGCTGCATATCGGCCACGTGTTCAGCTACACCCACACCGACACCATCGCCCGCTACCAGCGCATGACCGGCAAGAGCGTGTTCTACCCAATCGGGTGGGACGACAACGGCCTGGCCACCGAGCGGCGCGTGCAGAACTACTTCGGTGTCCGCTGCGATCCCACCGTGGCCTATCAGCCCGGCTTCGAGCCGCCGTTCCAGGGCGACCCCCCCAAGGACCATCAGGCCATCGCGATCTCGCGCCCCAACTTCATCGAACTGTGCGAAGAGCTGACCGCCCACGACGAGCAGATCTTCGAGCACGTGCTGCGCCGCCTCGGCCTGTCGTACGACTGGTCGTTGCTCTACACCACCATCGACGACCACTCCCGCCGCGCCAGCCAGCGGGCGTTCCTGCGCAACCTGGGCCGCGGCGAGGCCTACACCCAGGACGCACCCACGCTGTGGGACGTTGACTACAAGACCGCCGTTGCCCAGGCCGAGATGGAAGACCGCGAGACCGCCGGCTCGTATCACCAACTCGCCTTTCATCGCACCGACGGTGGCGGCGACATCGTCATCGACACCACCCGGCCCGAGCTGCTGGCCGCCTGCGTGGCGCTGGTGGCGCACCCGTCCGACGAGCGCTACCAGGGACTCTTCGGCACCGTCACGGTGAAGACCCCCTTGTTCGGCGTCGAGGTGCCGGTCCTCGCCCACCCGCTGGCCGATCCCGAAAAGGGCACCGGCATCGCGATGATCTGCACGTTCGGCGACACCAGCGACGTCACGTGGTGGCGCGAGCTGAACCTGCCCACACGCGCCGTCGTCGGTCGCGATGGCCGCCTGGTCAACGACACGCCGTGGATCACCGATGCAACCGGCGCAGCGAACTACGCCCAGCTCATCGGCCGCAGCACCAAGCAGGCCCAAAAGCAGGTGGTCGCCATGCTCGCCGAGTCCGGCGAGTTGCTCGGTGATCCTCGCCCCATCATGCACCCGGTGAAGTTCTACGAACGCGGCGACCGCCCGCTCGAGATCGTGTCCAGCCGCCAGTGGTACATCCGCAATGGAGGCCGCGAGGCCGACCTGCGCACGGCGCTCGTGGCCCGCGGCAACGAGATCACCTGGCACCCGGCGCACATGCAGCACCGCTACACCAACTGGGTCGAAGGCCTCAACGGCGACTGGCTGGTCAGCCGTCAGCGCTTCTTCGGCGTGCCCGTTCCCGTCTGGTACGCGCTCGACGCCGAGGGCAACCCGAACTACGACCAGCCCCTGGTGCCCCAGGAATCGCAACTCCCGATCGACCCCTCCACCGACTGCCCCGAGGGCTTTACCAACGACCAACGCAATCAACCCGGTGGGTTCATGGGCGATCCCGACGTGATGGACACCTGGGCCACGTCGTCGCTGACACCCGAGATCGCCGGCCGATGGGAAGACGACCCCGATCTGTTCTCGCGCATGTACCCAATGGACATGCGCCCGCAGGGGCACGACATCATCCGCACCTGGCTGTTCGCCACCACGGTGCGCGCCCACTGGGAACACGGCACCGCGCCGTGGCGCAATGCTGCGCTGAGCGGATGGATCCTCGATCCGGATCGCAAGAAGATGTCGAAGTCGAAGGGCAACGTCGTCACGCCGTTGGCCCTGTTCGATCAGTACAGCACCGATGCAGTGCGCTACTGGTCGGCGTCGGCCCGACCCGGTGTCGACACCGCGATGACCGAGGACCAGATGAAGGTGGGCCGCAAGCTCGCCATGAAGCTGCTCAACGTCAGCAAGTTCGTGCTCACCTTCGGAACACCTGCCGACGATGCGGTGACCACCGATCCAATCGACACCTCCATGCTCGCCAAGCTGGCTGCGGTGGTCGGCGACTGCACCATCGCGTTCGACGGATTCGACTACGCCCGTTCGCTCGAGCGCACCGAGGCCTTCTTCTGGTGGTTCTGCGACGACTACGTCGAACTGGTCAAGAGCCGCGCCTACGGCACCCACGGCGAGGCCGCAGCCGCCAGCGCGCTCACTGCGCTGCGCACCGCCCTCAGCACGATCCAGCGGCTCTTCGCACCCTTCATCCCCTTCACCACCGAGGAAGTGTGGAGCTGGTGGCAGCAAGGAACCATCCATCGCGCCGCTTGGCCGATCGCCGACGGTGCGGGCGGCGATCCCGAGTTGCTCGATGTGGTGTGCGAGGTGCTGGCCCAGGTGCGCAGGGCCAAGACCGAGGCCAAGGTCAGCCAGCGCGCCGGCGTCGAACGGTTGCTGGTGCTCGCCCCACAGGCCCAGATCGGGGCCATCGAGGCCGGCCGCGCCGACATCATGGATGCCGGATCGGTGGCCCGCTTCGATGTCGAGACCGCCACCGAGCTCGTCTGCTCGGTCACGTTGGGCGAATCTTCGCCACCCCTTTGACCGGCGGTACCGGCGGCCCGATTCGTTGAGCGGACTACTCAGTCTCCCCGGCTGGTTCGGCCTGATTCTGGAACACCACCATGTTCGAGGCCTGAGCTGGTGCAACGAGTTCACCACGGGCGAACGCCTGTAGCACGAGCATGCGCCAGGCGCGTCGGACATCGTCGATGCGACCCGGCTGGGTGGGTACGCGCACCCGGAACACCAACCGGTCATCACGGATGTCCATGATGCCCACGACCCTCGGTTCGCCGGCGAGCATCGATGCCACATCGGGATCAGCGGCCAGCGCGCCGGCCAGACCGGCAACAACCTCGGCCACGATTGCGCCGTCCATCGAGCGCGACACCTCCACGTCCAGTGGGCCGGTGGCCGATTTCGACGCGTTGCCAACACGCAACACGTTGCCGTGAGGCACGTGCCATACCACGCCCTCGCCATCGCGAACCCGCGCAGTGCGCAACGTGACCCGCTCGACGACACCACTGGCATGACCGAGATCAACCTCGTCGCCGGGGCCGTACTGATCGTCGGCGAGCACGAAGAAGCCAGCGATGACATCGCGAACCAACATCTGTGCGCCGAAACCGACAGCGCCACCGACAACTGTTGCAACGGCAACGAACGCACCGATGTCGATGCCGAGTTGGCTGATGATGGTGATGACGGTGATCGACCACACGACACCCACCAGGGCGGCTCGCAACGACGAGCTGAGCGCCTTACGGCGGGCATCGGCCCGCGGATCATCGGGGGATGCGGCGCGTGCGAAGAGCCGGTGCAGCGCCCTCACCACCACACGACGGATCATGATCGTGGCCACCACGGCGAGCACGACCACAACGAGGATGCGCACCGGTGTGAGCAGGTGCCAACGTTCGAGGCTCTGCACCCACTGTGGTTGGCTAGTCGGTGATCGCATCAAACGTCACGCTACTCCGGGCACCCGATCTCCCGGGTGAGCCCGAGTACCAAACCCCCACCGGCCACGGGTAGCGTTAGCAATCAATGGGCATCCGGACGGCGAAGAAGCACGCTCGCATCGTGTCGGCGCCCTCCGAGCACCGTCACCTGACGCAGTACGTGGTGCTCACGCTCAACATCGTCGTCGCGATGGCGTGCTTCCTCGGAGCCGGGCTCCTGGTGTTCGGTCAACACGTGGTGAACAACCTGCAAAAGACCAGCCAGATTGCCGTCACGCCGACCACCCAGCGCGTGACACCACCCGCCACCGATGACTCTTCGGGGGCCCAGACCACGACCACCGCCCCAGCACCCTTCCCCGACGCCGACCCCAGTGCCCAGAACTTCCTGATCACCGGAGCCGACAACGGGGCCTGCGTCTCGCCCGACTCGCCGTACTTCGCCGCCTTCGGCGATCGCAGCGGCCTCGGCGCGCGCAGCGACACGATCATGGTGATGCGCGTCGACCCATCCACCAGTCGGGCAGCGATCCTGTCGTTCCCCCGCGACCTCTGGGTGAAGATCGACGCCAGCAACGGGTACAGCCGGATCAACAGTGCGTACAGCAAGAACAATCCTCAGAAGCTCGTCAACACCATCTTCAACAACTTCGGCGTGGCCATCCAGCACTACATCCAGATCGACTTCTGCGCGTTCAAGTCGCTCGTCGATTCGGTGGGTGGCGTGTCGGTGCCGTTCGAATACCCCGCTCGCGACACACACACCAAGCTCGATGTGCCCACCGTCGGCTGTTACAACTTCAACGGCGAGTCAGGTCTGGCCTACGTGCGCAGCCGGCACTACGAGTACCTCAACCCGAAGACGGGCAAGTGGAAGGAAGATCCGGCCAGCGATTACGGCCGGATCTCGCGTCAGCAGGACTTCCTGCGGCGAACCATTGCCAAAGTGTTGGCCGCTGGACCGTTCAACCTGTCGCGGGCACGCACGCTGATCGACGTGGCCCAGAAATACGTGGTGGTGGACCCCGACCTCACCATTGCCAAGGAACTCGAATTCGCCGGAGTGCTCAAGAACCTGAACCCCAACGACCTGCAGACGTATCAGGTCGAGGGCACCGGCAAGATGATCAACGGCAATGCTGTCATCGAGCCCCGCCTGAATGGTTCAAACATGAAAGCCATCCTCTCGATCTTTCGTGGTCAGGCCCAGTTGGCCACCGCACCCGATCAGGTCTTCGAGTCCACCACCACCACGGTGGCGCGTGCGACCCCAACCACCGCCAAACCGACCACCACCACCGGCGCCACGACCATCACCACCATCGATCCAACGGCCACCACGACCGCGAAGCCCACCACGACGACGACGACGACCACCACCACCACCACAACCGCGAAGCCCACCACGACGACCGCTGCCCCAACGCCGCCGGGCACCACGCTGCCCGATTCCGGCGCCACCGAGATCGTCAAGGGCATCGTGCCCCCCAAGGGCGTCACCTGTCCGTAGCCCGGTGGGCACGACATCGGTTGGCTGCGGCTGAGTGCCCAGACTCTGGAGACCTCGCCAAGTAGCGTTCAGTCGCCATGCCGAACCCCGGAGTCCCCCGCAACCGCCGCCATTCGACACCGCAGCGGTTCGTCCTGGCGGCCAACTGCATCGTGGTGGTCGCGTGTTTCATCGGCGCAGCGGCGCTGGTGCTGGGCGAGCGGTTCGTCAGCGGTCAGAAGAAGTCGGCGCCCGTGGTGAACCTGGTCAAGACCGAACTCGCCAAACTCGGGCCCAGCGAGACCTTCCCCAACGCCGATCCCAAGGCGATGAACTTCCTGATCACCGGCGCCGACAACAATGCCTGCGTCGACCCGGCATCCCCCTTTGCCGGAGCGTTCGGCGATCGCAGCGCAGCGGGCCAGCGCAGCGACACCATCATGGTGATGCGCGTCGACCCCACGAACAGCCAGGCCGCCGTGCTGTCGTTTCCCCGCGACCTGTGGGTGCGTATCCACGGGTCCGACAGCGACAACCGGATCAACGCTGCCTACGTGAAGAACAACCCGACCACGTTGATCAACACCATCTACGACAACTTCGGCGTCGGGATCGATCATTTCATCCAGGTCGACTTCTGCGCCTTCAAGACACTCGTCGACGCCGTCGGCGGCGTGTCCGTGCCGTTCGAGTACCCAACCCGCGACACCCACACCGGTCTCAATGTGCCCGATGCCGGGTGCTTCAAACTCACGGGCGATCACGCACTCGCCTATGTGCGTTCCCGCCACTACGAATACCTCGACCCGACGAAGGGCAAGTGGATAGAGGACGGATACGCCGATCTCGGGCGTATCTCGCGCCAGCAGGACTTCCTGCGCCGCGTGGTCGCGAAGGCGCTGAGCACGGGCGTGTACACGCCGTCGGTGGCACGCGGGCTCATCCAGACTGCTCAGGACTACGTGGTGACCGATCCCGACCTGACGCTGCAGAAGATGCTGGAGTTCGCGGGCGTGATCAAGAACCTCGATCAGGCCAACCTGCGCACCTATCAGATAGAGGTGAAGCGCGACACCCGCGGGGGCAGCGACGTGCTGATCCCTCGAATCACCGGCAACAACATGCAGGCGATCCTTGCGGTGTTCAAGGGCCAGGCCCCGCTGCTGGAGGCCCCCGCCCAGACCACCGACCTCCCGACCACCACCCAGACCGGCGGCGCCACGACCGGAACAGCCACGGGGCCCACGACCGATACGGCCGCCCCGGCGCAACAGCCCGCTGGTGGCGACGGGGCCGAGGAGAACGTGAAGGGCATCGTGCCCCCCAAGAACGTCGGGTGCTGACCCAGCACCGCTGAATCGGTCAGCGGCGACGCAGGCTGACGCCTGCGGTTGCGGCGAGTCGCTGTGCCTCGATCTCGCCGCGAGCCGGATCGATCGGCAACACGATGTCGAGAAACGCCCACATCGCCTGGGTTTGCAGCAGGAGGCCTTCGCGCCACGGGCGCAGGCCCGGCCCGGTGGCAGCGGTGGCGGTGGATTCGAGGTAGTCGAGCACGATTGGCGGGAGGTCGGGCACCTGGTGGGCCAGCTCCGCATACAGGCCCATGTCGCTGGAGGCCTGATGGGCCGACTCAGCAAGATCCATCCGCCACACCGGCTGGCCCGGCAGCAGCGCCCATGGACGGTCAGCGTCGCTCTCCGCCGGTGTGGCCGTGTCGAGCTCGGCCACCACGAGCATGGTCGGTACATCCACCCGGCCGATCTCGCCATCGCTCATGGTGCGGGTGTACGCCTGCAGGCCCACGACGGCGTGCACCCGGGCATCGGCAGATGCCCCGCTGTCACCGGCCACGACGGCCAGCGCCGTGTAGGCGCCGTACGAATGCCCGGCAGCGACAACACGCGTCGCGTCGATCGCATCCAGAAGCTCCTCCGGTAGACCAGAGGCGTGCGGTGCGCCGGCGAGCACGGAATCCAGCAGGAACCCAGCATCGCCGACGCGGTTCATCTCGTTGGTGCGGTCGTCGACGTTGGTACCCAACAACCAGTCGGCGAGCGCATCACCCGGGTGATCGGCCGACACCACCACCGCACCGCGGGCAGCCAACGCCTCGGACAACAGTGAGTACGCAAAGCGCATGCCGGTACGGCCATGCGAGAACAGCACCAGCGGAAACCGGCCCGCCGCCACCGGCGGTTCGTGGTGCGCGCCTGCGGACTCGAAGGCGATCCCGGGCAGCAACTCATAGGTGGCGATCGGTTCGTCTGCAACGATGGCCGGATACCAGATGTCCACGCCCAACATCCGGTTGTCACGGGCCGCATCGACGAGCAGCGCGGAACGGCGACCGACCGGATAGGTCTGCGGTTCGAGCGGGGGAGCGGCAGTCAGCGAGATCACGGCGAAAGCCTACGAGGATCCCGGTACGACCTCACTGGCGGGCGTTGCCGGGCCTGGCGGCGCTGGTAGACGAGACGACCCCTGATGAGACCAGTGTGGGCACCAATCGAAATCCGGGCTACCCCGCTGAACGGCCGGGTCAATCTCCGAGCAGCGTCGCCAATGCCTCAGCAACATCGGCGGGGCCGCTGACCGTCGCGACCCTGGCGCCCACCGCAGTGGCCAGCTTCTCGGCCTCCTCGGAGTCGCCCTCGGGAGCAAGGATGAGCAACTCGTCGAGGGCTGCGGCGGCAGCGATGACATCGCCCTCCACGGTCGCCCGGCAATCCGACAACAGCACCGCGATGCGCCGGCCCGCCTGCGACCGACCGAGCTGCAACTGCGCCGTACGTAGCGCACCCGCCAGATCGGTGGTGCCGAACCCGCGTAGGGTCAACACGTCGTTGACGACCTGATCGCTGGACTTGTGCACGTCCTGCGACTTGGCCACCACGATGTCCTTGGCGAAGGCAAGCACGCTGTAATCCGCTGGCGCCCGCCACGCCACAGCGGCAGCAGCGACCGCCGATGTGGCCAGCGGCTTGCCACCCATCGAGCCGCTGCGATCGACCATGAGGCACAGCGCGGTTCCCGGCTTCACCCAGCCGCGCACGCGCAGCCGTTGCGGGTCGATGGCCGATCCCGACGCCCTCGCTTCGGCGATGGCCTCGAGGCTGGCATCCACATCGAGATCGCCGCCATCGGGGCGATACGGCTGCTCGACGAGCTTGCCGATGCCGCGCGGCCGCACTGGGCCGCGTCGGCTGACATCGAGGAACAACCGGGCAGCGAGGCGACGGGCCAATTCGCGCAGTTTCGGGTCGGTGGCTGCGGTGAGATCGGCGAGGAGCGCCATGGTGTCATCGGGGTCGTCGAGCAGACCCTCCTCCACCGCAGTTTCGTCGAGCTCACCAACCTCGGGCGACACCTGTTCGAAGCGCGGGTTGCGCGACAGGTCGCGCCGCGACATGGTCTTGCGTGCGCTCTCGCTGACGGCGGCATCGGCCTGCTCGCCCTCTTTGGTTACCGGGAGGGGGTTGCCCCCGTCGGGGCGTTGGCTTTTCCCCCGCCGTCACCCCCGGCAGACTGCTCCGATTCATCAACACGGCCGAAGATCTCCTGCCACAGCTCGGCGATGATCTCCTCGCTGGTTCGGACACCGCCCTCACGTACCCGCACGCGACCCGACAGCGCCACGATGGCGGCATCGAGACCCACGGTGGGATCGGTGGCCGCAAGGCCGCGCAGTTGGGCCAGTGATGCGGCAACCGCGCTGGCATCGATGGCCCCGCGCACCGACGACCCGACGCGCAGTTCGGGATGGTTGCGGGTACGCCGCACGACCTCGACGACCTTGTCGATCCAGTCCTGGGGCACGCCTGCGCCGACGTTGGCGGTGTGTAGCGCGCGCACCACGATGGCGGACTCGTCGGTGGCGCTCTGATACGACACCGAGAGCCGGCAGACACGGTCGTACACCGCACCGCTGATGCGGGCCGTGCCGATGGCATCGAACGGGTTCATCGCGGCCACGAGCCGGAAGCCCGGCGAGGCCGCGACACGGCCGAGCCGCGGTACGTGCAGTTCGCGTTCGCTCATCACGGTGATGAGCACGTTGAGCGTCTCTTCCGGGATGCGGTTGATCTCTTCCACGTACAACAGCGCACCCTCGCGCATGGCACTGATCAGCGGCCCGTCAACGAACACCTTGGGGTCGTACCCATCGGCGAGCACACGCGCCGGATCAAAGTGACCCACGAGGCGGGCCGGAGTGAGCTCGGCATTGCCCTCGACGAATTCGAAACCAAGGCTGAGTTCGTGGGCAACGGCCCGCAACAGCGTGCTCTTACCGGTACCGGGTGGGCCCTCGAGCAGCACATGACGATCTGCATCGAGGGCCGCCAGGACCAGTTCGACCTCGCGCTGACGACCAACGACATGCGCACTCAACCTGTCGAGAAGCGCACGATCGATCATTTGTAGATGATGACTCCGCGGATGTTCTCGCCATCGCGCATCGCCCGGTAACCCTCGTTGATCTCGTCGAGCGTGTAGCGCTTGGTGATGAGTTCGTCGAGCTTGAGTTGACCGTCGCGGTACATGCCGAGCAGGCGGGGGATGTCGGCACGGGGATTGAGCGATCCGAAGATGGTGCCCTTGATCTCCTTGTTCCACATGGCCAGCTCGAACAGGTTGACCGACGACTCGGTCTGGGTCATCGGGGCCACGGCCGTGACCACGATGGTGCCGCCCTTGCCCGCCAACGCCGTACCCAACTGCATCATGTCGCCGTACATCACGCCGGGGGTCATGATGACCTTGTCGGCCATCTGGCCCCAGGTGAGTTCGCCGACGGCGGGCATGGCTTCTTCCATCGAGGCGAACGTGTGCGTGGCGCCGAACTCCATGGCCTTCTCACGCTTGAACTCCACGGGATCGATGGCGATGACGCGGCGTGCACCAGACATCTTGGCGCCCTGCACCGCGTTGATGCCGATGCCGCCGATGCCCACGACCACCACGGTGTCTCCGGGCACGATGCCGGCCCGGTTGGCTGCCGAACCCCAGCCGGTGGCGACGCCACAGCTGACCAGGGCAACGCACTCGAGCGGGTAGTCGGACTCGACCTTGATCAGGGAGTTCTCGGCCACGCAGGCGAACTCGCTGAACGTGCCGACCTTGGCCATGAGCGTGACGGGCTTGCCGTTGATGAAGTGGCGGTGTGTTCCGTCGGTGATCATGCCACCGATGAACGTGCCCGCACCGGCGTCGCACAGGTTTTGGCGACCGGTGGAGCAGTAACGGCAACGGCCGCAGCTGGGCACGAAGCTGGCCGACACGTGATCGCCCACGGCCACGCTGGTGACGCCCGGGCCGACCTCGATCACGACACCGGCGCCCTCATGGCCGCCGATCACGGGGAAGAAGTCCTCGATGCCCATGAGTGGCCAGTACTCGGCCGGCGGCACCATGTCGCCGGTGACGAGATGCTCGTCGCTGTGGCACAACCCGGCGGCCTTCCAGTTGACCAACACCTCGCCCGCCTTGGGCGGATCGATGTCGATCTCCTCGATCTTCCACTCCTGATTGACGCCCCACAGAACTGCTGCGCGTGACTTCATGACATACCCCCGACGTAGGCGAACCCGAGCAATCTAACGCCCAGAAGGCGCCCGGCAAGAGTCAGTCGTACTTGAGGACGCCGCGGATGGTGGTGCCCTCGCGCATGGCCTCGTAGCCCTCGTTGACGCCCTCGAGCGGATACTCGGCGGTGACCAGGCTGTCGAGATCGATCTGGCCGTCGCGGTACAGACCGATCAACTTGGGGATGTCGGCGCGGGGGTTGCCCGAACCGAACAACGAACCAACGACCTGCTTTTCCATCAGGGTGAGGTCGAGCAGGCTCATGCTGGCGCTGTATTCCATGGCCGGGTGGATGTTGGTGACCACGACGCGACCACGCTTGGCGGTCAGGGCGAGGGCCTCGCCGATGACCTCACCCGAACCCACGCCCATGGTCATGATGACCTTGTTGGCCATGGTGCCCCAGGTGAGTTCCTGGAGCAACGGCAGTGCCTCGGCCATGCTGGACGCCGTGTGCGTGGCGCCGAACTCCATGGCCTTCTCGCGCTTGAACTCCACGGGGTCAATGGCGATGATGCGCTTGGCGCCCGCAAGGCGGGCACCCTGGATGGCATTGGAACCAATGCCACCGGCACCGACGACGGCAACAGTGTCGCCGGGGCGGACCTCGGCTGCGTAGACGGCGCTCCCCCAACCGGTGACCACGCCACAGCCGAGCAGGCAGGCGCGATCGAGCGGGACATCGTTGTCGATCTTGATACAGCTGGCCTCGTTGACCACGGTGTGATGGGCGAACGTGCCGAGGATGCACATCAGCCCGAGATCGGCGCCACGGGCATGGTGACGGCTGGTGCCGTCGGTGATCTGCAGGCCCAGGCCCATGAGCGCGCCGAGGTCGCACAGGTTCTGATGGCCGGTGGAGCAACTCGGGCAGCGACCGCAACTGGGGATGAACCCGAACACGACATGGTCACCCGGAGCGAGCCAACTGACGCCGGAGCCAACTTCCTGCACGATACCCGCACCCTCATGACCGCCGATGATGGGCAGGGCGAAGGGCAGGTCTCCGGTGACGAGATGCTCATCGCTGTGACACAGGCCCGACGCAGCGAGCTTCACCAGCACCTCACCCGGGCCGGGCGGATCGAGTTCGATCTCTTCGACGATCCACGGTGTGTTGGTTTCCCACAGGACTGCTGCCTTGGTCTTCACGATGACCTCCAGAGTGACGAGATGATTCGATTGCTGCCGACGACGCTACAACGCCGGACCTAGACCATCGAACTGAGCGTGCTTGCGTCGAACGGCGCATCGCCGACCATACGCAGCACCTGCACCGCACGGGTCATCGCCACGTACAACAGCCGGGCGCCGCGCGGCGAGCCATCGAACACCTCGGCCGGGTTCACCACCACGACTGCATCGAACTCAAGACCCTTCACGGCCTCGGCAGTGAACATGGGAATGTGCGTGCGCTGCACGTCCTGCACCCGGCCCATCGATTCGAGACCGTGCGCTGCCAAGGCCGCTGCGATGGGCGCATGGAGGTGTTGCGGGGCCACCACCCCGGTGAGCACGTGGCGGTGACGGGCGACGAGCACCTCCTCGGCAACGGCCTCGGCCAGGTCAGCGGCGGCCGCAACCCGCATGGTCGGTGATTCGCCGGCCATACGTACGCTGCGGCTGGCCACGGTGTCGACCGCCGTGAAGGGCAGCAAGAGATTGGCCACCTCGAGCACGGGTTCGGGGACGCGGTAGCCGATGGTGAGATGGGCCACGGTGTAGTCGGCCGCTCCGAGATACTGCGCCACCACCGGCCACTGTTGCTGGCCGGCTGGCGTGGTGGACTGAGCCAGATCGCCGAGGATGGTGAATGAACCGGTCGGGCTGCGCCGGCCGATGACCCGCAGTCCCACGGCCGACTGGTCTTGAGCTTCGTCTACCACCACATGCCCGAACACGAATGGAGGACCGTTCAACAACGAATGGGTCTCGTCGAGCAGCAGTTGGTCGGCGGGCGTCCATGGCCGCTTCTTCGTGCCGGGTCGGCCGGCCTGCAACAGCAACGCCTGCTCGTGGGCGGACAGGATGCCCTCGGCCGCAGCGGCGAGCACGGACTCGATGCTGAACAGCCGTTGCAGCACGGTCTTGGGTTGCTGCACCGGCCATGCTGCCGTCAACGCCTCGCGCAAGACCGTGGCCCTGACCCAGGCGTCGTCTTTGTCGGTGCGGCGCATCAGGTCCTGCTGGGCAATGGCCTTCAGCGCATCTCGCCGCCGGTTGAGCGGCCGTGATGTGGCCGAGCCACCGAGCGCGGTTGCGACCCACGCGGCAAACTCGTCGGGTTCGATCACCACGGTCCGGGCGCCCATCGGCACGCGCACGGCAACCTGTGGCAGCCGGATGCCACCGAGCACGGCCCGCTGCAGCACCTCGAGCATGCGCGGGTCGCCCTTGAGTCGGGCCAGTTCGAGGGTGTCGGCACCGTCGACCTCAACCCGGGGCACGCACAGATCAAGCACGGTGCGCTGCTGCACGCTGCGCTCGCCGAGCGACGGCAGCACGTTGCCGATGTAGTCGAGGAAGACCCTGTTCGGGCCCACCACCAGTACCCCGTCGCGGGCGAGTTGGCGACGGTGTTCGAACAACAGATAGGCCGCACGGTGCAGGCCCACTGCGGTCTTGCCCGTGCCCGGCCCGCCCTGCACGATGAGCGCCTGTTGCAGCGGCGCACGAATGACCACGTCCTGTTCGGCCTGGATGGTTGCCACGATCTCGCGCATGGCACCGGTGCGGGCAGCGCCGATCTCGGCCAACACAGGATCAGGGATGCCCGTGGCTGCTCCGGCCGAATCGGGGTCGTCGAGTTGCTCGTCGAGATACGCCGTGATGTCGCCGTCGGCGAGCGTGAACCGGCGGCGGTGGGTCAACCCCAGCGGGTCGATCGATGTGGCGCGGTAGAACGGGGCGGCGATGGGCGCACGCCAATCGACGACCACGGGATCGTGTTGGCCGTCTTCGATGTGTCGACGGCCGATGTACCAGCGATCGCCGTCTTCGTCGATGCGGCCGAAGAAGTCGCCCGCACCGGGGGTGCGCAGGTCCTGGAGTGCCTCGGCAACAGTGACCTCGATGTACTCCTTGGTGATGTGGTCGGCCGAGCCATCCGGATCGACCTGTTCGAACGCCTCGATCATCCGGTCGCGACAGCTGCGCGCGTAGTCCAGCTGCGCACGTTCTTGCTGAAGTTCGGGGAAGAGGGTGGTGTCTGACATGGCTGCTCCGGGGGCCGTTGATTCTAGTGGTCGTCATCGGGTCACCCTGCGGGTGGGTCGGGGCCTTTTGGTGGCATGATCCAACGATGAGAAATTCGAGCCTCATGGCAGTACTGGTGGTCGCGTCACTCGGAGCCGCTGCGTGCTCCAGTTCGGCAACGATGTCGACCGCATCGAACGCACCCTCAGGCACCACGGGAACCACCGATGTGACCGGGGTGCAGTCGTTCACCGGCCTCGCCCGCAACCACGTTGCCACGCCGGTCAGCTACCCGCAATCGCCGCCGGTGGGCGGTGATCACGCACGGGTGTGGCAGAACTGCGGCGTCTACGACACGCAGCCCAAGAACGAAAACGCTGTCCATTCGCTCGAGCACGGCGCCGTCTGGCTGGCCTATCGTCCCGACCTCCCGGCAGATCAGGTCGACCAGATCCGCACACTCGCGCGCAACCACACGCACGTGCTCGTCTCGCCATATGCGGGCATCACCGAAGCCGTCGTGGCCACGGCGTGGGGTAAGCAGCTGCGGCTCGACTCCGTCGGCGACCCTCGTCTCGGCCAGTTCGTGGCCGCCTACGAGGAGGGCCCGCAGACCCCTGAACTGGGCGTCACCTGCAGTGGCGGCGTGGGCAGCCCGATCGAATGATGAGTACAGCCACCCGGCCCCGACCACTGGCTACCGCCCTGCTGTGCATCGCAGCCCTCGGGATGGCCGCATGCAGCGGTTCGGCGGCCCATGTCGGCACGACCCCAACCGCGCCGGGGGACATGTCCCCCGAGGCAGGCTTTGCCCGCGACATGTCGGTGCACCATGCCCAGGCCGTGGCGATGGCCGAGGCCATCCGCGATCGCACCACCGACCCAGACCTGAAGCTGCTCGCCACCAACATCGCCCTGGGCCAGCAGAACCAGATCGGCCGGATGACCGGATGGCTCGACGAGTGGCAGCTCAGCGTCAGCTCCACCAACCCGGCGATGGCCTGGGTCAACGATGCGCACCTCATCGACGGGGCGGTCACGCACGACATGGGCACGATGGACATGGGCACAGGCGCGACCGGGGCGGTCGGCACCATGCCCGGAGGCACCATGCTCGGCGGCACCATGCCCGGAGGCACCATGCCCGGCCTCGCCACCCGGCCCCAGGTCACCGCACTCAGCACGCTGCCCATCGATCAGGCCGAGATCTCGTTCCTGCAGCTGATGATCCACCACCACCGGGGCGGCGTTGCGATGGCATCGGCGATCCTGGCCCGCACAGAGCGCCCCGACGTGCGGCTACTGGCGACCAGCATTGTGAACAGCCAGCAATCCGAGATCGATCTGATGACCCAAATGTTGGCGAAGCGCGGCGCCACGCCGTAGCGTTCGCAACAGCACGCCGATGGGGCTCGCAGCTTGCAGGAGGTCCTGATGGACGAGACAACACTGGTCGACACACAACTCGCAGAGCAGCAACAGGCCAACCCGGTCAGCGCACAACTGCTCGTCGAAGAACTGCTCGTCGAGGAAATCTCCATCGACGGCATGTGCGGCGTCTACTGAGCATGTCCGATCTCGGCGTGCTCAACACGGGCACGCATGATCCCGCCTCGCCCGTGGACACCATCTTGGGCGCTGCGCTCGAGCTGAACCCACAGGTGGCGCTGCGCCCCGAGCCATTCGGAGCGCTTGCCTATCACTACGGCAATCGCCGGCTGGTGTTCCTGAAGCACCTCGACATGGTCACGGTCGCCCGAAACCTGTCGCTGTACCCATCGTTGGCCGACACGCTGCAGGCGTGCGGCATCGACCCCGGCCGGTGGCCCGCATTCGCCACGGCCGTCCGTTCCCTGCAGACATCGGAGATTATTCGTGAGCGTTGAATCACTCGTCACACAGCTGAAGGGCGGTCTCGACGCGCCCATCTGCCTCACGTGGGAACTCACCTACGCATGCAACCTGCAGTGCGTCCACTGCCTGTCGTCGAGCGGTCAGCGCGACCCCAACGAACTCACCACCGCCGAGGCCAAGCGGGTGCTCGACGAGCTGCGCGATCTGCAGGTGTTCTACATCAACATCGGTGGCGGCGAGCCGATGGTGCGTCGTGATTTCTTCGAGCTGCTCGACTACTCCATCAGTCAGGGCATCGGTGTGAAGTTCTCCACCAACGGCGCATTCATCGACGCCGAGAAGGCCCGACGACTGGCCGCGATGGATTATCTCGACATCCAGATCAGCCTCGACGGCACCGACGCCGTCACCAACGACGCCGTTCGTGGCCCGGGCAGCTACGCCATGGCCCGTCGTGCGATGGACAACCTCGCCGCAGCGAACTTCGGTCCGTTCAAGATCAGCGTGGTCGTCACCCGCTACAACGTCGATCAGCTCGACGAGTTCAAGGCGCTCGCCGACTCCTATGGCGCACAACTGCGCATCACGCGGCTGCGGCCCAGCGGTCGCGGCGCTGACTCTTGGCACGATCTGCACCCCACGAATGCGCAGCAACGCCAGATCTACAACTGGCTGATGGCCCACGGTGACAACGTGCTCACGGGCGACTCGTTCTTTCACCTCAACGCACTCGGCGATCCCCTGCCCGGGTTGAACATGTGCGGTGCCGGCCGAGTGGTCTGCCTCATCGATCCCGTCGGCGATGTCTACGCATGCCCGTTCGTGATCCACGACGAATTCAAGGCCGGCTCGGTCCGCGACAACGGCGGCTTCTCCAAGGTCTGGAAGCAGAGCCCACTGTTCCTCGAACTACGCGAGCCGCAGTCAGCGGGTGCCTGCAGCAGTTGCGGCAGCTACGACGCGTGTCAGGGCGGCTGTATGGCAGCCAAGTTCTTCACCGGCCTTCCGCTGGATGGTCCCGATCCTGAATGCATCACCGGTCACGGCGAGGAAGCGCTCACGTTGGTGAACGCACAGCTCAACCCCAAGCCGGCAATGGACCATAGCAAGCCTGTTTCAGTGGCGCTATCGACGACGCGAAGGCTCAGCGTCGCGCATTGATCCTGCTTGCCCTGCTCCCCGCCGCGTACGTGGTCGGCATGTTCCCCAGCGCCGCCATGGTGGCGCGGGCGAAAGGCATCGACATCACATCGGCGGGCTCGGGAAACCCGGGCGCATCCAACGTGAGCCGCCTGCTCGGGTGGAAGTGGGGCCTGGTCGTGTTTGCGCTCGACGCAGCCAAGGGCGCCCTCGCCGCCGGTGGGGGCTGGATGCTCGAGGGTAGAGGCGCCGGCTACCTCTGCGTGGCCGCCGCAACACTGGGGCACATGTTCCCGGTTGCGCACCGCTTCGGCACGCGCCGCTTTGCCGGCGGCAAGGGCGTCGCCACGGTGGGCGGCGCAATGTTCGTGCTCGAACCCATCGTGTCCAGCATTCTGCTGGCGGTGTGGTTCGCCATCAGTCGCCTCACGAAGAAGGCGTCATTGGCCTCGATCGGCATCATCGTGCTGCTCCCCATCGGTGCTGCGCTGGCAGGCGCTCCGGGTCGGGAGATCGGCGCCATGGTGGCGCTCGGTGCGCTGGTGATGGTGAAACACACCTCCAACATCAAACGGCTGATCAGGCGCGAAGAGCTCACACTCGGCAAGAATCACTAACCCATGCACCTTCTCGACCCGATCCGACTGGGACCGCGCACCGCCCCGAACCGGGTGATGTTCGGCCCGCACGTCACCAACCTTGCCGACGACTCACGCTCGCTGCCCGACCGGTGGGTGCAGTATCACGAGCGTCGCGCCGAGGGTGGCTGCGGCATCGTGGTGACCGAGGGCGCCAGTGTGCACGCCGGCGACTGGCCCTACGAGCGCGCCCCACTCGCCGAGCGATGCGCTCCCGGTTGGCAGCGAGCGGCCGATGCCTGCCACGAACACGGGGCGCTGCTGTTGGCCTCGCTCGACCATACGGGTGGGCAGGGATCTTCGGCGTACAGTCAGCGCGAGCTGTGGGCACCCTCTCGCGTGCCCGAGGTGAACAGCCGCGAGGTCCCCAAGTGGATGGAGGCCGACGACATCGCGGCCGTCGTGGGCGGCTTCGCCGCATCGGCCCGGCTCGCCGCTGAAGCCGGCTGCGATGGCGTCGAGATCAACGCCGGCCAACACAGCCTCATCCGCCAGTTCCTCTCTGGACTCACGAACCACCGCGGCGACGAATGGGGTCAGGACCGGCTGTTGCTGGCCCGCCAGGCCATTGCCGCAGCGCGTTCGGGGATCGGCAGCGACCGCGTGCTTGGCCTACGGCTGTCGTGTGACGAACTGGCACCGTGGGCTGGCATCACCCCGGAGATGGCGCCCGCCATTGCTGCCGAGTTGGCCAACTGCGGGCTCGACTACATCGTGGTCGTGCGCGGCGCCATTTTCAGCATCGAAAAAACCAGACCCGACTTCCATGAGCCCACCGGCTTCAACATCGGTGTGTGCCGCGAAGTCCGTACCGCCGTTCAGGCCGCCAATCCGTCCACTCAGGTGATCCTGCAGGGCTCCATCGTCGAATGGGGACAGGCCGAGTGGGCGATCGCCGATGGCGTGTGTGATGCCGTCGAGATGACCAGGGCCCAGATCGCCGATCCATCGCTGGTGGCCAAGCTGGCCGGCGGCGAGGCCGACCGCATCCGACCATGTATCCGTTGCAACCAGACATGTCAGGTGCGCGATGCACGCAACCCCATCGTCACCTGTGTGGGCGAGCCCAGCAGCGGGCGCGAGACCGAAGACCCCGTCTGGATCTCACCCACACGTCACCCGCGTGATGTGCTGGTGGTCGGTGGCGGCGCCGCCGGCCTGGAGGCCGCACGTGTAGCGGTGGCGCGCGGCCATCGGGTACGGCTCGTTGAACAGTCGTCGCAGTTGGGCGGTGTGGCCGCCATCGCAGGCCCCGGACGCCCGCTCATCGATTGGCTCATCGCTGAATGCACCCACGGCGGAGTCACCATCGCGCTCGAGACCTCCGCAGCATCGGTCACCGACACGCCGGCCCATACCGTGACCATCCAAGCCACGGGCTCGTTGCCCGGGGTACGCGCTTACTCCGTCGAGGGTGGCACCGTGTTCGACGTTGTCGAGATCCGTTCCGGGGCCGCAACGTTGCCGGCAGCAGGCGACGTCGTACTCTTCGACCCGATCGGCGGGCCCATCGGGGTGTCCCTTGCCGAGGAACTGGGCGCCCGAGCCGTGCTGGTCACCCAGGACAACATCGCCGGCAACGAGCTCAGCCGTACGGGCGACCTCGCCCCCGCCAATGTTCGCCTGGCCCAGCAGGGCGTCCGCATCGAGCGGCGCTCTCTGCTGCGCTCGGTGCACCCAGACCACGTGGTGCTCGAGGATCGCTTCACCGGCGAACGACGCGACGTTTCCTGCGTCGCGCTGGTCGATTGCGGTTTCCGCTTGCCGACTCCGGCATTGGCCGGTGCGGCAGTACAGGCAGGTGACTGCGTCGCACCACGAACACTGCACGAGGCCATCCTCGAGGGCCGGCGCGCGGCCATGGCCGTCGATCGCCTCTGACCCCGCCGCTCGGCGATCGCCTTCGGATAATTCATCGCCCGGCCAGCCGCGTCTTGCGGCAGACTTCACGCATGGAGGAACACGCAGGCGATGTCCTGGTCGCGCACGAACTGCGTAAGACCTTCAAGAAGGTCGAAGCCGTTCGCGGTATCAGCATCACCGTCGCGCCCGGCGAGCGCGTCGGCCTGCTGGGTCCCAACGGCGCCGGCAAGACCACCACGCTGTTGATGCTCCTTGGTGCCATCCTGCCCGATACGGGTACCGTCACCATCGTGGGCCATCGCCTGCCCCGTCATCGCTCGAAGGCGATGGAGCGCGTCGGTTTCGCGGCCGGTTACCTACCGCTGCCCGATCGCCTGAAGGTGCGCGAAGCCCTCGGGGTGTTCGCCGGTTGGTACGGCGTCCGCAACGAGAAGGCAGCGGTCGCTGCCGCTCTCGAACGTTTCGAGATCACCCATCTTGCGGACCGTCTGTGCAACGCGCTCAGCAGTGGACAACGCACGCTCGTTGGCATCGTGAAGGCCACGCTGCACAACCCTGCGTTGCTCGTGCTCGACGAGCCCACCGCCTCGCTCGACCCCGATGTGGCACTGCGCGTGCGCCAGGGGCTGCTGCAGTTCTGCTCGTCGACGGGCGCCGCGCTGCTCATCACCAGCCACGACATGCGCGAGGTGGAGATGCTCACCGAGCGCGTCATTTTCCTGGCCAACGGTCAGGTGGTGGCCAACGACACGGCCGCGGCGATCGCCGCCACCTACGGCTATGACGATCTCGAGGGCGTGTTCATGCAACTCGCCGACGAAGCGCGGCGAACATGAGTTGGCACCGAATCCGCGTCGTGATCCGCCGCCACGCGTACGTGCTGTGGCGTGCCCCGCACCGATGGTTCGACATCGGCTTCTGGCCGCTGATGGACATCATCTTGTGGGGCAGTCTGGGCACCTATGTAGCTCGCAACACCACCGGCGCGCATGCCTCGACGCCGTATCTCATCGCCGGCATCATGATGTTCCATATCCTGTTCCAGAGCCAGATCGCGGTTGGCACCGGGTTCCTGGAGGAGACGTGGAGCCGCAACCTGCTCAACGTGTTGACCACGCCGGTAACCGAGTTCGAATACCTTGCCGGCACCGCCACGTTCGGCTTGGCCAAGGTGGCGTTTGCGCTGCTCACCCTGTCGGTCACGGCGTTCGGGTTCTTCCGTTTCGACCTCGGCTCCATTGGTTGGTCGATCATTCCGATCGCGCTCATTCTCACCATCGTCGGCTGGTCCGCTGGTATCGCCAACATCGGCATTGTGCTGCGCTTCGGACAGGGCGCAGAGATCCTGATCTGGGGCAGCAACTTCATCCTGATGGCGTTCAGCGGCGTGTTCAATCCGGTCGATGCCCTGCCCGGCGCGTTGCAGCCGATCGCCCGGGTGCTGCCCAGCACACATGCGTTCACCGCACTGCGAACGGTGCTGAACGGCAATCCGCTGCCGATCGGCGAGATCGTCGCCGGGGTTATCGGAGCCCTCGTGATGTTGGTCGCGTGCTTCTCGTTCACGGCGTGGATGTTGCACGTGTTCCGACGCCGCGGTTTCGTCACTCGCTTCTCCTGACCGGGCTGTGCGCTGCCCTCGCAGCTTCTGGCACCGCGCGCCCAGTGTGAAAGCATGCGCCCATGAGCGCAGCACTGTTCGATCTCACGGGGAAAGTCGCCATCGTCACCGGAGGCAGCCGGGGCCTCGGCCGCGAGATGGTCCTGGCGTTCGCCGAGCACGGCGCCGACGTGGTCATTGCCAGCCGCAAGATCGAGAACTGCGAGTCCGTGGCCGAGGAGGTCCGTGCCATGGGCCGACGCGCCGTGGCGGTTGCCTATCACGCCGCCTCGTGGCAGGCCGCCGACGAACTCGCCGCGCTCGCGTTCAGCGAGTTCGGGCACGTCGACATCCTGGTCAACAACGCCGGTATGTCGCCGCTGTATCCATCGGTCGATGCCATCACCGAAGATCTCTACGACAAGGTCATGGGCGTCAACCTGAAGGGTCCGTTCCGCTTGTCGGCGGTGGTGGGCACGGCGATGGCCAACGGCGACGGTGGTTCGATCATCTTCGTGTCGTCGATCGCATCGCACCGGCCGAGCCCCAACGAGCTGGTCTATGGAGCGGCCAAGGCCGGAGTCAACAACCTCACCATCGGCCTGGCGCGCACGCTCGGGCCGAAGGTACGCGTCAACTGCATCGTGCCCGGCCCGTTCCTGACCGACATCAGCAAGGCATGGGATCTCGACGCGTTCAGCCGCAGTGCGGCTGCCGGCTTCTCGCTGCAACGTGGCGGCGAACCCAACGAGGTGGTCGGCGCAGCGCTGTACTTCGCCAGCGCCGCCAGCAGCTACACCACCGGCGCATTGCTGAACATCGACGGCGGCCCGCGCTGACGCGCTCGACCACGTCGCCCGCACCCCGATCATCCGGCGCGTGTCGCGCCACGGACCACCGTCCCGGACAGTCTCGCGGAATAGTTGCGCGCGCAATAGTGTTAGGGACACCATGACCATCACGATCCAACAGCCCGGCGAGCGGTTCGTCACCAACGTCGGCTGGCTGAACTCCAAGCACTCGTTCAACTTCGGCTCGCACTACTCGCCCCTACACAACGGCCACGGCCTGCTGCTGGTGAACAACGACGACCGCGTTGCCCCGGCATCGGGTTTCGGCACGCACGGTCACCGCGACATGGAGATCGTCACGTGGGTACTCAGCGGCACGCTCGAACACAACGACAGCGAGGGCAACCATGGGGTGCTCTACCCGGGTCTTGCGCAGCGCATGTCGGCGGGTACCGGCATCCGCCACAGCGAGATGAACCCCAGCCCCGACACGGCTGTGCACTTCGTGCAGATGTGGGTCCTGCCCGATGCGCAGGGAGTCAGGCCCGGCTATCAACAGCTCGACATCAACGCCGAACTGGCCAAGCGCAGCCTGGTCCCGATCGCCTCGGGCAAGGGCCACGACGCAGCCATCTCGATCCATCAGCGCAACGCCGTGCTGTGGGGCGCCCGTCTGGCCGCCGATCAGACCGTGGCGCTGCCTGACGATCCGCACGTCCATGCCTTTGTTGCGCTCGGGTCAGCAACGCTCGGAACCGGTGCCGTGCTGGCCACCGGAGCCGCTGCCCGGCTGACCGCTGCCGGCGCAGTGTCGCTCACCGCCGGACCTGACGGTGCCGAACTGCTCGTGTGGGCCACCGCCTGACGGCACCAAGTTCGCCTACCGTGCAGACGGGGCCATGGCCGGCGACATACGCTGCACCCATGGAAATGCATTTCGCAACTGTGTGGGAAGCCATCACCGACGAGATCGGTGATGCGACAGCCCTGGTACACGGCACCACCCGACGCACATGGACACAGTACGACGATCGCGCCGCGCGCATGGCTGCAGCGTTCGTCGATGCAGGATTGCAGCCCGACAGCAAGATCGGCCTGTACCTGTACAACTGCAACGAGTACATGGAGGCCCAATACGCCGGCTTCAAAATGCGCGGCGTGCCCGTGAACGTGAACTACCGCTACCTCGACGAAGAGCTGTGGTACCTGCTCGACAACAGCGACGCCGAGGCGTTGGTGTTCCACTCGTCGCTCGGCGATCGCGTCGCCCGCGTCGCGACGCGGCTCCCCAAGCTGAAGCTGCTCATCGAGGTCGACGACGGCGGCGCTGGCCAGGTTCCCACCGCACGCCGCTACGAGGAGGCGATCGCCAACCATGACCCCATGCCGCGCATCACCCGCTCCGAGAACGACATCTACATGCTCTACACCGGCGGCACCACGGGCATGCCCAAGGGCGTCATGTACGCAATGGGCGGCATGACCGGTGGCTTCATCACCAGCGGCTTCCCGTTGCTGGGTGCAGTGCCGCCGTCGGATGCAGCGCTGGTCGCACCCATCGTGGGCGACGCCGTTCGCAGTGGCAAACAGACCGTCAGCATCCCCAGTTGTCCGCTGATGCACGGCACCGGTGTGTGGCTGGGTGGGTTCATCCCCCATCTGATGGGCGGCACCGTGGTCACCCTGCCGTCGCGCTCGCTCGACAGCGACGAACTGCTCACCACCGTGCAGAACGAGCACGCCACCAGCGTGGTGATCGTCGGCGATTCGTTCGCCAAGCCCATCGTGCGGGCGCTCGAGACCGCCATTGCAGCCGGCACGCCCTACGACACCAGCAGCATTCAGATGGTCATCTCGTCGGGTGTGATGTGGACCGCTGAGGTCAAAGAGCAGATGCTCGACCTCATCCCGCAGGCCATGCTGATCGATGCCATCGGCTCCACCGAGGGCAGCATGGGTACGCAGATCTCCATGCGCGGTATGGCCATCGAGACCGCCAAGTTCAGCCAGGCGGCCACCACCAAGGTGTTCACCGACGACGACCGAGAGGTCTTGCCCGGTTCGGGCGAGGTCGGTCTGGTGGCAGCCGGCGGCAACGTGCCGCTCGGCTACTTCAAGGACAGCGAGAAGTCAGCCCGTACGTTCCGAGTCATCCGCGGCGAGCGGTACTCGTTCCCGGGCGACATGGCCACCGTCAACGCTGACGGCACGCTGGTGCTGTTGGGCCGCGGCAGTCAGGTCATCAACACTGCCGGCGAGAAGGTCTTCCCCGAAGAGGTTGAGGAAGCCGTGAAGCGCTCCGCCGGCGTGCTCGACTGCCTCGTGGTCGGCATCGATGACGACAAGTTTGGCCAGTCCGTCACGGCGGTCGCGTCACTCGCAGAAGGCGCAACAGTCGACGAGGCCACCGTCATTGCCTCGGTGAAGGAACAGTTGGCGGGGTTCAAGGCCCCCAAGCGCGTGGTGTTCGTGGCCTCGGTGCCGCGTGCCCCCAACGGCAAGGCCGACTACAAGGCCGCCAAGCAGTACGCGCTCGACGCCCTCGGCAAGTCCTGACCAATCCGAACGTCCGGCTTCAGCCGGCGGGGGCGAGCAGCTTGTCCTGCAGGAAGGTGATCACCCGCTGGACGGACGCCTCGTCGCGCTGCTCGGTCAGCACCGAGTGGTCACGCTTGGTCGCGCTCGCTAGTTCGATGGCGATGAAGGCGTCACCGAGCAGTTCGCGCAATGAGTCGAAGCGGGTACCGACGAGGGCGTCGCCGGTGAAACGCAGTCCCAGGACCTGACACCCTGCAGCGGCGCGCTGCGCGACCACCATGGCATCGTCGGGCGACAGGCTGAGGTTGGCACCGCGCTCTTTCCCGCCGGCCGCGAACGGCATCGAGGGTTGCGACAGCACCGGGGCCACCATGATGTCGTCGACCATCATGCCCAGCGCGAAGCCGCCGCTGAAGCACATGCCGATGGCCCCGACTCCCGGCCCGCCAAGCTCGTTGTGCAACGACCGCGCCAATGCACGCAGCCAGGCGATGATCGGCGACGTCTGGTTGAGCGCCCAGTTGGTGAACTCCTTGGAGACGCAGACCTTCATCATCGACTTCACCATGTAGCCATTGCTGAACTGCTGGCCGGGGGTGCCGACGAGCGACGGCATCACCACGGTGAACCCGGCATCGACGACGTCGTTGGCGAAGGCGGTGACCGCCGGGGTGATGCCCGGGATCTCGTGTACGACGATGACGGCGGGCCCCTGCCCGCGACGGTAGGTCTCGCGGGTGAAGCCGGCTGCCGTGAAGGTGTCCTTCACCCAACCATCGAGCACACCGGATGCGGTTTCGGTCACGACAGACTCCTGACTGCTGCGAGGGCCCGCTCGGCGAGGCCCTCTGCTCCTGCTTTCATCGGTGCCAGATCCAGGCCCTGGTCACCCATCGCCCCGTGGAGATAGCGGGCGTACACACCCTCGCTGATGACCGCAAGACGCCAGCAGGAGAAGGCCACGTAGTAGCCGATGCCGCTGAGGTCGCGCCCGGTGCGATTCGCATACCGCTCGAGCAGCGCCGAGTACGGCAGAAATCCGCCGGCGGGCGTGGGGTCGTTGGCCCGCAACGCAACGGCGTCGTCACCATCGCTCCAGTACACACCGATGTAGCCGACATCGGCCAGTGGGTCGCCCAACGTGCACAGCTCCCAATCGAGCACGGCAGCAATGCGCCCACGGCTGGTATCCACCAGGCAGTTACCGAACCGATAGTCACCGTGGGCGATGGACACCCCCTGCTGCACTGGTATCCGCTCGCGGAGCAGACGCGCCACCTCGTCGACGGCCGGCAACTCACGGGTCTTGCTGTTCTCCCACTGGGTGGACCAACGCTTGACCTGACGCTCGATGTAGCCCTCGCGCCGAGCGAGATCGCCCAGGCCCACGGCGTCGATGTCGACCGCGTGGAGATCGGCGAGCACATCGATGAGGTGCTCGCTGGCTGGCACGCGCAGTTCGTGGGGCAGCGCAGCTGCGCGGTCCGCGCTGTCCAGCACCACGCCATCGACATGACCCATCACATAGAACGGAGCGTCGTTGACATCGGTGTCGGTGCACAGTCCCAACGCCGGGGGAACCGGCACCGAGGTCTGGCCGACGGCGGCGATGATGCGGTACTCGCGCGCCATGTCGTGTGCGGTGGCCAGCACGTGGCCGAGCGGCGGGCGGCGCAAGACCAGCTTGCGACCCCTGGCATCGGTTACCAAGAAGGTGAGATTCGAACGGCCTCCGGCGATGAGCTCGGCGTCGAACGGGGCCTCAACGTTGGCGATGTTGGCGATGAGCCATTCGGTGACGTTGGCCAGATTGAGTCCCTGCACGATGAGACCGTAGCTCCCAGCCGGCAGAACGGACTACCCGGGTCGGCCGACGCCGACGACTTTGTCCCAGTGCACCTGGGTGTACGACACCTGCGACCCGGTCTGCGGGGAGTGGATCATGCTGCCTCCGCCGATGTAGATACCGACATGGCTGATGGGCGAGTAGTAGAAGATGAGGTCACCGGGCTGGGCCTCGCTGGCCGAGACGTGCGGGACCGAGGCGTACTGCTGGCGCGACTGGTGCGGCAAGGACACGCCTGCCCGGCCCCAGGCCCATGCGGTGAGACCCGAGCAGTCGAACGCCACACCCGGCTCTGCCGAAGCGAACCGATAGGGAACACCGATCTGACTCTGGGCGGCGCTGACCGCGACACCGGCCTGACCAGACACCGGCACGTACGAGCCGCCGCCGCCACTGCTGCCCCCGCCACTACTGCCGCCGCCACTACCGGAACCACCGGATCCAGAACCGCCGCCCGAACCCGCTGACCCACCTGCGCTGGAACCTCCACCCGCTGTGGGTGGGGGGGTCCGCCTGTTGGCTGCTGCGGCGGCAGCGGCCGCCGCCTGTTGGGCCTTGAGCTGTTGTTCGAAACGACGCTGCGCCGCTGCCGCCTGGCGCTGCTGCTCTTGCTCCACGAGCACACCCAACTTCGTCTTCGCAGCAGCGAGGCGGTTGGTGGCGTCAGCGGCAGCCTGATCGGCGGCCAACCGGTTGGTCTCGGCATTGGCGGCCAGATCGGCGGCCTTGCGCTGCTTGCGCTCCAGCGCCCGTTGCTGCTGATCGAGCGACTTCAGCAACGCCTCGAAGTCATCGGTGGTGGCTGCGCCGGCATTCACCGCGACGCGGGTGAGGTGATCGCGTTGTAGACCATCGTCGATGGCCGCCGGATCGGTGAACAGCGGACCCATGGCACCGCTGCCGCCACCCATCACCTTTTGTACGGCCACCTCGGACAGCTGCCCGGACAGCGTGGTCAGTTCGGCCTGCTGTGCAGCGATCTTGCTCTGGGCAACGACGATCTCGGCATCGAGCTGGGTCTTTTGATCCAGCGCTTGCGCGCCTAACTCGGCGAACTGGCCGGACTTCTGCTCGAGGGCATCGATCTGGGCCAGCACCCGCTTGACCTCGGCCTGCTGGTCAGAGATGCCGTCGGCCGCCGCCGGTTGCATCGAGACCGTCCCGACGAACAGCACGAGGGCCATCCCGAGCGCAAGTCGAAGGGTCCGAGGGCGACGCATGATGGACAACACTCTAGCAAATATTACGGTTACGTTGCGAAAAGGAGCGAGAAACCCGTGCCCCTCTGCACGCGCCCGGCTACTCCCATTCAATGGTGCCGGGTGGCTTCGACGTGATGTCGTAGACCACTCGGTTGATGCCGGCGACCTCGTTGATGATGCGGCTGGCCATGCGCTCGAGCAGGTCGTAGGGCAGCCGGGCCCAGTCGGCGGTCATTGCATCGTCGCTCGTGACGGCACGAATGATGATGGGGTGCGCATAGGTGCGTTCGTCGCCCATCACGCCCACCGAGCGGATGTCGGCGAGCACAGCGAACGCCTGCCAGATCTCGCGCTCGAGCCCGGCCAGGCGGATCTCCTCGCGCACGATGAAATCGGCCTCCTGCAGGATGGCCACGCGCTCGGGGGTGACCTCGCCGATGATGCGCACGCCCAGGCCGGGGCCGGGGAACGGCTGGCGCCACACGATCTCGTCGGGCAGACCGAGCTCGGTCCCGAGTCGGCGCACCTCGTCCTTGAACAGGCTGCGCAACGGCTCGACCAGCTTCAGGGTCATGTCCTCGGGAAGCCCACCGACGTTGTGGTGGCTCTTGATCACCGAAGCCGTGCCGTCGCTGCCACCACTCTCGATCACATCCGGGTACAGCGTTCCCTGCACGAGAAACAGCGCGTCGGTGAGCCCACCGACGTTCTCTTCGAAGATGCGCACGAACAACTCGCCGATGATCTTGCGCTTCGCCTCGGGTTCGGTGACCCCGGCGAGGCGTTCGAAGAAGCGCTGTCCGCTGTCGACATGAATCAACTCGATGCCCATGTTGCGGCGGAACGTCTCGACGACCTGATCGCTCTCGTTCTTGCGCATGAGCCCGGTGTCCACGTACACACAGGTGAGTTGCGAGCCGATGGCCCGGTGCACCAGGGCCGCCGCAACGGCCGAGTCGACACCACCAGACAGGCCACAGATCACCCGATGCTCACCAACCTGAGCGCGCACCGCGGCGATCTGGTCATCGATGACCGACGTCATCGTCCACGTCGGCTGGCAGCCCGCAAGATCATGCAGGAACCGCCGCAGGACCTGCATGCCGTAGGGCGAATGCACCACTTCAGGGTGGAACTGCACGCCCCAGATCTTGCGGTCGGCGCATTCGAGTGCGGCCACCGGCGCATCGGGGGTGGACGCCGTGGCGATGAAACCAGTGGGAGCCTGCACAACGGCGTCGAAATGGCTCATCCACACGTCCTGCTCGGCGGGCAGACCGGCGAGCAGCTGCGACGCAGGGTCGGTGACAGTGAGCTGGGCCCGGCCGTATTCGCCGCGCATGCCCCGGCCAACCTCGCCGCCGGGGAGCTGCTGAGCGATCAACTGCACGCCATAGCAGATGCCGAGAATCGGGATACCGAGGTCGTAGATGGCGGGATCGAGCGAGGGAGCGCCGTCGACGTGCACGCTCTTGGGGCCTCCCGACATGATGATGGCCACCGGCTTGCGACGGGCGACCTCCGCTGCAGTGATGCGGTGCGGGACGATCTCGCTGTACACGTTGAGCTCGCGCACGCGACGAGCAATGAGCTGCGCGTACTGAGCACCAAAGTCAACGACGAATACGGTGTCGATGTTGTCGGTCAAGTCTTCGAATCTAGCCCCCGCTGGGCGAAGTGAGCCAGTACGCGCGACGATGTGTTCCATGCGTCGATGGTTCGTGCTCGTTCTGGCAGTCATGGCCGTGCTCGCCCCGGCCCGCGCATTCGCCACGGCTCCGCCGAATTCGGTCGGCGGCACCGATCAGGCGGTCACCACCACCTCGATCGACACCCTCTTCCCCGCCACCAAACGAGACACGTCGGAATGTGCCGGCCACTCAATCGAGCTACCCGACTGTGGCGGTGCGGGTCGCGGGACTGCGCTGATGTACGTCACGTTCGGGCTCTTGTTCCTGGGCGTGGCCTTCATCTTCTGGCGCGTGGCGCGTAGCGTCAAAGCCCGCGACGCAGCACTCAACGCCAGCAACCCCTAGCCGGGTTGGCCGGTCGTCCCGCGCAGCAGATCGCCGCAGAACGCGGTGGTGCCGCTGGCCAACGCGTGGGCGGCCTCCCACTGCACGAAATGCCCGCAGTCGCGCAACAGGAACGGCCCGACATGCGTGGTGAAGACTGCCGCCGCCATGCGATCGAACGACGGGTAGATCACGTGGTCGCTCGTGCCGTGCAGGATCAGCGTCCGGGTGTGGTCGTTGCGGGCCAGCAACGCTGGCTCGCTTCGTGCCGCAGGGCTGAACGCGCTCTCGTACGCCCCGAAGCTGGCCCGTAGCGACGCTGCGTCGGAGAAAGGCTCCGTGTGGAAGTCGACCTCGCCCGGGTTCGCAAATGCTCCAGGGTGCGCCCAGAACCGACTGGTGTAGAACGTGGCGATGTACCGACGACGTTGCGCCGGTGTGGTCAGCTCAGCGACGAGCCCATCGGGGTCGGTGCCCTGACGAAGGAAGTAATCAGCCGCCTCGCGTGGTGCCCGCGTGCCGTCGATTCCTTCCATCTCCTGCTTCAGGTACGGCAGGGGCGAGTTGAACAGCACCATGCGGTCGACCCATTCGGGGTGCCGCAGCGCCAAATCCTGGATGATCGGCCCGCCAAGGTCGCCGCCGAGCAACACCACGCGTTCGTGGCCGAGGTGATCATGCACCAGCGCATACAGATCGCGAGCGTGGGCGGCCACGTCGTGGAACCCATCTGGTCCCAACCCGCTGGCACCGAACCCGCGCAGGTCGGGCACGATCACCTCGAAGCCTGCATCAGCCAACGGCTGGATGACCTTCCAGAAGATTCGCATGGTCTCCGGCCAGCCGTGCACGCACAGCAGCGGCACACCACCGATGCCCTCGCGAACATACGCCTGCCGGAACCCGCGGGGAGACGCTGCGTGCACGGTGAACCGGTCGGGGTCGATGAACTCAGAATGCAAACCCATCGTCGAAGGGTACGCCCCCGACAAAGTCGACGCGTACGCCGGGCACCATTACCGTACGTGTCTGTGACACCCGAAGAGTTCCGTACCAACGGCTACGCGATGATCGACTGGATCACCAACTACATCGAAGGCATCGAGCGCTACCCCGTCTCCGACCCATCGCTGCAGCCCGGCGAGATACGTGCCGCTCTCCCAGCGCACCCGCCAACACACACCGAGCCATTCTCTGCCGTCCTGCACGATCTCGATACAGCCATCGTGCCCGGCCTCACGCACTGGCAGCATCCCGCATTCTTCGCATACTTCCCCAGCAATTCGTCGTACTCGTCGATCCTTGCCGAACTCGCCACAGCCGGCCTTGGTGTGCAGGGCATGAGCTGGGTCACCAGCCCGGCGTGTACCGAGGTGGAGACCCTCATGCTCGACTGGATGCAGGAGCTCCTCGGCCTGCCCGAACGGTTCCGCAGCGACTCCACCACAGGGGGCGGCGTCATTCATGGCTCGGCCTCGGAGGCCACGCTCGCGGCCATCCTTGCTGCCCGATGGCGCGCAACCGGTGGCGAAGTCAACATCACGGGCGACACCAGCAAGCTGGTTGCATATACAACAACACAGGCCCATAGCAGTATCGAAAAAGGGCTCCGCATCGCAGGTGTCGGTGTCGACCGTATGCGGATGGTCCCCATTGGCGACACGTTTGCGATGCTCCCCGACGAACTCGCCCGCCTGGTGGCCGAGGACCGGGCCGGCGGGCTCACACCGTTCTTCGTGTGCTCATCGCATGGCACCACCAGCTCGATGGCATTCGACCCAACACCCGATATCGCCACGGTCTGCGCTCGCGAGGGCATGTGGCTGCATGTCGATGCGGCGATGAGCGGCATTGCCGCCCTGGCCCCCGAATACCGGTGGGTCAACGAGGGGCTGGAGTTCGCCGACAGCTACTGCACCAACCCACACAAGTGGATGGGTATCAACTTCGACTGCGACCTGTTCTGGACCGCCGATCGCGCCGCACTGTTGGGAGCGCTCAGCATCCTGCCCGAGTACCTGCGGTCGAAGGCCGCCCAGACCGGCGCCGCCATCGACTACCGCGACTGGCAGATTCCATTGGGACGCCGGTTCCGGTCATTGAAGCTGTGGTTCAGCATCCGCTGCGACGGCGTCACACCCGTGCAGGAGATGATCCGCGAACACGTCCGGCTCACCCAGTTGCTGGCCGGGTGGGTACTGACCGACGATCGCTTCGAGATCATGACGCCGTATCCGCTCAACCTTCTGTGTCTGCGCCTGCGCGCCGGCGATGCCGCCACCGACAACCTCATCGAGCAGGCCAACGCCACCGGCCAGGCACTGTTCACCCGTACCGTTCTCGGCGGCCAGACCTGCCTGCGCTTCTCGATCGGTGCACGACTGACAACCGAGCGTCACGTCGCCGCAGGCTGGAACCTGCTGCAGTCGCTCGCGTAGCACGGCCGGGGGCCGTGCGCGGCGGCGGTCGCCCATCGAGATCGGCGTCACAGGTTGCACGTGGCCGACATCGCCGCTTGAATCGGCATACCGGCGTACGCCGGCCACACAACAACGTCGGCTCTGGCCGACGCCAACCCAGGGGGCACCATGAGGCGATTCGCCCGTGTCCTCGTCGCAGTCACGAGTCTGTTGACTGTCTGTCCCACTCCCGGCACCGCAGGTGCCACCGGCGGCAGCGCCCTCACCGACGCCGCCTATGTGCAGCGGATGGTCCTCGGCATGCCGCTCAGCGAGTTCTCGGCGCGCGCCCGCGCCCGCATCGGTAGCGGCGGGAGTGCCGGCGACACCTGGTTCGACTGGAGCACCGACCTGTGCTCGGCACCGCTCGTCGGCAGCACCGGCCGCACCTTCAACTTCATCGAACCATGTCGTCGGCATGACTTCGGCTACCGCAACACGCGGTTGCTGGAACATCGCTACGGCGGTCCCGGCACCTACTGGAACGCAACCAGCCGTCTGCGGATCGACCGGCAGTTGCTCACCGACACCATGAACCACTGCGCCACCCGATGGTTCCTGGAGCGGCCGTCGTGTTACGCGTGGGCGTTCACCTTCTACAACGCCGTGCGCGTGGCGGGGGGACCGTAGACCACACAGAGGAGTTCGTAGAGCACGTGCGCTGTGGCACCCCACACCGTCTCGTCGTCGAGTTCGAAGAAGTTCATCCGACGATCGAGCGGTGGGGTGCCCCACCACTCCTCGCGATAGGTATCGCCATGAGCCAGTTCGGTCAACGGCACCCACAGAATGCGCTCGACCTCGGTGACCTCGGCGATCAGGCTGGGACGCTCGCCAAGATGGGCCACCAGGGGAACGATGTAGCTCCGGCTCACCACGGTGGAAAGGTGACTGAGTTCGCCGCGTACCTGCACCGCAGCCGGGGCCAGGGCCACTTCCTCGTGCGCCTCGCGGATGGCCGCCTGGACAGCGGTCTCGCCGGGCTCGATGCGCCCGCCGGGGAAGCTGATCTCGCCGGCGTGATTGCGAAGGTGCCCGGCACGCTTGGTTAAGAGCACCTCGGCGCCTGCAGGACCATCGGCCAGCGCCACCAGCACCGCCGACGGTCGCGCCCCATCAAAGGTGGGGGTTCCGGGTTGCTGGCCAAGGCCAGCTGTCTCGACGGCACGCACCGCCGCCTCAGCAGACATCGCCACGTCGAAGCGCCACGGTGCCCGCTCACCCCGGCGCCACGCAGCTGGGCGCGGAATGAACTGCTCACCACCCGTGCGACCACGCGGATTCGGCATCGGCACCCTGATCAGACAGCGGGGACGGAGGGCACCCAGCCCTCGTCGATGAGCTGCTTCAGCACATCGCCCAGGCCGGACTTCTTGAGATCGGCGAGCACGCGACCGGGGGTCTGCTCGCCGGTTTCCCACTCCTGCCACGCGGCGAGGAGCTTGGTGAGATCGGGGGCGGGGCGTTCGAACGACATGCCACAAGGCTAGGCCGGTCCGCCACCATCGGGCGTGCGTCAGCCCTTGCGTTTTCGATAGGCATTGACCCCACTACCGACCATGCGCCCAGCGGTTCGGCCAATCGTCGCCGCACGACTGTCCGGCGAGGCCGAGGCCGAGGCCGAGGCACGCTCGCCGTTCGGTGCCGGCGGCGCCGTAGCGGCCGATCTGGCCTGTTTGGCCTGTTTGGCGGACTTCACCCGCTCGGCTCTGGTGACGCGCTCGCTGAAGTCGCTCTGCAACCAGATGAACGCCAGCGCAAACGCCAAGAAGCCCATGATGCCGCGCGTCGCATTGTCGATGGACACGAACGGCTGCGCAGCGGCCACGATGACAGCAAGGATCACCACGACGTCGAGCGTGCGATGCATGCGCCGACCGAAGACCTGAAAGGCCGAGAGCGATCCCTTGGCGCAGGCGGTGTTGAGGACCACGAGCCCACCCATGAGCGTGGGCACCATCGGCGTGGTGCTCTGCAGTCCCTGCGCGACGAACGCGATGCCCATCACGTATTCAGCGGCCTGGTGCATCCAGAACGCCCTCTTCCCCGGGGTGGCCATGCCCCAAAGCTAGCGGCCGAAGCGGCGCGACCCGATGAAAAAGGCAGCGGCCCCGGGGATGAACCCGGGGCCGACTGTCTTGGGGGCACTCGATACAACATCGGGTACCACTCCGGTATTCCCACCGAGGTGGTTACATCATGCCGCCCATGCCACCCATGCCGCCCATGCCGCCGCCGCCGCCGCCAGCCGGCATCGCCGACTTCTTCTCGGGCTTGTCAGCCACGAGACATTCGGTGGTGAGGACCAGGGCCGCAATCGAGGCTGCGTTCTGCAGCGCCGCGCGGGTGACCTTGGCCGGGTCGATGATGCCGGCCTTGACCATGTCGACCATTTCGCCGGTTGCAGCGTTGAGGCCGGTGTTGCCAGTGGCCGACTCGACCTGCTGGACCACAACGGCACCCTGCATGCCGGCATTGTCGGCAATCGTGGTGAGCGGCGCAATGAGCGACTCCCACACAATCTTGGCACCAGTGGCCTCATCGCCCTCGAGCGATGCGACGACTGCGGCAACGGCGGGCCGTGAGCGCACCAACGCCACGCCGCCACCGGCGACGACGCCTTCTTCGATGGCTGCACGAGTAGCAGACACGGCATCTTCGATGCGGTGCTTCTTCTCTTTCAGTTCCACCTCGGTCGCGGCGCCGACCTTGATGACCGCAACGCCGCCGGCCAACTTGGCCAGACGCTCCTGCAGCTTCTCACGGTCCCAATCGCTGTCGGTGTTCTCGATCTCGGCCTTGATCTGGTTGATCCGACCCTTCACATCTTCATGATCGCCGGCGCCATCCACAATCGTGGTGTTGTCCTTGGTGATGATGATGCGCTTGGCCCGACCGAACAGATCGAGGGTGACGTTCTCGAGCTTGAGGCCGACTTCCTCGCTGATGACCTGACCGCCGGTGAGCACGGCCATGTCCTGCAGCATTGCCTTGCGGCGATCGCCGAAGCCGGGCGCCTTGACTGCTGAGGAGTTGAACGTGCCACGGATCTTGTTGACGACGAGCGTGGCGAGTGCCTCGCCCTCGATGTCTTCAGCAATGATCAACAACGGACGACCGGTCTTCATCACGGCTTCGAGCGCTGGGAGCATCGACTGCACCGAGCTGATCTTGCCGTTGTTGATGAGGATGTACGGGTCGTCGAGCACGGCTTCTTGGCGCTCGGCGTCAGTGACGAAGTACGGCGAGAGGTAACCCTTGTCGAACTGCATGCCCTCGGTGAACTCGAGTTCGGTACCGAAGGTGTTGCTCTCTTCAACGGTGACGACGCCGTCCTTGCCGACCTTGTCGATGGCGTTGGCGATGACCTCGCCAATGGACGCATCGGCGGCCGAGATGGTGGCGACAGCGGCGATGTCGCCCTTGTCGTCTACCTCTTTGGCCTGGCCCTTGATGGACTCGACCGCAGCGGCCACTGCCTTCTCGATACCCCGCTTGAGGCCCATCGGGTTGGCGCCAGCTGCGACGTTGCGCATGCCCTGATGCACCATGGCCTGCGCCAACACCGTTGCGGTGGTGGTGCCGTCGCCGGCAACATCGTTGGTCTTGGTGGCGACTTCTTTCACCAATTGGGCGCCCATGTTCTCGAACGGATCGTCGAGTTCAATTTCCTTGGCGATGGACACGCCATCATTGGTGATGGTGGGTGCGCCGAACTTCTTGTCGAGCACGACGTTGCGACCCTTCGGCCCGAGCGTGACCTTGACCGTGTCGGCCAACTTGTTCACACCGGCTTCGAGTGCGCGACGCGCCTCTTCGTCAAACTTGAGGATCTTGGCCATGGGCTGTCCTACTTGTTGACGATTGCGAGGACGTCACGGCTGGTGAGGATCAAGAGATCTTCGCCGTCGATGGTGACTTCGGTTCCGCCGTACTTGCTGTACAGAACGGTGTCGCCGACCTTGACGTCGAGCGGGCTGTGTGCGCCCTTGTCATCGCTCCAGCGGCCGGGGCCAACAGCGAGAACGCTGCCCTGCTGTGGCTTTTCCTTGGCGGTGTCGGGGATGACGAGACCTGAGGCTGTGGTGAGCTCGGCTTCGTTGGGCTTGACCACAATGCGGTCGTCCAGCGGCTTGAGATTCATGAGAGAACGCTCCATGTGTTGTTGTGACGTGTGTCTGGCAGGGCTCTGTGTGGCGACTGCCGCACGGGCATTAGCACTCGACGAGTGCGAGTGCTAATGGTACGGGGAGACCTACGGGGTTAGCAACCCAAGCAGTGACACACCGGCCTCGGCCAGCAACTGATCGAGCAGCGCCAGCGGCAGCCCGATCACATTGGTCACGCTGCCCTCCACGCCATCGACCAGCAATGCTGCCGCGCCCTGGATGCCGTAGCCACCGGCCTTGCCGTGCGGCTCGCCGGTGCCCACGTACCACTCGACCAGATCGGCGGACAGGGGGACAAAGCGGACCACCGAGGTGCAGACCTCGGCGACGACCACACCCGCGTGACGCACCGCCACACCGGTATGCACGCGATGGGCGCGACCTCCCAGCAACCTCAGCATGCGCCGGGCGTCGTCGTCGTCGGCCGGCTTGGCCAAGATGACACCATCAACATCCACCGTGGTGTCGGCGGCGATGACGACGTCGGTGTCATCGTCGGCGGTGGCGGCCAGGGCCTTCTCGACGGCCAGGCGGCGCACATAGCGAACGGGGTCCTCGTCGGGGCGCTCAGATTCGTCGATGTCGGTGGGCATCACCGTGAACGACAGCCCGATCTGGGCCAGCAACTCGCGCCGACGCGGCGAGGCCGAAGCCAGCACGATCCGCAACGCCGGCCGGGCCTCGGAGACCAGTTCAGCCACCACTGAGCGCCATGACCTGCGCGTCGTCGGGCGGGGTGTCGTCGTCGAGATCGTCGAGATACCCATCGGGGAGCACCACGCGGATCGGGCCGTTGGTGTGCCCGCGGCGGATGCGCTCGCCACCGGGCACCACGGTCATCGTGGGATCCAACGCAGCGATGAGGTCATCGAGTTCGCCCAGCGAGTTGATCTTGCTGAACCTGCCGCGCACCTCGCCGCCCACCGGGTAGCCGGTGAGATACCACGAGGTGTGCTTGCGGAAGTCGCGCACGGCATGATCCTGGCCGAGATGGTCGGCGAGCAGCCGGCAGTGATCGGCCATCTGCTGGCCGACGAAGCCGAGCGGCGCCGATTCGGGCACGGGTTCGCCGTTGAATGCTGCGACCAGGTGGCCGAACAACCAGGGCCGGCCGAGGCAGCCGCGGCCGATCACCACGCCGTCGCAATCGGTGTGCGCCACCATGGCGAGCGCATCGGAGGCTTCCCAGATGTCGCCGTTACCCAGCACAGGGATGCCCGACACCGCAGCCTTCAGTTCGCCGATCGCATCCCAGTTCGCCGAACCGGCGTAGTGCTGCTGGGCCGTGCGGGCGTGCAGGGCGATGGCGGCGACGCCTTCCTCCTCGGCGATCAGGCCGGTGCGGATGAACGTGAGCAGTTCGTCGTGGATGCCCATGCGGAACTTGGCGGTGACCGGGATGCCGTAGGGCGACGCTCCACTGACGACGGCTCGCAGGATGGCGCGCAGCAGGTTCGGCTTCACCGGCACTGCGGCACCACCGCCCCGACGGGTGACCTTCTGCGCCGGGCAGCCAAAGTTGAGGTCGATGTGATCAACACGGTCCTCGGCGCAGAGGCGACGCACGGCCTCACCGATGATGGCCGGATCGCTGCCATAGAGCTGCAGGCTGCGTGGCGACTCGTCAGCACCGAAGGTTGCCATGCGCGCGGTCTTGGCGTTGCCGTGCACCAGCGCAGTGGCCATCACCATCTCGTTGACGTAGATCAGGTCGGGCGCGAAACGGCGGCACATCGTGCGGAACGGCGCGTTGGTGACGCCCGCCATGGGGGCCAGCACAACGGGGGGCCACACCTCGAAGCGGCCCAACTGCAGCGGTTTCACCCGGAAAAGGCTACCTTGGCGAACCGCACGGAGAGCCCGCCGTTGCTGGTGGCCAGGGTGTCGTCGAACTCACGCTTGAACGACGGCAGGCTCGAAGCCGGGGCAATGACGGCCAGTCGCTCGGCCCGCCCGAGCGCCAGGTAGAGCGAGCGCTGGTTTGCCGCACTGAGCCGTTCGCCGTAGGGGGGATTCGTCACCACGGCCAGCCCCTTGCCGCCGCTGGCAGCATCGAGCGTCTTGATGGCATCGGCCACCTCGAAGGTGATGTCGTCGAGCACCCCGGCGCGCTCGGCATTCGCCCGGGCCTTGTCGATCATGTCGCCCTTGATGTCGCTGGCGACGTACTTCTTCTTCAACGGAACGCGCACATCGGCATCCGATGCGGCGAGCAGCTTGGCCCACTGCGCCGGGTCCACGGGCATCCAATTCTGGAACGCGAAGCTGCGGTGTCGCCCGGCCGGCATGCGCCGGGCCATCTGTGCGGCCTCGATCATGATGGTGCCGGCGCCACAACAGGGATCGGTGAGCACGCCCTTGTAGACGCTGGCACCGCTCCATTGCAGCAACGCTGCCGCCAGGGTCTCGCGGATCGGGGCTGGGCCCGACTCGGTGCGCCAGCCGCGCTGGTACAGGGGATCGCCGGTGGCATCAAGGCTGACGGTGCAGATGTTGCGCGACATGCGCACGTGCAGTGTGTGCACGCCGCCCTCGTACTCGTATGCCGGGTCGTACGCGCGGCGCACGACGGCACGCACGCGCTCCTCGATGGCGCCGGTGTGGTTCAGCCGAGAGGCCGATGCCGACACGCTGATGTTCAGCGCGCAGCGCTTCGGGAGCCACTCGTGGAAGGGGATGTCGCGCAGGCCGTCCTGCAGGTCGCCAAAGCCACTGGCCTCGAACCGACCGATACGGATGAGCAGCCGCGTCGCCGTGCGCAGGTGCAGGTGGGCCAACATCAGTTGCGACCAGGTGAGCGACGCTGTGAGACCACCCACGCCGAGGTCGACCACCTTCATGTCGAGCCGCGCCATCTCGGCCGCAGTGACCTGTTCCAGGCCGGGGGCAGTGACAATGTAGGCGGCGAGACGACTCATGGGGCCTAGGACTGTACCAGCGGCAGCCGCAGGCCCGGATAGGCCCCACAATCCAACGGCGTCGGGCCGTCGCTGCGCAACCGGTGCCAGCCCGCTGCAGCGATCATCGCTGCGTTGTCGGTGCACATCGCCCGGCTTGGCACGAACGCACGGATGCCATCGGCATCGCAGGCCGCCAACCACCGCTCGCGCAACAACGAGTTGGCGGCAACACCGCCACCCAGGGCCAGGCCCTTTGCCCCCACCTCACGTGCTGCACGACGCGCCTTGGCCACCAAAGTGTCGACCACAGCCATCTGGAACGATGCAGCGATGTCGGCAGTGACGGCATCGGGGTGCTTGCGCACGTGGTTCATCACTGAGGTCTTCAACCCGCTGAAGCTGAAATCGAGCGAATCTGGGATGGCCCGGGGAAAGGCCACGGAGCTGGGGTCGCCATACTGGGCCTCCCGGTCGATTGCGGGACCGCCCGGGTAGCCCAGACCGAGAAAGCGTGCCACCTTGTCGAAGGCCTCACCGGCAGCATCGTCGATGGTCTCGCCCAGCAGGCGGTAGTGGCCATGGGCCCGCATCTCGACGAGCATCGTGTGCCCACCCGACACCAGCAGCACCACCAGCGGTAGCTCCAGCGTCGGGTCCTCGAGCAGGCCGGCGTAGAGGTGAGCCTCGAGATGGTTCACCCCGATGAACGGTACGTCCCACACCATCGCCAGCGCCTTTGCGGCGGCCACACCCACCAACAACGCGCCGATCAGGCCGGGGCCGATGGTGCAGGCCACGGCGTCGATGCGCGTGTCCGCGATGCCGGCCTCGGCGATGGCCTGGGCAACCACCGGGGCGAGCAATTCCACGTGGGCCCTGCTGGCGATCTCGGGCACCACACCACCGAACGGCACGTGCTGGTCGATCGATGTGTTGATCACGCTGCTCAGCACATCGCTGCCGCCCATCACCACCGCGGCGGCGGTCTCGTCGCAGCTGGTCTCGATCCCGAGCACCACGGTTCCCGCGTCAACGATCATCGGGCTGCCACCCGCTGAGCGGTTTCGGGGCACACCTGACGCAGTCGGTCGACGTAATCGGCAGTGTCGATGTTGTGGCACCACATCACCATGGCGTCCTCGGTGTTCTCGTAGTACTTCTTGCGAATGCCCGCTGGCTCGAAACCGAACTGCTGATAGAGCCCCTGCGCAGCAGCGTTGCTGAGGCGCACCTCGAGGGTGAGCCCGGTGCATCCCCGGCGCAGGGCCTCCCATGCGAGGTCGGCCAGCAGTTGACGGCCGATGCCCTCGCGACGGCGGTCCGGATCGGAGGCGATGTTGGTGATGTGCGCCTCCTCCAGCACGATCATCATGCCCGCATAGCCCACCAGTTGACCGTTGCGATACGCAACGATGTAATAGCGCTGGCCCTCGCGAGCCATGTCGATCTCGTTGACGAACACGTTCGCCGACCATGGCTGCGGGTACACCTGCCGCTCGATGACCTGAATCGCGGTGAGATCGCGACGGCGCATGGGGGCAATGACCAGACCACTCCCGGCGGGCTCGCGGTTGAGCAGACGCGACAGCACACTCATCGGGTGCTCCAGTTGATCTGCGCATCGGGCGCACGCAGGTACATCGGCTGCACGGCGTCGAGCCCGCCAGATCCGCCAGATCCGCCATCGGCACGCAGCGCCCGCGCACGTGCCAGATGCACCAGCGCCGCCGCCGACGGGTGGGCGAGATCGGCCACCTCCACGCCGCCATCAAACTGGTCGCGATACCGATGTGCTCCGTCACCGACAGCAAGCACGTCCTGCCCACGGGCCATGACATCGGCGTTGAAATCCTCGATGCTGCAGGCCCTCGGTTCGCTGACCCGTTGAACCCCGCCGGGGGACGACAGGTAGAACGCGTAGAACACCTCTCCCTTGCGCGCATCGATGACGCTGGCGATCACCTTCGCTGTGTGGCGCAGGGGAAACGCCAGGAGATCGAGCGACGAGATGCCCACCAACGGCACCTCGAGCGCCTGGGCCATGGCCTTGGCCGACGCGATGCCAACGCGCATACCGGTGAACAGGCCGGGTCCGATATCGACACCGATCGCCCCGATCTCGGTGACCGCGACCTTGGACTGTCGGCACAGGAACTCGATGGCGGGGACGAGGATCTCGGCGTGCCGACGGCCCTGCATGACCTCGATCACGCCGAGCAGCCCATCGTCGCCGCCGAGCGCAACGCTGACGGCCTGCGTCGCTGTTTCGATACCGAGTGTGATCACCGCAACACCCACGGTTCGACTGCAGCCTCGAGGTGTTCCCACCGCTGCGCCCAGCGTCGGTCGCTGGAGGAGATGGTGATCTCGCGCGAGTCCTCACCGAACATTGCTGTGTCATCGTCGAGTTCGGTTTCGTCAACCGGTCGGAGTTCGATCTGCAGGTGTGGACCGAGATCGACGACGTCTCCCCACTCCACCAGCACGATGGCATCGTTGTCGAGGAGCTCGTCGAGCGCAAGGTCTTCGACCTCTGCTGTGTGATCGAGGCGATAGAGATCGGCGTGATGCAGCGTGGTGGCGCCCGCCTGGTAGCTGTGCACCAACGTGTAGGTGGGCGACGTGACCGGTTCGTAGATGCCCAGGCCGCGGGCGAAACCCTGGGCGAACGCCGTCTTTCCAGCACCCATCTGACCTGCGAGCACGATGAGGTCACCGCGGCGGGCAACCTGCGCGATGGCCGCCGCAATGGAGCGCGTCTCCTCGGGAGAGTTGGAGCGGAGTTCGATCATGGGTACAGGCGTCCGATCCGTTTGCTGATACCGCACAGGATCTCGTAGCCAATTGTGCCAAGGCGATCGGCCCACTCCTCGGCCCGGATTTCATCGACACGATGATCGCCCGCGTTGCTCATGGCGCCCTGGCGGCCGATCAGCACCACCTCGTCGCCCACCGCAACGGCATCATCGCCGCAGTCGACCATCAGCTGGTCCATCGTCACGACACCCACGATCGGGCGCCGGACCCCGCCGATCAACACCTCGCCACCGTGGCCGAACAACCGGCGCGGCACACCATCGGCATAACCAAGCGGCACCGTCGCCACCGAGGTGTCACCCGCGAACGTGTGCCGGAGGCCGTAGCTGATGCCCTGTCCGGCGGCCACCCGTTTCACATGGCTCACCCGGGCCCGCAGCGAGAGCACCGGACGCAGCCCGCCACACAGGTGACTCACCCCTGGACCCGGCTCGACTCCGTACATCGCGATGCCCACACGCACCAGATCGTGGCGGGCAGCGGGTAGCGACAGGGCACCGGCCGAGTTGGCCGCGTGTACCATCGGTGGATGATGTCCGCCGGCGCGCAATGCAGCGAGCACGTCGTCGAAACAGCGCAGCTGCACCTCGTTCGCAACGGCAGCGGGGTCATCGGCCATCGCCAAATGGGTGAACACACCCTCGAGCCGTAGCGATGCATGGGAGGCAACGGCCACGGCGACAGCGACGGCGGCGTCGGGCTGGACACCAACGCGATGCATCCCGGTATCGATCTTGAGGTGCACGGGGTAGCGGGTCTGGCTGGCCCGGCGCACCGCCGCAGCCAACGCCTCTACAGCGGTCGTGCTGTAGACCGTCGGGGTCAGGGAGTGGGCCACCACTGCGTCGAGTTGCTCGGGGGGCTGCTCGCTGAGCACCAACACCGGCGCCACGATGCCAGCTGCGCGCAGTTCGACGCCTTCCTCAACCAATGCCACACACAGCCCCTGTGCGCCTGCGGCCAGCGCAGCACGCGCAACGGGAACAGCGCCATGGCCGTACCCGTCGGCCTTCACCACTGCCCACACCGCAGCTGGTGCAACGAGGTCGCCGATGAGCCCGACATTGTGTGCCAACGCATCGAGATCGATCTCGGCTCTGGCCCATCTCATCCGAGGGTCTCCAACACCTGTGGGATGAGCGCCAGCAAGTCGCCGGCGAGCAGGCCACGCCGGGGCCCGAGCCGACCGGCGCGACCATGGATCCACGCCCCCGCCGCAGCGGCTTCGAAGGCCTCGACGCCCTGGGCCAACAGTGCCCCGATGATGCCAGCCAACACGTCGCCCGTACCGGCCGTCGCCAGCCGGTCGTCGCCCGTGGTGATCATCAGCACCCGACCATCGGGATGCGCCACCACCGTGGCCGGTCCCTTCAACAACACCACAACGCCCAACTCGAAGGCCAACAGACGTACATCCATGACCCGATCGGCGCCCACTTTCGCGCCGGCCAGAAGGGCAAACTCACCGTCGTGGGGAGTGAGGACGGTGGCGACCACACGGTCGCGCAACACGTGTGCGGCACCATGCTGGCTCCATGCCAGGGCAAACAACCCGTCACCATCGACCACGGTCGGGATCGGCGAATGGCGCACCACCTCGCGTATCGATGCAACCGTTGCATCGTCACGACCGAGGCCCGGTCCAATGACCAACGATTGGAACCGATCCAGGCTTGCGGTTGCCTCGTTGGCCCATCCGGCGCCGGGCAACAGGCGCTGCACGTACTCATGATCGCCGCTGGCAGCCAGCGCACCGGGTACGGACAGATGCACCATCCCCGCCCCGCTGCGTTGGGCCGCAGTGGCAGCGAGATGGGCGGCGCCGGTCATGCCCGGGCTGCCAGCGATCACCCGGCTGGATGCCCGCCATTTGTGTGCGTCGCTGTCACGCGGCTGCCACCACTGCGCAACATCGGCCTGCTGCACCAGATGCACGCGCACGTGTTCGCACGACAGCCCGATGTCGGCCACCTCGACGGATCCCGCCAGACCAGCGCCGGGCGGGAACAACAGGCCCGGCTTCAAGGCCGCAAACGTCACGGTGTGGTCGGCGCGCATCACGCCGGCACCGGCCGCTCCGGTCAGCCCGTCGACACCCGAGGGGATGTCCACGGCAAGCACTTGGGCACCTCCCGGATCGGGGGCCTGCCACAATCCGTGAAAGCCGGTACCGAAGGCGGCGTCGATCACCAGATCGCACTCGGGTAGCACTGGCGGGCAATCGGCCACGCCGAAAACACGCACCTGCACACCTCGTGCCGCAAGGCGCCGGGCAGCGACCCGGCCGTCAGCGCCGTTGTTGCCAGGGCCGGCAATGACCACGACGCGACGGCCATAGGTACCGCCCAGCATGCGAACGGCCGCCCAGGCCACGGCTGAACCGGCACGCTCGATCAGCATGGTCACCGGAAGGTCAGCCGATGCTGCGGCATCGATGTCGCGCATCTCCTCGGGTGTCACGATCGGGAGCATGCGCGCCAGCGTAGCTATCTAGGCAGTCGCAAGCGATCGGGCCGCGTCAGCTCGCCCGTTCTGGTACTACTCGGCCACCACATAGGCAATGGCGACAACATCGGTGTGCGTCAACGACACATGCCAGCGGGTGACACCGGCAGCGACGGCCAACTCGGCGGCTCTACCGGTGACACGCAGCGCTGGGGCACCCGAGTCGGCACGCGTCACCCAGACCTCGTGGAACCCAAAGGCGCCCAGTCCCACGCCCAGGGCCTTCATCACCGCTTCACGTGCAGCGAAGCGCACGGCGAGGGACGGCACCGGGTCGGCTTGGGGAGCCACATAGGCCAGTTCCTCGTCCGTGAACAGTCGCTCGCGCATGGACGGCGTGCGCTGCAACGACCGGCGGAAGCGCTCGATCTCGACAGCGTCGACCCCAATGCCGATCATGCTCAGCTACGCCAGCGGTTGGCGACTTCGCTGATCGGAAGAATCAGCAGGTCGGCAACGGGAACGAGGCCGAGGTTGTCATCGCGGAAGCTGCCCTCGGTCTCGACCACCCAGTCCACAAGGCGGTTGTACCGACGGTCGTAACCCTGCAGCACGCGACGCATTGTGGCGGCCGGGAGGTGGTCGTGGAACCGCACGTGCAACAGCGTGATGCCCGTGGTGTGGTTGCCCTTCACCTCGGGCACGAAGATGACGGTACGCCCGTCGGAGCGGCCCCGGGCCACGAGCACCTCGTGCTCGGCTGCCACCCGACGCTTGGTGCCGACCAGGGTGTTGTTGCGTTCGACGCGCGAGGTCACGCTGCGCGACAGCCCACCGCGATCCACGATGCTGATCGTCGCGTCGCCAACATCGGGGTCGCCGTCGATGCTGTAACGGGTGAAGCCGACGACCTCGGCGACAGCGGGATCGAGATCGGCAAGCACGCTCAAGGTGCGGTACGAGAGGTGGTCCCGGCCGACCCCGAGCGACAGCACCGCCTGCACCAACTGGCGGTCGAGCACACCCTCGTCGTTGCGGCTGATACCCACCGTGACGGTCTTGGCCTGATGTTTGATGGCGTCAATCGGGCGGGTGAGTTCCTCGATGGCCTTGGTGAGCGCTGCCGTGAGATCGTCAATGAGCACACTGGGTGTACCGATCTTGCCGGTGTCGGCCTGATACGACTCCAACGGAGTGGGGCTGAGCGCGTCGCGCAACATGGACACCACCCGGACAGCTGTCGAGGCCTCCATCTGGCCGTCGTACACACCGGTGGCGAGCGCTGCAAAGAAGCGGTCAGCGATGGGGCTCAGTTGGCTGCGCACCAGACGCACGACCTCATCGCCCACGTCAGAGGTGGCGACGGCGCGCTCGATGACCTCACGCGCCTCGCGGAGCGGTCGGGCGGATGCATCGATGGCCAGTGCTGCCTCGTAACCGAACAGGTGGCCGACCATCGCCGACAGGATGAACGCCAGGGCTGTGTCGACGGCGGGGACGCCCACCACATGGGCGGCGGCGCTGAACCGGTTGTCACCAGCGGTCGCAATCACGATGGGCAGCGCCTTGTGGGCGCGGAAGATGGCGACTTCCTTGGCCACATCGTCGGCGGTTCCTCCGACCAGACCAGCTGCGCACACCAGCACCAACGGCTCGCACGACAGGTCGATGTGCTTTTTGTCCTCGGTGATATCGCAGGCGATGCTCTTGTAGCACAGCTCGCTCAGCTTGATGCGTACCTCTTGGGCAGCCACGGCGTTGGGGCCGCTGCCAACCACGGTCCAGTAGCGCCGTTGCGGGGCGAAGCGGCGGGCGGCGTCGGCGATGTGTTCGCGCAGGCCCAACACGGTGCGCATCGCCGCCGGGATCTCGCGCATGGACGACAGCAGTTGATGGCGCCGTTGGGCGGAACCCAGCCCTGCGGCCTCGCTGATGGCACATGCCAGCAGCGTTCCCGCCGCGACCTGCGCATAGAAGGCCTTCGTCGATGCGACGCTCATCTCGACGTCGCGACCATCCGATGTGTACAGCACGCCGTCGGCTTTGTCGGTGAGATCGCTGTTGCGGCGGTTCACGATGCCAATGACTGCAGCGCCTCGACCGCGCACCAGATCGACCGTGCGGTTGGTATCGGTGGTGGTGCCACTCTGGCTGACGGCCACGACCAGCGTGTCGCTCATGTCGAGCCGCATCGCGAAGCCGCTCAGCTCGGTGGCCACGATGGGGTCCACGTCGAGACGGCCCTCGGACAACGTGTCCAGCATTGCAGCCATGCTGCGACCGGCGATGGCTGCCGTGCCCTGGCCGATGACCAGCACCTTGCGGATCGCTCCGCTGGCCAGGCCCTCGGCGATGGACGGGGGCAGCGAACGATCACCGACCACGGCGCGCAGCACGCCACCGGTCTCGATGATCTTGCCGCGCAGGGTCTTGCGGAAGCTCTCGGGCGCCTCGCTGATCTCTTTCAACAAAAAGTGCGGCGACGGGCCACGGTCGATGTCGCGGGTGGTGACCTCGGCGGTCACGACCTCGCGCTCGGCCAACGGCAGGTCGGTTCCGTCGTATGACATGCGGCGGATGCCGGCGAGCTCGCCGGCATGCGCTGACGACAGTACGAACACCTGCCCGCGGCTGGTCGGCTGGTCGGCATGCGCTGGGGCCTCGCCGTCCACGCGCACGAACTGGCTCGTCTCCTCCACCACGCCATAGGGCTCGCTGGCGACGATGAAGGCGTCCTCGGCCAAGCCGACGTACAGCCCCTGCCCGCTCCCGCGGAGTGCAAGCAACAGCTCGTCGGGATGCTCGGCGCAGGCAGCACCGATGGCGACGCTGCCCTCGAAACTCGCCACGGTGCGACGAAACGCCTCGGCCAGGTCACCGCCGGTCTCGGCCGACATGCGCGACACGAGCGCAGGGATGACCTTGGCATCGGTGGTGATGGGTCCGGGGATACGCAGGTTGTGCTCGATCTTCAGATCTGCGTGGTTGTCGACGTCTCCATTCAGCGCAGCCACCAGATACGGACCGTTCTCGTAGCCGGACTCGACCTCCTCGCTGTTCAGCGGATGGCAGTTCGGTTCGCTGATGATGCCCACGCTCGCCCAGCGGGTATGACCGAGCAGGCTCAGCCGGGCGTTGGGGGCGGAGAGGGCAAGACGCAACAGGTCATCAGCGGCAATGGCCGCACGAAGGGCACGGGTGTTGTCGCCGAGCTCGCCGATCTCGGCAGCGGCTTTGTACACGAAGCTGAGACAGCGCCCGGCGACGCGCACCGAACCATCGGTGAACAACGAGTTGTCGTTGCGCCCCGACAACAGCGACCGCACGGCCGCGTCGTCTGCGGACAGGGCATGGTCCCAGACATACAGGTGCACCCCGGCGGAATCGCGCCCGCGCACCTCGAGGCGGTCAAGCGCCGACAGGGCCTGCTGCACGGTGAAGTAACCGGCAACCGCGGCGGGGCCGGCATCGCGGCCAGCGAGCTCGTGCACGGCCCGCGCTGCCCGCAAACGGTCGTGGCGGATGGAGAACACCGAATCACGCAGGGCCCCGAGTGCGGCACCGGCGGCCTCCACGTGGTCAGGTGCCAGCCCAACGCTGGCCTCCAGATCCTGTTCGGCGCCCACGAGTATGGCCTCGATCTGGTCGATCCGTGCGGTCACACCGGCCACCAACTCGTGGCGGCCGACCAGGGCCTGGATACCGGCCGCACCGCGCAGCAGCCGATCAGCTACCGCAAGTGCTCCAGCGACGGCTTCAACAGCAGGGGCCTGAGCAAGCGCATGGTCAAGCGCGGCCAGGATCTCGGCGGGAGCGGGGATCTGGCGCGTCGTCGGTCGGCTGAGTATGGCAATGATCCCGCACATGCGCGCAAGGCTAGCG